>ENA-OSEO01000641-OSEO01000641.1-sediment-metagenome-genome-assembly--contig:-NODE-641-length-84051-cov-6.315431_pt1 | contig 84051 bp, 72 predicted proteins | sample MGYA00237883_ERZ534232 | MGnify/ENA metagenome assembly ERZ534232
TTCTGGTGATTTTAACAATCTTAAGCCGGAATATAAACCAATTATTCCAAATAGTTATAATTTTTCAGGACCGACTAACATAATGTCGCATATCGGTGCATAGTGCACCTGTGCAACTGATTCAAGACTGTGAACTTTAATATTTTTTTCTGTAGCCATACAAAAGCTTTGATCATGGTCAAAAGATAAAAGTCTGCCTTCTCCAAGCTTGCTCAATGCGTAGGCAGCTACTAAGGTAGAAACGCCACTTCCAAGTTCCAAAATGGTATCGGGCCTTTTGAGAAAAATCTCTTGAACTAGCAAACTAGCAAAATCCGGTGAAACCGCCCATCCTCTCATTGGAGGGAAAGGAACCTGTATATCTAATGTCGAATATAGACTTGTGAGAGCCTCAACCTGCCGGTAAAGACGCTTCTCTAACCGATCCAGAAACGAATCAACCATCGATAGTTCCAAAGCTTCTATCGGCCTTTGAAGTTCCTCTTTGTAATGGTTTCGCTGCAAACGCATTTCCGTTTTGATGAGCCTGAGTTCATCAAAAATGCTTTGAAACAATCTAATTTCCTTCGCCCCCATGCGATCTTCTTTCGGATAATGTAAGCTCAACGATTGATCGTGCATCCTCATTTTGCGGTATTACCTTACATCGCAGGGTCTGGATCTTCTCCATCTGACTAAATCGTTTGGATTGCCATCCCCGAATCTGTCCCTCTTTAACACCGGAATTCAAATCAAAGCTAAAGCTGCAATCACCGTCAAAAAGCATGCAGAGTTGATGCGATCTTTCGCCTGTAATCATGACTTGGTTATCGTTTTCTATAACAACACCCTTATCTGAGGGGATATGAAACATCAAATCATATGATGGAGTACTTCCAAAATCTCCAATAACCTTGTCCGAGATGATAAACCTGTTTGGTCTGATATACTCGACGGTACGGGTGATACAAAAACCTGGGAACATAAATGTCTTTGCCTTAACCCATGAAATTTCAGGATCGAGCCTATAATCAATAATTCCGGATTGCCTCGCAGGCTCATGGTTTAAACGACGGGTCGGAGTAACCTCTGGCACAAGAGGAATGTTGTGCGCTCCAGCCGAACGGAAATAATGCCGGAAGGGATCTTTTTCGTTATAGCTATAAATACCACCATCAACAAACCAATACTCTCCCATTCCCGCTAGAATAAAGCTTAGATCGTCATCGTGTCGATGAAACGAACTAAGAAAACCGCACTTAAAGACCATATGAACCATCTGTTCGAACGTCTCTTTTTTATGCCAGCGATCCCTAAATACGGCGTAACCACTTTCCACAAACACGGCATCAACTCCGTGGTCTTTGCAGGCCCCACTTTTTCCTTTTGAGAAAATATACTGAAAAAGAGAGAAATTGCTCTGTTTTTTCAATTGTTTCATCGCGGGAATCCGGGTTCCAAGATCAGTATCACCAAGCATTGGCAGCGTTCCGTCGGGGTGAATAAGGTGGGCAAGACACCTCAATGCGCTGTTTAGAATGAGATCAAAATTGATAGGGTTATTCGTCTCATAATTGTGCATCATATTGGAGGCCAGCTCGACACGCTGAAGCATGCTCACCAAATAACTCGGGCTGTTTTCTACATGCATCCCTTCGGATGTAAATGCCACACTGATCTCATCAACCAAGCGATTCAAACCAATAGTATGCCAAGTTTTGGCATTCTCAAATTCAGGGAACTTTACGGAAGCCCAATAAAGAAAGAGACTCTGGTCAAAACCATGGTTATTATGGGGGGTATAAAATGTACTGGAGGAAAGCACATTACAGTGCGACTCAACAAGGTTGAGAAGCAGATTAATGGACACTTCTTCTACTTGGTAGTCAGTATTCCGAAGGTATTCCCATATATAAATCAGACATCTTAACCTCAATGCAGTCGTATGATCATGCCAGGAGAGTTTAGAGGGATAATGTTTTGTATAATTCCTTGTGCACCAACTGCCAATAAGTTCTAGCAAACGATCCAAATATTTTTTCTCACCGGTATTGGCATGTGCCCCGATAAATCCGGTAAAAAAAACCCATTGATGAAATTGCCATTCCCAACTCCGATTTCTGAAAGGATCTTCACTCCACGTTAAGCTCACCGGGAGTTCCACCGCCTCGAAGCGGTCGAATTGATAAATGTTATTAAAAAGCTGCTCTCCATTCCGACGATTCTTTTCACTCACTCCTTCCTGGATGATCTTCCACAGAAAAACATCCTTTGAGCGTTTATATGCATCAAAAGCAAATAAAAAGTTTTTTTGCGGTGGACAGTAAGTATATGTCTTCCAATCTAACTGCGTCAGTGGAGCCGATATTTTTTGTTCCTTTTGGGGCAAATACCCGTTAATCCAATGAGTATTTTGAAGTACGGCATGTCGCGCCCGCCCTGAAGAATCAAATGCTACACACCCCTTATTCTCATCAAAAAGCCACTTCCCAACTTCTTCATATTGTTTTTTTGCATCAGAATAATGTGCAACGCCAACAAAACTAATCTGTGTTTTTTCCTCAAACTCTTTGCCGGTAAAACCACTACCAATTGCATTAAAAAGCACGTCGGTTTTGGCTTCCGCACGTACCTTATTTACACCGTCACTAAATTCCCATCGGCCCCTGTCATAACGGACCTCAAGTTGAATTGGTTTCCCGACGCTGTAAAGGAGACCCCCAATATAGGAGCCGTCCCCCAAACGATACATAATCTTATTATTTACTCGGGCAAAACCGTGGTACCGACTACCCCGCTCTCCAAAAAAAAAGTTGAATTTGGCGTCATTTTGATGTTCTAAAAAGTGAATACTAATTTTCCACTTAGACTCTTTGCCAAAGTTAATCGTTGGGAAGCTTCCAAAAGAGTGGCTGCCCCAAAAAAGCAAGCCATTTTTCTCTGGAGTTATTTTATTGGGTTTAGTAAGCATTAATGATTAATCTGATTTATCAATAGTTTTTAAGTTTTATTAGGACATTTGAAAATTTTCAAAATCAGCCTAAAAGAAAAACTGGTACATCTCTAAATGAGTACACTTGACCAACTGTTGTAAACCTTTTCTATGTCGAATACTTTTACAAATGCTTTATGTTGCATGCTATTTTCCGGAAATAATTTTTCCGTATCATTTAAAATAAATTGAATAGCGGCATGAATTTCTTCGAAACAGTTTTCTTTCGGATAGATTTCGGTGGCTCCGTCCCAGGTAATGATCACAGGCGAACTTCCAGTTGCCATCCCCTCGGCAACAGAAAGGTGGGACCCCTCAAAATCACTGGTCGACAGAATGTAGCCAATCTTCTGAAACCACCCGTCCATATCCTTGCCAAAACCATCAAAATAAACAGCATCTTTGAGATAAGGTGAACATTCGATCCGTTTCTCCTGTTTTTCAAAATAAACCAATTCATCTGGGCGGTTGCGCATCCAAGGGTATTCTTTCGCCAGTTTGCCTTTAACAAAAAGCCGATAACGTTTATCTCTCTGCCGCAAGCCCTCAAGAATATCCAAAGCACGATCAAAACGCTTCATCCGCGGGACAATCCCCACAATCCCTAGATTGAAACGGGCATCTTCCGTTTTTGGCCTGTCCAGTGTTTTCATATCGACATAGTTGGGAATGTAAGTGCATTTTTCCATGAAACTCTCCAGACTGAACTTGGCGATGGCTTTGCGTTTAATGTGCGGCACGATGAACGCCATTTTTTCCACGGCATTGAAATTTACCGCCGCAGGGTACTCCGTCTCAATCTCCTGTCGATGAAAACGAATTACCATCTTCTGGTGGGGAAGCTTGTTGTGTGAATACCAAGTTGCATTCCCCAGACACCATTCACAGAAAATGACATCGGCCTGCTTTAGAAGCTCAAGGCTTTTCCCCTCGTCGTGTTTGTTATGACCCTGCCATTGGTCCACTAAGATTTTATGGCCATTTTCTTCGAATTTTCTAATAAGTTTCTCGACAAACTTCAGATCATGCCCGGCGAAAAGAATTGTGTGCTTTCGACCTATTCTAAGCGGGGTCACAAGTTTTTCAATATAATGTCTCCGAACCGCAGAGAAGGAATAATCCCCGCTTGCTTTGTAAACAAGAGAAGAGGCCTCTATTAATTTTTCAGGATGGGCAATCACTGCTTTGATTGTCGGAACCAAATTTTCGAAAGAATCAGCAAACAGTGGATATTCTTTGCCCAGCAACTTCAACGTAATTTTGTTGCCGATAGAAAGCATTGGGAGACCAACACTTGAGTACTCAAGAAACTTGGTTGAGACCTCGTCTGTATTCTCTTCGAGTTCTGGCCGCCTCCACGCCCAGGCCAGATCATAACCTCGCATCGCTTTAATCACTTCAGCACGGGGCTGAGCTTTATGCCAAACCAGCCCTTCTGTATGGCCAAGAGCTTTTTCAACCTCTTTCTTAAAGGAGGGATCTTCCTGTGGATTGTGTATTTTGTCACCATAAACGTGCAATTCCACGTTTATGCCATCTTTTCTCAATGTCCTAAAAGTTGCAAGCATCTCTCTCGTGCCCCAAAGAGGGGCAAATTTCCCGGCGTAGACTATTGTAAAAGGGCGTCCTTGCAAATCAAAGCTTCGTTTCGGTTCCTGTTGGTCTGGGACCATTGGAGGAAGTAGACTTGTTTTTCCTTTGGCGGACGGGATCTTATCCTCTAAGAAATCCCTAATATAATCTGTCTGGCAAAAGAGGGTGTAGGAGGCCTCGACAACCTTCTTTATCTCGGCAACAACATTATCGTCCCATTGGTCCTTAATATGAAAAACATCAATCAAATAGGGCCATAGGCACCCTTTGAATACCTCTTTTTCCGCAGCACGCTTGTTGATTTCAAAGCCTCTCAAGATGACACCGTCATACCTGTTCTGAAGCTGCAAATCCTCTAAAACCTCAACCGCTTGGTCAGGTTTAAGCAAGCTGCATTTTAAAGAAGTTGAAAGAGGTGAGATAATGGTGACGTTGTCCAACATTTTTAATGATTTTATTAGTGTATCGTGGGTCAAATCCGCCTTAAGGAGAAATGTTACTGAAACGTTTTTGAGCCCCGCAAGCATCTCCACCAATGAACAGGCCCAGACGGCAGAACCATCTACATAGTTGAGATTGAGATCCCCATATACAAGCAGGGAGAGTGCCCGAGCCTTTCTAGCCCCCTGAATATTTGCGAGAACCCTTTTGCGGTTCTGTTCAAAAGCCTTATCATAAACAACATCAAAATACGGGGCCATCTTGGACCACTCCCGATTAGCAAGCACCCAGTTTTTGCCTTCTTTGGCCAATCTTTCATGGAGAGCCCTGTTAGTAACGACATCCTTTAACTTTTCAGCAAGATCCTCAACTCGCTCCTTTTCGAATAGCAATCCAGTCTTTCCGTCTTGGACGATTTCCTTCAGAGCATCAACATTTGATGCAATAACCACTTTTTCCTGAACCATCGCTTCAAACGGTTTTAACGGTGAAACCATTTCGCACACTGGAAGTGCTTTGCGCGGAAAAGGGGTGATATCGATAAGGGAATAGTACTCGGGAACCTCTTGATGGGGGACGCGACCAAGTATATATGCCTCATCTTCGAGCCCCAGGGATATTACCTGCCGACGAATTCCAGCAAGGGCATTCCCATCACCGATAAGCAAAAAATTAAATGCGATTCCATCCCTTTTTAGAAGTGCCAAGGCCTGGACCAGAATATCCAGCCCTTCATAATCGACAATTGACCCCACATAGCCAATTGTTGGAACATCTTTCAGGCCAATCTGTTTTTTAAGCGCCAAGTTTGGCAAAATAGGTTTGAAATGCCCCTTATTGATTGCATTAGGAATAACCGAAATCTTATCTTCCGCCACTCCGCGACGTATCATCTCCCGCTTAACTCCTTCCGTAATTGCAATCACCTGGTCTGCTTCCCCAGCTACCATTGTTTCGAGGTCACGCTCCAAAGTGAAACGTTCTGTTTCCCCCCATCCTGGAATTGTGGAAGCCCTGGTCACTTCCCAAAGACCACGCACCTCATAAACAAAGGGAAGACCCAACCGCCGCGCCGCAATCAAGGCTGGCAACCCTGTATAAAATGCAGAGGCCGCATGTACAATTGACGACTGCGTTTTAACCAAGCGGTCCTGCAAATCATTGGCTGCCGTCATAATATAATTGTCAATTGGTTGTTCATAATAATGAGCTTCGTTTATCCTCGTGTAGCTAATATTATCTATAACATCAACACTCTCTGATACCTGGATGCCAACATCCTGCGGATATCCTGAACGGGTCAATCCTTCGACACTATAACGAGAACCTTTTGAAAGTGCGGTCAGGATTGCATGAGAACGAATGGCATAGCCGTTAGAATGATGTGGCAGGGATGCATGCAAATACATCAGGACTTTTTGGTTGTTAATTTCCGGCGGAGGGATCAGAACCTCCGGGACCTTAGGTAAGCGCCTATAAAGTGAAACATACCCCCGGGCATAGTTTACGTTGCGCATGTCAGAGGGCCTAATAGAATAGGCTTTCACTTCAAAATCATCGAGGATTGTCCCGGCTGTTTCGAGCAAACCCGCATCAACGATCCTTCTAAACATCTTTACGCCTCGGGCATAACTCGGGTCCTCATGAAATGCCAAAAGGAAGTATGGCCCCTGGTTTGGTGCCTGTTCCATCTCAGCCAACGCCTCATAAAGATCAGCTTTTTGGCAAGAGGGTAATTTCAGCGCACGGATGTATTTCTCTGCGCCGTCACTGCCCTTTCTCTTTCGCAATACCTTTAACCTTTCAACATAGGCAGCACCAACTACGGCGACCGGTTCGGGATTTTCTTTTTGCCTTTCCAACGACACCTGAATAGGATAACGATTGTACCAAGCCATCCAAGTTAAACTGACCTTGCTACACTTTATTGGCGTTTGAAATGACAGTCGCCACTCCTGTTCTTTTGGTTCACCGGTAGGCAAATAATTATAAAATCCCAACTGATTTGAATATCGCAACCCTAAACGTTTAGCAGACTCTTCTGCGATATTAAGCCCTGGGAACTCCACCCGCACTAAAGCAGCATTCTTTTTCTCGCCCGGATCGGTCATGATCCTGCCATGAAGTATTGCCCTGCTGTTTGGCTCCACAGCAATGACCTCGGTAAAAGGCTCCTCTGAAATTACCCTCCAATCACAGCCGTTTGTTTTCCGTTTTTCTCTCAAGCGACTAGAGAAAAGTGTTAATAAATCAAAAGGAAACCTGATAAAATTTTTCCAGGATTTCAAGGCGTGAACTAAAATGTAGCCAAGTCGGAAAGAAAGTGTTTGACGTACTTTTTGCGTTGCCTGCTTTTCACGCATTAGAGCGAAATGCAATGACTGCCTATTAGTTCGCTCTTGCTGCAATTCTCTAAAAATTTTCGAATAGGTAGCATCCTTGGAAATATTGATATTTCGACCGACAAATACTTTTTTACGATTTTTCCATGTCCTAAGACCGATTCGGAAAATATCTATCTCTTCAGGAATTACAATATTAAATGACCAGGCGTTAATTTGATCTCCCACCGGCAAATAGCTATAGATGCCAACGTTGGACTTTTTTAAGCCGTAAACTCTACATGTAACCTCATCCATCTCATAATCGCCAAAATCAAATATGATTACCGCAGCATCCTTCTTCTCATCAGGATGGCTTCGGTTATATCCGGAAACTTTATAACACTCCCCGGCCTTAACGGGCAGGTCCGTCCAATAGACATCTTTTTTTAATTCGTATTCATTTTCAAAAAAGGTGTCTTTTGAATCTTCTCGATTGAAAAGTGGAAAAGCCATTTTAGATACTCACATCAATTGTTTTTTGGAGTGTTTATTCTTTCTAAAAGAAGGTTTTTTATTTTTTATGTTTTTATCTTGATATAAGGTGCTTTATTATTTTTAATCAACATTGGTTCGGTCGACCATTTTTTTACTTTTTTTCTCTAATTAGTGAGTTTTTTACCTGGGAATTTGTTCAATTTAGCTAGCTATATTCTCGAATTTTCTAAAAAATTCTTCCAACATAATAGCGCCAAACTTCGGTTTCATATGCGTCAGGTCCCGTTTACCTCTGGTAGCTAGATATTTTACATTATCCACATCTGGATGAGCGTTACTCAAATTAGCTGCCGTTAAAATAGACCTTCGGATTGTCTCTTTTGGCTGATTAATAACCTTGACATCTTTGTCCTGCCAAAATTTTTTTACCTTTTCAAAGCGCTGGCTTAAATCATCGTCGTCCCCATTTTCTATGCAAATTTTGTAAAGGTTTTTCTGCTCTTCACTATCAAGAAAGTGTTCGGAAGCGAAAGGGGTAGGGAAAAGATAAATATTTTTATTTGTAATAGAATGAAGCTTGTCAACAACCTCATTAGCAAGTGATTGCCGTACAATTCCGTAAGCGGCACTATCCCAACAAGATTCAGAAATGATATATGCTCCAGATTTTTGTAAATCATGACGATGTGTTTTGTAAATTTCAATAATAGACCTAAAACTGAACCCTAAGCCACAAAGTAGAAATGCATCAAACAACTCAACATTAATTATATGATTTTCTTTTTGAAGAATTTTTATTGTTTCAATTGTTTTAGTTTGATCTTTTCCTTTAATTTCAAGTTCCTTTGTCCCATTAGACCTCCAGACAAAAAATTGAAATTCAAAGAATTCAGATTCAATTAATTTTTCCTTTAACGCTAAATTAAGCATAGCAGCGTGAGAGTCACCAATTACTGCAATTTTTTTCATTTTCCAAATGCCTCCAATAACAAATCGTCACAGAGGATATCATCTTCTGGTGATTGATTTTTTTCTGTCTTTGTCACAACTGAAATATCTTCTTTTAAAGGTTCATGCTCATAGGCAGAGAAAAAGATATCCATTACCTTTTCAACTCCATGGGGTGATATCGAACGAAGATTGGAGGAATAAAATTCGCCCCGGGAAAAAGTAGAAGTAATTAGATCGTAAGAAGGGAAGTAATCAATATTATTAATCTCAGTGTAAAGTTGTCCGGCTACAGCTCTTAGCAAAGACTTAGAATAAGTCGTAGCCACCAAAATGTGATCGTTCGTTGCTGTAGCAGTTAACGGCACTGGAGAAACAGTCAAAAGGAATTTTATTTTAGGATTAACTTCAATAATACGACTCATAAAAGTTTTAAAATCTTTTAAAATTTCCGAAAAGGTGAAATTCTTAAATACATATTCCTCGGGGTCATATACACCTGCAACAGTTCCTGGTGCTGTTGGATATACTGTTCCTGTTTTCTTGTGAACCCATGACTCTGTTAATCCTAGGGTAAATATCAATACTTCAGCCTCCAAAAACATTTTTTGAACAGCCTCAATATGCCTTGCTCTGTGGCACAAAACTTGTTCTACAGATTCTAAACCATAGGGTTCAACTGAAGGACGAAGAGCATCAAAAAAACGGTTGTCACGGCGCCACACAGCTTGCTTGGGGACCCGGCCTCCAAAGGCTTCCTCGAACAACTGTAAAAGATGTCTAACAACATAGATGTTACCTACCCTTGCTGAAAAAAGATTATATCCAAAACTTTCCGCCTCGTTACCGATCAATCCAGGTGGGGGAGGTTCAACGTCTATTATCCGGTAACCCCTTGCCCTCATATTTCGCCCAATGTGCTGGGCAAAACAGCTACCCAAAGTTGCTATCCGCGTAGTCTGATCGATATTAAATTTTGGTTTATATAATTCTGAAATCGTTGAGATTGTTTGTTCAGCAACCCCACTTTTCCAAAAGCTTTTTCGTGGCCGATTTTCATATGGTGATTTCATATTTTGAGGTTCTTATTTTTAAAAACGTTTTTAATTGGTTGATACAATTTAATACTGCCAATGTTATTTGGGATTGTTATAATTTTTCTCTTCATCCTTTGTTATTGAGTGTCTTCGTTCTTCCCATATCCCCCGTGTATCGATCACAACCTTTTCATTAAGTTTATTTCGATTAACAACCTTAAACTCATCGTGATCGACAAGAACGACAAGAATATCAGCCCGTTGCATAACATAGGTTAAATCATATAATGGAAATTCTTTAAAATTACCTTTAATGTTTGGTTCACACGAAATGACCTCACCTATGTTACTCGCTATAAGTTGACGAGTGATTTCAAGAGCTGGCGATTCACGCAAATCATCTATATTAGCTTTAAATGCTAGCCCCAAGCACCCGATTACCGGTCTTTTGAAACGCTTTGCTTTAGCTTTTATTCGGTCAATAACCCATTCAGGCTTACCGTCATTTACTTCACGTGCAACACGTACCAAACGCGATTCTTCTGGTGCAGAATCGACAATAAACCATGGATCTACTGCAATACAATGTCCCCCAACACCGGGACCAGGCTGCAAAATATTGACCCTGGGATGACGATTTGCGAGCCTAATCAACTCCCAAACGTTAATCCCAAGTTTTTCGCTGATAATTGACAACTCGTTCGCAAAAGCAATGTTAACATCCCGAAAAGCATTCTCGGTCAATTTGCACATCTCTGCAGTACGAGCGTTGGTAACAATACAATTTCCTCGAACAAAGGTTTTATAAAGATTCGCTGCTGCAGTAGAGCAGGGCCTTGTCATTCCCCCGATAACCCGATCATTTTCGACCAATTCACGCATAACCTGGCCGGGCATCACTCGTTCAGGGCAATAAGCAATACGAATATCTGAGGCTTCTCCTGCCTGCTGAGGGAAAGTGATATCCGGGCGTGATTCGGCCAACCAATTGGCCATTTTTTCTGTAGTCCCAACTGGTGAAGTGGACTCTAAAATGACCATATCTCCCTTTTTGAGCACGGGAGCGATCAGCTTGGCAGCCGCTTCAATATACGAAAGGTCTGGTTCATGGTCCCCTTTGAACGGTGTCGGAACAGCAATAAGAAAAGCATCTGCTGGTTCTGGCTGAGTAGTCGCCCGCAGATACCCCTCTGAAACTGCGGCCCGAACCACGATATCGAGCTCAGGTTCGACAATATGAATCTGGCCCTTGTTAATGGTCTCGACGGCACTATTATTAATATCTACACCGATTACTTTAATTTTTCGAACAGCAAAGGCGGCAGCGGTTGGCAAACCTATATAACCGAGACCGATCACTGAAACTGAGTTGAACGATTTTTCCATTTACAATACCCTCCTTTGAAAATTTCAAAATCTACCGGTAAACACTTTTGGTTGAAAAAAGCCCTTTTAAGGTGGTTTGGTTTTTCTTTGGTTGGCGTTTAAATTTTCCAATATAATTTGGGTTATTCCAACCCTTAAGCAAAGGTGGAGGAGCAAACCCGTTTAGGAAGCAAAAGTTTTAAATATGGGGGCCATAACCTTACAAGGATCATTAGGCCGCCTTTGATGGCAGGCTATCTTTTCCACTGACGGAAAACTCCTGAATGATTGCATGGGCAATACGCTCACAAGCGAAACCGTCACCATAGGGGTTATGAGCAAAACTCATTTGGTTGTATGCAACTTTACTTGAAAGAAGGACTGAGACCCCTTCTACAATTTTTTCCATGCTGGTTCCAACCAGTTTGACAGTACCTGCGGCCACTGCTTCAGGTCTTTCTGTGGTATCACGCATAACCAAAACAGGTTTACCCAAGGAGGGTGCTTCTTCCTGCACCCCACCGGAATCGGTCAAAATTAGGTGCGAGCGCATCATCAAATAAACAAATGGAAGATATTCCAAGGGGTCAAGAAGGTGAACATTACTGATCCCACTTAAGAATGTTTGGACTGGTTTTCGAACATTTGGATTTAGGTGGACAGGGTAAACAAAATCTATTTCAGGAAACAAATTGGCTAAAACATGAATTGCGGCACAAATGCGTTCGAAACCATCACCAAAATTTTCACGCCGGTGTCCTGTAATCAAAACAAGCTTTGCATCCTCTCGCAGGAAAGAGAATCTAGCTGCCAAATTTCTATTAATTTTCAAATCGTTTTTAATTTTTGCTTCGACACTCAAAAGGGCATCTATTACCGTATTGCCGGTCACAATAATTTGCTTCTCTGGAACGCCTTCTGCCAAGAGGTTTGCTTTTGACTCTTCGGTAGGAGCAAAATGTAACCGCGCAAGAACCGTTGTTAATTTCCGATTAGCTTCTTCCGGCCAAGGTGAGTATATGTTGCCGGTACGCAGTCCTGCTTCGACATGACCAATGGGAATGCGTTTATAAAACGCCGCCAAAGAAGCTGCAAAGGTTGTTGAAGTATCCCCATGTACAAGAACGCAATCTGGGTCAAATTCTTCATAGGTTTGAGCAATCCCCTGAAGGATGTCCGCCGTAATTGAATAAAGGTTTTGGCCAGGTCGCATGATATCCAAATCATAATCAGGGAAAATCTCAAATAAATCCAAAACTTGATCAAGCATTTGCCGATGTTGTGCAGTAACACATACGCGCGACTCCAGCTCTGTTTGATTCGAAAAAAATCGAACGAGGGGAGCCATTTTAATAGCCTCTGGACGAGTACCAAATACCGTCAGGACTTTTAATTTTCTCATCTTGACTCTTTCTTTTAAATCTCTGATAAAACGAAACACTCTCCAATTAAGATGGCTAACTTAGAGATCTAAAACAACCTTCGTTGCAACCGCAACCTGATAAAGTATCTGTGAAATGTCCTTTAAAACCTGAAGATTTTTTGTCTCATATTTTGGCAGCACAAGAAGCTGATCCCCGGCAGCTATATTGTTGTTTTTGGCATGCAAAACTTCTCCATTGGGTTTGACCACCAGAATTTGCCGTTTATTGGCCCGATCTGAAAATCCGCCTGCACTGGTGATGTAATCATCCACATCCATCCCTTTGCGGGCCACAATAGCTTGCGGCATCATTACCTCGCCGCTGATCAGAACCACATCGCTTTTGGCTGGGATGACGATGATGTCCCCATTTTCAAGATAGATATTTGAAAGCTCACCATTATGCCCGATCACGACCGTTCCATCGGGAATCAGGGTTCTGGCTTTCTCCACGAATTTAGTTACCAGTTCGGCTTCACGAACACGTATGGTCGCTTCTTCTGAGCTCTGCGAAGTCGCGGTTAATACGCTCTGTTCCAATCGTCTTAAGGCTTCATCCAGGGCCTTCTTCTGGCGTTCGGCCACACTCCGCCGCAGAATATGAATCCCTTTGAGGTTGGCCAACTTCGGTTCGACAGGAATATGGTGCAAAAGATCAATCAGGCGGGTGTCTTTCTTTATCGGGTACCTGGAAGGCCCGACAATCGCCCCTCTGGCTGCAACCATAATGGTGTCGCCCGGGGTATCGGCGTGAAAATGAACCACATCGCCTTCCTGTAATCGCATCTGATTAAAATCAGTTAGTGACATATAGGTGTTAAAAGGTGCCCCTCCCCGGGAGCCGACGATGCTGACGTGAGATACTTTATTTAGCGGAGCACATAACCCGGCAAGGTCCTTGCCCGTTACCATCGCCCCCTGCTTGAATTCAAACAGGGCACTGTGGCGGACCTCTCCCCCAGCAAGAATTCCGGCCCCTCGCTCCCCCACCAGAATCACATCACCTTCCCTTAAGCGCGGGCGTTCGATAGAGCCCTCAAGGATAAACGGATAAAGGTCCAATGTACTTAAGACCTTGCCGTTCCGAATTATCCGAATATTGCGATAGCTGCCGCGCTCTGGATCAATCCCGCCGGCCATGTCCAGATAATAAAGAACGGAATCGGTAGGGCCTCCTGCATATCGCCCCGGTTTTTCTACATATCCTGTAACGAAAATGGCAACGGGTTGAGAGTTGATAAGGTTGACGTAAACACCAACATTGTCGGTATAAATTGATCTAATCTTTTCTTTGACAACTTGAAAAAGCTGGCCATGGGTAATTTCAGCAACTCGGACAGGTCCAACCTCGGGAATAAAAAGATTTCCGCGCGCATCCACATCAAGTAGACCATGGAAATTTCGCGCCCCCCAAAGACGGATTTCGATACGGTCACCAGGCATAATCTTGTAGTCCGCATTGAGTTCATCAAAGGTGCCTTTTGCGAAATTACCTATGAAAAGATCCGTTCCAAATGGTAATGGATTGAAATTTTCCTCTAAAACCTGCTTTTGTTGGGGTTCAGGTAAAGCAAAAGCCAATCCCGACAAAAACAAACAGGCAGATAAAATGAAAATGATTTTAAAGCGATACATGTCAGAACCCCGCATGTTCACGAACGGCAGCTATCACCAGGGAAGCTATGCCAAAAATAAGGATGGAGCCACCAAAAACCAATAAAATTGATTTTAAGCGCTCTGGGTAAAGAGCCTCTTGGGGAAGAGTTGGTTCCGCAAAAGCAATCAGATAACGGCTTTTACTTTCGACCCGAATTCGGGCAGCCTCAAAAGCGGCAAGAGCCGAAACGTACTGTTTTTGGGCAAATTCATGTTCAATCATAAGTTTTTCATATTCTGCAACAACTTCGTTAAGAACATTCCCATCGCCACCGGTCAGGCGTGCCTTTTCCACAGCAATCTGGCTTTCAAGTGCGGAAATACGTGCCTGTAGCGATTTGATCTGGGCACTATCATCGCGCATAAAAGAGCGGGCTTGGGCCAGTTCGGCCCGGGTTTTAACCGCCTCACCTTCCATTTCGCCTATCAGGGCGAGCATAGAGCCGGCCGTTGCTTCGGGATTGAGAGCATTGTTGCTGGCCCTAAAGCCCTTGAGAGCTTCCCGGGCCCTTGCAACTCGTGTCTCTGCCACCTTCAATTCAGTCTGGGCAAGATCATAACTGTCCTGAAGTGCCCGATCCCGCATCCGGTTAACCAATTTTTCGCTCAGGTTGATAATTACCTGCCCCATACGTTGAGCCATTTCAGGAGTCAGTGCTCTAGTCTTTAGGGTAAAAATTCCTGAGGCAGAGTCAAACCCCGCTTTAACCACCTTGCGGTAATACTCAAAAAACGCTTCTGCTGTAGCATCCGAATCCAGGCGGGAAAATATGTCCGATTTTCTATCCTGAAAATGATTCTTAAGGTTTAGAGCCAAGTCCAATTCCCGAAGAAGAGACATAGAGTGGATATATTGCTGCACCACAAAAGCATCTGTCCCTGTTCCTCCTGTATGGCCAAAGATAGCTAACCACTCGGGGGCGCTGGGTCCTTCAGGACCGCGGACTGCAAACCTGGCCTCCGAAATATACATGTCGGTGGCCAGGAAGGAAAAATAACAAACTGAAAGCAAAGTAGGAATTCCGACAAACAACATAAACTTTTTTTTCAGAGATAATTTAATGTTCATTTAATCCAAACTTTCGTAGTAGCATATGGCGTCCTCAGCCTCCTCGAAAATAGAAAGTTGGCCCTTGTGAAGAACGGCCGCCGATTGGCAATGTTCACGAATGGTTGTGACACTATGGGAAACCACAATAAGGGTGGAACGATCTTTTCGCCGCTCAAATTCTTCTTTACTTTTTCGCCTGAACCGTGAATCTCCAACTGCTGTAACCTCATCTATCAAATAGTAGTTAAAATCAATGGCCATGCTTAATCCAAAAGCCAGCTTTGCCTTCATCCCAGAAGAATAAGTATTAACAGGCATGTCGATATAGTCTCCAAGTTCAGCGAATTCGTCGACAAATTCAGCTACCTTTTTGATATCCGCATTGTAGATCCGACAGACAAACCGAAGATTTTCTCTTCCTGTGAGACTGCCATGAAATCCACCTGAAAAACCAATGGGCCATGAGACACTTGACTTACGAATAATCTCTCCGGATGTTGGAAGTTCCGCTCCCCCAATGAGACGAAGGAGCGTCGATTTCCCAGCACCATTGCGACCTAAGATTCCCAGGTTGTGACCTTGTGGTATGCGTACATTGATGTCCCGGAAAACCGTATGCACCCCTTTAGAGGTAGGATATTTTTTTGTCAGGTTCCGTAATTCAATCATGCTGCCTCAATAAACCGCCGTGAATACCTTTCCAATAAAAGACCCAACATCAGGGTTACAAGAAGAAATCCGTTAACGTAAGTCAGGTCAACAAAGCGGCTTTCATATCTCCAAGTAAGACCTTCACGCGCTAATTCAATCAAATGGGAAAGTGGATTAAAATAAAGAACCATTCTGGCTGACTGCGGCAACGACTCAACCGAAAAGAAAAGGCCTGAAGCAAAATAAAGTACTCGGATAATAATTGGTACGATTCGAGCGGTAACAGGCCACATAAGATTAAGAGCAGAGCAAAGAGCCCCAGTTCCAAAACCTAGAACCAAAGTAAGCAGAAGAGCTAAAAGGACCGTATTAGGTTTTCCGCCCTGTGTTCCTTCACCTAAGATGAGTGCCAAACTCAACAAAAGACTCATAACGCAAAGGTACATTGCCCCCTGAAGAAGGGAACGAGCTAGAATGAGGTCAATTGGAAAAACTTGTGGGTAAGCTAACAAGGAGCGGTTTCCAGCTATTGAATTTAGCCCTCCGTTAACTGACTCAGAAAAAATAAAGAAAGGAATGAATCCCCCCAAAAGAAAGACAGGAGTTGAAAGACCGTGCGGCGGATGGAAACCTGCTATTTCTCTTAGAACCCAAAAAATTCCAATTGAAATGGCAGCATTGATCAGCGCCCACAAATACCCTAGCTTGTGCTTGCCAAAAAGGGTTTTGGTCTCCCGCAGCATCAGCGCCCAGATAACCCGGCGTTGCGTTCTAAATGCTTCGCGTAAACCCGTCATCATTCACTCAGGTAACCGTTGCCGGCAGATAGTTGGGGAACCAGAAACCAGCTGTCATCTTCTTTCTGGCAGATCGACACATCTTCGCCCAATGACTTATCAACCCTCACACGAACCATCTTGCATTTTAAACCCGAGGCCGCCCGGTATTTTTTTGTCAACTCAGCCATGACTTTTCCGCCGAATTCAGGATCATCCAGCACAGCATGGTCGCCAGCTTGGTGGGTTATGGCCCACGAGAGCAAGGGACTTTTTGCCAGCTCTTGGGAAGTACCTGATGTCCTCTGTTTAGGCAGAGGGGCGCAACCTATAAAAAAAACAACTGCAAAAAACACCAAAACAGCTCTCACAACTTTCAAAGAAAAACCAGCAGGGGACGGAAATAAGTTCATTTTAAACAACTTTAATCCATTGTAAGTTTCTAAAATTATTAACTTTAATTGGACGGCCAAGGGTTAAGGTTTTTAACCGACCCTGGAAAATTTAAAAACCCTTTTTTCAATCCCTGTACCAATACCGAGAAATTGCGAATTACATCTCTCTAATTTCAAAATTTATCAACGTTTTCAGGAAGTTGGAATTCCGATTCTCGACAAATTTTATAGTCTGAAACCCTTTTAAGGTAACATTTAAGACCATAGATTTACGAAGAAGCCAAAATCTTGTCTTGACAAACCGAATTGAAATTTTCCAAAGGATTTAAAACTTTTAGTTCATAATTGAACGACGTTTCCGGAATGGGGGCAGAAATTCTTAGAGATTTTTTAGGGGGACATCAATTGAAAAACTTAACAACAAGGGATGATGAATTTGTATTTAAATCTAATGAGTTATCCTCACGATTCTCAAAATTCCACCCAAATAGAAAACAGGTATTGGGTTTTAAACATCAATAGCTCTCCGGCGCTATAGCTGGAGAGCTATTGAATAAAGAATTGCTATTAATGGTTTCGATTGCTTAATTAAAGAGCTTCATCAAGGGTAATGTCCTGATCTGTTTTTGCGTCCAAAACGACCTCCACCCCATCAATAACTTGGGTGACCATGCCATTGGTCGAAGCGACTACCTGGTAAACCCCGGCCGGCAGTTCGACCTCATAGTCAACGCCGGCAGCAACATTGATCGATTTCACTGTCACCATGGTCGGCGTTGAAACCGCGGCCTCATCGATACAGCCGACTTCCTGCCTGAAATCGATGGTAGCATATTGATCTGCAGTCGGCGCCCCGTCAATTGTCACGGCACCGGAAATAATCCCAGGGTTCAACGCATTCGGTTCCAGGTTGAAGTCTACCGTGGCCGTATCCCCCGCCAACAGTGAAATTGCAAAACAGGAAGGAAAATAACCGCTCTGGGTGGCTACCAGATTATAATCGGCCGGCGTTAGAAACAGTGCATATTCGCCATTGGCCTCTGCCACCGTTCCCGACTCGATTATTACCTGGTCTTTAACGTCAGGGGCCCCCGGGTCAGAGGTCTGCGCAGTGACGAGGGCTCCCTCAAGTGGAATAGGGTCGGTGGGGGGATCGGTTTCAGGAGGAACGTCCATTACCGTTCCGGCGACAATGGCATTATCAACGGTAGTGAGGACTTTTATGGTTGGTTTGAGCAGGTATTGGCCGCTGTTTCCGGCTTTGACCACGGACCGCATGGCGTCAAAATCGAGAATCAATTCTGTAGTCTGGGCAGCATTGATATTGAAGCCATTGACAATTTTAAGACCCGTTTGAGGGCCGCTGGGAACCCTTAACTCTATCTCGTTGCCTTCCTCATCAATGAGGTAATTGGCAAAAGGATGGGCATGGCTCAATATATTCAAGCCGGAATCCGCGGTTAATCCGATAATCAGCCGCATCTGGGTATAGTGCCCGGCTTCGAGTCTCGCAATGCCCAGGGTTTCGCGAACCCCGTTGACCAGTTCCAGAAGGTTATAGGTGGTGTTGGGTTCGGCGACCGTCTCCCATAATGACTCATCGTCATCTTCCCCATCGCCAAGATGTACATCCACCCGCGCAACTGTAACATAGACGGCCTGATAAGCATCCGTTGAAGCATCGGTCAAAGATACCTGCAAGGTTCCAGAGGTGCTGCTGCTTGAACTACTTCCACCCCCTCCTCCGCCGCAGCCTGTCAGAAAAAATCCCAATACGAGGCTGAGCATGACCAAAAAAGTGGTTTTCATTTTAAACAATTGCATAAAAACCTCCTATCCATCAGGTTGAAAATTTCTCACCATTAATCAGGCAAAAGGAGCGAGCCATCTTTTATTTAAAGCCGGAAACGAGCCATTGTTTTTTATTAACCAAACTTCCCAAAGTGGTTATAGAAATTTACCAAATCCAAGGTCAAAAACAATGCAAAAATTTCGAGGGTAATCGATAATAATGGAAGACCTCATTGCCTTTTAGACTAATGTCAATTTTCCCAGGCACCCTCGCCTACCTTTTGAAATTTGGATGGTTGATTTCCACGCTCTCTGCTTCTGACCATTCAAAAGTGTAATTTCATCAAAAAAAAAGCCAAGCTGCTGTTTAAACAACCCGGCCTCCGTGCCTTTGGCTTGAATTCCAATTTCACTTTTTTCTTAGGAATTATTTGAAAACAATTATTACATTTTAAAAACAATGAGCTTCCTATTTTAATATTAAATTTTTAACATTAAATTATGATATGTTATTTATTGAATGGTTTCCTTAAAATGAGGCTTAAAACCTAATTAATCCCCGGAGATGATCTCGTCATGCAGGTTCAATAAATATCTTTTGAAATTTAAAAACAGAACGATAAAAAAGCAAAAATATCCCATCACCACAACATTTCTAGGTAGATTTTTCCGGGTCTCGGCCAGAGTGCTTTTTTTAAAACCCTGGCCAATTAACCAAATATTTCTTTGGTGGCGTTTTTTTTAATTGCCCAAAAAGTTTACTCTTTATTCATTTTAATAAATGCCTCGCTCAGTCACTTTTGAGGGAAAAAGGGGCCCAGGTATGTTTGTATCGAACGGGTTTTTCTGAAATTAAGGCAGGAAATTATTTTTGCCAAAGTGGTTAGCAGTATGACTTGGCTAGCCTGGAAATAGGCCCTTATATTTTTTCAGAGAAAAAATAAGTCTTGAGATCCCTATTTCCTTACATTTTATTTCGCATTGGATTTAAAAAAATAAGAGACCAGCATTTTTATGCTAACCTCTTATTTTTTATAGCTGGTGCCCGGGACCGGAATTGAACCGGTACGCCCGATTAGGGCGAGGGATTTTAAGTCCCTTGCGTCTGCCAGTTCCGCCACCCGGGCAAGCAAAAATAAAGCATATTTTATAACTTTTTAAAACACTGACGTCAACGTAAAACCTTGACAAAGCGTTAATCAGAGGGATGTCGGCATGGCCTTTAAAAATCTTATCTGTCCCCAATGCGGTGCTGTGGTCAAAGAATACCTTAACCCTTTCCCGACCGTGGATATAATCATCCGCGTGAAAGAAAAAATCGTCCTAATTGAACGTGGCAATCCTCCCTTCGGCTGGGCCCTTCCGGGGGGCTTTGTCGATTACGGCGAGACTCTGGAGGATGCCGCCCGGCGCGAGGCCGAGGAGGAAACCGGCCTCCACCTCAGAAATCTCGAACAGTTTCGGGCTTACTCGGAACCATCCAGAGACCCGCGCCACCACACCATTTCCATGGTCTTTAGCGCCGTCGGCGAGGGCAACATCTGCGCCGGTGACGATGCCGGCCGCGCCATGCTCTTTTCCCTGGATGATCTCCCCACCCCACTCTGCTTTGACCACGCAATCATAATTGACGATTATAAAGAATGGCGGGCCGCAAAAAATACTGAAGAAAAATAATATCCTCGATGAGACGCGATAATTCAGCTCTACCCAACTTCAGAAGCAGCCCCGTCCGGAATTTTTCGATGCAGGTTCCAGAGCGGATGGGCATATTTTCCCTGCCAGAGCCTTTCCGCTTTTGCTATCTCGGCCGCTGAAAAGGGACATGGCGAAAACGAGCCGTCAAGACGGCGGCTGAAAGCGGCAATGATTTTTTCCCGAAGGGCCACGATATCCACCGGCTGAGAGGAAAACCGATTCAGCCAACCAACCTTGCGGGCAAAACGTCCCGTTGCGTCCTCTACTGACCCGAAAAAGCCGGGACTCAGGGCCTGAACGGCGAGGGCCAAGTCCATTTCAACCGGAATTGAGCCGTGCTGAAGGAAGAACCCTTGCCTGCGAATCTGGGCGCTTCCAGTAATTTTACAGCCCCAGGCAACCAATTCGTGAAGGGACGGAGAATTGAAGCAGGCATTAAAACGAAAGTCCTTTGTTCCCAAAGATTCTTTCGCTCTCTTTCCTTGAGCCAGTTTTACCGGAACCCCGAAATCCTCGATGGCATCTTTAAGAGCTTCTGCAATGATCAGATAATTGCCTTGGATCGTTCCAGGGAATAGGGCATTTTTTTCAGGAGAGACAAAAGAATAGGTAAGTTCTTGATCATGGATCACAGCCCTTCCCCCAGTGATCCGCCTAACAATCGGCAACCCGGACTTTTTGCAAAACTCCGAGTTCAATGCGCCCTCAAAATTCTGCCCGTAGCCGAGACTGACGGTTGGCTTTTCCCACTGATAAAAACGAAGAACGGGCGGACTTTCTCCCTGCGTCACGGCTTCCAGCAGAACCTCGTCAAAAGCCATGTTGAGGCCGCCGGGAAGCGCACCGGAAATGATCAGCCGCCATTCGGAAAAGCTCATAAAGGATAACGGAAGGCTTAAAAAGGGTTTCTCTGCCTAATCGAAATGGAATCTTTCCAGGAACCCGGTATCGACATCCCCTTCCTGGAACTCGCGGCTCTCCATGATCCGTTTGTGAAAAGGGATAGTGGTTTTTATCCCTTCGATGATGTACTCATCCAGAGCTCTTGCCATCCGCTTGATCGCTTCTTCGCGGTTCTCGGCATGGACAATCAGTTTAGCAATCATCGAATCGTAATAAGGAAGGACCGTATACTGATCATAAATGGCACTCTCGACCCGGACCCCAAGACCTCCGGGAGGATGGTAACCGTCGATTTTGCCAGGCGAGGGGGTAAAGCGCACCGGATCTTCGGCATTGACCCGGCATTCGATGGAATGGCCGCTGATCTTGATGTCGGACTGCTGATAACGCAGCGGATGCCCGGCCGCAGAGTATATCTGTTCGCGCACGATATCGACCCCGGTGACCATCTCGGTCACGGGGTGCTCGACCTGGACGCGGGTATTCATTTCCATGAAGAAAAAATTGTGGTCCTGGTCCAGCAGAAATTCAACCGTACCCACGCTGCAGTAATTGACGGCTTTGGCAGCGGCCACCGCAGCAGCCCCCATCCTATCGCGCAATTCCGGGGTCATGACCGGGCAGGGAGATTCCTCGATCAGTTTTTGATGACGCCTCTGGATGGAGCAGTCACGTTCACCGAGGTGAATGACATTGCCATGCTTGTCGGCAAGTATCTGAACCTCGACATGCCGAGGCCGCAGACAATATTTTTCGATGAAGACTTCAGCGTTTCCAAAGCCCGCCAGAGCTTCCGAGCGGGCTGCAGCAAAGGCGTTGGGCAGGGATGGCGGGGAATGAACCACTTTCATGCCACGTCCGCCGCCCCCCGCGGCAGCTTTGATGATGACCGGGTAGCCGATATCAGCGGCAACCTTTTGGGCTTCATCCACCGAGCGAATGCCTTCCTTGGTCCCCGGAAGGATCGGCACGCCCACATCAATCACTGATTTCCGGGCGATGATCTTGTCTCCCATGAGACGCATATTCTGGGGTGTCGGCCCGATAAAAGTTACCCCGCACTGATCGCAGATTTCGGCAAAATCCGCATTTTCCGCCAGAAAGCCGTACCCGGGATGGATGGCATCCGCATCCGTCACTTCCGCGGCACTGATTATGGCCTTGATATTCAGATAGCTTTCGGAACTACGGGCTGGCCCGATACAGATACTTTCATCCGCCAGTTTCACGTGGAGGGATTCGGAGTCCACATCCGAGTGGACGGCCACAGTTTGAATTCCAAGCTCCTTGCAAGCCCTGATGATTCGCAGGGCAATTTCTCCACGGTTGGCAATCAATACTTTATGAAACATATGAATTTCTCTTCCGAATTTTCAGCTGCTAGCAGAAAAAGCCTTTTCGCCGCAAAAAAGTTCAACGTCCGGCGCGGATCCTTAAAAACCGGAAACGGCTACACCCTTTCGACATGAAAAAGAATATCGCCAAACTCCACCGGCTGAGCATTATCCTTGAGGACTTCCTTGATCCGGCATTTGAATTCGGCTTCAATTTCATTCATCAGTTTCATGGCTTCAACAATGCAAAGGACCTGACCTTTTTCCACCACATCACCCACCTCCACATAGGGAGGGGACTCCGGTGAGGGGGCTCGATAAAAAGTCCCGACAATGGGAGATTTGATCTTCTCGAAGCTTTCCACCACCTCTTTCGCGCCGGCAGCTTCAGCCTGAGGAGGGAGCCCCTGAGCAGCGGGGAGCCCCACGGCACTGGTCACAACTTCCGCCTGTTGAACAACCGGTCTCTTTTCTACGGCGGGGAGTCCGGCCATATTCCCCCTGCGAATAATAATTTTCTGATCCGAACTCTCCATTTCAAATTCGGTAATATCGGTCTCGGTAACTAGTTTTATCAATGTTTTGAGATCTTTCACGTCCATCAAGACAACCTCCTCATCCTTATTCGGACTATAATTTTTTCCAGATTTTGGTACCTTATGGCGAATCCTTCAAGGAGAAAGGACCCTTAAGCCTTTAGGAATCCGGGTCAGCACCTCACAGCCATCGGAGGTGACCCGAATCATGTCTTCAATCCTCACTCCCCCGACCTCGGGAATATAAACGCCAGGCTCGATGGTAACCACCATCCCTTCCACAGCCGTATCCTTTGAACGTGGAGATAATACCGGATATTCATGAATCTCCAGCCCAACGCCATGTCCAAGCCCATGCCCGAAAAAGTCGCCCAGGCCCTTGTCGGTAATATAATCACGAGCCAGAGCGTCAATTTCCCTTAGCGGCATCCCCGGGCGGGTTTTTTCAATGGCGATATCGTGAGCCGCCAGAACAGTACCATAGACGGCCTCAAGTTTTTCCGAAAGGTTGCCAACCGCTACAGTGACGGTTTCATCTGAATGGTAACCTTGCCAGCGAACCCCGAAGTCAACCGTCACCAGTTCTCCCTTGCGGATTATTTTTTCAGATGCGATTCCATGGGGAAGTGCCCCACGCAAGCCGGAGGCGACAATAAAATCAAAAGCTTTTTCCTCACCGCCCATTCTTTTCAAAGCAAACTCCAGGGCTAAAGCCACGTCTCGCTCACTTGTGCCGGGCTTTATCAATGGCAAAATTTCTTCAAAGGCCTGAGCATTCAATCGGGCGGCCTGTCTGATTTTCTCGATTTCCTGAAGGTCTTTCCTGCCGCGCAGCGAACGGATTCCATCCCCCAATGCCACCCATTCCACTTTTCCCGCGGTTTTTTCTTCAAACTTCCGAACTTTACCGAAGGCCAGATGGTCACCCTCAAAACCGACCCGGCGAAGCTGGCGGTCTGCTAACAGGAGCTGAATTCCCTCCTCCTGGACCTTGTACTCACGAATATCATCGGCATTAACCTCCCCAAGGGCCTGCTGGGTATAGCGGGAATCCGTAAGAAAACAGGTCCCTTTTCGGTCTACAACAAGAATACCCTCACTTCCGGTAAAACCACCAAAGTATCGGATATTGGGGAGGTGGGAAAAAAGAAAGGCATCCAATTCCAGTCCATCCAGCAGTTTCCTGAGTTTGGGAATCCTCTCAGAGCTCACTGTTTCTCCCTGAGTACGGAAACAAGCCCCTGGAGCGCAAGAAGGTAGCCCATCGGCCCCAGCCCGCTGATCTGGCCCAAGGAAACGGCTGCCAGGTAGGAATGCGTTCTAAAGGATTCACGGGCATGAATATTGGAAAGATGAACCTCAACAGTGGGAATCGCCACACCGGCAATAGCATCCCGGATGGCGATGCTGGTATGAGTAAACGCCCCGGGGTTGATGATAATACCGGCACATTGCTGGCTGAAAGCTGTATGAATTCGGTCGATAATCTCTCCTTCATGGTTGGACTGAAAAAAACTCAGTTCAACCATGAGCTCAGAAGCCGATTTCAGCATTTCCTTCTGAATATCCGCCAGAGTAGAGAAACCATATACACCCGGTTCTCTGGCACCGAGCAGGTTCAGATTGGGTCCGTTTATAACAAAGATTTTCATTGCTTGTCTCAGAATATCAGCCTAAGGCGACAAGAAGATTATTTCTTTCCCGATTCAAAAGGTAGCGCCCCTTACCAAGATTCCCCTGTTCATCGACTGTCAGAGCAATAAAATATTCTTCGTTTAAAACCCGGACAATAGTCTGAAATTTTTCAGTTTTGATGGTGACCTCTTCCAGATTTCCCAGTTTCAGAATGCCCACGGCTTTTTTTATTTCCTGAAGGGCACTGACAAATTCGACAGTCACCAGGCTCAGGTCCAACCCTTCCGCCTTGCGGGTGACCTGGTCAATGGCAATCCCGTCATAACCCATAAGAATTGCTCCGATTCCGCCACCGGTTTCTTCCACAATTGAACTGAGAATTTTATTGAACATGTTTTTTCCTCTTCCTGACCGCAATAAGCCACTGGTTCAAAGTTTCAAGAACACGATCCCGGCCTTCGTGGACAACCCGGTCTTCAAGGTTGGCGCCTTCCTGCACTGCCGGAGCCTTCTGTCCTGACACATTCTTAGTTCCTTCGGCCCCAGAGCCTTCAGCCTCAATTCTGGAGGTTAATTCGATAATTTTATTCTGATATTCAAGGTTTCCAGGCTTCAACCGGAGCAGCTTTCGATAAATTGCCAGCCCCTTTCCCAGATGCCCTTGTTGAATAAAAATCTCAGCCAGGGTAACAGTTTCAAAAGGAGCCACAGAATCGGAACTCCCCTTATTATCCGTCTTTTTTTCAACCATCACCAATCAGCTCAGTGAAATTTCTTCAAAATGTCGGAACCAGAAGGAGATTCTTGTTTAATTAACATTTTTATTAATATAGCAGGAAAAAGGGTTGGAAAAAACCATTGATCTTCTGAATCAATGCTTTTAACCAGACTTCAGCCGGGCGTACCAAAAAAGGGCAGAAAAAAGGTCTCAGGTTGGGAAATTTCAGTGATCTCAAAATCTCCGATTCCTTTGTTCAGCACCATTCTCAAAACACCCTGCCGATTTTTTTTGTCCCTTTTTATGGCAGCCAGATAATCCCGCATGGGAAAAGGCGGAAGGGCTGTCGGCAAGTGAAAACGCTCCAGCATTTCGATCAAAATCCCGACCTGCTCCATGGAGCAAAACCCCAGTTTTTGAGAGGCTTTTGCTGAACACACCATACCGATGGCGACAGCCTCGCCATGACGGTACTCACCATATCCGGACAAATTTTCAACAGCATGCCCAAAAGTATGGCCAAAGTTGAGAATAGCCCTGAGGTTCGCCTCCTGTTCATCAGCTTCCACAACTTCAGCTTTAATCGCACATGCCTTTTTTATGCAGGTGATGAGAGTTTCCGGGTCCAGACGAGCCAGTTTGGCATGGGAGTTTTGAATCCAGGAGAAAAACTCTTTGTCCCAAACCATACCGTACTTGATGACCTCTGCCATACCTGCGGAAAATTCCCGATAGGGCAAAGTCTTGAGTGTATCGACATCAATAAAAACCATGCGGGGTTGATAGAAGGCTCCGATCAGGTTTTTCCCCAGAGGATGATTGACACCCGTTTTGCCCCCCACGGAACTGTCCACCTGGGCGAGAAGAGTAGTTGGAACCTGTACGTAGGGGATACCACGTAGAAATGTTGCTGCCGCAAATCCGGCTATATCTCCCACCACCCCACCACCGAGTGCAATAAGGCCTGAACTCCGGTCAAACTCTTCCCGGATAAGAACATCGTATATTGAATAAACGGTATCCGTGGTTTTATGTTCTTCTCCATCGGGAAGACAAACGGGAGTGACTTGGAAGCCACTCTTTGTGAGGAAATTTTCGACCTCTGCCCCATAAAGAGCAAAAACCGTCGTATTGCCTACCAGAGCCACCCGAGAAGGAAAACCAATGGCGCCTAATTCTCTACCAATCTCTGGAAGGTTACCATTGCCAATAACAATGGGATAACTTCGATCCTTAAGGGGCACGATAAGTTGGTCAATCACTACTTACATCCCTCTCCAGTCTCTTTAAAATATAATTGGCGACTTGCCGGCTATCGACATTATCCGTATCAATGACGATATCAGCCTCTTCATATAAGTTTGTTCGGCTGTCAAAGAGGGATTGCAACCGTTCTATTCCTTTTGACAGATCAGCAAGAGGACGTTTGTCAGATTTTGAAACCCTTCTTACAAGGGTCTCAAAATTTGCTCGCAAATAAATAACCGTCCCCATCTTTTTCAGAAGCTGACGATTTTCAGGACGCAATATGATACCACCACCGGTCGCAATAACAGTTCGGGAAGTATTTTCAAGAGACCGAAGGGTCTCCGTTTCGTAATTCCGAAATGCCTCTTCACCCTCCTCGGCAAAAATCTCCTTAATCGGTTTTTCCTGTGAAACAACTATCATTTCGTCGAGATCGAGGAAATCGAAGCCACAGTTCCGTGCCAGAATCCGGCCTACAGTAGTCTTTCCGGCACCCATAAAACCGGTAAGAATAATATTTTTACAATCCGGCAACATAGTCCCGGTAACAGCTAAAATTATCGAGAATTTCCTCCATACAGTCCCCACCGAATTTTTCAAGAACCGCGTTCGCCACTTCAATGGCAACAACCGCTTCAGCAGTAACCGCCGCGGCAGGAACAGCGCAGACATCAGATCGCTCAACAGAGGCCTCAAAAACCTCCTTGGTTTTGAAGTCCACGGTTTTCAAAGGCGAATAAAGGGTAGGAATGGGTTTCATAGCTCCCCGCACGATAAGTGGCTCGCCGTTGGTCATGCCCCCTTCCAGTCCTCCCGCGCGATTTGAAAGACGTACAAAACGGCCTTTTTCATAACCGATTTCGTCATGGACCTTCGACCCGGGCTGGCGGGCATTAGCGAAACCAGTCCCGATTTCGACACCCTTGAAAGCCTGAATGCTCATGACCGCCCCTGCCAGGCGGGCATCGAGGCGCCGATCCCACTGGACATGGCTCCCCAGCCCGACCGGAAGCCCCAAGGAAACCACCTCCACAACTCCCCCAAGGGAATCACCTTCAGCCTTGGCCTGGTCGATCCTGGCAACCATCGCTTTTTCAGCTTCCATATCGAAAGTCCGGCAGGGAGATTTCTCACTCAACTCTTTCCTGTGCTGGTAATCAGGAGCCATTTCCGATACGCTTATCCCGCCTATTTCAATAACATAACTGATAATTTCGATACCGAATTCTTTTAGAAATTTCTGACAGAGGCCGCCCACGGCAACCCTGGCGGCGGTTTCCCTGGCACTGGAACGTTCTAAGATATTCCTGACATCTTCCTGGCGATACTTGATTGCTCCGGTCAAATCTGCATGCCCGGGACGAGGCCTGGTAACCGGTTCGCCCGAATTTTCATCTTTCTTTCTGGCGGACATTGTCTTTTCCCAGTTGCTCCAGTCGCGATTCCCTATCCAGAGGGTAATGGGTGAGCCTAGGGTTTTCCCCCAGCGGACCCCGGACTGAAAAGACACCTGGTCCTTTTCAATCTGCATACGGCCTCCACGACCATAGCCCCTTTGGCGACGCGCCAGGAAAAAATTAATATCCTCTGCCTCTACCGCCAGATTGGCAGGCATTCCTTCAACCACAGCCGTAAGTCCCGGCCCGTGGGACTCCCCGGCCGTCAAATATCTAAGACCCATTTTTTTTCCATAAATTTGAATTTAAATGCACAAAAGGACAGGTTTTAGCCTGTCCTTTTGAAGAATACACGGATTTTCAGTCGATTTTCAATTCAAATCAACTTCTTTGGTTTAATTTATTCCAGAATTTTCGGGGTAATGAAAATCAGCAGTTCCCGCCGGTCAGTACTTTTTGAGGTCGATTTGAACAGGTGACCCAGAACAGGTACTTTCATAAGCAGAGGGACACCGGTTTCACTGGAGGTTTCATTTTCAACAAAAATCCCCCCGATAACGGTCGTCTCGCCATCCCTCACCAAAATCTTGGTTTCGGCTTCCTTTTTATCGATGGCAGGGGCGGATGAAAGATCAGGAGACTCGGAAGAAGGCTGGTTGTTGGTCGCCTTGATGTCGAGAATGATGGTATTGTCCGGATTGATTACCGGGGTCACTTCCAGCTCCAGGTTGGCGTCGATAAATTCGGTTTTGGTTCCGCTGTCGCTGATAGTTGAATATGGGATACTGGTCCCTTGGGCAATCTTGGCCTTTTCACCGTTCAAGGTCGCCACTCTCGGTTTGGAGATGATTTTCCCAAAACCGGAGGATTCCAGAGCGGAGATCCGCAAATCGACAATGGTGCTGTCTACCCCGAGATTGCCGAAGGTGATCCCGGAACCAAGTCCCGCCCCACCGACCGAGCCGATAGCCGGCGGCGGAATAAGGAAACTGCCGCCGAGACCGATGTTGAAGTTGGGGTCTTCTGAAGCATCATTCGAGATGCCCCATTTTACACCGAGCTGCCGGCCAAAGGTTGAGGATGCTTCCACGATCCGGGCTTCAATCATAACCTGACGCTCGGGAGTATCCAGAATCTTAACCAGAGTTTTGACTTCTCCGATAACCGTAGGGATATCGGTAACAATGATCTGTTTGTTTCGATCATCCAAGGTCACATTCCCGCGTTCGGTTAGAATTTTCTTAACCGGGGTCTCAATATTTTTTAGAGCCGTATAACTGACCGGGATAACTTCCGTTTCCAGATTTTCTAATTTTTCCATGGCCCGTGCTGCTGAAAATTTGGCTTCATCCATGGCCCGGATTTGCTTCTGAGGGAGAATACGGATGACGTTGCCGTCCTGCAGCATACCAAGTTCTTTGGTCTCCATGATCAGATCGAGAGCCTGATCCCAGGGAACGTCTATCAGACGCAGACTGATGGTCCCCTTAACTTCGTTCCCGACGATAATATTCATGTTGCTGACTTCGCCGATCAGGTTAAAAATCTTGCGGATATCCGCATCATCAAAAACCAGGGAGATTTTTTCTCCGGAATAAACCTGGGCACCGGCGGCTGCCTTCTGAATGCTGCCGGCCAAACCAACCGAAGGCTGGGTGGGAGTTGCCACCGGCGGGCTATAAGCGGTGCTGTAACCGACCGCCGAGGGAGCTTTCTGAGGCATGGCTACTGCCACTTCCTGCTTCGTGGCTGCCTGCACAGATTGCCCAGCCATCCCAAAGGCTCCGTTCTCGACCTCAAAAATCAGCCGGTCACCCTGCATTGCCACTGAATAGGGCATATCCCCTTTTAATTCGGCCGCGAAACGGACTTCCTTTTGATCACCCTGAACAACACTGTAGGGTGTGATCATCTGAACCACACTCGGGAAGGAGGAACTATCGAAAGCCCGGCGATGTCGACTGGGAAGGTCGGCATCCTTAACACCAAACCGGACAATATTACCTTTTTTTGCCGCTTTGATAAGTTCACCGGGCTTTGAAAGGGTTACAACAAACAATGACTTCCCATTTTCAACCATGAAGTCCATAGACTGGATGGAAAGAGGGGCATAATAATTTTGTTTTACGGGAGTTCCGACGTTTCCGGAAACCCAGGATACAACCAGGTTATTCCCTTTTTCCTGAACATCATAGGAGGGGAATCCCCCTTCTGCCGTATCGAAAACAAACCGTGTCTTATCACTGTAGGGGCCGACACGAAGACGGTCAAAGCCATTTTCGAGCTTGAAAGTCCGATCCCGGAAACCGGGTCGAACACCATAAATATCCAGAACCAGGCGTTGCGGATTCTGGAGACCGAAGTAACGGTACTTTTCAATCAATCCATCCGTATCGAATACAGCCCGGTTCTTATCGACAGTTACGGACTCAACCGTTTTGGCTGCAAAACCTTCGGGAGATGATTCGTTGGCGGATGCCGGCACAGTTTCACGGGTAACATCTTCCTGGACGCCATCGGTTTGGGCATTCTGGGCCACAGCTGCATCGGAAGTAAAAGTCACACCGATATTTTTTCCCTCAGAGAAGACATCATAAGAAACGGCCTTATTAAGAAAAAATTCCAGTCTTCCCACTTTCCCGGAACTCAGGTCGAGAGTGGAACTCCGAATTTCCTTAATATTGTCGTTTTCAATTTTTTCCGGCAGGCTCAGACCTTCGACTGCCATTCCGGGGAAATCGATGACAACCCTGTAAGGTTCCGTTACATCATAAATGGTATATCGGTATCCGACAGGCTCCTGCGTCTCAATAAAAACCTTTGTGGCATCTCCATCATTGCCGAAAGCCACAGACAGTATCCGGTTTGTATCAGCACTATCCCCATCTTTGGCAAAACCAACAGAACCAGTGCTGAAAAAAGCCCCCATAAAAACTGTCAACCCGAGAAAAACTAACGCCTTTTTTCCCCACATGGTGAATTTTTTCTGTGCCATTTTTACTCAACTCCTTCTTTTTTGGGGAGTGGGATACTTTGTGTACTGACTCTGACATCTCCGGAAAAATCATAGAATTTTTCCTCAACCAAAATGGCCTCTTTATTTATGTCAATCACAGTCCCATTGTTTTTCCCTGCCTTGATGCCCTTTTTCAGGATATATGATTTGCCGTCCGGAGCATTTACCATGGCGGTCGGATCACCTTTTCCCCAGATGACACCAATAACCCTTAATTGGTTCAATGCATAATTCTGCAAGGGCGTGGTCACTGCAAATGCCGGTACGACCGGCTTATTAACTTCAGTCAAAGCCTCAAATGGATCACGTTTTCCTGAAGAGTCATAGGAAAACTTCTTAACACTTTCCGTCTCCTTCACCTCGGCCATTGCAGCCACATTATCGGTTTTTTTTGAGGCAACCGGGGCCGCGACTTTCTGCCTGGTTGGAACTATTTTTTCCTGATTTTTTGGCTTGCTGTCCCCACAGCCCATAAACAGAAGAGGAACAACCGCCCATGAGACGAAAAGGATTAAAGATTTACTGCTCATGTTCTTTTCCCTCTCTTTTTCTTCTCAGCCTTTGTACCTTTTGTCGGCTGCGGGATTTCGCTTTCATCCAAAAAACGATAGGTGGTAGCCAAAAAATTGACCGTCAACAGAGTTCTATTTTCAGATACCTTGGGCTTCCCCAAATCCAGGTCATTAACGTTTACAATCCGCGAAAGATTGCCTACCGAAGCAAAGAACTGCCCTAACTCATGATAGCTTCCAACAATGGTCAGACTTACGGGGACCGCTGCATAAAACCCTTGGGGAGTTTCCTGGCCAGGCTTGAATCGCAAAACATCCAGCCCATTGTCCTTGGCCAGGGAAGAAACGGCTGTCAAAAGGGAGGGGATTTCTTTTTTATTGGGAAGTTCCTTCAAAGCATTTTCGAGTTCTTTTTTCATAGTCTGGTAATCGCTTCTATAGCGATTCAGATTTTTGGCTATTTTCTGGTCTTCCCGCAAATCTTTCTGTAAATCCTGGTGTTTTTGCTGAAGTTTTGTCAGGTCCTGGTGGTTAGGCAAATAAAGGAAATAAAAGAAACCGCCAGCAATCAAGCCGAGCACGACAAGGGAAAGGGCTATTCTTTGATAGCGGGGGAGCTTCAGTAATTTTTCCAATCGAGGATTCATGGTGTCTTAAACCTCATTTCTTGGCAATCTGACTGTTTTCCCTTTTAGGGGATTCCGTTTTACAACTGACTTTAAAATTCTGTATTTTCAAGCCTTTGCTGGTTTTCTGTTCGGTAATGGAAAGCTCCACATCCTGGTAATAAGGAGACATTTCCAGTTTTTGAAGGAATTGGGCCACAACCTGCTCATTGAGCCCAACACCGGTCATGTTGATTTGCCCGCTTTTTTCTTTAAAAGATGTCAGCCACAGCTTATTCGGAACTGCCCTGACCAGTTCATCAAGCATTTGCACCGGACCGGCCTTGCTATCCTTAAGCTGGGCAAGAACTTCCAGTTTCCCCTCCAGTTCAGTCTGGAGCTTTTTGAAATGTTTGACTTCTCCAATGACTTTCTGCAGTTTTTGGATTTCCTTCTGGGTTTGGGCAATGGCCGCCTTTTCCGAATTAAGCTTCAGAAGAACAGAAGCATAAATACCACCACACGCCAACAAAACGACGGCAAGAGACAGTACGGCAACAATTATCTGGGAGCGGAGCTTTTCCTTTTTCTGAGCATCTCTTACGGGTAACAGATTAATATAGATCATTGATCGCCCACCCTTCTCATGGCCAGACCTGTGGCAATGGTGAAAAAGGGACTAACTGATTGAACATAGTCCATGTCAAAATGGCTTTCGTTTAATGCCATTTTTAGAAATGGATTGAGATCCTCAACGGAAATGCCCAGGTTTTGTTCCAACATGGTTTTTATTTCGGGATTTTTGGCAACCCCTCCGGTGATGTAGATTTTATTGACCCTTTCGTCCGCGGAAGTGGCCGTGAAAAAATCCAACGACCTCTGGATCTCCTGACAAAGGTTATTCAAAGAATCCTCCATTACGCTTTTCAGGAGGTCCTCCTCCAAACCATCGACCACGCCTCCAAGTTTTACTTTTTCGGCGTCATCACTGCTTAATCCCATTCTTTTCTGGATTTCTTCATTGAACATGTTGCCGCCGACCTGGATATCACGGGTAAAAACGCTATGTCCGTTTTTTATGACATTTACATTAATGGCATTTGCCCCCATATTGATCAGGCCGACAATCGCTTCATCGGCAATTTCGTAGTTGTATTCAAAAATATTTTCCAGGGCAAAGCAATCCACGTCCATGACCTGGGGAGTAAGACCAAGTTCCTTGAAAATCATAGCCAAATCATTGACAACATCTTTTTTGGCAGCGACCAGCAGGATGTTCATTTGGGAGGGGTCTTCCTTGGAGGGCCCGATGATCTGAAAGTCGAGATTTACATCCGACAATTCAAAAGGGATATACTGTTCGGCCTCCCATTGGATAGCTGATTCAAGCTCCTCTTCAGACATCATGGGGAGAAGAATTTTCCTGATAATGACTGAATTCCCGGACATCGAAGTGACAACATTTTTGGTCTTTATCTTCTGGCTTTCCAAAAGATTTTTCACAGCTTCCTTAATGGAAGTGGAATCCATAATGGTGTTATCGACTATTGTCTCGGAAGGCAGCGGAGCCATACCAAAGCTCTCGAGATGATAAACTCCTTTCTGCTTTTTAAGCTGAACGAGTTTCACAGAGCTGGAGCCGATATCTATTCCGACAACTTCTTTTTTTGGTTTAAATAACATTCCCATTCCGGCACCTTGTCCTTTGAGGTTGACAATTTTTGGTTTGAATTTGCCAGGATCGTGCCAAAAAAACATCTGATCCAGGTCGTAGCATTGTTCCAGCCTTCAAAAAACTATCCAAAAGAAACCCTCAAATACCATTGAATTAAATACCCACCATATAAAAGGTAAATCACGGCTCCCAGCGCCAGAAATGGCCCAAAAGGGATGGCAAGCTTTGTCCCGCTCCCTTTCCGCAACATCAAAGGAATGCCAACCAGGCAGCCGATGGCCGAGCTCAAAAAAATCACCGGCAATATCGCCTTCCAACCAAGGAAAGCCCCGATCATAGCCAGGAGTTTAATGTCACCCCCGCCCATGCCATCGACTTTCGTAAGCAGCTTGTAAGTGAAGGCAACCAGAAAAAGGCTGCCACCGCCCAGGGCAATTCCCAACAAAGACGCTGACCACGGAAGCCAGGGAATCAAAAAGGAGCACAAAAAGCCGACAACAATTCCCGGCAGGCTGAGGACATCCGGAATAATTTGAAAATCCAAGTCGATAAAGGTTATGACAATAAGAAGGGCGACAAAAAAACTGTAAACCAGGGCGGAAGGGTTTAATCCGAAACGGGAAACAACCAGAGCAAAAAGGGTTCCGGTCAACACCTCAACCGCAGGATACCGCAGGGATATTCCGGTACCGCAAAAAGAACAGCGCCCCTTTAGCAATACATAACTTAAAACAGGGATATTGTGGTACCAGCGAAGTTTGTTCCGGCAGTTAGGGCAATGGGAACCCGGCCAAAGAATGGATTTCCCTTCAGGGATTCGATAAATACATACATTTAGAAAGGAGCCGATGGTCAATCCCAATAAAAAACTAAAAATATAAATAAAAACAGCTTCCTGCAAGGTTTGTCCTCCTGGATTTCAAGCCTGGTTTGAGCAATAGGGCCATTATCTTAAAAAGCCACCTGGCTATTTTGGCAGTTTTAAGCCCAAGACCCCAAGAACCGAAGACCAAATTTCACATAAACAGCTGCAAAATAGTTCCCTGGTCCACCTGGGAGATAAACGCAATGTAAAAGCGCCAGCCATAAACTTGCAATATCTGTTCGCTAATTGCAGAAATGGCAGTTTTTTTACATGCCGGCTACCCGGCATATGTTTATTTATAAAAAATTAAAATGCGTGAGTGCCCTGAATGTCATTCAAAAGGGCCTGGATTTCAAAGGAAGGGAGCTTTTCCATGGATTACGCCAATTTTTTTTACCAAGTGACCAAATCGGGCAACCCTCAACCGGAAATTCCATGAGGTTTTTAAAATGCCCATCCAGAAAATCAACCCCAGGAAGGAATTTTATCGTAACTTTTCCGGGTGGTCTTTCCTCTGGAATAGTCCCACAAGCGAAGGACTGTAGCGGTCAACGAAAAAGAGCGCTTTCGATCCTTTCCCAGACATCATCTCGCCCCTCCCTGGTAACGGCTGAAAAACAGGAAAATGCATGGGATGAGAGTCCACTCTGTTCGGCAATTTTCGAAACGTAGCCCAGGCGCTTTCCGGATGAAACCTTATCAACTTTGGTAATTACGGGAATGGTGGGAACACCATACTCTTCCAGCCAATCCAGCATACGTATGTCATCGTTGCTTGGCACTCGGCGTATATCAAAAAGTAAAACCACCGCCTTTAAAACAGAACGATCCAAAAGGTATTTCCTGATCATCGGTTCCCATTGTCTTTTGATCTCCAAGGGCACCTTCGCAAACCCATACCCAGGCAGATCGACAAAGTAAAACTGTTCATTAATAAGAAAAAAATTAATAAGTTGCGTCCTGCCTGGAGTTTTGGAAGTTCGCACCAAAGAACGTCGCCCCAGCAGCACATTAATTAGGGAACTTTTACCTACATTACTTTTGCCCACAAAGGCAATCTCGTCCAAAATCGGAGAAGGCGATTGATTGGCGGCTGAGGCACTTTTGACAAAGACAGCGTTTTTTATTTCCAAAAGATTTTCTCCTTGATTATTTAGAGTGCAGCCTATTTCAGCCCGGACCTGGCCAGGTATCGTCAACTGCTTTAAATTTATGCCAAATTAATTTTCTTTTGTTGTAATATCATGAAAAAGGTTTTCCATGAAAATTTTCACCACCCAACTCGAAAATAACTTCGAGGAAAAATCCTTATGTCAAGTAATGAGCCAAAAGAAAAATATGCCACAAGTGGGATCTTTGCCGGGTATTTTGTAATTATCCTGCATGTGCTTCTAATCGTTGCCCTGGCTTTAGTTGTAATCTTTTTACGGGGGGTCAATGAATATCTCACCTGGATCTTACTCGGAGGTCTGTTTCTCATTCTCGGTTCAGGCTATTTTTTCTATCGAAAAATCAAAAACGACAACAAAAAATTAAGGGATATTTTAACCGATCCGGCCTTTCAGGGGAAATCCCTGGAGATAAGTTTTCTTGGAGGCATGGCCAGTCTGAAAGTCGCCCAATCACCATTGACCCAGACGAGCCTGGACCAGGGCGGGCATTCCCCTCCCCGTCAGTTGGAAGACAGTCACAGCATTAAGGTGCGGGAGTTAACCCAAATCGCCAACCTTTTGGAAAACGATCTCATCACCCAGGACGAATACGAGCGACTGAAAAAAGACATTCTGAACAGGCACCAGAACTCCTAAAGATATATTTCTCTCAATAAAAGAACCGTCCGCTGAAGCAACGGACGGTTCTTTTATTTTCCCGGCAAATTGGAAAAAACCAAATTTAAATTCAACTGGTTTCCAGTTGATAAGGCCAGCCAAGCACGCCGCCTTCCATGTAGCGCACTTTTTCAAAACCAGCTGCTTTGAGTATTAATGCGGCTTCGTAACCCCTGAGGCTGAGCTTACAAAATGGGATTATTTCCTTATCCTTGGGAAGCTCATTCAGGCGACTTCGCAAAACCCCAAGAGGAATAAGGGTCGCGCCAGGGATTCGGACCTCCTGAAATTCTTTGGGGCTGCGTACATCCAAAAAGACGAAATCATCCCCATTTTGCTGTTTGGCACGCAACTCCTGGGGATCAAGGCTTTCCATAATGCCGTCCAGCTTGTTACGCAAGGCATTGGCGGCAATATGGAGAGGATCCATGGCCGCAGAAAAGGGCGGCGCATAGGCGAGATCCAGTTGGGCCAACTGATCAACGGTGATGCCCATGGATATCCCGCTAATAATTGTATCAATACGTTTGGCAACATCACCGGGTCCGACAACCTGGGCACCTATCACCTTGCGGCTTTTCCTATCGGCCACCAGTTTGATATCAATCGGTTTACAATCGGGATAATTGTGAACCTTATCGGGTGAAGCGATAAGGACACTCACCGGCTCGAAACCCGCGGCCTGTGCCTGCTCGGGGAGTAACCCTGTTCGTGCGGCATTCTGGTTGAAAACCTTAACAACCAAGGTACTGAGAATCCCAGGAAACACCTCGGGTCTACCACAGATGTTGTTGGCAACCACCCTGCCGTGTTTATTGGCGGTCGAACCCAGGGGCACATATAGTTTTTCACCACTCAACAGATGTTTACATTCAACACAATCACCGGCAGCATAAATATTGGGGTCGGAAGTGCAAAGATGATCATTTACAGCAATAGCTCCTGTTTTCCCAAGTTTCAGGCCGGCTTGCTCAGCAAGTTTAACAACCGGCTTGACCCCGATGGCAACAACCACCATTTCAGCGTCAATAATTCCGGAGGGGATTTTGACGCCTCTTACCTTCCCATCCCGCCCTTCAATCCTTTCCAATGGCTGTGAAAGACAGAGGTTGACACCGTTTTTTTTCATTTCACGATGAATCAATCCGGCCATGCCTGCATCGAGAGCGTTGGAAAGGACCTGATCCTTCATTTCGACGAGGGAGACCTGCAAACCGTTGTGCACCAATGCTTCGGCCACTTCCAGACCGATAAGCCCGCCACCGACAATGACGGCACTTTTACAGGATTTGGAACGAGAAAGAATATTCTCGGCATCCGACATGGTTTTCAAGGGATAGACACCGGGCAGTTCCATACCAGGCAGAGGGGGAACAATGGGGTGATTTCCCGTCGCCAAAACCAGCTTGTCAAAGGGGATTTCGTTTTCCTGGCCGTTTTCAAGGTTTCGTACCTTGACCTTTTTCTGGGCACGGTCAATCTCCATAGCTTCTGTGAGAGTCCGGACCTCAAACCCCTTGCAGCTGGCAAAAAATTTCTCATCCCTCAAAACACCCACGGGGGTTCTCCGGACATCTTCCAGATCATCAAAATGTCCTTCAATATAGTAGGGCAGAGAACAGGCTCCATAGGAAACATCCTTGGTTTTTTCAACTACGATAACTTTGGCGGAAGGATTGAGACGCAAAATTCTGCAGGCAGTTTTCATACCCGCTGCAACTCCGCCAATCACAACAACCCGGTTTTCACTTCCCATCGTGGCTACCTCCTTCTTGAAACAGACGAATAAATATATTAGGTTTTCAATATATTTATATAATTACTTATCAATTTCAACCCTAAAATATTTTTTATAATTTTTTTTTACAAATACATAAAAACTTAACCACAGAGGTAAGCCTTTCGCAAATTGCTTTCCTCCAAATAAAAACAAAAGCCCTGCCTGAAACAGACGGGGCTTTGATCCATGAATAAAAACGGGTAAATAAATAAGACCTACTCGATTCCAACAAACAGTTTGATGTACTGAAGTCTCTCGTGCGCGGTCGGGAACTCACTCTTCTTCTGGCTCAACTTGCCACGGAACTCAGCAACGGAATTGAACCCATGGGCTCCCATCCAGCTTTCGATTTCCTGTTTGACAGCTTTGATCTGATCAAGGCCGTTCTGATAGAGGGTCGAACAGAGCTGAACAACATCCGCGCCGGCCAGAAGCTGTTTAATGGCATCGGAGCCGGTATGAATACCGGTGGTAGCCGCCAGAGCACAATCCACCTTGCCTGAAAGCAAGCTGATCCAGCGCAGGGATTCATGAATTTCATCCGAGGTGCTGTAAGGATTACCGGCGACAATCTCCATCTTTTCAATGTCGACATCAAACTGGTAATAACGGTTGAAAAGGACCAGGGCATCCACGCCATTCCATCCCTGTTTATTATCGGAGGGAGCGGGGGTACCACACCAGCCCACGATAAAATCACGATGCTCTACTCGGCCCCGGCTTAAAGTGACAGCCAGGTTGGCAAAGGAGCTGAAATAGGGGCCAATCTTCAAGGCAACCGGAATTTTAACTTCCTTTTTAATATCTTTAACCACGTCCAGATAAAGGGACTCCACCTCTTCCGAACTCAGTTTCGGATTGCTGGGCATAACGCCGATATTTAATTCAAGGGCATCGGCTCCGGCAGCCTCGATTTTTTTGGCGTAATTAACCCACCACTTCTGGGAAAAGCAGTTCAGGCTGGCGATAATGGGAATGGAGCAGGCCTTTTTGGCATCCTGAATCAGTTTGAGGTAATTCCGCGGACCGAACTCACGACCGTAGGCTTCAACAAATTCCGCAGCTTCCGAATCGTAAAGCGTATGGCTGTATTCCCCCATTTCCTCGGTTTCAGCAAAAATCTGTTCTTCGAACAAAGACTTCAAAACAACGGCTGCAGCACCGGCGTCTTCGAGTTTTTTTACTCCTTCAACCGAACTGGCCAAACTGCTACTCCCTACAACAACAGGGCTTGAAAGTTGAAGCCCCATATACTTGGTCGAAAGATCAGCCATTACAATTACTCCCTTCTTTTTCCTGACAGCTACAAAATTAGACGACCAAACGTAAATAGTCTCTATTATGAGATACAGTCACACGGCAGGATAAATTTTCCCGCCTTTTAATAACCCATTCTGGAATTTAAAACAACCGGAAAAATAGCCCTTCCGCCAGTCCTGTTAAATTTACAAGAATTTAAGAAAGTTGGCAACATGTCACCGTTTTTTATTTTTGGAGGAAGGCAGGGAGTGTTTTCGGAACAAATCCGAAATAGAGCTGTTCGATAGGGATGGGTTTCAGAATTTTATTATAATTTTTGACCGGTTAGAAACAAACGGACATCCGGGTCAACAAAAATCCTCGATGGGAAGGTAGGTGAATTTATTTCGCCCCTGATTTTTGGATTGATAAACAGCCTGGTCGGCAGCTTGGATCAAAATACGCTTGTCATCTACCTGAAGAGCGGGGCACACGGTGGTTCCGCCGATACTGACGGTAACGCTAACCGTATGGCCATCCACTGCCACGCTCATCTGCTCGATACCCCGCCTGACCCGTTCGCCAAAAACCTTAAGGCCGCTGACATTGGTCTCCGGCATGATGACGGCAAATTCCTCCCCTCCGTAGCGGGCAAGAATATCAGAGGACCGAATGATTTTGGAAACCCTGTTTGCCAGGGACTTAAGGAGCAGATCCCCGGCCAGATGGCCATAAGTGTCGTTGATATTCTTGAAGTGATCGATATCAAAAAAAATCAGCGAAAGAAACCGGGAATGCCGGCCCGAGCGGTCCAATTCCATGTCCAGCATTTCCTGAAAGTAACGATGATTATAAAGACCCGTCAGGCCGTCGCGAAAGACCAGGGTGCTCAGAGTCTGGTTGGCTTCCATCAGTTCGGCGGCCAAATTTTCAGCTTCCGCTCTGGCGCCTTTAAGATCAACAATCAACTGCTCGTAGGAAAGATTCAATTTCCCCAGTTCCTGGTTGGCCTCCTGAAGCAACTGGGAATAGGGTTTGACAGGTTCATCGCCCATTTCAAAAGTCGAAAGAATTTCAGTCGCCTTCTCGGCAACCGAATCGACAAGGTTTGCTGTATCGTGCACGGCAAAATGGTATTTTTCACACACCAGTTTTTGAAACAGGCCGGCATGTTCGCCGCAGTTGGAATTCAGATATATAAGGGAGAGCTGGTGTGATACAAACAAGATTTCGGCCCTGGTCTGATATTCTTCGCAAGACCGCTCCGGAAAATGATGATTGAAAATAGGCATGTAGATGGAGTCCGGCAGGCCCCAATCTTTAAGCAAAGCAGCCCCGAGTTCTTGATGGTCAAAACCAAAAATTGTTTTTTCCATCTTGAGTTGATCTAGCTCTGAACCTTTCCTTTCCCTGGCCAATTTGTTATATTTTTTCGGTTGAGTCAAAAACATGACGAGGTAGCCGATATTCTGCAGAAGCGCGCGAACAAAAGTGTCTTCGCTTTTTTCCCCTATGATGTTCGAAAACATTTCAGCTGCTACCGCAGAGGTGACGGAACCTTTCCAGAATTTTTTTAAATCAAACGCATCACTGCAGGCACTCTGGAGTTCGCTGATAATAACAAAGGACAGAGCAATGTTTTTGAGAGCCCTGATTCCCAAAACCGTCAGGGCCATTTCAATGGTATCAACCTGCCGCGCCAAACCATAAATGGAGGAGTTGGCCACTTTCAACATTTTGGCAGTCAAGGCAGGGTCGGCTGATATCACCTGGGCCAGTGAGCGAAAGGATTCGTTGTCATCCCTGACCGCCTCCAGTATTTTTACGGCGATGGCAGGGGGAGAGGGTAATTCGACGGCGTGGTCGAGAATTTTTTGAACATGGCTCAAGGTCTCCGACTGATTCCTGTCGGGAGCTTTTTTGACCTCACCACCCGGGAAAGGCGTTTCTTCAAAAATATTTTGAGCTCTTACCAACAAAATTGTCCGCCCTACCGAAATTTTTACGGATTCAGCATGTCAAAATCCTATCGATGCCAAGGTTTCTCAAGGGTCCGCTGAACCAGCCAGTGATGGTGTTTGAAAAGTTATAACCAAAAAGCAACTTTGGATGCCTTTGGTGTAGAATTAAAATAACTTTTTTAATAATCGGCTTCCAAAAGCCAGCAAATTACAAAAATCCTGCCAAATAAATTTATTGTTTAACTTTAATTATTTTTTCGGATGTTAAGAAGGGAAGCCATTGTTTACCTAAGATCGCAATCCCCCCTTTTTAATTAAAAGGACCCAAACGAAAACATGAAATTCTCAACCTCTGCTCTTTTTTTTCTTTTACTGGCTTTCAGTATTACCGGCTGTGATTCCACCAGCGTTCCCGGCCAGGTGGAAAAACCCGGCCAAAACGCCGTAAACACGGGACGTTGGGCTGCTGACCCGCCCCAAAAGCAAGTTGAAAATATCCTGAAATGGGCCCACCCAACGCCCCAAGACATGCCTAAGGATGAATCCGGTTCAACTTTGGGTTTATCTGCGACAGCCGGTAAAGACAAACCAAGTCCGACCTCAGAGACCGGCGATGGTCCGGTTCTGGGAGGGGAAGTCTATCGCCGCAACTGTTTTCTCTGTCATGACCTTGGCGTTGCAGGTGCCCCAGTTTTGGGTAAACCAAACGATTGGGCAAGCCGCACCGTCAAAGGACGGAATAGCCTGATAAAAAATGCCATCCGGGGTTTCCAGGGCAGCAAAGGTGTTATGCCGCCCAAAGGGGGCAACCCGGCCTTGTCGGATGCTGAGGTGGAAGCGGCCGTTCTGTTCATGCTCCAGGCCCTGGAGGCTCCATGAGTTGAAGTGCATCCCTTTTTCCTTCCCGGTAAATTAATTTGTTTAAGTTTTTCCGGAAAAATTTTAATATTCCCTGAAAGCCGGCAGCGAAGAACCTACCACCGTTCGCCTTTATGACCACGCGGGAGGGTTGGAAAAGAAACCCGAAGCCCGCTAACTTAAAATGGTGGATTTTATTCAACGCTGTTTGACCTCTAAACCTTTGATGCCTTCCGTTGACGGAGGACACCCCCTGGAGACAGCTATTGATGACCATTCATCTGGAAAAAGGTTCCTACCATTCCATAAAAAAGAAAACCCCTTTCCTAAGACAGGCCTTCCCCGGCTTTTTCTTCTACAGCCATTTATTTTCCATTGTTTTCAGGGCTGCCCAAAAAGCAAAAAAAGGGACCTATGGCGATAAGGATTGGGCCGCAAGCAGTTTGGAAACCTTGAAGGCGTTGGAAAATGTCGGGGTACAGATCACTATCGAGGGTTTTGAAAATGTTCTTTCCCTGGAAGGGCCCTGCGTTTTTGTCGGGAATCATATGAGCACCCTGGAAACTTTTTTTCTCCCCGGCATCCTGCTTCCCTTCAAACGCCATACATTCGTGATTAAAAAAAGCCTCGTAAACTATCCCCTATTCAAACACGTCATGATCTCCCGCGACCCTATATGCGTGTCACGGACCAATCCTCGAGAGGACTTGAAGACTACGTTGCAGGAAGGAAAACAAAAACTTGATGACGGACTTTCGGTAGTCATCTTCCCCCAGACCACTCGGACAGCGGAATTCGATCCGGAGCAATTCAACAGCATCGGTATTAAATTGGCAAAAAAATCAGGCTACCCCGTGATTCCGATGGCCATAAAGTCCGACGCCTGGGGCAACGGTACCGGCCACTTCAAGGACTTCGGAAAAATCGACCCCCGAAAGCAGGTTTTTTTCGAGTTTGGGAAACCTCTGATCGTGAAGGGCAACGGCCAGGAGGAGCACGAAGAGGTTATCTCATTTATCACCCGCAAGCTCAAGGACTGGGACACTGCGGGAAAAAATGACGCCTGAACCGGCCTATTCGGAAAACTCTCCCTAACAGCATTCAGGCCCCACAAACAGGTTTCGAAGTCCCGTGTCTGAGGCGGGGCCGTCCGGCAGGTAAAAAAAAGCGGGGATGTCCGCCCAGGATTCCCCGCTTTTTTTCTCAGTACCCGACCCGGGCTTTATTCTATTTTCAGTAACTTGATTTCGAAAAAAAGTTTTTTACCAGCCATCGGATGATTGGTGTCAACCACCACCTTTTCATCTGTGAGTTCAAGAATTTTGGCAAGACCGGTCTGACCGTCAGGCTGCTGCCATTCCAGAAATTCATTTGCCTTCAACTCCATTTCCGGAGGCAAATCCTTCCGGTTCAGAGTAACAATCAACTCCTGCCGATGTTGCCCATAACCCTCATCGGGATGAACGACGATATTTTTGGTTTCGTTTTCCTTCATGCCGTAAACGGCATTCTCAAAAGCCGGGATCATCTGCCGCTGTCCCATAACGAATTCCAGGGGTTTTTCATGGTCGGCCGAGCTGTCGAATACCGTACCATCCTCATATTTCCCCGTATATTCCACCCTGACGGTATCTCCACTTTTTGCTTCTCTCATTTATCCTCTCCTTTTTTATTGCTACCCATACGGGTTTGAAATCGGATTTCTAAAGGCCCAGGCTGTCTTTTGTCCCTCTTATACTACAGCCGCCCTCCCATATGCAAAAAATAATACCGCAAATAAAACCAACGGATCGCCCCATTCCTCCCAAGCCGGCCTTCAACATATGGTAAAAACCGACCAGGAGTGGGCATACTTGGGGTAGCACATTGGCAGCAATTGTGGTATTTGAAACGGGCTGCAATCAGAATTCCACAAACGGGAGTGCACATGCCTTCCATCAGGGAAGTCAAATCCTATCTTGCCAACAAAGGGATCGAGGTTTGGGAGTTTGCGGATCCGACCCCCACCTCGCAGAGCGCCGCCCGGGCCGTTGGCTGCAGCGTGGGCGAAATCGCCAAAACCATTCTCTTCCTGATCGGCAAAATACCCGTTGTGATCGTCTCCTGCGGCGACGTCAAGGTCAATACTTCAAAACTGAAACGCGCTTCCCAGCTGACCGGCAAAGTGCGCCTCCCGGGGCCGGACGATGTAAAATGCCATACCGGCTACCTTCCCGGAGGCGTCTGCCCTTTTCTCCTCCCGGCCGGCCTGAAAATCCTTCTCGATTCTTCGATGCGACGCTTTCCGCAAGTCTATGCGGCTGCGGGAAATGACCACTCAGCGGTCCCGATCACCTTCGCCCAGTTGCAAGAAATAACCGCCGGCATGGAAGTCGATGTCTGCCAGAACCTGGAAGTCTGATTTTCAAGCCAAATCTCCGCTACTTCCCTCAGTCAATCAGACCCACGTGGCGTCCCCATCCGGCCAGGTTGCGGAAAGGCCCCGCAAATCCGCTTTCCCGATCAAATTCACCGCTTCCCGGGTCGATGGCCCCAAAAGCCACGCCAGCCGCCCTGGCGGCCTTGAGGTCCCCCTTCCCGTCCCCCAGGAAAAAACATTTTTCAGGCCGGAACTGAAACTCCTCCAGGAGACGCACGAGGGACTCGCTTTTAGGCCAGTTCCCTCCCCCGCGGATAATATCCAGATATTTCACAAGCCCATGTCCGGCAAGGATTGTCCCCAATTCATCCGGAGGGGTGTTGGAAAGCGCCACCCGGGTATGCCCCATGTCCCCCAACTTTGATAAGACCTCCGGGACCCCGGCCCCTAACGGGGCTTTCAGCATGGTTTCAAGGCAAAGGTTTTTAAAACGTTCCCAACGCAACTCAAACTCGTTTTCAGCAAACGGGCGGCAAATTACCCGTTGTTGAATATCACGGATTTTGCTGCCGCGATCAATTCCCGTGAGGCCGAGATAATGCCGTGCAATTCTGCGTTGAAGCACAGGATCATCCGTAAATGCTTTCCCCATGGCGTCGGAATTGGCCGCATTGGAATCAATCAGAACCCCATTGACGTCAAAAATGAATGTGCTGAAGCCGCCTGAATCCATATCCCTTCCTTTCAGAAAAACCGTCCGCCATTTCCTCACCGATAGGGAACTGCATTCTCAGCCGTCCGAGGGCTTCCCCACAAGCGGGGAAAAACCGCACCAGTGTACCGGGACTTCCAAAGCGCAAGGGATGCAGGAGATTTTCCCGTTCACCATCCGGGTGCGGTTCTCCATGACCTTTTCCCCGCAAAATTCACACATCAGGGAAGTACGGATTCTCGCTTTTTCAGGTTCTTCCATGGCAACTCTCCGCAGGGACAAAATATCGACCTCAGGCCCGCCCAAAATCCAGTCGGTCAGCAACTGCCGGTTTTCCTGCAAATTGTCGGGAACGCCGCGCCCATGATAGTGAACTCGAACACCCCGGCCGGACTTCCGGGAAAGAATTGTGAAGACAAGTTTGCCATGATCTTTGAAAAGCAAATTGCCTTTTCCAAAAGTACACCCTGTCAGGCACTGCAAGGCGTCCACACCACAGGCATCGTTTTCCGTAACCGCAACGAGTTCTTCGTCCGGGGCTTGAGTTTCTCTCAGAAATTTCAAAGCCGCTGTCGCCATGCGATAGCCTATGGCCAGACCGGGACAGCTGTGGCCGTGAAAAGCAACTATTTTTTCATAAGACCTCGACATAGAAAAACCTCGTGTTTATGGTTTTTTACTGAACTAAAATTATACAACGAAGCCCCCTGAATCGTAAGGCCTCAATATTTCCTATTTTTAAGCATTCCGTATTAACGGCCTTGCATCATCCACCCAAAGGGACAAGCCGGTCGGACGAATTTCCAGGATCAAAAAAAACCCTGGAAGGACGTCCGAAAAGCAGCCCCGGAAAAAAGGTCGATCATGGTGATGAAATCGAAAACCGGCCTTCCCGTAGCAATCTGAACGGCGTGGGCATAAGGAGGCAAACTGGAGCATTCGAGCAGAATGGGACCGATCTCCGGATGGTTTTGAAGCATTTCACGGGCAACGGCAACAACCTCCCCCTCAATCTCTTCCGGCACCAGAATCCCGCTTTCGTCGAGGATCGGCCCGCGAAAAAAAGGTTGCGCCTCCATTCCCTGGACCACCACGCGGCTGTTATCCTGCAGCCCGGAAAGGCGGAGCAGGTCATCCGTCAGCCGTTTCCCGTTGGCGGTGATAACTCCTATTTTCTGCTTCCGGGCAAGACTCCGCTCGAGAAGGGGAAGCTGCAAAAGGCTAGAAAGAATCACCGGAACATTAACGGCCTCAGCAACCTGTTCCTGGAACCGGAGCATGAAGCCACAGTCGCTGGTAATGGCACGCACCCCCATGTGCTCCAGTTCGCGGGCCTTGCGGACAATCCCGTCAACCAAGGTCTCGTCCTCCTGTTCCATAACCCTTTCAACCGAAGCCTCCGGCACTGTGCGAAAAAGAACAGGGTATTTATATGTGGAAGCGTTACCCACATCCCCGGCAATAAAAGGCGTCCTGGTATCGATCAACAAAATGCCGACAGCAAAACCATAACTGTCAGCTCCGCGACGGACGTGATATTCTCTGGTCATGTGAAGCCTCCCGTTGGTTTTAAACAATATTCCTATTTTTTCCGGAATCGAAGAAAGCGCCGACCTTTTCGGGCGGAGCCACTTCCCGATGATCATCTCCTGTCTCCTTTTCTCAGACAGGCTCCTTGACAACATTTTCAAGACTTTTAAAATATATTTAAATTCTTTTTGTTTTCAATAGCTTGCAAGCTCCCGGGGAAACCCGATTCTTTTAACTTGACTTGCAAATATTTTGGCCCTAAACTCCCTCTGCCAAATTTCGGATTTGGCGGCATAAGGCGGAGAAAACCGCCTTTAACTCAAACACTTAAGGAGGAAATTTCATGTTGGAAAAAGTGAAAAAATCACTGAAATTCTGGCTCGTCATCGGCCTTGCCGCAATGTTCTCGTTCACCTGTCTCAGCGCCTGCGGAAAAACCGAGAAAAAAGAGCCCGCAAAACAAGTAACCGAGCAGAAGGCCGCTGACCAGAAACCTGCTGCCGAACAACCGAAAAAAGAAGAAGGAATTCCTCTTCCCAAGGACTTTTGATTTAAGAACCCAAAACCCAGTTTAACCTCCCTTGGGGTGAAGTGACCTGTTTTACTCCCCATGGAAAATCCAATGTTATTCATAAAAAAGGGGATCTGCCTGCGCTGATCCCTCTTTTTTATTGGCACTCATCGACTCTGCAGCGATGGTCTTATGAGGGGAACTTTTTTCCTTCATGAACTTAGTAAAGATTTCACCCGGTCGTCACAAGCCTAAACAGGGGCGAATATCCATCCCTCCACTACACTCTGAATCTATTGACTCCCGTCAAGACCAGCACTAAGGTGTTAACAAATACTGAATTGAACCCTTTTTCCCCCGGATTCATTTGGACGTTCCAGTTGCCTGCCATGAAGCCTAAAGACAGAAAATACCATCCAAGCCATATGTGGCGGGTCGTCCGCGCCTTGCTGCATCGTTTCCGGCATCTGTCCGGCTCCCATGTTGTTGCCGTGACCGGAAGCTGCGGAAAAACCACGGCCACCCATTTTCTCGGAAAGATCCTGAGCGACTCCGGACCCTGCTTTGTCGGGGTCCATAAAAATACCCGGATTCCCATTTTAAAAAACCTCCTCAAAACCAAGGTCCCCTACCGGTTTTTTGTCCAGGAAGTCGGGGTGAAACAGCCGGGCGAGATGGCTCAAAATCTCTTCCTGTTGCGTCCCAACGTCGGCATCGTGACCACGATCGGGAGTGATCATTATACAAATTTCAGAACTCTTGAGGCGACCGCCGCCGAAAAGAGTGTCCTGATCGCGTCTCTGCCGAAATCCGGCACCGCGGTCCTTAACGCCGACGATCCCCATGTTCTCGGCATGCGCCATAAAACCGCAGCCCGGGTCCTGACCTACGGGCTTTCGGAAGAGGCGGAGGTGCGCGCCACCGATATCCGCGCGGCCTGGCCGGAGCGCCTTTCCCTGACCGTCAGCTATCAGAATAAAAGCATCCACATTGAAACCAATCTTTTCGGTGATTTGCTGACAACCTCACTCCTCGCAGCCGTGGCCGGAGCCGTTGCCGCGGGCGCGACTCTGAAACAGTGTGCATCGTCCCTGCGGGGCATCGATTCCTTCCCCGGCCGGCTCTCCATTCATCGCAACTCCAGGGGAAGCTGGATTCTCAACGACACCTTCAAGGCACCCTTTTGGAGCGTTGAGAAGGTTTTCTCGATGCTGGAAGATGTCAAGGCGCCGAGAAAAACTGTTGTGATGGGTTCTTTCTCAGACCGGGGCAAGGGATCGGAATCCAAAATTTTTCGGGCGATGACCCGCCTGGGGCTGGAGGTTGCTGACCGCGTTTTCGTTGTCGGAAGCAAGGCGGCGTATATCAGAAAAATGATAACCCCTCAACTGGAGGGACGCCTGGTTGGGATTGAATCCATCGAGACCGCCTGTCGGCTGTTGGCAGAGAACTCTCTCGAAAACGAGCTGATCCTACTCAAATCGGGCAGCAAAATTCACCTGGAAAGACTGATCTATGGACAGCTGGAAGATTTTAATTGCTGGAAGGAAACCTGCGAAAAGAAAATCCCCTGCCAGGAGTGCCAAGAAAGCGGTTTTTTCCCTCCTAAAGGCTGAGCCGCCTGTACTGCAAATAGCGGAAACGAGTATACGGACAACGGTAAAGCACACGGCTCTTTAAAAAAATTCCAACCTTAAGCTTTTCTATCAACCGGATTATCATTATGATGAAGATAGTTGCCGGCGCTTCAATGGACCCCGATCTTATCAAACAACATTTAAACTTTTCACCTGCCTGCCATGAAATTTAAAGACCGGAAATACCATCCAAGCCATGTGTGGCGGGTTGCCCGGGCCCTGCTGCATCGTTTCTGGCACCTGTCCCGTTCCGACGTTCTGGCGGTAACCGGAAGCTGCGGGAAAACCAGTGCCACCCATTTTCTGGGAAGGATACTGAGCGACCGCGGACCCTGTTTTGTCGGCGTTCACAAAAACGCCCGCATACGCGTTTTAAAAAATCTCCTCAAGGCCCGGGGCCGCCAGCGCTTTTTTGTACAGGAAGTCGGTGTGCAACAGCCCGGCGAGATGCCTCAAATTCTCTTCCTGCTGCGTCCCAATATCGGCATTGTCACCACCATCGGGAGCGACCACTATACCAGCTTCCGGACCCTCGAGACGACCGCTGCCGAAAAAAGCCTTCTGGTCTCCTCTCTGCCGAAATCCGGCACCGCGGTATTGAACGCCGACGATCCCCATGTTCTCGGCATGCGCCATAAAACCGCAGCTCGGGTCCTGACATACGGGCTTTCGGAAGAAGCGGACGTGCGCGCCACCGATATCCGCTCGGCCTGGCCGGAGCGGCTTTCCCTGACCGTCAGCTACAGGGATGAAAGCGTCCGCATTGAAACCGGTCTTTTCGGTGATCTGCTGACGGCTTCTCTTCTGGCCGCCGTAACCGGGGCCATTGCCGCCGGCGCAACCCTGCAGCAATGCGCCTTGTCCCTGCAGGGCGTCGATTCGTATCCCGGCCGCCTGTCCCTTCATCGCAACGCGAAAGGAAGCTGGCTCGTCAACGACGCCATTAAGGCACCCTTTTGGAGCGTTGACAAAGCCCTTTCAACGATGAAAAACGCCATGGCCCCCCGTAAAACCATTGTCCTGGGTGCGTTTTCAGATACCGGCGCCGGCGGCGGAACGGACTCCAGAAAATATCGCATGATGACCCGGCTGGGGCTTGAGGTGGCAGATCGGGTTTTCGTTGTCGGCAGCAAAGGGGCATACATCCGAAAAATGATGACGCCTGAGCTCGAGGGCCGGCTTTTAGCGATCGATTCCATCCACACCGCTTTCAACCTGTTGACAGAAGACTCTCTCGAAAACGAGCTGATCCTGCTTAAATCAGGGGGCAGAATTCACCTGGAAAGACTTGTTTATGGGCAAGCGGAAGGTTTTAACTGCTGGAAGGACTCCTGTGAGATGAAAATACCCTGCCAGGAGTGCAAAAAAAGCGGGTTACCTTTCCCTGCCCCGACTGATCCACCTGTGGCGCCGGGAAAAAATGCCTGCATGGATTGACAGCACCGCAGCTGAGCCTACAGCGCTTGTTAAAAACGCACACTTATCTTTTATATCAGAGGGCTTATCCCTATGATCGAAAAAGCTCCCGTCGCTTCAATTGCGCCCGGTTTTATCACTCTTCATTTGGACTATTCACCGGCCTGCCATGAAATTTAAAGACCGCAAATACCATCCAAGCCATATGTGGCGGGTCGTCCGTGCCCGGGCAAATCGTTTCCGGCATCTGTCCAGCTCCCATGTAGTTGCCGTGACTGGAAGCTGCGGAAAAACCACGGCCACCCATTTTCTGGGAAAGATCCTGAGCGACTGCGGTCCCTGCTTTGCCGGGGTCAATAAAAACTACCGCATAGCGGTTTTGAAAAACCTGGTCAAGGCCCGCATTCCTTACCGGTTTTTCGTTCAGGAAGTCGGGGTAAAACAGCCGGGCGAGATGGCAACAATTCTCTCCCTGTTGCGTCCCAATATCGGCATTGTCACCTCCATCGGGGGCGATCACTATACCAGCTTCCGGACCCTCGATGCGACTGCCGCGGAAAAAAGCGTCCTGATCGCGTCTCTGCCGAAATCCGGCACCGCGGTACTGAATGCCGACGATCCCCATGTTCTCGATATGCGCCATAAAACCGCAGCCAGGGTCCTGACTTTCGGGCTTTCCGAACAGGCGGATGTGCGCGCCACCGATATCCGCTCCGCCTGGCCGGAACGGCTTTGCCTGACCGTCAGCTTCCAGAATGAAAGTATCCGCATTGAAACCAGTCTTTTCGGTGATCTGCTGACGACTTCTCTTCTGGCCGCCGTGGCCGGCGCCGTGGCCGCGGGCGCGGCTCTGAAACAGTGTGCCTCGTCGCTACGGGGCATCGATTCCTTTCCTGGCCGTCAGTCGGTCCATCGCAACAGCAAGGGGGGGTGGTTCATCAACGATACCTTTAAAGCGCCCTTGTGGAGCGTTGACAAGGCCATCTCGACGATGAAAGAGGCCACGGCCCCCCGCAAAACCATTGTTCTGGGTTCGTTTTCAGATACGGGCGCCGGTTCGGACTCGAAAAAATACCGGGCCAAGGCCCAGTTGGGTTTGGAAGTTGCCGATCGCGTTTTCGTGGTTGGAAGTCATGCCACGTTTATCAACAAAATGATGACGCCTGAGCTGGAGGGCCGGTTGTTCGCCATCGATTCCCTGCCAAGCGCTTACCGGCTGTTGGCAGAGGACTGGCTGGAAAACGAACTGGTGCTCCTCAAGTCGAGCGGCAATCTTCATCTGGAGAGAATCATTTTCGGACACGAGGAGGGATTCAAATGCTGGAAGGAGACCTGTGAGAAGAAGATCCCTTGCCAGGAGTGTCAGGAAAGCGGGTTAACCGGGGCTTGCGAGGAATAAAAAAAGATCCCGGCCAAATTGTCTCAGCAAATGGGTGCAAAATTAAAAAATCCAAAAAGGCGCCCAGCGAATTTTTGCCGATAACCTACTGATTACAATATCAATTTCATAAAAATTCAAAAGTAAAAAATCAGCCGGAAAAATCGTAGCTCACAACCGAATAATCTCCATCGGTTATAGTCCCGACACCCCCGTTGATGCAGCCTATAATCTGCCGGCGCGTATTATTGTCGTAGATAGGATTCAGGTTGGCGTTATATGGCCCGATAACATCACGGCCGGAGACAAAATCCAGGGTCGCCGGATTGGTGCAGGCCAATACGGTTTTGGTCTCCACCGCGCTGCCGGTGCGGGATTCGTGGCCGCTCCATATCGCGCAGGTGATATAAAGCACGGGCTGATACAGGGTATCAATGAAACGTGCGGCAAGCTCTCCAGCGTAGTAAGCTCCGTTCGGCGAGCCGTTGCTGTAGGATGCCGTATGCATATTTTCATATCCGTTTAGTGTTCCACCCGCGCCACCATGAATTTCTGTCGCGCCGAAAAAGCATTTAATGGCGCTGGTTATTCCCGCGTAATCTTCACTATAGTTCGAGCCGTGGTTGTTGAGAGTGGGCATAAATATCGTCTTAACTCGCCGGCCGGTATATCTTCCATTTTCCCAGACACCGTTTGCCATGTCGATCATTCGGCCCGCGGTTAAAGGCGATTCAAATATCGGGTAAGACAGATAGGCACCATATCCATGAAAACTGAAGAAATCCCTGACCCATCCTTCTCCCTGGGAAGGGCTGCTTATCGCAGGACCGTCGCTGTTAAGCCAGCGTTTCACCGCCACGGGTTTTCCCAAGTTTTGATAATGATCAGCCAATTCATTCCAGTTGTAATCGGGCCAGTTATGGATACGGTTGGATAGCGTCGCGTCAAACCCAAGCGCGCCGATTGAACCTCCGTTTTGAGTATTATCACAGATCAGCACTTCACCGGAAAAGCCGGGAATTGCCAGTATTTCATCGATTACCGCTTTAATGCAACCGGTGTGCGTGTAGCCCTGATTCGGCCACTGGGCGTTGGCCTTGATCACCACAACATCAGAAGCTCCGATGAATGAGGTTACCCCGCCCATCAGCTCAAATAGTGCCTCAATATTCTCACTAAAAGAACCATTTTTCACCAGATACACGGTGGAATCTGCCAGTCCGGTTGAAGAGCCTCCCCCGCCGCCACCACCGCCACCGCAGGAAACATTCAGAGAACCCAAAATTCCCGCTCCGGCCAGTACCATCGACAATTTGCCGGCCCTTTCCAAAAAAACACGCCGGGTGATGGAATAATTTTGATCGTCGATTGAAGCCAGGCAAATTTTGCTTTGGTTTTTTTCTTGCGTACTCATGTGTTCACCCCTTTTTTTCTTTCCAGCCGAAACGGGCTCAATCCGCCGTTCCCAGGAAAGAGCTTTTTCCAGCTGCACGGCCAAGCGCAACAGCGTGGCCCCGACACCTTAACGCCCACAAACGTTGATAAAAAAATCGCTTTTAAGAGGGTTGCACTTTCGGCGCCTTTGGGGGCCCGGGGGGAATCTAAATTTGGGCCGGTCGCAGTCATTTATTTTTTTTATTCGGGTCTTTAAAAACTCTTTAACCGATTAGAAAAAATTTTGCCCAACTCAAGGTAAATAATGCTGTATTGAAGAAAAATTGTTTTTGGGGGGGGGCAATCAACGGGTCCTCGCTAACAAAAAACACCCCCGGGGAAATGGAAGTATTTGTGTTTCTGCTGTTTTTTAGTTTGACAAAAACTTTTAATTACTCAAGTCAAAAAATATAAAGAGCCCGGACGAAGCGGTCCTGCTCTCTAGGGATTTGTGGGAAGGCAACAGTCGACGGTTGAAATTTTTGGTTCACAGCTAGTTTAATTCGGCTTAGTTTACTGCTTGGCTTTTTAAAAAATGGGGGTCCCCCTTCCAAATATTTTCATATAACCCCTGTGCATCCTAAAGATTTTTTCCGGCAGCATTTTGGTGGCAGATTCAGCCAAAAAATGAACAAGCACTTGAGGATATTCCTACAAGTGCTTGTTTTTATGGAGCCACCCATCGGATTTGAACCGACGACCTACTGATTACGAATCAGTTGCTCTACCGACTGAGCTAGGGTGGCAATCATTGAATATTTTGGCCTCGCATAATTACCATAAACAACCCCGGTTTTCAATGAAATTTCCTTCTATCAAAGGACGAAAACCTCAGGAAATCCAGCACAATACCTTTTCCAACAATTACTTCTTCTCTTTTTTCCCGTCCTTTTCCTTGATCTTCCTGGGCGAACAGACATGCCCTTTCTTTTCGCTCACGGCGCCGCATTTCTTGCACTCGAAACGGTCGGGCTTAGGCTTTACTTCGGACTTTCCTTTAAGACATTTGCCCATCTTTTCTCTCCTGATTCCTGTTCAGTCCTTTTTCTTTGGATAATCCATAAATACGGTTTTTCCCGAAACCGGTTCCAGTTTCTCCCAACTTTTCAGGTCCGGAAACTTCAGGCTGAAAGCCCCGCAGGTAGGAATATTGAGAACCTTGTCCCGGGCCAGAATATTCCACAAATCGGTAAAGCCAGGGTTATGCCCCACCAACAGCAGATGCTGGATGTGACGGTCCGTCTCACGCACCAAATTGAAAAGCTGGCTGCAGCCGGCACCGTAGATCCGCGTTTCAAGCTTGATTCGATCTTCTTCAAGCCCCACGGCCGCAAGAACGATCCGGGCGGTTTCCAGGGACCTTCTGGCCGGGCTGACCAAGGCTAGATCGGGACGGCATTGCCGTTCCTTCAGCCGCTCAGCCATGAGCGGAGCGTTGCGTAGCCCTCGTTTGTTCAAAGGCCGCTCAAAATCAGGAAGGTCATAATTCCAGCTGGATTTGGCATGACGCAAGAGGGTCAACTGCAACATGGATTAAACTCCACTTGAAATTTTTGTAAAGCTGTCCGATTTATTATAACATCGGAGCGGGAGCCGGCGAGCCTTTGAAAGACCGGGAGGCCGTCACCACCGGCTGAAAGGATGACGGGCAAGATAGAGATTGAAATAATGCCGATCGCCGGTAACCTCCTCACCCACCCAGGGCGGAAGTTTGACCGCGGCATCCTCGGATTCCAGTTCGATTTCGGCCAGCACCAGACCGCTGTTGAGACCATGAAATTCATCCACATCCCAGATCCGCCCCCCGTAGTCGATTTTATAGCGGGTCTTTTCAATCACCCCCCCCTCGCACAGAGCCAGCAGTTGGCGGGCGTCCTCACCGGGAATGGGATATTCGAATTCGAGCCGCCGCATCCCTTCGCAAGCCCCCTTGACGGTCAGGAAGGCCTGATCGGCGCTGACGCGGACCCGGACGCAGCGCCCGGGGTCAAGGCAGAGATAGCCCTGACGGATGGCTTTCCCGGTCTGAGAAGGCCGCCAGGCATCTCCCCTGACCAAAAATTTGCGCTCGATTTCAACTGCCATGATCCAAATCTCCATAAGGAGTATTAAAGCCTGAGCTTGATGTTTGACCTGATCAACCGTCAGTTTTCGCGGCAGAAAAAATCCCCTTGAAGAGACGGCCGGCGTCACCGCTTGCAAAAGCTTTGAAACGGCCAGGAAACTCGAGACGCATGGCCCGCTGCCGCCGCTCCATATCTTCCATGAGGCGGCCCATGGCCAGCAGGGTGGCACCGGGAATGTCCTTCTCCCGCTTCATGGCCTCGCCAAACTCACGGAGCTGGCGCTGCTGAACCGTCAGATCCTGGAATTCGCCAAGGAAATCCTGCATCATTTTCATTTCCTTGACAAGCCTTGATATCGGTTTTGTCGGATAGAGAGTCTGAAAAAACTCCAGAAGATAACGCAGCTTTTTCCCGGTAATGCGGAGGCGATGAAGGACCTGGCGGGGTGAATCCCTTCCAATTTCCCCGCCCTCGCGGAGGAATTTACGATAGCTTTTGCGGATCTTATCATGGGCAAGTTCGCAGATCGGGATGGCAGCCGCAGACGGAAGACCCGCTGAATCAGGGCAGGTTTCCAGATACTCCCGCCAGGCCTTCAGGAGCTTCTGCAGACGTGAGGAGTGAAGATGCCCTGCGAGCTTTTTCTGTTCCTTCGACTGCTGGCGCTGAAGAAAGTCCCGCAAAGGCTCCAGATCGGAACGGACGGCTTCGGGGAGGATGCGGCAATAGCCTGGAAATTTCAGAAGATAGACATCAAGGTCCCGGACCGGGCCGGTTATCCTGCCGACCCATTTGAACTCATCGCGAAAAAAACCCGGAGACGATTTAGGGAAAACCTCCTTGATCTGTCCCAGGGCGCTGCGGGTGCGGCGCACGGCTACCCGGAAATCGTGGAGAAACTCGGAATCGAGGTTGTGCGCGGCGCCGCTCAGATTAAGCTCCATGATCCTCAGCAAGTGAAGAAGTATGGCGCTCATGGCGGTATTGGCCGGCATTTGGGGATCGAGGGGAAGGGTCGGTTTGGGCCGGTATTCTTCCACCGTCAGGCCGACCGCCGCCAGGGCTTCAGCCAGCACATTGCTCTCCGCCTCTTTAATCCCGGTTTTTTCGACAACCGCCAAAGCCTGTTTAAAGGCATTAACCCGGCCCCGAACCCCTTCGATCCGCAACCGCGGTTTCATTGGGAATTTGGCCCCCGTCTGTAAGGAGAACGCGGTGGCCGATTCGTTGTCCACCTTCAACACCACCCTGCCGCGTTTGTCCAGAATGGAACGGCTTTGAACCCGGATCCCCAGATCAACCCGGGGAAGCAATCCCCTGATACCGATATGTTCGGCCAGAAAATCGCGCAAAGGCCCCGGGGGATTATCCCAGGCAAAACGGGCGACGGTTTGGGGTACCTGAAAAACCGACCGGCCGCTGCCCAACTTGAGCAGCAGGCTTTTCCCGGGAGCGGGTTCGGATTCGACCGCCAGGGCATAGCCGGCCAGATACAGGCGCCAGTCAAAGGTGTCATAGTAGACCCGCCGGACAGCGCGCTCAGATCCGTCCTCAACAATCCCAAGCTCCTTCGACAGACGGGAAAGAAGGTTGCTGAATGTCGAATCGTCAGAAGCTGAAAGCTCGCGGGATTTTTTTTCCATGACTCCTCATCTACCCGGCTTCCCAACCTACCTCAGGTTGCGGCCCGGGCTTCTGGCCTTGCGCTTACGCAACCGGGAGGCATCCCGGCTGCGCTGTTCAGCCAGGTCGATGAGCGCCTGCTGGCTTCCCCGCTGTTCGGCTTCGTTAAGGGGTGTGCGTTGGACGTAGCTGCCGTCGGACTGCATATCCCAGGCATTTCGGCGGTCATCAAGCTGAATCTTGAGCATCATCTTCAGCTCATTGATTAGCGAGGGGACTTCCACCGGAACCAGAATTTCAACCCGGTTTTCGAGATTGCGGCGCATGGCATCGGCCGATCCGATGTAGATTTCCTCCTGGCCGCCATTGGCAAAATAATAGGCGCGGGCATGCTCAAGAAAACGGCCGACAATGGACACAACCCGGATATGTTCCGAAAGCCCGGGGAGGCCGGGACGAATCCGGCAGCTGTCGCGGACGATGAGGTCGACCCTGACCCCGGCCTGGGACGCTTCATACAGGGCACGGGCGACATCCTCATCCTCCAGTGCATTCATCTTGAAAATCAGGTGCCCGGGACTCTCGGAAGTGCTGGCGGCAATCTCACGGGCAATTTTCTCCAGCAGGGTTTTTTTAAGAATTTTTGGGGCCGGAAGAAGTTTTGAATAGTGCCGCTTGGGCGTATAACCCGTGGTCAGGTAATTGAAAAGCTCGGTGGTGTCCTTGCCGATTTCCCGATCGTAGACAAACAACCCCAGGTCACTGTAAACACGGGCGGTTTCCGAATGGTAATTGCCGGTTCCAAAATGAACGTAACGCCGCAGACCGTTGAAATCCTGGCGCACCACCAGAATCACCTTGCAGTGGGTTTTCAGGCCGACAACCCCGTAGGTCACATGAATTCCCGCCTCCTCCATGCGGTTGGCCAGACGGATATTGATTTCCTCGTCAAAACTGGCCTGCAGTTCCACCACCACGGCCACCTGCTTGCCGTTCTGGGCGGCCCGGATCAGGGTATCGATAAGGGGGCTTCTGGGTGATGTCCGGTAGAGCGTCATTTTGATGGCCAGGACCTTGGGATCGCTGGCAACATCATTGAGAAAGCGCTCGACGGACGAGGAGAAGGATTCATACGGGTGCTGAAGGAGAATGGCCTTGGCCTCCCTGATCGCATGCAGAATATTCCCCTCGGTTTGAAAGACAGGATGGTCTGCCGGCTTGTGTTTCGGCTCCTTGAGGTGGGGCATGTCGAGATGGTAAATCTGCCACAAATCGCGCATCCCCATCATCCCCTCGACCTCGAAGAGATCCGTATCCTCGTTCAAACCCAGCTCCGCCGCCAGACGGCCGCGATAAATGGGGTTCATGCCGGGCCGGATCTGGAGGCGGACGACGGGAGCAAATTTCCGGTCCTGGAGAGCCGATTCGATCATGGCCAGCAGATCATCCGCATGTTCCTCGTTACGGCTGGTATTGGCGTTGCGGGTTACCCGGAATAGATCACAGCCAAGAATCTCCATGCCCGGGAACAACAGATCGAGATTGTTGGCGACCACATCCTCCAGCAGAACAAAGCGTTGGAATCCATGATTATTCGCGGGAACCGGTATGAAACGGGGGGCACCGGCACCCACCGGGATCTTGACCCGCGCCAGGGAGGTTTCCTCCTCCTGGGGATAACGCAGGGTCACCAGCAGGTTGAGGGACAGGTTGGAAATAAACGGGAAGGGATGGGCCGGATCGATGGACTGGGGGGTCATCAGCGGGAAAATATTGTTGTAATAGTCGTCCCGAATCCCGGCTTTATCAGCCGCGCTCAAATCATCATAATGAAGGAGCTCAATCCCTTCTTCCCGCAACCGGCTCCAAAGCTCCCCGAGCAGGCTTTCTTTTTCTTTCTGCTGCCGGCCAATAACCACATAACAGGCTTCAAGCTGCTGCCGGGGCGTACGCCCGTCAACCGTGGTTTCGTTGACACCGGCGCCCAGCTGCTGCTTGAGTCCGCCAATCCGCTTCATGAAAAACTCATCCAGATTGGAGCCGGCGATAGCTGCAAATTTGATTCTTTCCAGCAGAGGGCTTCGGGGGTCGGATGCCTCATGGAGGACACGGCGATTGAATTCAAGCCAGGTCAGCTCCCGGTTCAGGTAGAGATTGGGATCGGAAAGGTCGACGGAAGGCGCCATTTTTTCGAAACCGACCGCCGTGGCCGGCGATTCTTGTATCGTATTCCGTCGTTTAGCCTTCGATGTTTTTTCGCCACCCATACCCTGAACCTGCTCCGCCGAGCTCATACCCCCCCCTCAAATAAAATAACGGTGTAAATGTAACGGCAATTTGTTAGTAGCGCGTCAGTATCGTGATATTTTTTTTGGAAACTCTTTTTTTCCCTAACAAAGCCCGCATGTTATTCATGTTATACTTCAACGGGCAAACAATTATAATCATAATCGTTTATCCCCCAAGGTCAAATTTTGTCCTTTTTTTCAACAATTAACCGGCTTTCATTGCTTCCCGATGGACTTTCCGCCGGTTTCAATCCGCAACGAACCAGGATTGGGTATAAGAATGGTCGGAAACAAACGTTTGGCCGCCATTGACATCGGCTCAAATTCCATCCGCTGCCTCATTGTGGAAGCCTGCGAAAATGAAGGCTTTCGCATCCTCGATGACGAAAAAGCCACGGTTCGCCTCGGGGAGGGTTTGCACGAAACCAAACGAATTTCGCCTGCCGCATGGGAAAGAGCCCGGGAGGCACTTCTGCGCATGGGAAAAATTGCCGAGGCCCAGGGCACCGTTGCCATAGAGGCGGTGGCGACAAGCGCGGTACGCAAAGCAGAAAATGGCCCGGAGCTGGTCGCCGCTATTAAAAGTGAGACCGGTATCGATATCCGTATCATCAGCGGTGAGGAGGAAGCTGAACTTGCCATCCTGAGTGCCCGCCACCACTTCTCCATGGGAAATGCATCCTATGCCCTCATCGATATCGGCGGCGGCAGCGCCGAGCTGGTCCTTGCTACCGGGAATCTGGTCGAAAAAATCGAATCCATGGGCCTTGGAGCCGTTTATCTAACCGAGGCCTTCCTCACCTGTGATCCCATCAATAAAAAGGAGCTTCAGGAACTTCGAAAACACATCCGGAAAAAATTGAAAAATAATCTCGAAGACGGCTTTCACCAGCCGCTCCAATGCGTTATCGGTTCGGGTGGCAGTGTCACCAGCACCGGCAGAATGTTGATGGCGCAAAGGGGCGAATGTTACGATTCGGTCAACCGCTACGAGGTTCTTCATTCCGAAATCGTCCACTTGCTGGCCCGGCTGCAGCGCATGTCCACCAAAGAGCGGAAATCCTTTCCCGGCCTCAGTCCCGAACGAGCCGATATTATCATTGCCGGGATGGTGGTCCTGGATGAAATTATGCGCTTTTTAAAAACCAACATTTTGCGCATCAACGAAAGGGGAATCCGTGAAGGCCTGATCCTTCAAAGCCTTGAAAGGTTGGGCCTTCTTAAACGTCCGCAGGTAAACAGCTGGAGGGTAGCCGTTGAAAATCTGGTGCGGAACTGCCATGTCGACCTCTTCCACGCCGAACAGACCCGGGTTCTTGCCACCGGCATCTTTGATATTCTCGCTCCCGCTTCAGGGCTGGAGGAGCGGGACCGGACACTACTCGAAGCCGCGGCTATGCTCCACGATATCGGCTATTTCATCAACTACGCCAAACACCACAAACACAGTTATCATCTTATCCGCCATGCCAACCTGTTCGACATTTCTCCGCGGGAAAAAGAGCTGATCGCCAACATCGCCCGCTATCACCGCAAAGCCCTGCCCCGGAAAAACCACCCCAATTTTGCCAATCTGTGCCCCGAGGATCAGGACCGGGTCATGAAACTTGGAGGCATCCTGCGTCTGGCCGACGGTCTGGACCGGCGCCGCAGCCAGGAAGTAAAAAAACTTGAAGGCCGTCTGGAAAACGGCGCCCTGGTTCTAAGACTTACCGGAAGAGACGACCTCGAAGTCGAAATCCATGCCGGCGGGGTTAAAGGTGACCTTTTTAAAAAGGCTTTCGGTCTCGACCTGAGGATCTGCGAGCCCCAAGTCGTCTGAAAGATCTTTCAAAATCGCGGCAACCGAACTATTCTCCTGAGCCTCGAAACCAATATAACAAAAATGCATTTCTTCTTTTTACAGAGTTTTTTCAATTATTCCTGAGCCATTTTTTTTGAAATTGACCCCTGAATAGACGGCTGGTAGCATACAGCATATTTGTCGACTTTCCAGCGTCCTCATATGTATTTTACTGAGGACAACAGGGTTTATCCTCCCGGGCTGGCCTGAAAGAGATAGAATTAGTGACCAAATGAAACATCCTGCCCAGACCAAAGTTTTTGAATGGGGCATGATTGCCCTCCTCGCAGTCTTGTTCCTATTTCTTCTTCGCTTTACGCCGGACATCAACCCCTTTTTCGCAGGAGCGGCTTTCACGCTTCTGGTCGTTTATCACATTATCAGCAGCCATTTCTGGAAAGGTGATCGTTTTTATTCGAACCGTTCAACAACCCTCCATCTTGGCATTTATCTTCTTTTATCCACGCTGGTCACCTGGGCCACCACCACTCCCCATGAAGAAAGTATTTTCTGGGTCGTATTTCTTCTCCCTATCGTTGCGGCCGCTTTTCGAACAACCTTACTGACAACCACAACAGTCGCCTTTTCCGCCTCGGTCATTTATTTTCTCCTCCTGCCGATGGACATTCCCACGGAGGAACTGCTTTCGGATGAATTGCCGGAGTATCTGATCACGGTTATCGTTTTCTTTTTTGTCGGATTTCTTGTCCAATCACTGTCCCAGACCATGCGAAAGCAGCTTCTCGTTCAGAAAGACCTCAACCAGTCTCTCCTCGAACACCAGAAATCCCTTCAGGAATCTCTGGAACAGCTGGAGAAGGCCGAAGAGAAATTGCGCCGTCAGGACCGCATGGCAGCCCTGGGGGAAATGGCTGCGGGCGTTGCCCACGAAATCCGGAACCCCCTGGGAATCGTATCCTCCGCCGCCCAACTGCTCGGAACTAAAATTCCCACACCCGACAGCGAGGCCGGCGAACTTCTGGAGGTTGTCCGCGAAGAAACCGTCCGCCTGAATGGTCTGATTACAGATTTTCTGGCATTTGGCCGGGAAACCCTGCCCCATTTTCAGTCATGCAACGTTCCTCAGTTCCTTTCCAAAACCGCCCTCCGTTTCAGGGGGATAGCCGAAGGAAAAAACATAAAATTCAAAGTGTTGGAAGGCCCTTCGGAAATAACCGCCTGGCTTGATCCGGATCTCATGGAACAGGTTCTCTTAAACCTTTTCCTCAATGCCGTTGAAGCAACTGGGTCCGGAGGCGAAATAACCCTGAAATGGGGCCTCGGTAATAGTAAAGTATTTTTTGAGGTTGCTGACAACGGCCCCGGAATTCCCGCAGACATCCGAAATAAAATATTCAACCCCTTTTTCACCACCAAAGAAAAAGGGACGGGGCTGGGCCTGGCCAATGCCTATAAGTTCGTTCAGGCACACGGCGGGAGTATTGATTTCCTGAGTTCCCCCGGCACCGGGACCACTTTCACCATAAACCTGCCCAGAGAGGGAAGCGCCTGATGCAAAACATCCTGGTGGTTGACGATGAAAAAAATTACTGTGTGGTTCTCGCCCAGCTGGTCCAGGCCGCCGGCTATCAGGTCAGCACCGCTGAAAATGCCTTTGCTGCCCTTGAACTTCTGGGGCATACGGGAGTTTCACTGATTCTTTCCGACCTTAAAATGCCCCGCATGAACGGCCTGGAACTGTTTCAGACCGTCCGCCGGGACTACGGCGATATCCCCTTCATCATCATGACCGCCTTCGCCACGGTGGAAACCGCCGTGAAAGCCATGAAAGAAGGCGTTTTCGATTACCTCCTCAAACCCTTCAACAATGAGGAGGTCCTCCTCACCATCAAGCAGGCCCTGGCACACCACAAAATCAAGGTCGAGAACCAGGCCCTGCGAATCCAACTTGAAAAAAATTACGGGAAGGAAATCATTGGTCAAAGTTCAACAGTTCGAAAACTTTCAACCGAAATTGCCCAGGTGGCTCAGGCGCCCTCCCCGGTATTGATTACGGGGGAAACCGGGGTCGGCAAAGAATTGGTTGCCCGTACCCTCCACCGCTCCAGCTCCCGCTCCGAAAATCCCTGGGTTGCCATCAATTGTGCGGCCTTGACTGAAACCCTCCTGGAAAGCGAGATCTTTGGGCACGAACGGGGTTCCTTCACCGGAGCTGTTGAACGAAAAAAAGGCTTGGTGGAAATTGCGGATAACGGCACCCTGTTTCTCGACGAAATCGGCGAGCTTTCCTCCACCCTGCAACCCAAATTATTGCGCCTCCTCCAGGAAAAACGTTTCCGCCGTGTCGGGGGTACCGTGGAACTCAGCAGTAACATCAGGGTTATTGCGGCCACAAATCGGGACCTCGCGGAAATGGTTGAGAGGGGCCAATATCGCCAGGACCTGTATTACCGTTTGAAAGTAATTGAAATAAAAGTCCCTCCCCTGAGAGAGCACCCTGCCGACATTCCCCTTCTCGCCTATCACTTTCTCCGCCATCTGGCCATAGAACTCGGCCGAAATGTCACGGATATTTCCCCGGAAGCCATGACCTGCATGAAAAACTACCCCTGGCCAGGGAATATCCGTGAACTCCGGAACGCCATTGAACGGGGCATCCTTTTCAGCACCACCAAAGAACTGCGAATTGACGCACTACCGGAAGAAATCTTTCACGCCGGTACCCTGAAATCCTGCGAATTTTCGGATGAAATCCTTCATTTCCCCGAACGCTTTTCCCTTCCTGAACATATCGGCAAGATTGAGGAGCAAATCATTCGAAGGGCCCTCGTCGAAGCAAAGGGGACCCAGGCCCGCGCGGCGGCCTTACTAGGCATCAGCCGAAGCAATTTGCAGTACAAACTGAAAAAACTGGGTATCGAATGACCGTAAAAATTTCCGGCAGTCCACCTTCCTGGAGTGTTGTTTTGTAAAAAATTTTTTACACTTTCACTCTCAAACATTTTTAACATATTGTTTTTATTTGATTTTTTTTCTGGCATCCTTACTGCTATTCAGCATCTCCTGAAGCGGCGCTCCGGTTGATATCCATGGTCGCCGCAAATCTCTCTTTTCAGGACGGTGCACATGCCCGACACTCACTGGCTTGGCCGATTCAGGCCTCTTCTCCTGATTTCATTTTTCTATCTCGTTCTTTCGCTGTTGCTGCGCCTGGTTCTGTGGAAATTCTTTGGCGGACCTGCCGGAATTTCCTGGCAGAATGTGCCCGGCATTGTTGCCACGGGGATGATCAATGACACCATCATTCTGATCTTTCTCAATATACCGGCAACAATGTATCTGGCTTTTCTTCCCGACCGAATTGTCCAAAAAAAATCCCATCTCATCTTTTTCGGGGTGCTGCTTTTCTTGTCAATATTCGGCCTAATCTACCTGGCTGGGGCGGAATTCTTTTTTTTCCAGGAATTCGACTCCCGTTTCAACCTGGTGGCCGTAGATTACCTGTTATACCCCCATGAAGTCCTCATCAACATCTGGGAATCTTATCCTGTAGCTCGCATTCTCCTTTTGGATGCTGTTGTAGCGGGACTGATCCTGTCCATGCTATGGCCCCAGCTCCACCGGGCTTTTAAGGCTCCGACCCGTTTCAGACAACGGTTGACTTTTCTGGCATGCCATCTTCTGCTACTGGGACCGGCCCTGTTGCTGTCCACGGACAGTCTCGACATTTCCAGCAACCGGGTTCGCAATGAGCTTTCACACAATGGCCTGAGCAGCTTGTTTCGCGCCTTTCATACCAACCACCTCGACTACAATGTCTTCTACCGCACCATGAAGGACAATCAGGCATTTCAGCTGGTTCGTTACGAGATGAAGGGGGACGGGGTTTTCCTCAGCCAGGAGCTGGAAAACCTGGCAAGAAAACACTCTGGAAAAGTCGATGGTCTGGGCAGGCTAAACGTTGTTGTTATCGTCGAAGAATCTTTCAGCGCATCATACTGTGGTGTTTATGGAAATGGAAAAAACCTGACACCCAATTTTGATGAACTCAGTCACCATGGCATGCTTTTCACCCGGGCTTATGCCTCTGGAACCAGGACCGTGCGTGGACTCGAAGCTATCAGCACCTCCCTGCCACCGATACCGAGCGAAGCCATTATTAAACGGCCTGGAAATGAAAATATCGCCAACTGGGGAAAAGTCATGCGGGAAAATGGCTATCACGCCAGTTTCCTTTACGGCGGCTTCGGCACTTTCGACAATATGAACTACTTTTTCAGCCACAACGGCTTTGCCGTCAGCGACCGGTTGGATATTTCCAACCCTGAGTTTTCAAACATATGGGGAGTTTCGGACGGGGATCTATTCCGTCATGCAATTGGGTATTTTGATGGTCTGGAAAAAGAGGAAAGACCCTTTTTCTCCATCATCATGTCCACCTCAAACCACACCCCCTATACCTTTCCCGATGGTATCCCGGGGATTCCTGCTGAAGGCGGGGGACGCAAAGCCGGAGTCCGGTACGCCGATTACGCGCTGGGCCGCTTCCTGAAAGAGGCACAAAACCATTCCTGGTTTGGCAACACCCTTTTTGTTGTGGTCGCCGACCACTGCGCCCGGGTCTATGGCCGGGCAGAGATTCCGGTTGCGACCTACCATATCCCATTGCTTTTCTATGCTCCGGGTAAAATCCAGCCTTCTCGAATAGAACGGCCTATCGGCCAGATTGATATCGCCCCGACAGTGCTCGAACTGCTGGGACTCCCCTATACGGCCCCCTTTTACGGCCGCAACGTATTTGCCGAAAATAACTCCGCAGAGCAACATCCCCTGTTTCTTAACCACAATCATGATGTGGCCATGATGATCGGGAATCGCCTGGCCGTCCTGGGGCTTCACCAGTCGGCACAGCTTTACCAGTATGACCCCAGCAATAAAAATTTGGCCGCGCTCCCGGATGACCAGCAGATGTTTGACCGAACGACAGCTGTTTATCAGACGGCATTTGATCTATATAACCGGCATCTCTATCGATGAAGGTCCATGCCAATAACAGATTCTGGGTCTGGCATCTTCTCCTGCCGCTTCTTCTTTTCGGCAGCCTGACCTTGCTCTTCGCCTGGAAAAATTGGGATTTAACCATCTCAAATATTTTTTACGATCCAGCTTCCGGTATTTGGCCATTTAAAAGAAGCTGGTGGGCCGAAGGGCTTATCCACCAGGGCGGCAAAAGATTGATCTTATTTATCGCTCTGGGCTCCCTTCTTTTGAGCGTTTCGGGCTGGGTCCGGCCGGCATTAAGGTCTTGGCGCCGGGCATTCCTTTTCCTGGCACTCTGTATTGCTCTCGGCACCGGCATCGTCGGCCTGGGGAAAAACATCACCAACCGTCACTGCCCCTGGGATTTAGATATTTTCGGGGGAAGCGTCCCCCATACCGGCCTCTTTGAGGCCCGTCCACAGGCCTGCAAGAGGGGGCACTGTTTCCCGGCAGGCCATGCTTCCGGCGGCTTCTCCCTGATGGGGAGCTACTTCATTTTCTACCCAAAGCGCCGCAAGCTGGCCCTAGCCGGGCTCGCAACGGGGTTGGCCCTCGGCACTATTTTCAGCTTCGGTCAGGTTGCCAGAGGGGCACATTTTGTCTCCCACAATTTCTGGAGCGCCATGATCTGCTGGCTGGCAGCCGTGGTCCTGTTTAAGCTGGTGTTCAAGGGAAATCTTCTCGACGCGGTACAGGTCGGCCCCTTGGAGCAATCGAAAAGCACAGAGAGGATTTAGAATGAACTTTATCCAGCGCAATGCTTTACTCAACCACTTTTTCTTTCTGTCCTATCTGGTGATCCTGTTGCTGGAAATACCTTTTTTGAAAAGCACGGCTCTTTTCGAAACTGCTCCAACCACAATTTTCATTTTCGTTGTCTACCTCAGCTATGCTTTGATCTACCTGCTGCCGGCCATCCTGATGACAAAAGCTATTCACTTTTTACTGGCATGGCGCCGAAAAGAAGGTGCCCGCCCATCCGCAGGCGTAAAATTGGTTTTTGTGCTTGCCGTTGCCCTCACCGCAGCCACGAACATCCTCCTCTTTGCCGATGCCCGGATTTTTAAAATTTTTGGCTTCCATATCAACGGCTTCGTCTGGAACCTGGTCACCACTCCCGGGGGAATCGAATCGATGGGCAGCGACAATTCCACCATGATCCTCTTCGCTTTTATAATATTTGCTTTTATTGTTCTACAATCCGTCCTGCTTCTGGGCTTGTATCGCCTTGCAAAATCCCGATCTTTCCCGTGGCTTTCCCGTCCGACCAGGCTTTATCCCGTACTCGTCATAAGTTTTCTCCTTCTCACCGCCGGTGAACGGATGGCCTACGGACTGAGTTCCATCAAAGGCTATACTCCGGTCCTGGTTTCATCTCAGGCCTTCCCGGGGTATCTTCCCTGCACGTTTCGCGGCCTGGCCGAAAAATTCGGCATCAAAGACAACTCCCGCAATCAATTCAAGGTCAAGCTGAATAGTGCTGCTTTGACCTACCCATTGAAAGAGCTGCAGATGGAAACGCCCTTACAGCCGCTGAACATTGTCTGGCTGGTCGCGGAATCCTGGCGCTGGGACATGCTGGACCCCAAAATCACCCCCAGAACCTGGGAGTTTGCCCAGCGCTCCCATCATTTTCTCAATCATTACAGCGGCGGCAACGGCACCAGAATGGGCCTGTTCTCCATGTTTTACGGTCTTCACGGACCTTACTGGTTTGACTTTTTGAACAATCGACGCGGACCTGTTCTCATGGACGTTCTTCAAAAACAGAACTACCAGTTTTCCATGTTCACCAGCGCCAAATTTTCCTATCCGGAATTCGATAAAACCCTTTTCGCTTCCATTCCGAGGAAGTTTCTGCATGACGGCAATGCCGGCCAGGGCTGGGAACGGGACAGAAAAAATGTTACCGAACTGCTCGATTTCATAGAAAATCGGGACAAAAACAGGCCGTTCATGACTTTCATGTTCTTCGAGTCGCCCCACGCCCGCTATTATTTTCCCGATGACAGCATCCTCAACCCTGATTATCTCCCGGCTTTCAATTACGCCACTATGAATCTGGAAAAAGATATCCAGCTGATCAAGAACCGTTATGTTAATTCCTGTCATCACCTCGACAGTCAGTTTGCCAGAGTCCTAGATTTTCTCGAGGGAAAAAACCTTTTAAAAAATACGATCGTCATCCTCACCGGAGACCACGGAGAAGAATTCATGGAAAAGGGCCGTTGGGGGCACGGTTCGACTTTTGTCGAAGAACAGGTCAGGATTCCCTTGGTGCTTTGGATTCCCGGCAGCGGCAGCGGTTCCGAAAAAACCATGACAAGTCACCTTGATGTCGTCCCGACCCTGCTGCCTTTTCTGGGGGTCAAAAACCCTCCGGAAGACTATTCCCTCGGCTATAACCTTCTGGCGGCCGAAAAACGTTCCAGCACTGTTATCAGCGACTGGTCACATGTCTGTTATGCAGATTCCAAGTATAAAATTTCCATCCCCCTGAAAGCGGCAGGCGCTTTTGATAACCACCTGAGCACCAGAAACGATGCTCCCCTTCCGGAGGATGGGGAATTCATGAAAAATCATCAGAAGGATCTGGTCGGGCTGATGCACGACCTGGGTCGCTTCAAACAGAAGTAAGTTTTTTACAAAAGTTTGTGTATCTGAATTCAGCCCGGAAGAGCAGTGCCTCACATGAGCATCAAAAATTTGATCCGCAATCTTCTTCTTTTAGGTGCGACCGGAATTGTTGCCGCAGCGTTTGTTCTGGAAGGGTATTCTTTCTTCATCCAGCAGGAGGGCCGTTCGCCGTTGCCGGAAACCTTTGGAAATTTTGAAACCACCAGGGGCCTGCTGGAAAATCAACCCCAAAAAAATGAGTTTGCCTTTGCCGTTGTCGGAGACACGAAAAGCCGGGGCACCTTCGAACGCATCACTGAAAGGTTAAGAAACGAACCTCTGGATTTTGCAGTTTTATTAGGCGACTGCACCTTCGATGAAACGGAGACGGCTCATCGCTACTTCCGTGCGGAACTCGACGAATACGCCCAATCATTTCCGGTTTTTTATATCGTAGGCAATCACGATGTCGACCCCGTCGGTTTTCCCGTTGAGCGTTTCGAACAGGATTACGGCCCCAGTATTTTCAGTTTCGAATATCAGAAGTGCCTTTTTATCGCCCTGCGGATTCTGGACAGCCGCTTTTCCAACGCCGAGAGCCTCCGTTTTCTGAGAACCTTAAATAGCAGAACGGCAGCGGCGAACTACAACCACATCTTCGTTTTCATGCATATTCCTCCGGCCGTATCTTCGGATTTCATAGCGCGGCCGATCAAGGAAAACGATGAACTGGTGACCCTACTCCAGGAACTGGGAGTCGACTATGTTTTCGCAGGGGATTATCATGGCTACGCCCGGACCAAAAAGGAGGGCGTCACTTACATCGTCACGGGGGGTGGGGGGTCCCGTCTCAGGGAAATCAAAGAAAAACAGTTTCATCATGCCCTGGTAATGCGGGTTAGGGAAAATTTTATCTCCGAAAAATTCATCCCCGTTGAAGAAAATAACGACCTGGAAGACGGTCTCGAAAAAGCCGCTTTCTTTTATATCTGGCCCTGGATGAGCCGTCACCCGATGGTAGTCGCAGCCCTTGATTTTTCGGCTTTGCTGGTTCTCTTTTTTCTTTGGCGTTCCGTTCTTTACACCCGCAACCCCTTTTTAAAGCGTGAAAAAAAACCGAGTCCCGGCTATAAACATCCGATCTTTCCGTTCTACCCCTCGCGGCGCCCCTGACTTTTCCGATATTTTCAGCGTTCCTTCCTTGACAAAGCCCGGCCATGAGATAATCAGTAAGAGATAAATCCGTTCGTTTTCATTTCTCGCCTACACAACCAAAAGCCCTTTGTCATGGAGTTTTCAATGAAACGGCCTGTCCGGGCACCCACCGGTTCGGAACTGCATTGCAAGAACTGGCTGATCGAGGCACCTTTCCGCATGATCCAGAACAATCTCGACCCGGATGTGGCTTTCGATCCCGACAACCTGATCGTCTACGGCGGGCGCGGCAAGGCGGCGCGCAACTGGGAGTGCCTCGATGCGATCCTGGAAGCACTGCGCAACCTCGATCCGGACGAAACCCTGCTGGTCCAGTCGGGAAAACCGGTAGCTGTCTTCAGAACCCATGAAGACGCACCCCGGGTCCTGATCGCCAACAGCAATATCGTGCCGGCCTGGGCCACTCAGGAAAATTTCGAAAAATGGGAACGGGAAGGTCTCATCATGTACGGCCAGATGACGGCCGGCAGCTGGATCTACATCGGGACCCAGGGGATTCTCCAGGGGACCTACGAGACCTTCGGCTCCCTGGCCCGCCGGGAGGGATGGGGAACCCTCAAGGGCAGGTTGGTCTTTTCCGCCGGTCTGGGGGAAATGGGGGGTGCCCAGCCCTTGGCGGTAACCATGAACGAGGGCGTCGGGCTGTTCGTGGAGGTCGATCCCCGGCGCGTCGAGCGGCGCCTCAAGCTGGGCCAGGTCATGCGGGCCACAACTGACCCCGAGGAAGCACTCGCCTGGGTTCAGGAGGCCAAGAAAGCCGGACAACCGCTGTCTGTCGCCCTCACCGCCAATGTCGCGGATGTGGCTCCGGCACTGGTGGAAAGGGGCTTCATTCCGGATGTGGTGACGGACCAGACGGCCGCCCACGATCCCCTTTACGGTTATATTCCTTCCGGCCTGACGGTTCAAAAAGCTGCAGCGTTGAGGACCAAGGATGAAAAAAACTACCTCAAAAAAGTTTTCGACTCCATAACGGTTCATGTCCGGGCGCTGCTGGACTGGCAGGGGAATGGCGCGGTGGTCTTCGACTACGGCAACAACCTGCGCCAGCGTGCCTTCGACCATGGCGTAGCGGAGGCCTTCACCTATCCCGGCTTTGTTCCCGCTTATATCCGGCCCCTCTTCTGCGAAGGGAAAGGTCCCTTTCGCTGGGTGGCCCTCTCCGGCGACCCGGAAGATATCTTCGAAACCGACCGGGCGATCCTCGAACTCTTTCCCGGGGATGACCACCTGCGGCGCTGGATCAGCATGGCCCAAAGTGAAATCCGTTTCCAGGGACTCCCGGCCAGAATCTGCTGGCTCGGCTATGGGGAAAGGGCCAGGGCCGGCCTGAAGTTCAACGAGCTGGTCGCAACCGGGAAGGTCAAGGCCCCCATTGTCATCGGCCGCGACCATCTCGATTGCGGCTCCGTGGCCAGCCCTAACCGGGAAACCGAAGGAATGCTGGACGGCTCCGACGCCATAGCCGACTGGCCCCTGCTCAATGCCATGGCCAATGTCGCCGGAGGCGCCACCTGGGTCAGCCTTCATCACGGCGGCGGGGTCGGCATCGGCTACTCGATTCACGCCGGCCAGGTTATCGTCGCCGACGGCTCGGATGCCGCAGCCCGCCGCCTCCAAAGGGTTCTGACCATTGACCCCGGACTGGGGATCGCGCGCCACGTCGACGCGGGCTACCAAAAGGCAGTGGATATCGCCAGAGAGCAGGGCGTAGCCATCCCCATGCTGAAAGGGAAATGAATGAAACCACTGCTAATTGATGGAAAAAACCTGAAAATCGACGATGTCGTGGCTGTTGCCGACGGCCGCTCCGTATCCCTTTCACTGGAAGCCATTCCGGCTTTGGAGTGCTCCCGCCGGGCCGTGGAAAAGCTGGTGAATGAAGGGCGCATCGCCTACGGCATAACAACCGGGTTCGGTCGCTTCAAGGACCGCCTCATCGCCCCCCAGGACGTTCGCAAGCTCCAGCTCAACCTGGTCCGCAGTCACGCCTGCGGCGTCGGCCCTTTTCTGGAGGAACGCTCGGTGCGGGCCATGCTCCTGGTCAGGGCCAACACCCTGAGCGCCGGTTATTCCGGGGTCCGTCCCGAACTGGTCGAACTTCTTCTCGAAATGCTCAACGCCGGGGTACACCCCCAGATTCCGGCCAAGGGGAGCCTCGGCGCGAGCGGCGACCTGGCCCCCCTCGCCCACCTCGCCCTGGTCCTGATCGGGGAGGGGAAAGCCTATCTTCATGGCGAACTTCTGGACGGTATCCAGGCCCTGCGCCGGGCGGGACTCAAGCCCCTGATCCTGGAAGCCAAAGAAGGGCTGGCCCTGACCAATGGAACGACCCTGATGGTCGGCCTTGGAGCCCTCCTGGTGCGCCGCTCGATCGACCTGGCCCACACCGCCGAAATCGCCGCCTGTCTGAGCCTGGAAGCCCTCAACGGCACCGACCAGGCATTTGATGAACGGGTCCACGCGGTCCGCCCCCATCCCCGCCAGATTGATTGCGCCGCCTTTTTAAGGAAACTTCTGGCCGGGAGCCGACTGGTGCAGCGGGACAATTCCCGCAATATTCAGGACCCCTACACCCTGCGCTGCGTCCCCCAGGTTCACGGCGCCGTCAGGGATGCCATCGCCTATGCCCGTTGGGTTATTGATATCGAACTCAACGCCGTCAATGACAACCCCCTGATTTTTACCGATGGGCCAGATCGCGTGGACATCATTTCCGCGGGCAACTTTCATGGCGAACCGATCGCCCTGGCCACAGACTATCTCAAGCTTGCCGTGACCGAATTGGGCAACATGAGCGAACGCCGCACTGCACGGCTCATGGATGCCGACAGCAACGGCCATGTCCTGCCAATGTTCCTTACCCCTCACGGCGGTCTGGAAAGCGGTTTCATGATCGCCCAGTATTCAGCTGCAGCCCTGGCTTCGGAGAACAAGGTCCTGGCCCATCCGGCCAGCGCGGACACCATCCCTTCCAGCGCCAACACTGAAGATCATGTCAGCATGGGGGCCACAGCCGTTCTTCATCTCGACAAGGTTTTGTCCAACGCGGAAACCATTGTCGCCATAGAACTCCTGTGCGCCGCCCAGGGAATCGATTTCCGTCGCCAGGAGATGAAAAGCGAGGAGCGGGAATTGGGCCATGGGACCGCTGTGGCTTATGACCTGATCCGCGGGGAGGTCCCCTTTTTTGACAGAGATGTGGCGCTCGCCCAGCCCATCGAAAAAATCCGCAAACTGGTCGCGGAAGGAACCATTAAACAAGCGGTCGAAGCAGCCCTCAATGAAGAAGAACGCTTCTGAGCATGAAAGGATCACAATGAAAATCGATCTCCTTCTCTGCCATGCCGCTCAGGTGGTTACCTGTTCGGGAACCGGGCCCAAACACGGCAAGGAAATGGCCGAGGTTCGAATCATTGAGGATGGCGCCGTTGCCGTTGCCGGGGGGGAAATCGTCGCCATCGGATCATCCAGGGATATCCTCAGCCGTTATGAAGCGAAGGAAAGACTCGATGTCACCGGCCGGGCCGTGGTGCCCGGGCTGGTTGACCCGCATACCCACGCGGTCTGGGCAGGCGACCGGGTCGATGAATTCGAGCGCCGCATCCGGGGCGAAAGCTATCTCGAAATCATGGCTTCGGGCGGCGGCATTGCCGCTACCATGGAGACGGTCAGAAATTCCCCCGTCGCCAGGCTGGTTGAGGAAAGCCGGCCGCGCCTGGAAGCCATGCTGAAACTCGGCACGACGACGGCCGAAATCAAAACCGGCTACGGTCTCGAGACCACAGCCGAACTGCGCATGCTCGAAGCGCTAGCAATCCTCCACGAAGAACAGCCGATGGATCTGGTCCCCACTTTTTTGGGCGGCCATGCGGTTCCGCCGGAGTTTTCAGACAACCCCGAACGCTACCTCGACCTGGTGGTGAATGAAATGCTTCCCCGGGCCATAACCTGGTACGAAGACTCGATTTTTCCCAGGGCCGGCCTGCCTTTTTTCAATGATGTCTTTTGCGAACAAAAAGCCTTCGACAAGTATCAAAGCAGGAGGGTTCTGGAGGCGGGCCTCAAGCTCGGCCTCCCCGCCAAAATTCACGCCGACGAATTCACCGGCCTCGGCGGGGTCGAATTGGGCATCGACCTGGGCGCGGTCTCCATCGACCACCTGGACGTGACGACCCCCGAAGACTGCCGGCGCCTGGCCGCTTCAAATTCCATCGGCGTGGTCCTTCCGGCCGTCAATCTCAACCTCGGTGCCACCCGTTTCGCTCCGGCCCGAAACATGATCGATTCCGGCTGCGCCCTGGGCCTGGCCACGGACCTCAATCCCGGCAGCGCCCCCTGCCCTTCCATGCAGCTGGTCATGGCCCTCGCCTGCCGCTATATGGGAATGCTCCCCAACGAGGCATTTACGGCCTCGACCCTCAATGCGGCCTGCGCCATCGGGCTCGGCAATCGTGTCGGCACCCTCGAGGCCGGGAAACAGGCGGACCTGCTGATCCTCAAATGCGGCGATTACCGCCACATGGCTTTTCAGTTCGGCGACAATCTGGTCGAACAGGTCATAAAAAAAGGCATGCTGCTATGAAGCCGTTTCTGCTCGGCATCCCTTTTGAGAATGGCATCCGCATGATGCAGCGTCTCGGGAGGGGAACCACGGGGGCCGCAGATACTCCCGCGGCCCTTTTCCGACAATTGGAAACTTCGAACATTGAAAAAAAGCTGCTGGACCTTGCCGCCTATCAGATCAATGTCACACCGGAGAACTGCCATGAGCCGGCAGCCATACGGCAGGACAACATCCTGACCCTGGAAGCCCACGAGATTATTTCGAAAGAAATTGAAGCCATCGGCCGTAAGGGCTTTTTCCCCGTCTCCATCGGCGGCGACCACTCCATCACCTATCCTGTCGTCAAAGGCCTGTGCCGCGCCTTTCCGGGAAAAAATTTTGGACTTATCTACCTCGACGCCCACCTCGACCTCCGGCCCCTGGAATCCCATGCCGGAGTATCCGGCCTGATCAGCAGCGGCAATGCCTTCCGCAGAATCCTAGAAGACCGGAAGGTCCGGATTGTAGGACACCGCACAGTCGCTATTGGCATCCATGAAAGCAGCTCGGCCGTTTTTGGGGAGATGTTTCAATTCGCTCAAAAAAATGGCATGAAGATATTCATGGACCGGGAATGCCACCTCGACAACCTCCCCGCCATTATCAGCAATGCCGTTAAAATTGCCGGTGAAGGAGCCGACGCCATCTATCTCAGTCTCGATATCGACGCCGTCAACGCCCAAGACGCCCCAGGAGTCAGCGCACCGGCCGTCGAAGGCCTGAGCAGGGACGTATGGCTGGAATTAATCAAAGGGATTGCCAAAAAGGCCAGTCTGGCCGGTGTGGACCTCGTCGAAGCAAGTTCCCGGCAGGAAGGCTGGCAAAGACTTTCGGGAAATTCGAGACCCACGGCCTCAAGCCCGCAGGCCTTTAACCAAACCCTTGAGCTTTTAAAACAGACCTTGACCCTAGTTCTGGGGTAAAATAGTAAACAACATCAACAAAAGGTGAGAAATGACCTCAGCCAATCCTGAAATTAACGATGCCATCATCCTCAACGAGGTTCAACTTCTGCTGGCGGAAAAGCGGACCTCCCTGGCGGCTCTGCGCACCGGCATTGCCATATTTGCCCTGCCCCTGACGGTAGTCAGCTTTCTCATTGTCACTTCCCAGTATTATAAGGTTGTCAATGTTCTCCACCTGTTTTTGCCTCTGATGGCGGCCTGCCTGATACTGGCCGTACTCGGCGGCTATCTGGTCCTGCGGGCGGTGCGAAAGATCCGCCGTTACGACGAGACCATCGAAAAACTGAAGACCCGGCACAGCAGGCTGTCCGATCTGGTTTTCTGACCCCTTTAAAAAACCCACCGCCGTTGATGTCATGTTCAATTTAGGGCTAACCTGTGGTTCGACGTCCAAGTTCCGCTGGTTTTGACATTACCCCGGAATGGATCTTCCCGGCCATGCGCCAAGGAGTAGCTTCATGAAAATCCCCGAGCCTCTTTTGGAAGGCCGCCTGGTGCGGCGCTATAAACGCTTTCTGATCGATGTCGAGTTGCCGGACGGCACCCTGGTGACCGCCCACACCCCAAACACCGGAAGCATGAAGGAGTGCGCCATCCCCGGCTACAGGGTGCTTTTATCCCGCAGCAATAATCCCGCCCGGAAATTACCCTTCACACTCGAAAGAATTGAGGTCAACGGTTATTGGGTCGACACCCATACCCATCGCGCCAACCGGGTCGTGGAGGAAGGACTCCGAAAGGGATGGGTCAAAGAGTTCAGGGGATATGGGATAACCCCGGAGTTCCCTTATGGACAGAGCCGATTCGATTTTCTCTTGACCAGGGGGGAAGAAAAGGTCCTTCTCGAAGTGAAGAACGTCACCCTCACCCTCGATTCGAATGTGGCCTGTTTTCCGGACGCCGTTACAACCCGCGGCCAGAAACATCTCAAGGAGCTGCTCACCGCATTGTCCGAAGGCTACCGAGGGGTGATTTTTTTCCTGGTCCAACGCGGGGAAGCCGTCTCTTTTCGGCCGGCAGACACTATCGACCCGGAATACGGCAAACTGCTCCGTAAAGTAGCTCAGGAGGGGGTCGAGCCCCTGGCTTACAAAACCCGGGTTACAGCAACGGAAACGGTGCTGAATGGCAGAATTCCCGTTCAGCTGAACGAAAATTGAAAGTGAAAAGGGATCGTGCAGGGCCATCAACCAAGAAGGCCAATAGCTTAATTTACTCCAAAATCAAATTAGGGAGCTCGTCCGTATCGTCTTTTTTTACAGGAAATTTATTTTCCAGAAGATCACCGCAACGCCGGATTGCCGCTTCGAGGGCTTCACAGGTACGCCCTTCATGGATACCGTCGGTGACCGTTTTGACAATTTCCTCCCAGGTATGGGGCGGAACCACCTCATTGATGCCGCGGTCGGCGAGCACATGGACCCGTTTTTCAAACAGGGATATCAGAATGAGGATGCCGGTTTCGTCACGGGTGTGATGAAGGCCGCGCTCGACGAAAGAAACCAGGGCTTTCTCCTCGACCTCCTCAGAGATTTCGGCGGATGAAATGAGACCCCTTTTCAGGCCGGGAACACCGCGAATCAAAAATTTGAAGGGAAAATAGCCAAGAAAAAAAACCGCCAGAAAAACCCAGATCGATTCGCCCCCGAAAGCCCAACTCAGAAATACTCCCGTTGCCAGGGAGAAAAGGCCGGCACCGATAATCTCGGCCCGGGGATACCCATAAGACTGGTCCACCACCATGGGTACGATTTCGCCGCTGGTCCGGCTTTCCGCTTCCCGGACTGCAGCCTCAATCCGTGCTTTTTCCCCTGTAGTGAAAAAATTTGCCGCTGTCAACTGGGCCATGGTGTCCGTCCCCGTCTCTCAAAAACCCGAACTGCTTGCAGATACTGAGTCGATAAGCTACCAACCGCCCGAGGCTCCACCGCCGCCGAAGCCGCCGCCACCTCCGGAAAAACCGCCGCCGAAGCCGCCACCTCCGCCACCTCCGAAGGGACCGCCAATCCAGAACATGCCGCTGCGCCGATATCCGCGGCCGCGATGGCCCAGGGCCGTAAACCGGAGAAGCGAGGGCCCCAGGAAAAGGAGAAGGGCCAGGGCGCCCCAGGGGCTTCGTCTTTTTTCACGGCCCGATGTACTGCGGCCATCCCCCTGGTATTCACCCCGCACCGCATTGCCGAGGGCATTAATCCCGGCAATAATTCCGGCATCGAAATTTCCTTTGCGGAAATAGGGGGTGATTTCGTTATCGATAATCCGCCCGGCCATCAGGTCGGTCAGTTTCCCTTCCAGGCCGTACCCTACTTCGATACGAACCTTTCTGTCGTCCCTGGCCACAAAGAGCAGAATGCCGTTATCTTTTTCTTTACGCCCCAGTCCCCAGGACTCTGCCACCTTGAGGGAGAAGTCTTCCAACGCCTCCCCTTCCAAAGAAGGAATGGTCAAAACAGCAATCTGGGTGGAGTCCGAGCGTTCGAATTCCCGCAAATAATTTTCCAGCTTCAACTCAACGTCGGCTGAGATCATGTCAGCCCGGTCGTTGACATAGCCGGTTAATTGCGGCACATCAAGCCCAAAAACATTCCCGGCAGGAAGAAAAACCAGCAGAAAAAAATACAGGAAAAAAATATTTTTCCTCATCAGAACTGGACCTTGGGCGCCTCTGACGCTCCGGCTTCAGCTTTGAAAGGCTCTTTACGTTCGAGGTGAAGCAGCAGTTTGTTGGTCAGGTTGTTGGGAAAGGTTCGGATCGAGCTGTTGAATATGCGCACGGCCTCATTATAGCGCTGTCTGGCCACATTGATACGGTTTTCGGTCCCCTCCAGCTGATGCTGAAGATCCCGGAAATTCTGGCTGGCCTTCAGGTCGGGATAGTTTTCCGCCACCACCAGCAAGCGGGACAACGCCGATGACACCTGCCCCTGAGCTGCCACGTATTTTTCCAGTGCAGCAGGGTCGCCCAGGTCTTTGGCTGTGATATTCACCTGACCGATTCGGGCACGGGCGTCGGTTACCGCCTGCAGGGTCTCTTTTTCATGAGATGCATAGGCCTTGACGGTCTCCACCAAATTGGGGATCAGATCGGCACGGCGCTGATAGGTGGCTTCAACATCGCCCCAGGCGGAAATTACCGCCTCTTCGTTACGTTGAATCTCATTGTAACCACATCCGGAAAGGGCAAAAACCAGAATCAGAAGGGAAAAAAGGTTGCGCTTGGTGTTGAAGAATTTCTGAAGCATAAAATCCTCCCAATGAAAATTCCAGACTATCGGCCGATTGATTAATGACCGAATCGGAAAAGGTCCCATTTTTTTATGCATGAAGGTTTTATTTATACCACAGAATACCTGCCCGAGATATATCTGAGGGGAATTTAATTGAATTTAGGCACCCCCTCCGCTGATCCGAGGTTTGCCTAAATTCAATTAAGGGAAAACGACATTTAAACTTTTTTATGGAACAATTCATCATCCCTTATCGGTTGAAGCATCCATTCATCCTCTGAATAAAATGAAAAACCTTTTTTCTTTTTTCTGAACAGAAAAGAAAGGATGTTGATTTCCTGCAGCTGCTCCAGGGTCAACAGGGGCGGACCGTTGCCTTCGTTGACAATGCTGTCTCGCAGGTCGGCATCATGGCAAACGAAAATCTTTGCCATTTTTTCAGCTTCCCGGGGGTTTGCTGCTCTGACAAAACGGGTTGCCAGAAAACCGAACTTACCGACTTCCCTGCCGAACTTTAATAGATAGTTTTCGCCTTTTAGAATAACTTTATAATGCTTCATGGCATCTCAATTTCTTCCAGCCAATCAGTATCATGAATAACAATTTCATCCGGGTGAGAATTTTTTTACCCTAAAAACGTTTTGGTTCAATTGACCCGGAGCCCTATCCGATTCCAGCGAACCACTTTCCTGCTCCCATCCCAGGACCAGTAGACACTTTTGACAATCCCCTTAATCCTATTTTTTTTAACAAACCCCCAGTAGCGACTGTCATAGCTTTGGTCACGATTATCCCCCATGACAAAATAGCCATCAACAGGTACGGTCACCGGCCCGAAATTATCTCTCGACCCCAGCTCCCGGGACAGGACCTCGTTGTTCTCAAAAAAAGCGTAGGGCTCCTGAACCTCAAGCCCATTGATGAACAACGCTTTGTCGCGCAACTCCAGCCGGTCCCCGGGTAAGCCAACCACTCTTTTAACAAAGTCTTTTGGGGGTTCAGATAAAAATTCAAAAACAACAAGATCGCCCCGGCCCGGCTCCCTGGCAATGGGCCGCCGGTCAACCAGAATATGATCACCTACCAGCAAGGTCGGCTCATTGCTGGCGGCAGAGATCTTATAGGCCTGCATAAAATTATTTTTCATGAGGTCCGATATCGCGACATTCACTATAGCAACAAGGACAACAATTCCAATGTAATAAAGATCCTTGTTGTACTTTTTCGGCCGATAATCCCATCCGTACCTTTTTGCCGTCCATATAGCATCTATGACGGCTGCAGCATAATAAAAAAACACCATTACTGAGGAAAAACCTAGAATCCAGGGCAAATATTCGCCCAGACTGCATAACAGGTAAAACAACGGCCAGAATATCAGCGGGAAAACGAGAAGAATAATCCCTTTTCTGCCCTGGCCGTTATAGAGTTGGCCAAGGCCGGGTTCCAATAAACTCAACAAACCGGCCAGCCACCATTTACGTGCTCTATTGACCATTCGAAAACACCTGCAGTCGCTATCAATCCAATTGAAAAAAGAGGCCCGGTACAGAAAATGGTCCGGGACTGAATCAGAATTGGTCGGAGTTGCGCTTTGTTTTATTTGAAATGCGCCCTTTGCCCTGCAAATAGAGAACCTGGCAACCGTTTTTGTTACTGGAAGAGCGTTGTCCCTGATAATTTATGTTGTTTGCCGCAAGGGGGAAAATCCATATTCCGATCTCTGGTTCGATATTCAAAGATTGAAAGGTTGTGTCAGAACTATTTGACTTCAGGAACTTCCATGGTTTTTGAAATCGGGACTTCAAATGTTCAACCAATCCGGCAAAGATCCTTTTGGCTCGCAAAAAGGCAGAAATCCACATTTCCGGGATTTTTTGCAAACATCGGTCCTTTATCCCGGATATGTTTGAATCCAATACAATATTTGGAACTGTGGGTTTCATAAGGCCCGGAAGGTACTTCTGGACGGCGAAAATCTGGGGCAGGAATTTTCTACAAAAGGTCTTTTTCTTTTTTTTCAAGCATTTGATAGATGGAAATTCAAAGCTATAATTCAATTATGCCAGCCCCGGGGAATCGGGAAAAGAAAGGCCTTTTATCTGTTTTACTTATCGGACATCCGGAAGATATCCGAAAACTTAGAAAAGGAGGTTGCAAATGAAAAAGCCACAATTTTTGAAGATCTTTGCCGCTGCCTGGGCGTTGTTGTTTGTAGCCGCCTGTGCTACGACAACACCCCAGACCGCCGACCTTGAGGCCAAACAGAAAGAGCTGCAGATGCGGGAGGATTCCCTGGCGCTGAAGGAGGCGGAGTTGGATAGAAGGCTCGCCTCAATGCAGAACCAGGAGCCCTATGGCAGTGAACTCGCAACATCACTTTTTCCACCCGACAGTCAGCCGGGGTCCTGCTATGCCCGAATTTTGGTGCCGAATTCCTACAAGACCGTAGCCGAAACTGTCCTGAAGCGTGAAGCCGGCGAACGTATCGAAACAACCCCGCCTGTATTTGAAATGGTCAGCGAAAATGTGATGATCGAGGAGCCAAGCCAAAAGCTGGTCCTTCGCCCTGCCGAATATGCCTGGCAGGAAGAGCGTATCCTGGTTTCACCGGAAAAACGGACTCTTGTGGAAGTCCCCGCCCAGTATGAGACGGTAACCGAAAGGGTCATGGTTCGGGCCGCTCACAGCGAATGGAAAAAAGGCGCGGGGCCCATCCAGAAGATCGATCATGCCACCGGTGAAATCATGTGTCTGGTGGAAGAGCCCGCCATTTACCGGACCGTCACAAAAAAGGTGCTGAAAAACCCTGCGACAACCCGATGGGTGGAAGAACCGGCCGTGTATAAAACCATCAAGAAAAGGGTGATGATTAAAGAGCCTACCACTGAGGTGGTTGAAATCCCGGCCAAATTCCAAACCGTCCAGGTGGCGCGCATGGTCACACCGGCCCAGGAGAGGAGAATCGAAATTCCAGCCGAATACCAGACTGTAACCAAAAAGGTCCTGGACAGTGAAGCACACATGGAATGGCGGGAAATTCTTTGTCAAACGAACATGACACCCGACCGCATTTCAAAAATTCAAATGGCTCTGAATGAGAAAGGCTTTGACCCCGGCCCGATTGATGGCGCCATAGGTCCCCGCACCATGAAAGCGGTCAATGATTTCCAGAGAGCCAACAACCTGGTGGTATCCAAGTATCTGACTGTTAACACGGTCAAGGAACTGGGCATCTCACCCAAGTAAAGTTCACCTTCCGGTGCCGTTCGGCGTAACTAAATTGCCGCCCGACAGTGGGGAACTGACCTTTCAATCTCTCAGCCCGCAGGCAAATTAAAACGGCCTCCCGTTTTCATGGGAGGCCGTTTCTTTACAAAGCGATATCGACCTTTTGTGGTATCGCCGCCTGGAGATGAGGCTGTTGGATCGGCTCACTTTTACGGAGAAAGGCCAACTCTTTCCTGACGGCAGATTCGAGAAGGCCATCCGAATTCAGCCCCGTTTCCCGTTTCAATAAGGCCATAAGCCGGGAGCCGTCAACCTTTGTCTTACTGGCATCCAACACCTGGAGAAACCGGACGAGGGGCATTTTTTCACTCCAGCTCATGGCAAGCAACCAGGAGGCTCCGTAAAGGTCCGACTCCAGGCCCATGGTATTCTGGTTTTCCTGGGACCAGTTGAAAATATTCCGACGAACTAGAGGATTTCTAAAAGTGGCGCCGATATTTCTCAGTTCCATAAACCTTTCCCAGGCGGGGGGAAACTCCCGGCGCGAAAAACTTTTTGCCAGAAGCTCGCACACCCCTTCAATAAACCAGCGGGTGTGGAAGGAAGGCTGCCCGTCTATATCATGCTGGAGGGGTTCTATTTTTGCGAGAACGTCGTGCCCAAGTTCATGGGGAAGGGTGTCGAAAAGAAACTCGCTCAATTCCCGTGATCCCTGATTTCCCCACAAAGGAGAGTCCTTTTTCAGCAATACCAATCTGACTTCCCCCCAATTGGATACGGCAGAATATTTGGCCTCGAACTCATAGGAAAAGGGAATCTTATCCAGTTCGATCAGATAGAGAAGTACATCTTTGGAGAGTTCCATTCCGGTACTGTTTTCCACGTGCCGGTAACACGCTTTAACAACTGAAGCAATCCTCTCGAGATCGCCGCCCCGGTTCTTCCCCAAATTGGTGAGGATCGCCAGGCTTCGACCTGGGGTCAAGGGAAAAACCTTTTCCTGTATTCCCGGCATAGCGGCGGGAATGATTTTTTGTACGGGATAGGCCAAACCCTGATAGTCGAAGGCCGTAATCTTTTGGGAAAAAACGACCGAGTAAGGGTCAGGCTGAGCCTGTGCCGGGGCTTGACAAGGGACACTTAAAAAAATAATGAAAAAAACCAGTGCCCCCCTCAATTTTTTAAAAATGCCTGACAGGGGATCAATGGACCATTTGGCCCGAGTCCCGGGAAATTCAAGATTCGACGAGCGCGATCTCACCGGTTGAATATAGTTTTTCACAAAAATTACTCCTCTGTGGTTTTGAATCGAACATCACTTTTCTCTGCAAACTTTGTGCAAAAAGGGAGAGATCAAACCAATATAATAGGAAGCGCCAAATATATAACCGGTCGTACCCTTCCACCACAACTGTCTAGCCGCACCTGGGGAAGGGCGGTCTGCGTGCTCAGATGACTTGTGCCCCCCAGCCGGCTTATCCATGATGCTTTGCGGCGGTCACATCAAGTCAAGCATAGCGACCTGCTCTGCAGGCGAACTTCCAGTACCTCGAAGAGCAAAAAAAGGGCAGGGTTTGAGAGGACGGGCTCTTACTAAGGCGAAACTTGTTTACTCGACATCAGACAATAGCAAACCATGGGGTTGGGCTGCCCATGAAAAGGGCATC
>ENA-OSEO01000642-OSEO01000642.1-sediment-metagenome-genome-assembly--contig:-NODE-642-length-84026-cov-6.836996_pt1 | contig 84026 bp, 68 predicted proteins | sample MGYA00237883_ERZ534232 | MGnify/ENA metagenome assembly ERZ534232
AAATCGCTTTATATCATACACTTGGCAAGTTACCGGAACCCGAATATCTCCACAGATTCTGCTGACGAGCCTCTTTTATATGTCATCGAAAAAAACCTTCGTTGCCGAAGCTTTTCTTACCAAAACCGAATTCAAATCTAAGATGGAAATAGCTGATGTGATTTTTTCTCATTACATAGATATTACGCCTAACACAGATGAAAATGTTAAAGCTGAATTTCACTCGTTAATGAAAAGGTGTAAAAAAATAGGAGAAGAAAGGAATGTAATTGTTCATTCTGTTTATTACCCACTTACAAAAGTCGATGGTTCTAAAAGATTAATCCAGAAAAATCCGAGGATAAAATTTAAGGACGGCTCTCACATTTCTGAAAATGACAAGGAGTTGTCATTAGAGGACTTTGAACAAATAAACAAAACAATTAATGAAGTCCTGGAAGAAATCGAAAAGTTTAGGCTCAAACTTATTGATTTGAAATACCCAATATAAGAAAAATCCATAACCCCTAAATCAACGGGACGCGATAAAGCCTTGCGCCCGTTATTAAAGCGTTAGGGGCTAGGTACATAAGCAAAAAAAGGCATCAAAGTGCTTCTTGAATTAATCTTCATGCTATGCATCCTTGGCGTTTTCCTGCTGTTGTTTTATTTCAATGCAGGAATCTTCTATGATTTTCAGATCAAACTAAAAAAAGATGAAAATCCAATTTTGAAAATCATTGGGCAAGATACTAAATTCCTCGACAATAAAGAAGAGTGGGTAAAAAAATACCGTCGCAAAATGTTCCTTTTGGCAGGTCTAGTGGGGGCAGTTATTTTGGTGGTTTTTGTAAGTTTACTGATTTGAAAAAGCCCTAACCAGCCGATCAAGGCGGAGCGATTTCAACTGGGCGGTTTTCGAAAAAATCCCTGCTAGTTTTATCCGAGCAGCGCGCCCGCTTATCTTTTCGTTGAGGCTGTAGAAAAACCACGCAAGGTCTTGATATCGTTGCTATTTTTGATATTCCCGTTAGACCCCACCATACATAATGCAGAAATGAGTGAAAAGAATGGACCGCAGAGAACTTAAACGTAATTACAAAATGACGCCTCGACCAGCAGGAGTATTTCGAGTGCACAATATTGTCAACGGAATGTCGCTCGTGGGATCCAGTCAAAATCTTCCCGGGATGCTCAATCGCCAGCGTTTCCAGCTTGAGCACGGCTCGCACCCAGACCTTGAATTACAGAAGGACTGGAACGAATTCGGTCCAGGGGCGTTCACTTTTGAGATCTTGGACCAATTGGAGCCATCGAACGAGGCAGACTATGACCCAATTGAGGATCTGCGTGTACTCGCGCAGATGTGGCTCGAAAAACTCAAGGCATCAGGTGAATCGCTGTACAAGCAATCGGAAAGAATCGTCTAGCCAATCACTCGTGAGAGGCCGGTTGGGGATGTTGTTGTTTAGCCAACCAAGGATTGATCGCCTCCCAAGGTGTTTTTAGAAAAAAATCCGGGGTCGGACCAAGTTAACTCGCTAATGTTAAATAAGAAAAATTCAAAAAATAGCCTTTGAAAGGGCTATAAGCTGATTTTTTGGGGAAAATCAGAAAGATAGCCTTCCTGGGGGGACCGATTTGCTTGTGTGGCAAAGTCCCCTCACGCTCCCGCTTCTCATACTCTCAACAGCTGGAATATCCGCAATAGTTCAGTACAATATTCTTACCGAGACCATGAAAAGGGCGCCTCCGCCCGAATGGTTCGAATCGTCCTCCAAACCCTTGTTGCCCAGAGAGGGACTTCCGGCTGGTCCTGCTTGAAGAGTTTCGCGTTATCGCTTTCCGGCACCGTACTTTTTTCTGAAACGAAAGACAAAAACGGTTGAAAGGAGGGAAACAAGATGCTGTTCATCACCAATCGGTTCCCAAAGCAAAGCATTCGAACACGGGTCGGCAGGAACTTCGACTTCGACCTCGATAACAACGCGTCGAGCAATTCCGTTTTTTTCTGCGAGAGAACCGGCGAACAAACGTATGCCGAGATAGGAAGCATCGAATTTCTTGCCCGGCTGAAACAGGCCCCTTACCGCCAGATACTCGTTTATATCCACGGATTCTCCAATCTCCCGGAGACCGTCTTCGCTGCCGTGGAGGAGTTCCAGGGCTTATGCGACAAACGGAAAAAAGGGGAGGTTCTGGTCGTTCCTTTGATCTGGCCCTGCGACAATGATCTGGGAATCATCAAGGACTACTGGGACGACCAGAAGGCGGCGGACTCGAGCGCATTTTCTTTCGCCCGGATACTGGAGAAGTTTCTGGCCTGGCGCAATTCGGAGAAATACAATCCCGAAGCCGACCCCTGTCTCAAAAGGATCAACGTTCTGGCGCATTCCATGGGTAACCGGGTGTTCCGGGAGACGTTGGCGGCCTGGAATAAATATGACCTGGCCGACGGGGTTCCCCTCATCTTCAGGAATACCTTCCTTGTCGCTGCGGATATCGTCAATGAGTCATTGCAGGTCGGCGAACGCGGTGAACTGATATGCCATGCGTCACGCAACGTGATTGTATATTTCGCCTCGGACGATCTTGCCCTGCGGGCCAGCAAGGCCTCCAACCTCAAGAACAAGATCGCCTCCCGGAGGCTGGGCCATACCGGCCCGGAGGACATGGGACTCACCCCGACCAACGTTTACGCGGTGGATTGCGATGACGTCAACAATATCTACGACATGCCCAAGGGGCACTCGTATTTCAGGTCCGGGAGAACCAAAGGCCAACCGGGCCTCGTATTTGATCACATTTTTGCCACGTTGATGTCCGGCAGGGTATTTCCTGAAGATGAGTTCCGTCGTACCAGCATAATCAGAGAGGGATAGAAGACCTCAGGGGACTTTACGAATCCGTAGCGGTCCAGCAGATCGCAGGTCAGAAGCGCTACACCGCAACGGTCCCCCCTGTCTCCACGGTCAGGATGGCATCCGGTCGGCTAAAGTCAACAGGTTGGCGAAATGTTCGCCAACCTGTTTTTTTAATAAAGCCTATTTCCCCAAGCAGCATTTCAGTCGATAGCTCTTGTTTGCAGCGTTGCCCGTAGCGCGATATTTCGCTGCACCTGCCGGCTTAACAAGCTGGCAAATCGGGAGCGAACCAGGAAGAGCAATGCAGAAGTCTTTTTTGAAGCCGTGGCGTCCTATGGCGCATTTAATGGGTGACGATACGCGGCAAAACATTTGCCTGTGCTACCCAATCTCTAACTTGACTTGCCGTTGGCATTTTCCGGACTAAATTTTTCTCTTCATTTATCTCAGCCATTTTTGCATGGAGGTTTTCCGGGTTGCGCTGAGCCAGTTCAGGAACAGTATCCACACCAGCGCTTTCGAGAAGGTCAGCGTATTGGGTGCTGATGCCCTTTATTCTCGCCAAATCGGCCCGATTGACCCAGTTAAGAATCTGTTTTTCATTAATACCTGATTTCTCGGCTATATTTTTCCGCCCCTTTTTGTCGCAGCATGTTTGTAAGAGGTTTTCTATGGAAGAAATGCCTGTTTCTTCCAGCTTTGCCGAATAAGCAGGTCCGATGCCTTCAATGTTGGATAGTTTTGTCATTTTTTTGTCCTTTCGGTTGTTTTGCGGATAAATCAGATCGCTGAAACGTGTTTTTCCACCTGACCGGGAATCAACCCGCCGTGTCTTGTTGGATTCGCCGGAATTGACCGGTTCGATCCCCCCTACTAAATAAATTTATCCCGGATTTTTAATAGGTCAAGAAGGGGCGGAGAAGCTCAGAATCGTATGGGTGTGCTACAGTCATGGAGGTTGGTGTCAGAACCTAAACCGGCCATCAACCCTCTTTCGGTTTCAGGGAGCTCCGCGGCTATGCCCCGTTGACAGGGCGCCGGCTATCAGGTGGGCGGTGCGGATCGGTTCGGGCAGCTGACTGTGGATGGCGAATTGGCGGATTAACGCAGCAGCCTGCTCCCGTGACAGGCCGATCCGCTGAATGAAAATATTGTCCACCGGCTCCATGGGCCCCACTTTTTCAATCAGGTCCCATTTCTTCGGTCCCCCGGGGATTCGGGTTAGCAGAGCTTTTTGCACCGCCGCCATGTCCGGCTGCCTGCGGCAGGCGACCAGCACCGGTATATTCAACTCCCGATTCAGAGTACAAACGTCCACCACGTTGAACCCACCGAGGGTTATCCCCTGCAGCATGACCAGCCGGATGTGCTCCAAAAACCGCGACTCCCGGATCAAGCGGATTAACTCGGCAGCGGCATCACTGCCATCCCGCTCGATCTCGCCAATCAGAATTCCGTCCAGCCTCGGCCCCGCGTAAACCGTTCCCACGATTTGAACTTTATCCGACGAGTTTCTTTCAAACGGGGCGTCGTCAAAGCCGATGACATTGGAAATGCGTTCGTTGGGCATAATTTCGTCCGTTCAGGTGCTGGGAGGATTATTTTTAATCATAACAGGTCTTTTTTTTCGATGTGAAATGCATAAGCGCTGTGTCATTCAGAGCGGATCCGATGTTTGAACCTGGTTATTATTGAAAAATTAAATAAACTTTAATTTTTAGGAAATTAAGGGGGACATTCGGTTTCTCTCAATACTATTTAGAATATATAGGGAAATCTTCTGGTTTATGGAATCTTGCGAGAGGTGATGGGCTTTTAGTTCCGGGTTTAAAATGGAAATTTCTTGAAAATATCGAGAATTTTGATTAGTAAATAGAAATACAGGTTTTAGGCGATCGGACTATTAGCTGATATTGTTTCGTTTTGGCGTATCTGGTTTTAGGGGCAATAGTCCGGGATTTGATTACAGAATGTTGCCCGGTAAGAAAAATGCCCGGAAGCGTTTATGAAGAATGGGTATAAGGCGCGGCTTTTGGAACATTTTCGAAGATAGGGATCTGAACCATGCCAAAAAAGAAGCCTGTAAGACGTTGGAGAGACAAACCGAATGATGAAGCATGATCGTTGCCTTCAAGACAAAAAAATTCTCTTCGAAAACCTGTTTGAGGCTGTTCAGGACGGCATCATTGTTTTGGACCAGGATTTTACCATTGTTCAGGTGAATCGGTGGATTGAAAAGAAATTCGCAACCAAAATGCCATTGGTCGGGAAAAAGTGCTACTCGGCTTTTTATAAACTGAAGGTCCCTTGTTCAAGCTGCGACTATATCAAATCAGTCGAAACCGGGGCATCGTTTACCCCCCAGGTTTTTCCTTATCCTTCAGCCCGGAACCCGGCCGAATGGTTTGAGCTGAGCATGTTTCCCCTCGAAGATAGTCAAGGCAAGGTGATAGGCGAAATCGGCCACCTCAAAGAGATCACCGTGCGCAAAAAGGCGGAAGAGTTTCTCTGCGATGAGGTTGCCCGGCGGCGGGGTCTAATTGAGCAGTCCAGGGATGGAATCGTCGTAATTGATCAAAACGGAAAGGTTTATGAGTCAAACCAGCAATTTGCCCGTATGCTCGGCTACTCCATGGAAGAAGTCCACCAGCTTCATGTTTGGGATTGGGATACGCAGTGGAGCCAGGAACAACTACTGAAGATGATTCAGGCGGTCGACCATAGCGGTGATCACTTCGAAACTCGCCACCGTTGCAAGGACGGCACGACTTACGAAGTTGAAATCAGCACAAACGGCGCTGTTTACAGGGGGCATAAGCTGGTATTTTGCGTTTGCCGGGATATCAGCGAGCGCAAACGAGCTGAGCAAGAGCGGGAAAAACTGATCGCGGAGCTCCAGGATGCCTTGAATGAAATCAAAACATTGCGCAGTATTCTGCCTTTGTGTTCCTACTGTAAAAAAATCAAGAATGATGAAGGTCTTTGGGAGCAGGTTGATGTATACATCGAAAGGCATCTCCAGGCGGACATCTCCCATGGGGTCTGCCCCGAATGCATCAAGAAACATTATCCCGAGGAATATCCCCTGATGTTCCCTGAAGAAACCGATAAATGATGGTTTAACCCTCTTTTTTGCCGTCAACCCAACCATTTTCAACGCCGGTGCTGCCGGCGTCCCGCCTGACCAGGCCAATGAGCTTTCATCCCGTCTTGTTCCCGCAAAAACGGTCTCCACGATTCGTACTTTGCCAGGCGACCTCGTTTAAAAAGGGCGTTGTCAATGCCGATGACATTGGGGATGCGGTCATTGGGCATGGTTTGTCCTTTATCTTGATGCCGGCTTCAAGCATAGGAGATTATTTTTGCCAGTTGTCAATGGGAAACAGATGAGGGGAAGAATACCCTGGCTCTTTTCCTCAAGTGCAAGAAAAAAATAAAACATTGGAAAGACTAATATTAACAAAATATCCATTATTAAAAGAATAGAGTTCCAATATTGGCTATAATGCTGTAATAAATAAAAAATTTTTCCTTCAAGCGTAAATCGCAGATATTAGGCCATGGTCATTTTCACCAAAGCTGTTTGAAATTTCTTTTATTATCGAATATGGTGATTTAAACATGAGGCGGATGGAACAAGCCGTTAAAGGTTTCTGCCGGCTTGGACCGAAAGACCTCCGCCGGATGTCGTAGCCGGATAGCCGGCAGGAACGATGACAAGGGAACCGGTTTGTGGAGAAATAACGTGCCAGGAAACTTTAAAATGCCATGGCTGCTGGCGGTTCTTTTGATTTTTTCAGGATTGTCGATCAACGTTTGTTCTGAAGCATTGGCCGGTGAAAAAAACAGAAAGCTTAATATATTGTTTATCTCTTCTTTTTCGGCTGATATTCCTGCCCAGTCGCTTCTGGAGTCAGGGCTCGACAGGGCTCTGGGATATAAAAACGGTGACCAAAATATTTTTTTCGAGTTTATGGACATACCCAAATTGGCAACGGAGAATGTCGAGGCCGAATTTGCAAGTTATTTAAAGAAGAAATATCAGGGCATTGAGTTCGACTTTATTGTCGGCTGGGATGAAAGTGCTTTCAATTTTTTAAAAAATAATGATGGGGCTTTCAATAATGCCAAGCAGATATTTCTTGAGGTCAGGGGGGATGAGGCAGGCGCGGAAAGGCAAAGCAAGATTCAGATAGAGCTTGAAGAAAATTATGGGAAATCCATACAGGAAGTATTGCGCCTGGAACAGCCGACCCATGTTTTGGTTATCGGTACGACAGAAGATCCTGCTGCACGAAAGAGGTTGGCAAGATTTAAAAATGAGATTAACAAATTAGCTCCTTCAATAAACATTACATACCTTCTGGATCTGACCCCTGACCAGGTTGTTGATAAACTCAAAACTTTCCCAAGGAAAGATACCCTGGCTTTTTATCTCCTCATGTTCTCCGACGGAAAAGGTGCCTATCGGACCCCTTTTTTAAACGCTCGCTATCTGGCCTCCCGATCTCTGATACCAATTTACAGTTTTTGGGAAAGCTTAATGAATAGCGGGGTTGTGGGAGGATATATTCTGAGTCACGAGGAAATGGGTTTTAATTTAGGGGAAAACATAATAGCAATGGGTCGAGGAGAGGCCATAAAAAAGGTTTCTCCAATGCGTTTTGTTTATGATTGGAACGCATTGGAGAAATGGGGAATTGATGAAGACCGTCTGCCTTTCGGCTCTAAAATCTTGAATCGCCCCCCGAATATTCTGGATCAATACCGCTGGCATATTTTTTCTGTCGCAATCGCTCTAATTGCCCTCTCATCACTTTCCTTAGTGCTCTTCCGGGCTTTGCGAATGCGGAATGCAGCACTTAACGAATTGGATTCGGAGCGAAAAAATCTTGCCCATAAGGTTGCCGAACGGACCAAGGACCTCTTAAAAAGCAATGCAGACCTGACTGAGGAAGTGGAAATCCACAAACAGACCCAGCTGGAAAAAGAACGTATCATTCAGGAACTTGAAAATGCCCTGAAAAACGTCAAAACCCTAAGTGGTTTGCTGCCGATCTGTTCCGCATGCAAGAATATCCGCGACGATTCGGGTTACTGGCATCAGGTTGAGGTGTATTTCTGCGAGCATTCCGAAGCCGATTTCAGCCATGGCATCTGTCCCGAGTGCATGAAGAAACTCTATCCCGAGGAGCATGCGGAAATGATCACCGGCGACGAAAAAAGTTTTTCGGACCGAGGACCGACGGAGGAAGAATCGGTAAACTAGCCAGGTCTTTCTGCCGGGCTCCAAATGGTTGTTTGAATAGGAAGAGTATTTTGGTCTTAGGTCTCTTGGCGGTTCAATCCTGTCTTTCCCCATTTGAGAACCTAAAGATTCAGGCGGCATAACAGCTGTTCCCACAATCCGGACTTTGATAGATGCCTCTTTGGTGAGAAGAAAATTATAAGAAAATCATTAACTTAACAACGAATGTTTTTGGCAAGGGCTTTGCTTACGGAAGAGACTCAGAAAAGAAATAACCGGGGAAATAACAGAATTGGATCAAAATTGACCGGAATGCCGCATTCCGGGGCTGCTTGTACCCTTGCCCTGTTCGTATCCCCCAACTCGTATCAGAAAAGACGGTTACAGGCTGTGCCCGACACAGTGTTTTGAAGCCATTCCTGCGATCGTCTGGTAAGGGAAAATTAATTGAGAAGTGTCGAAATGCTGCATTACGAATCCTGTATTACCGCGGAAGCGGTGGAAGAGATCCTGACAAAGAGCGGGGAATGCCTTGCCCTTGCTATTGAAGGGTCGGGACTGGGTTGGTGGGACTGGCACGTCCAGAGCGGTGAGTTGTTTGTCGATGATCGCTGGATGCAGATTGCCGGCTTTGCTCCCCAGAAATTGATGCCTTTAAATATCAATTCATGGTTCGATCTGGTTCATCCCGAGGATCTGGAAATCTCCCATCAGTTAATCCGCAAGTGTTTTAATTCCGAGCTTCCAGTTTTTGAATGCGAAGTGAGAATGCAGCACAGAGACGGTAGTTGGGTTTGGATATTGACTCGCGGCAAGGTCATGGCGTGGGGTGCCGATGGTGAGCCCGTCCGCATGTCGGGAACCTGTCTCGACGTCACCGAGCACAAGCAGGTTGAGAACGCCCTGAGGGAATCGGAGCAGGCCCTTCGGACAATTTTCGACAATGCCCACGATGCAATTTTCATTCATGACGCCGCCGGCCGGATTCTGGATGTCAACCGGAAGATGCTGGAGCTTTACGGGGTTACCCGGGAGCAGGCTCTTCAGTCATCCATAGTCGAGGATTTTTCGACACCGGACAATCCTTTGGATCAATTGAGGAATCGCTGGGATAGGGTTTTGATGGGGGAATCCCTGGTTTTTGAATGGAAAGCAAAACGGCCAAATGCTGGAACCAGCTTTTATGCGGAAGTGGCTCTTAAAAAAATAAACCTGGGCAATCGCCCGGTCGTACTGGCCAATGTCCGAGATATTTCCAGAAGAAAGGCTGCCGAGGCGGTGCTGAAGGAGAACGAGGCGAAGTTCCGGGCTCTGGTTGAAAACAGCCTCGATGCCATCATGCGTTTTGATCAGCAGCACCGTCATCTCTATGTCAACGCCATCGTTGAGAAAGAAACAGGAATCTCCGCAGCGGAATTTATCGGGAAAAGCCATGAAGAGCTGGGTTTTCCCGAAACACTCTGCGCCTCGTGGGGAGAGGCCTTAGACCAGGTTTTTCAAACCGGGAAAGTCCACCGCATCGAATTCCAACTGCCCAAGGGAGCCTGGATCGACTGGATGCTGATTCCGGAACTGGACGAATCCGGCCAGGTCAAGGGGGTCATCACTTCATCGCGCGATATCACGCACCGCAAACAGATGGAGGAGGCTCTGCGCGAAAGCGAAAAGCGCTTCCGGGACCTTTCCGAGATGTTGCCCGAGGTGGTGTTTGAAATTGACTTGAACCTCAATCTCACCTACGCCAACAAGCGGGCCATGGAGCTGTTCGGTTATTCCCCCCAGGAACTGGCAAAGATTAAAGGTTTTGACGTGATTGCTCCCGAAGATCATGAGCGTGTAAAAGCCAAAATAGCCCAGCGGATGGAAGGAATTGACCCCGGGAAAACCGAGTACCAGGGGGTGAGAAAGGATGGTTCCAGATTCCCGATGCTCCTGCATGCGAGTTCCATCGTTAAAAAGAGCGAGGTTGTGGGGCTTCGGGGGGTGATAACCGATTTAACCGAGCGCAAGACGGCCGAAGAGGAAAAGGCGCGTTTGCTGGAGCAGTTTTATCAAGTCCAAAAATTGGACTCCATCGGCCGTCTGGCAGGTGGGGTGGCCCATGATCTGAACAACCTGCTTTCTCCGATTCTGGGCTATGGTGAGTTGTTGAGGGATGATCTCGGCTTGGGGGATCCCAAGCGGGAGGCCGTCGATCAGATTTTGAGTGCCGGTACCCGGGCCCGTGATCTGGTGGGCCAATTGCTGGCTTTCAGCCGCAAACAGACCCTTGAGTACAAGCCGTTGAGCTTGAACGACACGATCCTGGATTTTGAAAAACTGCTGCGCAGGACTATCCGGGAAGACATTGACTTGAGAATAATTGCGTCGCCCGGCATTCGGACCATCCGAGCAGACATCGGTCAGATCATTCAAGTTATAATGAACCTTTCGGTCAATGCCCAGGATGCCATGCCGAATGGCGGGACGCTGACCTTGGAGACGGGCATAACCGAACTTGATGAAAGCTATGTGGCCGACCATCCCGGCTCTAAAGCGGGGCACTATGTGATGCTGGCCGTCAGTGACAGCGGTTGCGGCATGGATGAAAAAACCCGCGAACATATTTTTGAACCGTTTTTTTCAACCAAGGGTGATCTTGGAACAGGCCTGGGTTTGTCCACGGTTTACGGCATAGTCAAACAGCATGAGGGTAATATCTGGGTTTACAGTGAGCCGGGGGAGGGGACAACCATCAAAGTTTACCTCCCTGTCGCCGAGGGTTTGCCGGGAAAACCGCAACCCGCCGAAAAGCCCCGCACCGAAATGGCGGGCTCCGAAACCATTCTCGTGGTAGAGGACAACAACCAGGTGCGCGTGCTGGCCGACAACATCCTGAAACGGCAGGGTTACAATCTGCTGCTTGCGGAGAACGGCACAGAGGCATTAGCCCTTCTGGCCGTCAATAAGGGAGCGGTGGATCTTATTTTGACCGATGTGGTGATGCCGGATATGAACGGAAGGGACTTGTTCTCCAAGGTTAGTCAGCAATATCCGCATGTCAGGGTGTTATATATGTCCGGTTATACCAATGAGGTGATCGCTCAACGTGGTGTCCTGGACCCGGGGGTCAGTTTTATTCAGAAACCTTTTACCATCGAGGGTTTGACAACCAAGGTCCGGGACGTATTGACCGGGGACTGATTTGTTTCCAAACCTGATCGTAAAAGGGGCGCAGTTTGCGCCCCTTTTGATTTTAGGATGGCAATTATAAGGAAGCCGTTATTCCTCTTTGTGATGATAAATATGCACGTCATGCTGTGGGAAGGGGATGTTAATACCCTCGGCATCAAAACGTTTTTTGACCGTTTGGGTAACATCCCAATAGACTGTCCAGTAGTCCGCGGTTTTGACCCAGGGCCGGCAGATCAGGTTGACCGACGAGTCGGCCAGCGCGTGCATGCGGATCACGGGTGCGGGTTCGGAGAGGACCAATGCATGGCTGGTGACGATGTCCTTCAGGATGGCCTGGGCTCTGTCGGAATCCGAACTGTAGCCGATGCCGAAAACCAGGTCCACGCGCCGGTTGGCCGAGTGCCCGGTGGCGTTGGTGATGGTGTTGCCCCAGACCGAGTTGTTGGGGATAACGGTCAGTTTGTTGTCGAAGCTCCGCAGGTTGGTGCACATGAGGTTCATGGTTTCGACAGTGCCGGTCTCGCCACTGACGGTGATGACGTCGCCGACGTCGAAGGGCCTGTAAAGCAGGATCATGATGCCGCTGGCAAAATTGCTGAGGGTTCCCTGCAGGGCGAAGGCGACGACAAAACCGGCGGCACCGATGAGGGCGAGCAGGGGGCCGATATTGATGCCGAGGGCCGAGACCGCTACGATTAATCCGAGGATTATTACCGTACGATACAAGATACTGACGATGAAGCTTTTTTGCAGATCCGTCAGCTTCGAACCGGCGCGGTTTACGATGCTGTGGGTTGCAGCCCCGGTGATGCGGGCTAAAATCCAGAAAACAAACAGGGTGACCATGAACTTGAGCAGGTTTAGTCCCCATTTCATGCCGCCCTGATCGGACTTGAGCCAGCCCACTACCGTCAACCAGGTGGAGGAGGTGTCGGTCACATCGACCGCGATGCCGGAGATGGCTTTGATGTAGGTCCGGTGGGGTTTGGGATCGCCTCCCTTGCGTTCCAGTTCGGCCAGCACCGTTTCGAGCTTCTCTACCAAGGCCGCACGCTGGTCCCGCAGCTCGTTAAGGCTGAGGACCGTTTTTTCCTTGGCCTGTTCCTTCTTTTCAGTCAGTTTTTCGGCCTGCCGGGATTTGGGCGCGGTCTCGGCCCCCTGTTGTTCGCTGTCGGACTTAAGGATTTTTTCTGCTTTTTTGGCGGCCTCGACTTGCTGCCGTTGGCGAATCAGCGCGATCTCGGCGTCGCTGATCTGACGGGTCTTGTTCTGGACCAGCGCCAGCCAGGCGTCGGCTTCAGCGGCGAGTTCGTTCTGATTAAGGGGTTTGACCATCCAGCCCAGTTCATCCGCGCTGATGGCTGGATTTGCGGTTGTTACCGGTTGGTAGCTGTCTTTGGCGGACACGGGCTCCGCCAGAACCAATGCCAACATTCCCAGCCACAGCCATAGCATCCGACTACACTTAATTCTGTTGCTCCAACCCATGAAAAAACCTCCCTTTCAGTAGAAAAAAGATTCCCTATTCACCAGCATCGAGTGCCTGAATTGTACGCGCGCTTTTATTTAAAACAATAAAACGTCAACAATTCAAGAGTGAAATAATTTTACCAATTCAGAATCGGAGTTCCCGCCTGTAACTTTTCCTGCCGATAACTCCCTTGGCATCATCTTCCCTTCATCTCCTCCTGCAAAAAAACTTATCATCAGTTTTTATCTTCTCTTCGCCTTATTACCGCGTAGATTCGTGGATATACTACAAGAGGAGGCTCCCTGCTGCTGGGAGATCGGCAAAATAAGCTGTAACCCCGCACCCGGGCGAGGCCATTTCCTGAAGTAAAAACATTGAAGAAAGGGCGGCATGAAAAATCCGGCACAAATGGCAGCTAAACTGGTCGCTTTGCTGATAGTGGGTTCCGTGTCCATGGCCTGGGGGGCAGAGCCGGTCCGGCGCCTTTCTTTGGTTCAGGCGGTGAATTTGGCCCTGGCTCACAACCCGGACGTGCAACTGGCCCGTCATCAGGAAGAGTCGGCGGCGGTTTCGGTCGAAAGGGCGCGGGGTTTTTTTCTTCCCTCCCTTCAGGCGGCTGCCCACGCGAGAGAAAATTATGTGGAAAAAGCGGCAACCGGCGGATCGGAAAATTTTGAAACCGCGGATTTCAGCTTCTCTTCGGCCTGGAACCTGTTCAACGGGTTTGGTGACACGGCGGGGTTGGCAGCTTCCCGGCAGGAGTTGGGAGTGGCCACAAAAACACTGCGGCGTGAGCAGCAGACCATCGCTTTTGCGGCGGCCTCCGAGTTTTTGACCGTCCTGGTCGACAGGAAGCTGGAGGAGGTGGCGGCGGAGAACCTGGCCAGCCAGCAAAAGTTGCTGGAACAGATCCGGGCGTTTTTTCAGGCCGGAAGTCGTCCGGTCACGGACCTTTATCGGCAACAGGCCGAAACGTCGCAGGCCGAACTCGATCTGTTGGCTGCCCGGCGCAACCTCGAAGTGGACAGCTTGACATTGCTGAACACCATGGGGCAGCTTCCCTCGGCTCCCATTGAGGTTGTTACCCCGGCCGACCTGGCAGTGGATGAAGGCCTTATCGGCGCCGACCTGCAGGAGAGTTATCGGAAAGCTTTGACGCTGCGCTCGGACCTGCTCGCCCAGCACGATCAGATGGTATCGGCCCGGGAAAGAGTCAGGGAAGCGCGGGCGGGGTATTTCCCCAGTGTCGATCTGGTGGCGGATGCCGGTTCGGATTACAGCAACCTGAGCAGCAAACGGGATTTCAATTCCCAGTTTTTTGACGACAACGGCAGCGCCATGGTGGGGATATCCGTCTCCATTCCTATTTTTGACCGCGATCAGACCCGCACCAGTGTGGCCCTGGCCAGGATCAGGCAGGCGGATGCTTTGACGAACCTGGCAAAAATCCGCCAGCAGATCGGCCTGGAGGTGGGACAGGCCCTGGCTGATTATCGGACCGCGCGGAAACAGCTGGAAGTGGCCAAAGTCCGCCTCACCTATTCGCTCCAGGCCTGGGAGGCGGCGCAGGCCCGTTATGAGGTGGGGGCCGCCTCCTGGGTTGAGCTTTCCGAAGCCTGGTCCGCGTTCGTATCCGCCCGCAATGATGAAATCAAGGCCCGCTATCAGGTATCGCGGCAGGGACTGGCGGTCGGCTATGCCCGTGGTGACCTGGAGCAGGTCCTGGCACAGATGAGCCATGGGGAGAATTTTCAATGAATAAACTGCTGCGATTCGGACTGCGATCAGGTGCCGTTGCTCTGATGGTTCTGGGTGTGGTTTTTCTGGTTCTGTTGGCCATGGACGCCGGGCAGCGAACTCCCGCTCCCAGCGCCGCTTTTCAAACGGCCGAAGTGGCGCGCGGAACCCTGGAAAGTATCGTGTCGTGTACCGGGACCCTGGCCGCGGTGGAAACCGTCGATGTGGGTACGGAAGTTTCCGGCACTATTGAAAAGGTGAGTGCGGATTACAATGACCGGGTGAAAAAAGGCCAGGTCCTTGCCGCCCTCAAACAGGATCTTTTTTCGGCGGCCGTCGATGATGCCCGGGGTTCCGTGACCAAGGCCGAGGCCGATCTGCGGCTTGCCGAACGGGAGTTGCAACGCAACCTGCCTCTTTACGAAAAAGGGTTTCTCTCCGACCAGGAATTCCTTCCGTATCGAATCGACCGGGACAAGGCGCGGGCGGGCCTTGCCTCGGCCCGGGCCAACCTGGAGAAGGCGCGGACCAATCTCAACAACTCGGTAGTCCGCTCACCCATTGACGGCACCATCATCAAACGCAACGTGGATGCCGGACAGACCGTGGCGGCCAGCCTCAACACGCCGACCCTGTTCATCATCGCCAAGGACCTCTCCCGCATGCAGATCGAGGCGGACGTCGATGAAACCGACATCGGCCGCATTCGGCAGGGACAGGAGGTGCGTTTCACGGTCCAGGCTTACCCGGAGGAGAGCTTTACCGGCAAGGTTCGCCAGGTTCGGCTGCAACCGGAAACCGTCCAGAATGTGGTGACCTATACGGTCATCGTCGAAGCTGCGAATGATCGGGGCTTGCTGCTCCCCGGCATGACCGCGACCTGTGATTTTGTCGTGGAGCGGGTTGAAAACGCCCTGCTGGTGCCCAACGCCGCCCTGCGCTTCAAACCCACCGCGGAGCAGCCGGTTGGAGGGGAGGGGGGAAAAAAACCGGCATCCGGCGGTAAAATCAAGGGGAGCCGTGTTTTTATCCTCGATGGAGAAGGCCGCCCGCAGGCCGTCCCCGTGGTTGCCGGAAGCAGCGACGGCCAGGTGACGGTGGTCCGCGAAGGAGAACTCCGGGTGGGAACCAGGGTCGTGACCGGCGTGCCGCCCGCGGCCGCGAAATCTTCCCGGGAAGGGTTCTCCCTGTTCCGGATGATGCGGGGGCCGCGCCGATGACGGAAGAAATCATCGAGGTCCGCAACCTGGTCAAGACGTTCAGTCTGGAAAACGTTCAGGTTCATGCCCTGAGAGGGATTTTCCTGACCATTCGACGGGGGGAATACGTCGCCGTCATGGGGACTTCGGGAAGCGGCAAGTCGACCCTCATGAACATCCTGGGCTGTCTGGACCAACCGACATCCGGCAGCTACCTGCTGGACGGCACGGCGGTGGCCGGCCTGAACCGCACCCAGCTGGCCGGGGTTCGCAACGAGAAGATCGGCTTCGTTTTCCAGGGCTTCAACCTCCTGGCGCGAACCACGGCCCTGGAAAATGTGGAGCTTCCCATCCTTTACGACCGCCGCCATCGCATCGCAAACCCCGAGGAGGCGGCCAGGCAGGCCCTGGAACGGGTCGGTTTGGGGGAGCGCCTCAAACATGAACCGAACCAGCTCTCGGGCGGGCAGCAGCAGCGGGTGGCCATTGCCCGCGCCCTGGTCACCCGCCCGTCCATCATCCTGGCGGACGAGCCGACCGGTAACCTGGACAGCCGGACCACCCTGGAGATTCTGGCGCTGTTTCAGCAGGTCAACGCCGAGGGCATGACCCTGGTCATGGTGACCCACGATCCGGATGTGGCCCGTTATGCGGAACGCATCGTGGAACTGCGGGACGGCCTTATTCTTCGGGACGAAGCGGTAGCTGACCGGGGAGAAGCCAAGCGCGACCTGCCTAATTTCTCCAAGGAGACGGCTTCATGAAATGGCAAAGCCTGATCAAAGTTGCCCTGATAAGCCTGCTCAGGAATCCCATGCGCAGTCTCCTCACCATGCTCGGGATGATTATCGGCGTCGGGTCGGTTATTGCCCTGGTGGCTTTGGGGGAAGGTTCCCAGAAGGACATCCAGGGCCAGATTACCTCCCTGGGGACCAATCTTCTCATTGTTTTGCCGGGGAGCAGCCAGATGGGCGGGGTGCGCGGCGGAAGCGGCAGCCTGGATACCCTGACCATGGCGGATGTCGAGACGCTGCGAAAAAACGGCCGGCTGTTCCAGGGGGTTTCACCGGAGATCCGGGTTCAGGCTCAGATTATCGCCGGCGCCAGCAACTGGAACAGCATGGTCATCGGGGTGGCGCCGGAGTACCTGGACATTCGCAACTATCAGATCGCCTCCGGGAGCTTTTTCGGAGAACGAGAGATAAAAAACCGCGCCAAGGTGGCGGTCATCGGCCAGACCGTCGCCCGTGAGCTTTTCCCGGGGGAGGACCCGATCGGCGCCCGCATTCGTATCCGCAACGTCCCTTTTCTGGTGACCGGGGTTCTGGCGGGCAAAGGGCAGTCGGCCATGGGAAGCGACCAGGACGATATTATCCTGGCCCCCTCCACCTCGGTGCTTTACCGCCTTGGCGACGGCAAAACCGTGCGTTCCATCAACATCAGCGCGGCTTCGGCCGAGGGGATGGAGGCCGCCAAAAGCGAGGTCAAAACCCTTCTCCGCGGCCAGCATCGCTTGAATCCGGGGGAAGAGGACGATTTTCGCATTCGCGACCAGACTGAAATCATCCAGATGGCCACCAGCGTAACCGGGACCATGACCCTGCTCCTCAGCTCCGTGGCCGGAGTATCCCTGCTGGTCGGGGGGATCGGCATCATGAATATCATGCTGGTGTCGGTGACGGAACGGACCCGAGAAATCGGCATCCGTCTCGCCATAGGAGCACGGCCCCTCGACGTGCTGGTGCAGTTTCTCATCGAAGCGGCTATCCTCAGCGTTTTCGGTGGTGCGGTGGGAATTCTGGCCGGTCTGGGAACGGCCTGGGGGCTGGGGAGTCTGCTCGGCATGAGCAGCGTGATCAGCCCGCTGATAATTGTCGTGGCAGTTCTCTTTACCGCCGTGGTCGGGGTCTTTTTTGGATTTTACCCGGCCCGCAAAGCTTCAAACCTCAATCCTATAGATGCCTTGCGTTATGAGTAGAATGCGGCCCGGCGGCCTGTTTCCCCAACCATTCGGCTTTGTGCGTCAATGGCGGTTTTTAAATCAGTTCGGGTATGGATTAGGCAATCATCCGGATGACCGGCGCCAGATGGCTGGGCACTTCCAGCTTTTGTTTTTTGAGATGGATTTCGAAAAGATGGTTCAGCCATTCTTTTGATGTTCTTACTGTACCGACACTCAGAAGCCAGCGACCCCCTTCCTCCAGTATCCGGTAATTTTCCAGATAAATATCCAGAGGTTTTTCCTCTCCCTTCAAGGCGAGCCGTGCCGACAGGCTGCGGGCTGAAGAATTAAAATCGACGGTCAGAATTTCGCCGATGCTGGCAAATTTGGAATTCAGAACCTTTTTCAAGGCCGTGGAAATGACTTTGTCTTTTATGGGATTTAATGCCGAAAGCACGATGAGTTCTCCGTTCCCAGCCGTCCGGTTTGAGATCCTGACCGGGTTTTAACAATAAAACTTATTATCCCGGCCGGGTAAGGTCAACAGGGAAATTGCTTCCTGCCCTTTTTCATTGACCCTCCGGCAAGGCCCTGCTCCCCATCCGGCATCGAAAGTAGCTTTTGCATCGCCTCATGATATGCTTTGGTTTTGAAACGTCTCAGCTTGGTCGTTGCCGAAATGACGGCTACGTTTGGTTTCCAGGCCAAGTCGGGAGGTTTCTTAATGGCCGCTGCGGCTTTTTTGGGGCTTGCGCCCTATCGCAGTTCGATTTTGTTCCGGCCATGTTGGGGAAAACAGAAAATATTGAATGCTGGAGAGCCGTTTGGACTGAAACAGAAGGAAGCGGCCTGATTCCCGGCAACAGACCGGGTGTCCGGTTTATTCCCGACGCGGGTGGTACTGCCGGTTGGAAGGTGCACGACATTTCAGCCGGAAAAACACCCCGGAGTTTTCATGTGATTATTTTGACAAAGCTGCCCGGGGGAGTGGATACTGGCTGTAGTACGACTGAGCAACTTGGGGCAAACCGTTGTCGGTTTCCCCGTATGGAAGGAGCCTGAGATGCTTAAAACCATGATTTCGAAAATAGCTTTCGTTGCCTTTGCCTGTCTGTTGCTTTCTCTGGTGACTGAGTCAAAAGTTAAGGCTTCGTCCGAAGTGCCCCTCTCCTGCGGGCAGGCAGTCTATGTCCCGGTTTACTCCAATATATTCACGGCGCCAAAAAAAATCCCCTTTCAGCTGGCGGCAACCCTGAGCATCCGCAATACCGATATGGAAAACTCCATTTCGGTGATTTCGGTCGATTATTTCGACAGCAAAGGGGCTTTGATTCGAAAATATTATGATAAGGTCCAAATGCTCGGGCCGCTGGAATCGACCTACATCTATATCCCCGAGAGTGACGACAAGGGCGGTGTCGGCGCGAATTTTATTGTCAGGTGGGCTGCGGAAAAAAACGTCAATATCCCGCTCATCGAATGTGTCATGATCGGCGCCAAATCCGGCCAGGGGATTTCCTTTGTCGGTGCCGGACGGGTCATTCAGGAAAACAGCCGATGAGCATTCGGAGCGCTGTCGCCCTCAGCATTTGATTACCCGCTGAAACCATTTGCGGCGGGTTTTTTATGATTTCAGGTTGCGGAGAAAGGAGCTGTTGCCATGTCAAGATTCAAAACCGGGTCCTGCAAATGCGGTGAGGTCAAGTTTGAAACTGGTTCTGAGGTTGAAATGGTGGTGAACTGCCACTGCAATTCATGCCGAAAGATGTCCGGCGCGGCCTTTTCCACCCTTTGCGTGGTTGATGGCGGGGGTTGGGAGTTCACCGCGGGGGGCGACCAGGTGAACGCCTATCCGGCAACGGAGAACGGAACCAAAAACTTCTGCCGGCAATGCGGCTCCCCGGTCTATTTCCTGAATACAAAACTGCCCGGCAAACACCTGATTCCCATCGGAGCCCTCGACGATCCTTCGGGACTGACGCCGGCCATGAATGTCTTCTGTGAAAACATGCTTCCCTGGGTGACAACTTTGGGGGATATTGCCAGCTTTGACCAATTCCCCGGCTGAACCCAAGGATTTGCGATGAGGCAGATATGCTGGCTGATTCTTCTGTTGGTGGCGGTTTCCGGGTTTCCCATGCCCTGCGGGGCGGGGTCCCATATCGATATGCTGGAAGGACTTTGGGAAATTGTAGCCGAGGTTGAAATGGCGGGAGTTCCGGTCCGGTTGCCGGCGATTACCACGCGCCAATGCATAACCCCAGACAACATCTTCCCGGAAATCAACCGCTTTAATGCCAACGATTCGAACTGTAAAATCACAAACGTGGTGATCGGACAGAACTTTGCCGCCTATGACCTGGTCTGCTCGTGGAAAAACGGCGAAATGCGTGGTCATGGCTCGGTAACCTATCAGGGAGAAAGACTCAGGGGCTCCCTGACCACAGTTTCGTCCCCTGACAATGAACAGATGAGTTATGAATACACCGGCTCTTATCTGGGCTCGTGCAGATAACCCAGGCCTCTTTCGAGTCACCGGAAAGCGACCAGGCAGGCATAAAAAAACCCGGCGGAGAAGCCGGGTTTTTGTGTTTGGCACGCAAACGGTCTACAGGGCTTTGTCGAGCATGCTCTGAAGCTGGTTTTTTGGAAGAGCCCCGACGCACTGGTCAAGGATCTTGCCGTCCTTGAAAAGAATCAATGTTGGAATGCCTCTGACCCCATAGTTGGAAGGGGTGGCGGGGTTTTCATCGACATTAACCTTACCGACCTTGACTTTTCCCTGATATTCGACGGCAACTTCTTCGATGATGGGAGCAATGGCTTTGCAGGGGCCGCACCAGGACGCCCAGAAATCAACCAGAACCGGCAGGGAAGATTCCAGAACCTCACTCTGGAAATTCGCATCGGTAAAATCAAAAATATTCTCACTCGCCATTTTGCCTCTCCTTTGCTGAGTCACGTTTAATATATTATTAGAAACAATATTAATTGAGTAAGGGAAAAAATCAAGGTGTTAATTCCCTGAAATGTTTGGCGCTCTTTCTTGACACCCAGGAGCGGGCAACATATCATTTTTAAACCGCATATCGGATTTTAATTGCTTTCTGGTCCTTCGGAGTGATGGAATATCCTGTCTTTTTGAATATTAGAGACCGGCTTTGCGTGGTCATCGGCAGCGGCCCAGTGGGGCGCCGGAAGGCCGAAGGGTTGCTCGCCGCCGGAGCACGGGTGCGGCTGGTTTCCCCCGGCGCCTCTTTTGAGGAAGGGCCGCCTTTGGGTTTGGAAATTGTGCCCCGCGACTATCGGGTCGGGGACCTGTGCGGTGCTTTTCTTGCCTTTGCCGCAACCGACGACCGCGCTGTCAATGCGGCCGTGGCCGAGGAGGCGCGACGGGCTGGAGTACCTGTAAACGTGGCTGACGCAGCGGAGGAGGGCGATTTTTCCTTGCCGGCGCGGTTTTCCCGGGGCGACCTGTGCGTGGCGGTGTCCAGCAACGGCAAAAGCCCGGCCTTCGCGGTTCTGGTCAAGGAGTACCTGGCTGCGGCGGTGGGGGAGGAGTGGGCGGTTTTCCTCGATATCTGCGCCGCCGTCCGGCGGGAAAAGGCGGCGGAAAATACCAGGGGCGGAGTTCCGGCGAAGCTTCTGGAAAAAGATCTGCCCGGCCTGATAAACTGTAAAAATACCTTGAAAATCGATGCCGTTCTGGAGGAAGTTCTGGGACCCGGATATTCCCTGGCGGCGCTTGGGGTGTCCCTGCCTCCGGTGGACAACTGAGTGTTTTTCCCCGCCGCGATGTGATATCCGCAGGGGAATATTGCGCTTCGAATATGACATTTTTTAGTGAACCTGTGATGCCCGTCTTATGAATATTGTCGTTGTTGGTCTGAACTATCGCACCACTCCCGTCGAAATCCGGGAAAAAGTGGCTTTCCTCCCCTCCCGGCTGCCGAAGGCTCTGGCCGGCCTTGGGGCTCTTCCTGCGGTCCGGGAGTGCCTGATTCTCTCCACCTGCAACCGGGTTGAGCTGTACGCCACCACCAGTGAAATCGAGGATGGAACCAGGGCCATAAAAAATTTTGTGGCAGGTTTTCATGGTGTCGACGAGGAGGAAATCAACCCTTTCTTCTATTCCTATGGAGGCCGCAACGCCGTCCGGCATCTGTTTCGCGTCGCCTCAAGTCTCGACTCCATGGTCGTCGGTGAACCCCAGATTCTCGGCCAGGTGAAATCCGCCTATTCGCAGGCCTGCCTGGCCAAGACCAATGCGCTGGTCCTGAACCGCCTTTTTCACCGGGCGTTTTCCGTGGCCAAGCGGGTGAGAAATGAAACCAGGATCTCGGCCCGGGCGGTTTCCATCCCTTTTGCCGCCGTGGAAATGGTGCAGCGCATCTTCGGAGGGCTGGAGGGGAAAAAAATTCTCCTTATCGGTTCGGGGAAAATCGGGGAGCTGGCAGCCGGCCAGTTTCTGAACAGCGGCGTCGAAGCCCTGGTGGTGATCAACAGAACCCTGGAACATGCGGAAAAGCTGGCGGAAAAATTCCGGGGCCGGGCCGTTCCCCTCGAAAATCTGGCGGAACAGCTGGCCGATGTTGATATCGTCCTGTCCTCTACGGCAGCTCCCCATTATATTATCCGCTCCCGTGACATGGAAAAGGTGGTTATGATTCGCAAAGGGCGCCCCCTTTTCCTCATCGACATCGCCGTTCCGCGCGATATCGAGCCCGAAGTGGGCCATATTCCCGATGTCTATCTTTACGATGTCGATGATCTGCAGGGCATTATCTCCAGCAACCTGCAGAGCCGCCGCAAGGAGGCGGACAAGGCGGAGGCGATAATCGAGGCGGAGGAGCGGAAATTCATGAACTGGCTGCGCAACCTGGAAATCGTTCCGACCATTGCCTCGCTGCGCAAAAAGGTGGAAGGGATCTGCCGGGCGGAAATTGTGAAAATGCACACCGCCCTGCCGGGGACGGAAAGGGGCAACGGTGAAGCCATTGAGGCCATGACTTCCTCTCTGGTCAAAAAGCTCCTTCATCAACCCATACGTGCTCTCAAGGCTACCCAGGACCAGCGTGGCGGGCATTATTACGCTGAGGCGCTGCGCCATCTCTTCTCCCTGGAGGCCCTGAGCGAGGAGAACGGCAGTGCTGGAAGCCATGAATCCGACGATGAATGACGAACATGAGGGCGCGCTGGGGCGCATTCAGACGAGGAGCCGCTGTTTTGGCTGCTGATGTGGGAACCGTCTATCTGGTCGGCGCCGGTCCAGGCGATCCCGGCCTGATTACCGTTAAAGGCCTCAAATGCCTGCGCCGGGCCGAGGTCGTGGTTTACGATTTCCTGGCCAACCCTCTGTTTCTGGACGAGGCGCCGCCCGAAGCGGAGCGGATCTTTGTCGGCAAAACCCGTGGCTGTCACACCACTCCTCAGGAGGAGATCAACGCCCTTCTGGCGCGCAAGGCCCGGGAGGGGAAAAGGGTGGTGCGCCTCAAGGGGGGAGACCCGTTCGTTTTCGGACGGGGCGGCGAGGAGGCCCGCCATCTGGCCCGTCTCGGCATTCCTTTCGAGGTGGTTCCCGGGGTGACCGCCGCTTTTGCGGCCGGCGCCTATGCCGGGATTCCGGTGACGCACCGCGATTATACGACCAGCATCGGCCTCGTTACCGGCCATCTCGACCCCAATAAAAGCATGGCTTCCCTCGACTGGGAAAAACTGGCCGGGGCGGTGGGGACCCTGGCCTTTTATATGGGCATGGGCAACCTGCCTCTTATCTCCCGGGAGCTGATGAGCCACGGCTGTTCGCCGGCGACCCCGGTGGCAGTTATCAGCTGGGCGACGACGCCCCGCCAGCGGACCCTTGTCGCCACCCTGGGAAGTGTGGTCGAAGAGGTCGAAAGGGAGGGGTTGCAGCCGCCGGCGGTTATCCTGGTTGGCGAGGTGGTCAGGTTGCGCCGGGAATTGCAGTGGTTCGAGAAGCGTCCCCTGGCCGGGAGGAAAATCCTGGTGACGCGCTCATCGCGGCAGGCCGGGGAATTGGTCGGTCTTCTCGAGGAACAGGGGGCGGAGGCCTACGCCTGTGCGGTTTCCCATATTCTGCCACCGGAAAACAGCAACGATCTGGAGGCCGCGATAGCGACGCTCCCGGCCTTCGATTATCTGATTCTGACCTCGGTCAACGCTGTGGAGGCGTTTTGGGAGAGTCTGCGGAGAGCCGGTTTTGACGCCCGCCGCCTGCAGGGCGTGACCCTGGTGGCGGTTGGTCCGAAAACCGCTGAATCGTTTCAGCGCTTCGGCCTGGTCGCCGATCTTTGCGCCGCGGACTACCGGGCGGAAGGGGTGGTCGAGCTGCTTAAAAACCGGGATCTGACCGGCAAGCGTATTCTTTATCCGCGCAGCGACAAGGCCAGAACCCTGATCCAGGAGGAACTCGCGGCGGCCGGCGCCGAGGTTGTCGCGCCCATCGCTTACCGGTCGGTCCGGGCCGAAAAAAGCAGGGGCCGGATTGCTGAACTCATCAGGAACGGCAAACTGGATGCCGTGACCTTCACAGCCTCTTCCGCGGTGGAGTATTTTCTTGACCTGGTTGGGGAGGATATGGGCGACTGTTTGAAGGGTATCCCCCTGGTTTCCATGGGGCCGCTGACCTCTGCGACTTTGCGGCGGGCCGGTCATGAGGTGGCCGCAGAGGCTCAGATTTCGACCTTGGAAGGGCTGGTGGACGCCCTGAAGGAATTTTTTGACCCTGGAAAGGCCGGGCGCACGGCGTCGCAGGCCTGAGGAGAGAACGATGTTTTTTCCCGAATATCGCCCGCGCCGTCTGCGCCGGGGTGAAACCTTGCGAAAAATGGTACGGGAGACGACCCTGCAGGTGGAGGACCTGGTCTATCCCCTGTTCGCCGTTCCCGGGAAAAATGTCCGCCGGGAAATTGCTTCCATGCCGGGGATCTGCCATCTCTCCGTCGACCTTCTCGTCGCGGAGGCGGCCAGGGCCCGGGCTGCGGGAATTCCGGCGGTTCTTCTTTTCGGGGTCCCCGATTGCAAAGACCGGGAAGGGGAGGAGGCCTGGAACGACGCCGGAACCGTTCAGCAGGCGGTCACCGCCCTCAAGCGTGAACTTCCGGACCTGGTCGTTATTACCGATGTCTGCCTTTGTGCCTACACCGACCACGGTCATTGCGGCGTCATCCGCAACGGCGAGGTCGACAACGATGCCACCTTGGAGCGTCTCTCCCTCATGGCCCTTTCCCATGCCCGGGCCGGGGCCGATATCGTGGCTCCGAGCGACATGATGGACGGTCGGGTCGGAGCCATCCGTGGGACTCTCGACAAAAACGGACTTCAGAACACCACCATCATGAGCTATACGGTCAAGTATGCCAGTGGGTACTACGGCCCCTTCCGGGAAGCGGCGGAGTCGGCGCCGCAGTTCGGGGATCGGCGGGGTTACCAGATGGATCCGGGCAATCGGCGGGAGGCCCTGCGGGAAGCGGCCCTGGATGTGGAGGAAGGGGCGGATTTCCTGATGGTCAAGCCCGCCCTGGCGTATCTGGACATCATTCGCGATCTGCGGGAAAATTTCCATCTTCCCCTGGTTGCCTACAATGTCTCCGGCGAGTACTCCATGGTCAAGGCCTCGGCGGCCAACGGCTGGATCGACGAAAGAAAAGTGGTCCTGGAAAACCTGACCGGCATCAGGCGGGCCGGAGCGGATATCGTCATCAGCTACCATGCCCTGGAAGCGGCAGCCTGGCTGCGGGAGGGGTGATCCGGTAATTTTTGGGCGGGCAGAGGGGTCCTTGTGCCGATTTAACTTTTACGGACAGGCGGGGTTATGACGGAAGAAAAAAATGAGAAAAAGGAGTTGACCACTTCTGAGACGATCACGGCCATGGCCCACTATTACCGGGCCGAGGTGGTCCGCAGCCTGACCTGGCGGCAGCGCATCGACGTCACCACCAACTGGGCGGTCGGTTCCACGGCGGCGTTTCTTGGTTTCAGCTTTTCCAATGCCCATCTGACCCATGCCATCTTCGTGTTCGCCCTGGCCGTGACCTACATCCTCCTTTATGTGGAATCCAGGCGCTACCGCTTCTACGACGCCTATGAATACCGGGTGAAACTCATTCATCAGAACTTCGTTTTCAGCATTCTCCACGGCTATATGGATACCGGACCTCATGCCGCCTGGCGCGAGGATCTCGCCCAGGACCTGCTTCATCCCGAGTACAAAATTTCCATGCTGGAGGCCATGGCCCTGAGAGTCAGGGCCTACTACCTGTTTCTGTTTCTGGTTCTGATTGCGGGCTGGCTGGTGAAAATCAAGCTGCATCCGCAAACCGCCCAAAACTGGGAGCAATACCTGCAGCAGGCGCGTTTCGGGAATCTGCCCGGCAGCTTGACCCTGGTTGTTATCGCTTTGTTTGTCCTTCATCTTTTCGTGTTGCGCTTCATGGGCCAGAAGCTCAAGTTGAAGGGCGGCCGGGATATTGTCCATGCCTGGCCCAAAGGGGGGCATCCCCGGCATGAGAAGAGCCCGCCGCCCACTGCGCCCCCCTCCGGGGAGGGCGGCTGGCCGACCAACCCCGAAGATTAGCCGGTTTGAATACGATTCCGGGAAGACCACTTTTGAAAGGTCATCATGGCTGAATATGTAAAATATGTCCTCGCCAATGGGCTACGGGTGCTCAGCGTTGAAATGCCACACCTTCACAGTGCCGAGATGGTCTGCTACGTAGGTGTCGGAAGCCGTTATGAGTGTTCCGAAAAAGCGGGTATCTCCCATTTCCTTGAGCATGTGCTTTTTCGCGGCACCAGGGACTACGATTCAGGCCTGAAGCTCGAAAAGGCCTTCGAAGCCATCGGGGGCGCGGTCAATGCCTCCGTTGACTCGGAAACGACCTGCTTTTTCTCCCGTTTTCATCCCGATCATCTGGCCGAGGCGACCACTCTGTTCGCTTCCCTGCTGCGCCGCCCGCTTTTCAGTGACCTCGAGATCGAGCGCCGGATCATTCTCGAGGAGGCCCTGGAAGATTACAACGAGGAGGGTGAAAACATCTGCCTCGATCACCTTACGGCCTCGCTTCTGTGGCCGGACCACCCCCTCAGTCAGCCGACCATCGGAACCCGGGATTCGGTCCTGGGAATTACCAATGAGGACCTGAAATCTCATCACTCCCGCTTTTTCTCACCGCGCAATACGGTCATAGCGGTAGCCGGCAAGGTCCGCCGGGAGGAGGTCCTGGGGGCCGTGGAAAAGGCCTTCGGCGACTGGGACAGCGGCTCTGTGGCCTGTCCCGCCCCACTCCCTTTCACCGCCCAGCCTTCCACTTCGCGGGTGAGTTGGGTACGTAATCCGGACTCGCAGGTCGGGGTTCAGATCGCCTTTCGTACACCGGGGCGCGATTTTCAGCGTCTGTGTGCCCTGAAGATTCTGCGCCGCTTGCTGACCGGCGGAATGGCGTCGCTGCTGATGCAGCGCCTGCGTGAAAAAGAGGGACTGATCTACGGTGTCGAGGGCAATCTGACTCTGTTCGCCGAGAGCGGCTGTTTTGCTGTCGATCTGGCCGTGGCGCCTGACAAGCTTCTTAAAACTGTCCTGGAACTTCTGGACGTGCTTGGCGAAATCTGCCGGGAGCCGATCCACGAGGAGGAATTTTCCCGGGTCGTGAAAGGGTTCCTTTTTGACCTCGAGTTCAGCCGAGACCAGGCCGAAGAGATGGCGGGCCGCTATGGCTGGGGGGAACTGACAGGCTGCCTCCGGACCATGGAGCGTGACCGCAATGAAGTGCTGGCCCAGTCTCCGCAGACCCTGCAGGAAATCGCCCTGGATCTGTTTCGCGGGGAAAACCTCAAAGCCGCGGTAGTCGGTCCTTTCCGGGAATCGGACCGAGCCGCTTTCGAAGCTCTGCTGGAGAATTTCCAGCCCACCGGGCCAGCGCCGTCAGCGGTTTCGGGAAATAAGCAAACTCCTTTCTGACCCCCTCCGAACGGTTAGGGGCGGCAAGGGGAAACACATGGCCGCCTCGACTCTCTCCCCCTTGCTGCCCCCAACTATTGCGAACCTTGGCCTGGCTCTCAAGTGAGATCCCCGGCAGGACGGCATGGGTTCCGCCCGAGGTTTTCCTGCCTGTGGTGAACGTCCTCATCGACGCTTTCCCGATCAAAAAGGCGTGTTTTCAGGCCCTTTTTCGCGGTGGACCTGTGGCGGAATAACACACCAGGCTCCCCATGGTCCAATTTTGGGGATTTTGCCCCGCAGCATCTGTTGGGGCTGGATTGGATGGCCCGTCCCGAACGACCGCTGGAGGTCGCCAGCTGATTTTTTTACCGGAACCCGAAGCGTTTTCAGACAAGCTCGAAAAGCGATTTTCCCTTATCCTGCCCATATTTCCCGTTTTTTCCGGACAGCTGAAATATTAGGTGAATTGAATTCCGAAAAAATTAGCGGTTTGCTTGAGCTTCGAAAAGAAAATAATGCCAAAAAGCAGCTTGACAAGCCCTTTCAGCACAGATATAGTTCCCAAAAAGTAGGGAAAAGTGTCAAAAAAGGACAAACTGTTGCAGAAATTCCAAGGCGAATACTATAACACGGTCGATTCCAAGCGCCGGGTCAGCATTCCAGCCAAATTCCGCGAGGTTCTCAAAGAGGGATTTGGAGGCGAAGCCCTGATGCTGACCCGCGGAGGAGAGTCGGCCCTCGTCGCCTACCCCCCCGGCGAGTGGCGGAATATTGTTGAAAAAGTAGAGGCCCTGGCCCCGGGGCCGGTCAAGGATGCCATGATCCGCAACAGGATTGCTCCGGCCATTGAGTGTTCTTTTGACCGCCAGGGACGCATCCAGGTTTCGATGCCGTTGAGCGATCATGCAAAACTGGTAAAGGATGTCGTGATTGTGGGCTTGTTCAACAAGATCGAAATCTGGAGCCAGGATAAACACAAAGAGGATGCTATGGCTGCCGAGAAATATCTGCAGGAAAACGCTCAGGTCCTTGCGGATGTCGGGTTCTGACCTGGAGAGCGATTTTTTTCACCGGCCGATCCTGCCGGAGGAGGTTCTCCGCCTCCTCAATCCCTTGCCGGGCCAGATTTTTATTGACGGCACTCTCGGCGGCGGCGGTCATGCTCAACTCATTCTCGAAAAGTCGTCGCCCAACGGTTTTCTGATCGGTATTGACCGTGACCCCGAGGCCTTGGAGAGGGCTTCGAGGGCACTCAGCTCTTTCCAATCGCGGATTTTTCTTTTTCACGGAAATTTTTCCCAACTGGATCAGGCCCTGGCTGCGGCCGGGTTTGAGGCGGTGGACGGGATCCTTTTCGACCTCGGGGTTTCCTCCCATCAGTTGGACAAAGGGGACAGGGGATTTTCATTTAATCGGGAGGCCCCACTGGATATGCGCATGGATCGCGATTCAGGGGGGATGACGGCAGCAGATGCCGTCAACCGGTTGGAGCAGGAAGAGCTGGAAAGAGTTTTCAGGGATTACGGCGAGGAACGCTGGGCACGGCGAATTTCCAAACAGATCGTGAGGCAGCGCCGGGAGGCGCCCCTGAAAACGACACTGGAACTGGCAGAGCTGATTCGAAACACCGTCCCCGGAGGGCATAATCCCTCCAGAATCCATCCTGCAACCCGCGTTTTTCAGGCCCTTAGAATCTTTGTCAACGAGGAGCTTGAGCATCTGCGGGGCGGCTTGGAAAAGGCGATAGATTTTCTGAAACCGGAGGGCAGGCTGGTGGTTCTGACTTTTCACTCACTGGAGGTACGCATTGTCAAAGACGTGTTTCAAGCCCAGACCGGAGGTTGTATCTGCCCCCCCAGGTTTCCCGTTTGTGTCTGCGGCAGGAAGCCGCGGGTGGAGCTTTTGACGCGCAAAGGGGTCAAGCCCGGCCCCGAGGAGATTGATCAGAACCCTCGTGCCCGCAGTGCCGTGTTAAGGGCTGTGCGCCGCCTCGGATCTTGATACAAGGATAAAGACCATGAAAGGCACCATGTCCGATGTGATTTTTCGCCGCTTAGTTCCTGGCAGTCAGGGCGCGGCTTTCCGCCGAGCTTTTCTGCTGCCCAGCTTTTTGTTTATTTCCCTGGTATTTATCATTTCGGTTTTTTTCGTTTGGTCCCGGGTTGAACTGGTCAACCTTGAATACGACATATCCAGCATGGAGAAAAAGCTTAGAACGTTAAAGCAGGAAGAGCGTTGTTTGAGGCTTGAGGTGGCGAGCTTGCGAAGCCCTTCGAGAATCGAACAGGTGGCGCGAAATGATCTGGGCATGAGGTTGCCGAGCCCGGAGCAGACCGTGGTCGTAAAGTGAGGGCACTTGGGGAAATGGGTCGGATTTCGCATCAAGCTGGTCGGCGCCCTGTTTGTGGTTTTTTTCGCGGTGATTGTTGCGCGGGCATTCTACCTTCAGCTTTTCGAACAGAAAAAGCTTCGTGCCCGTGCCCAGCAGCAGCACCAGCGGATAATTCCTCTTAATCCACAGCGCGGCACCATCTTTGATGCCCATGGCGAGGAACTGGCATTGAGCATCAATGTGGATTCGGTTTATGTCCATCCACAGGAAGTGACGGAGGTGCCCCGGACCGCCAAAGCCCTGGCCAAAGCCCTTGCTCTTTCCCCTGAAACGGTTCGCAGAAAATTGGAGTCGGGTAAGCAGTTTCTCTGGCTCAAACGCCAGGTAACACCCCGCGAAAGTGAAAACGTCCGGGCGCTCGGGATTCCGGGGATCGGTTTTATCGAGGAGCCGCGGCGCTTTTACCCCAACTCCGAAACCGGCGCCCATATGCTGGGCTTTACGGGTGTCGACCCGAACGGCCTGGAAGGCCTGGAGCTCAGGTTCGATACTGAAATCATCGGTCGCGGAGGCCATCTGCTTTATGAGCGCGATGCCCGGGGAAAGGGCCTTGGACCGGGAAAGTATGTCGTTCAGGGGGGCGTAAACGGCAACAGTCTTTACCTGACTGTCGATAAGAATTTACAATATATTGCCGAGAAGGAACTGGCCGCAGGGATCAGGGCCGCGGGTGCCAGGGCCGGTTCTCTGGTCATTGTCGAGCCCCGATCCGGAAGGGTGCTGGCCATGGCCAATCATCCGACCTTCAATCCGAATTCCATCCGCCAATTTCGTCCCGCCCAATGGCGTAACCGGGCCATTTGCGACACTGTCGAGCCCGGTTCCACGATCAAGGTTTTTCTCATGGCGGCCGCCTTTGAGGAAAAGGTGATCCGCAAAAAGCAGTTCATCAATTGCGAAAACGGGTCCTTCAGCGTCGGGGGGAGGGTGATCCATGACAGCCATCCTTACGGACCGATCCGCATTGAAGAGGTCCTCAAAGTCAGTTCCAATATCGCCGCTGCCAAGATCGGGAAGAAACTGGAACGTGAAAAACTGTTTCAATACCTTTCCGCTTTCGGTTTCGGAACCAAGACCGGCATTGAACTTCCCGGTGAAGTGGCAGGTACCCTGCGTCCGCCATCGTCCTGGTATGAGTTGGACCTGGCCGCGGTCTCTTTTGGTCAGGGACTGACGGTTACGCCGCTGCAGGTCGCAATGGCGACCGCCGCCATCGCCAACGGCGGTGAACTGATGAAACCTATTCTGGTCGAGAGGGTAGAAAGTTCCGAAGGGCTGCTCTTGCATCGCGAGGAGCCAAAGGTCGTCCGGCGCGTGGTTTCGCGGGAGGTGGCGGATTATGTTCGCGCTCTTATGACCCTGACCACGGAAGAGGGCGGTACGGGAACCCTTGGTGTGGTACCCGGCTTCCTGGTTGCGGGCAAAACCGGCACCGCCCAGAAGGTTGATCCGGTTACGGGAGGGTATTCCGCGGACCGGCGGGTGGCTTCCTTTGTCGGCATCGTGCCGGCCGAGGCACCGCGTCTGGTTGTTCTGGTCGTTATCGACGAGCCCGAAAGTTCTCCTTACGGCGGGATAGTTGCCGCCCCGGTCTTTTCCAGGGTGGCATCACAGACCCTGGCGTATCTGCGCGTCGACCCGACTATCAAAAAGAACAAAGGCCCTTTCCCAGAGGTCAACCCGGAGGCAGTGGCTTTTGACGCGGCCGAGCCCATCGGCGAGGGGCTGGCCTCCAAGGATGAAGAGAAACGCATGCCGAAGCTGCTCGGCTTGAGTTGCCGCCAGGTTCTTCTGCAGATGGAAAGCAGCGGCCTGAATATCCAGATCAAAGGTCACGGCGTGGTTGTCGAACAATCGCCCAAACCGGGTTTGCCTGTTTCTTTCAAAAAAGCGGCCTGGGTTCGGCTCTCTCCTACGGGTTGAGGGCGTTTTTACTATTTACTGTCGAGGTGTTTGTCAGATGCGGGTAACCAGACTGATTTCAAATCTTCTTCCTCTCCATACCCGAGGGCCGGTAGACATGGATGTCACCGGCATCTGTTACGATTCCCGCCAGGTGCGGCCCGGTGACGCTTTCTTCGCGTTGCGCGGCGCTCTGGCGGATGGCCACGATTTTGTTGCGGCAGCGCTTGAAAAAGGGGCCCATGCGGTGTTTCTCGAAAGGGAAGTGCCACTGCCGGATAATGTTGCGGGTATTCTGGTGGCGGATACCCGCAAGGCCATGGCCCAGGCGGCTGTCGCTTTCTTCGGCAACCCTGCCGCGGCCATGACTCTCATCGGGGTGACCGGGACCAACGGCAAGACCACGGTCTGTTACCAGTTGGAGGCGGTTTTCCGGGCCGCCGGCCGCAAACCGGCGGTCCTCGGGACGGTCAATTACCGCTTCGGCGATATCGTCCATCCGGCGCCCAATACCACCCCCGAATCGGCGGATCTGATCCGCATGATGGCTGAGTTCCGGGCGGCGGGAGCCGATGCGGTGATTATGGAGGTGTCGTCCCACGGCCTGGACCAGCACCGTATTGACGGCTTGTTTTTCGATGTCGGGATTTTCACCAATCTGTCGCCGGAACACCTTGATTATCATCACGACATGGAAGCGTACTTTGCCGTCAAGAAAAGGTTTTTTACTGAATTTATCAAGGCCGGGACGGGCATGGCGGTGGTCAATATCGACGATCCTTACGGTCTGCGCCTGGCCCGGGAACTGACGCGCGTCTGGCGCTGCAGTTACTCGCCCGGGGCGGATATTCATCTCGGCGAGGTCGAAACCTCGTTCACGGGGACCGATGGTCTGGTCTGCTCTCCCCGTGGCAGACTGCATCTCAACTCCAGAATGTTCGGCTCCTTCAACATTGCCAACCTGATGGTCACGGCCGGCGCCGCTCTGGCGGCGGGCATCGAAATCCCCGATATTGAGCGGGGCCTGGCCGGAGCCCCCCAGGTGCCGGGCCGCCTGGAGCCGGTGGAGAATAAGCGCGGCGCCAATATTCTGGTGGATTACGCCCACACGGCCGATGCCTTGAAAAACGTCCTTGCCGCCCTCAGGGAGCTCAATCCGTCGCGTCTGCTCGTTCTTTTCGGTTGCGGCGGCGACCGCGACCGTGCCAAGCGCCCGGAAATGGGGGCCGTGGCGGCACGCCTGGCGGATATTGTCATCCTGACCTCCGACAATCCGCGCAGCGAAGATCCGGAGGCCATCCTCGCCGAAATACGCGGGGGCATTCAGCCGTCCGCCATGCCCGAATTTTCCCCCGCCGCCGGGAAACTGGCGGGGCGAAGAGGTTTCACTACCATTGTCGACCGCCGTGAAGCGATCCGTTACGCGGTTTCTCTTCTGGTTCCCGGCGATGTCCTGGTGGTGGCGGGAAAAGGCCATGAGGACTACCAGATCGTCGGCAGGCGGCGTCTGGCTTTTAATGACAAGGAAGAGATCATCCTGGCCATGAGCGAACAGGAGGCCCCTCGGTGAAAATTTTCGATGTGCAGAAGATCGCGCAGATCGTCGGAGGCAAACTCCACCGGGGAGAGGGCCCGGGGATCGTCAGTGGCTATTCGGTGGACAGCCGGACGCTTCGGGCCGGAGACCTGTTCATTCCTCTGCGGGGAAAAAATTTCGATGGCCATGACTTTCTTCTCGAAGCGGTACAAAAAGGAGCGGCTGCCTGCCTTTCCGAAGACCTCTGCGCCGGCCTGCGGGTGCCGGTTGTCCGGGTCGAGGATACCCTGACCGCGTTGGGCGATCTGGCCGGCTCGACGCGCGCCCAGTTTGCCGGCCCGGTGGCGGCTGTAACCGGCTCGAGCGGCAAAACCACCACCAAGGAGATGCTGGCCTCAATTCTCGCTCTGACAGGCCCCGGGCTCAAGACCGAGGGTAACTACAACAATCTCATCGGCCTTCCCCTCACCCTGTTGCGCCTGGAAGAAGACCAAAGGTGGATAGTTCTGGAAATGGGGACCAACCAGCGGGGGGAAATTGCCCGTCTGACCGCCATAGCTGACCCCGATGTCGGAATCATCACCAATGTCGGTCCCTGCCACCTGGAAGGGCTTCATGGTCTTGACGGCGTGGCGCGGGCCAAGGGCGAGCTCTTTGCCGGCCTGAAAAAAGACTCTTTCGCGGTCATCAACGCCGACGATCAGCGGGTTCGCAGCATACCCGTCGCCAATGGCGTCGAACGGATATTTTTCGGGATGGCGCCCGAAGCTTCAATACGGGCCGAAGACGTGGTCATCGGTCCTGAATCGGTCGCTTTCCGCCTGATTCTTCCCGGCGGCGGATATCCTGTCCGGCTGCCGGTTTGCGGCAGGCACAATGTCTCCAATGCCTTGGCGGCGGCGGCCGGGGCGTTTTGCCTGAGGGTGTCGGATGACCTGATTGTTCGCGGGCTGGAAAATTTTTCCCGGCCGCCGGGGCGGATGGAAATAACCGTTTTCCGGTCCGACATCCTTCTGGTGGATGACACCTACAACGCCAACCCCCTGTCCATGAAAGCGGCTCTGACGACTCTGGCCGAGATGGGCGGAGCAGGCCGGCGCATAGCGGTACTTGGCGATATGCTGGAGCTTGGCCAGGAATCGCCGGAGTTGCATCGGGAAGTCGGGGCGATTGCCGCCGGTGTCTGCGATTTTATCCTCCTCATCGGCGATCAGGCCCGGGATATGGGCGAAGGGGCCAAAGCTGCGGGGATGTCCCCGGAACGCATCCGGATCTTTTCGGATCATCTGGCGGCGGCCGCTTTTCTCAGGGACCTGCTGCGCCCCGAAGACCGGGTCCTGCTCAAAGGCTCGCGGGGCATGAAAATGGAGAAAGTTCGAAACCACCTGGAAAAAATGGAGAATGGAGCGCCGGACCAGGGCTCCTGAGAGGATACCGTGCTTTATCACCTTCTGTACCCTTTGCACACTGAATTTACCGGTTTTTATGTATTCCGGTACATCACTTTCCGGGCTATCTACGCCACTATCACGGCTCTCATCATCTCCTTCATTATCGGCCCCTGGTTGATCAACAAGCTGTCGAGTCTTCAGATCGGGGAATGTATCCGGGAATTCGGCCCCGAATCACACTTCAAAAAAGCGGGTACGCCGACCATGGGCGGCACCCTTATCCTTCTGGCAGTGGTTATTCCGACCCTGTTGTGGGTCGATCTGCGCAACATTTATATCTGGATCACGTTGCTGACCACGGTCGGGTTCGGGATTGTCGGTTTTGCCGACGACTTGCGGAAAATCAGGGACAGGAACAGCAACGGCCTGCCGGCCGGAGTGAAGATCCTGTGGCTGACAGCCATTGCTTTGGTCGCGGCCCTGATCCTCTATAACTATTCTTCCTTTGAAACGACGCTGGTGTTTCCGTTTTTGAAGAACCTGCGGCCGGAGCTGGGGCTCTTTTTCATTCCTTTTGCGATGCTCGTGATCGTCGGCGCCGGCAATGCCGTCAACCTTACCGACGGTCTCGACGGGCTGGCCATCGGCCCGACCATCATCGCTGCCGGAGCTTATCTCCTGTTCGCCTATCTGGCCGGGAACGCCCGTCTGGCGGATTACCTTCAGATCAGCAATGTTCAGGGTGCGGGGGAGCTGGCTATCTTCTGCGGTGCCATGATCGGAGCCGGTCTCGGTTTTCTCTGGTTCAATACCTACCCGGCTCAGGTTTTCATGGGCGACGTGGGGAGCCTGGCCCTGGGCGGCGCTCTCGGGACCGTGGCGGTCATCACCAAACACGAACTGGTGCTGGTGATTGTGGGGGGGATTTTCGTGCTGGAAACGCTCTCCGTTATTTTTCAGGTCGCCTCCTACCGTCTTTTGGGGAAGCGGATTTTCAGGATGGCGCCGATCCATCACCATTTTGAACTCAAAGGCTGGCCGGAGCCGAAGATCATCGTCCGTTTCTGGATTATCAGTATCATTCTGGCCCTGCTGGCCCTGTCGACCCTGAAGCTGAGGTGACATGAAGCTTGAACTCGGAGGGAAAAAGGTGGTTGTCGTCGGAGCGGGCTGTACGGGCTTTGCCCTGAGCCGCTACCTGCGCAATCGCCACGCCGAAGTGATTCTCTCGGACCGCAACCCGGCCGCCAGGATCGATGGGCTCGCGACCCTTACAGGCCTCGGTGTCAGGCTCGACCTCGGCGGCCATACCCGGGAGTTGTTCGAAACCGCCGACCTGATTGTCATAAGTCCGGGTGTGCCGCTCACCATCCCCTGCCTGGAGGCGGCCATGGCCCGGGGTGTCCCGGTCATGGGTGAAATCGAACTGGCGTACCGGGAATTGGCCACGCCGATGGTGGCTATTACCGGCACCAACGGCAAATCGACCACCACCTCCCTGGCCGGGGAAGCCTTCAAGGCTTGGGGGAAGAGGACCTTTGTCGGCGGCAATCTGGGCACGCCCCTTATCGAGGCGGTTTCTCTGGGTCAATGGGAATGGGCGGTGGTTGAGGTTTCCTCCTTCCAGCTGGAGGTCATCCAGGAGTTCCGGCCACGCCATGCCATACTGCTCAATATTTCCGAGGATCATCTCGACCGCTACCCGGGCATGGACGATTATGTGGCGGCCAAGGGCAACCTTTTCCTCAATATGAGCGGCGAGGATACGGCGGTTCTCAACGCGGACGATGCGCGGGTCATGACCATGGCCGAGACCGTCCGGGCCCGCAAGGTGTTCTTTTCCTCGCGGCGGGTGCTTGCCGAGGGAATGTCCCTGGCCGGATCCGACATCGTCTGGAGAAGCGGTGCCGGGGAGGAAAAGTTCCCCATTGCCGAATTGAAACTCAAAGGCCTGCATAACCTGGAAAACGTCATGGCCGCCCTTATTCCGCCGCTTCTGGAAGGCTGCCCGCCGGACATCGCCTGGCAGGCGGCCTGCGCTTTTCCCGGTCTTGAGCATCGCATGAAACTGGTTCGCGAACTGAACGGCGTGAGCTGGTACAACGACTCCAAAGGGACCAATGTCGGCAGCGTGGTCATGAGCCTGGCCGGGCTGGCGGCGCCCGTGACCCTCATAGCCGGGGGCAAGGACAAAGGGGGCGACTACACCCCGATGCGGGACCTGGTTGCCGGGAAAGTGGCGCATCTGCTCCTTATCGGCCAGGCTGCCGAACGTATGCGCAAGGTCCTGGGCGACCTTACCGACACCCGTATCCTGGCGTCCCTGGAGGAGGCCGTGCACACCGCCCACGCCCTTACTCCACGGGGCGGTTCGGTGCTTCTGTCGCCGGCCTGCTCCAGTTTCGACATGTTCAGCAATTTTGAAGAACGGGGACGGATTTTTTCGCAACTGGTCCTGGAGCTTCCGGAGGGGACCGATGTGGTGAATCATGGAACTGCGTAGAAATTTCGACATAAGCGTCCTGCTTCTGGCCGTGGTTCTCAGCTGTCTCGGTGTGATCATGGTCTACTCCGCTTCCGCGGTTGTGGCGGGCGAGCGTTTTACCGACAGCTTTCATTTTCTCAAGCGCCAGGGTGTCTTCCTGATCGTCGGTTTTCTCCTCATGAGCATCGCCATGTTCTTCGATTACCGCCACCTGCGCAAAACCGCTTTTCCTCTGCTGCTTCTCAGCTTCGGACTGCTCGCCCTGATCCTTTTCCCGGGCATGGGCAGAGAGGTGAACGGCGCGGTTCGCTGGCTCCCCCTGGGCGGGGTCTCGTTCCAGCCCTCGGAACTGGCCAAACTGGCCCTGGTCATTTACATGGCCCATTCCCTTACCAAAAAGAAGCAGAAGATCAAGAGCTTCAGGATGGGGTTTCTTCCTTACATGCTGGTGCTGGCGGCCATGCTGCTGCTTATCCTTCTGGAGCCGGACCTGGGGAGCGCCATGGTTCTGGCGGCCGTCGGTCTTCTCATCATGATCATTGCCGGGGTCAAGCTTCGCTACCTGTTTTCGGTCGTCCTCATGATGATCCCGTTCCTTTATTTCGCCATCGCGAACGTCCCCTACCGGCGGGAGCGGATCCTGGCTTTTCTCAACCCCTGGAAAGCGCCCGACAGTTACGGCTACCAGATCATCCAGAGCCAGATTGCCTTCGAGGCCGGGGGGCTCTGGGGCCAGGGCCTGGGGGAAGGCAAACAGAAGCTGTTTTATCTGCCCGAAGCGCATACGGATTTCATTTTTTCCGTGGTCGGGGAAGAGCTTGGCTTTATCGGTGTCCTGGTAGTGATCAGCATGTTCCTGGTGCTGATCGTTCAGGGTTTTCGCATCGCTCTCAATACCGAAGATCCGTTCGGCCGTTACCTGGCCTTCGGGCTTACCGTCCTTCTCGGCCTGGAGGCGTTCCTCAATGTGGCCGTGGTGCTGGGGTTGCTGCCGCCCAAAGGGATGGCCCTGCCGTTCCTTTCCTATGGCGGGTCGAACCTCATTTGCAGCTTGGCGGCGGTGGGGATACTGCTCAGTATTTCGAGCCGCAACGCCGAGGTTGAAAAATGAGGCTGCTTCTGGCCGGCGGAGGAACCGGCGGGCATCTCTTCCCGGCCGTGGCCCTGGCCCAGGAGCTGAAAAATGAAGACCCGGATGCCGAGATCCTGTTCGTCGGCACGGCCCGGGGGATCGAATCGAGGGTTCTCCCTGAACTCGGTTTTCCCCTCGAGCACATTCGCATCGAAGGTTTTGTCGGCAGAAGTGTTGCCCAGAAAATAGGATTTTTTCTGATGCTGATTCGAAGTATCGGCCAGTCCCTGAAAATTCTCAAACGCTTCCAGCCCCAGGTGGTGGTGGGGGTGGGCGGTTATGCTTCGGTGCCGGTGCTGCTGGCGGCCTGGCTCAAGGGGACGGCCACCCTGATCCACGAGCAGAACGCCATCCCCGGTCTGGCCAACCGCCTGCTGGGCCGGCTGGTACGGCGGATATGCCTGTCTTTCGAGGATGAGCGGGGTGTTTTTCCGGCGGCCAAAACGATCCTGACCGGCAACCCTCTGCGCCGGGGAATTGCCGGCTGCCCAGCTCCCGAAGGCGATCCCGTGCTGCTCATTTTCGGCGGCAGCCAGGGGGCCGAGGCGGTCAACCAGGCGGTGATCGATGCCCTTCCTCTTCTCGGCAAATGGAAGGAAAAGCTTGAAATCATTCATCAGACCGGAGAACGGGACGAGGACAGGGTCTACCGGGCCTATCAGTCCGCAGGTTGGAAAAACTACCGGATACTCTCCTTTATCAAGGATATGGGTGCGGCTTATGCCGCCGCCCACCTTGTGGTCTGCCGGGCGGGCGCCACAACCATTGCCGAACTCTGCGGCTGTGGCCGGGCGGCACTTCTCATCCCTTTTCCTCATGCGGCCGGGGATCACCAGACCCGTAACGCCCAGGCCCTGGAAAAACACGGCGCGGCCCTGCTCCTGCCTCAAAAGGAACTGACTGCCGAGCGGCTGGCAAAGGAAATCGAGGCATTGCTGGAGAATCCGGGGCGATTGAAAGTCATGGCCGGCGCCATGCACGCCCTTGGCAAACCGGATGCCGCCTGCAGGATTCTCCGGGAGTGCCGTTTTCTGGCCGGCGAAAGGGGGAACTGACCATGTACGGAAAGATACGCAAAATACATTTTGTCGGCATCGGCGGTATCGGCATGAGCGGCATTGCCGAGGTCCTGCTCAATCTTGGTTATGAAGTCTCGGGATCCGACCTGAAAGAGACCGAGGTCACCCAGCGGCTGGCGGACCTCGGCGGCAAGATATCCTTCGGCCACGACGAGAACAATGTCGGGGACGCAGACGTGGTCGTTACTTCGACGGCTATCCGGGCTGAAAATCCCGAGGTCAAAGCGGCCCACAAAAAGCTCATTCCCGTCATTCCCCGGGCTGAAATGCTGGCCGAGCTGATGCGCATGAAGTACGGCATAGCCGTGGCCGGCTCCCACGGCAAGACCACGACCACGAGTATGATCGCCACGGTCCTCTCCCACGGCGGCATTGATCCGACCGCCGTCATCGGCGGCAGGCTCGACTCCCTCGGTTCCAACGCCAAGCTGGGCCAGGGAAAATTCCTGGTCGCCGAGGCGGACGAGTCTGACGGTTCCTTTTTACAGTTGAGTCCCACCATCGCTGTGGTCACCAATATCGATGAGGAACACCTCGACTTTTATCGCAACCTGGACGAGATCAAGGAGAGTTTTGTCAGCTTCATCAACAAGGTCCCGTTTTTCGGGCGGGCCGTTCTCTGCCTGGACGATGCGAATGTGCAGTCCCTCATCCCCCGGGTGAAAAAGCGCTTTATCACTTACGGCTTGAATTTCCAGGCCGACTACTGCGCATTTGAAATTGAGCACCACTTTCTGTCCACCAGCTTCGTCCCTGCTTTCAAGGGCGAGCGCCTGGGCAAGGTGACCCTGCGCATGCCGGGCAAGCACAATGTTCTGAACGCCCTCGCCACCATTGCCGTGGCCAGGGAGCTGGACATGTCCTTTCCCGACATCCTTGAAGGGCTCAACGGCTTCTGCGGCGTGCAGCGCCGCTTTCAGATCAAGTATGAGGACGAAAACCTCATGGTCGTGGACGATTACGCGCATCATCCGACCGAGATCAAGGCGACTCTGGCGGCGGCGCGCTCCGGCTTCGAGCGGCGCATCGTGGTGGTCTTCCAGCCCCACCGCTATACCCGGACCAGGGCGCTTTTCGACGAATTCGTCACGGCCTTTTACAACGCCGATTCGCTGATTCTCATGGATATTTACGCGGCCAGCGAAGACCCGATTCCCGGAGTCGGCGCCAGGGAGCTGGCCGAGGGGATCATCCGTCACGGTCACCGCGACATCTGTTATCGCCCCGACCAGGAGGAAGTGGTCGAGCATCTCCTCTCCGAGGCCCGGAAAGGGGACATGATCATCACCATGGGAGCGGGCAACGTCTGGCAGGTCGGCATGGAATTCATCCGCCGCCATAAGGAAGGGTAAATAGCCATTAATCCCGAGGTTTTTGCAAAACTGCAAGGCTCCTTCCGGGGTCAGATCCTGAGGAACGAGCCGCTGGCGCGACACACCTCGTGGCAGGTGGGGGGACCGGCCGATCTTTTTCTGGTGCCGGTGGACAAGGCGGACCTGGTCCTGGCGGTCCGGATTCTCGCCGGGGAGGAAATCCCCTACTTCCCCCTCGGAGCGGGAACCAACCTGCTGGTCAGGGACGGCGGGATCCGCGGCGCAGTCCTCGATCTCAATGCCCTGAACAGCCTGGTGCTTTTGGAGGAAGGCCGGATCCGGGCCGGTTGCGGGCTGCCGATGTCGGACCTGATCCGGGCGGCCGCGGAGCACGGCCTGGCGGGCCTTGAATACCTTTACGGGATTCCGGGCACGGTCGGCGGCGCGGTCATCATGAACGCCGGAGCGTTTCATCAGCAGTTCGGAGATGTCGTCGTGGAAGTAGCCTGGATCGACACCGAGGGTGAGTACACCTGGACCCGCGACGAGCTTTCCTTCAATTACCGGACGACCGGTTTTGCCAGAGGCCAGATCGTGGTCGAGGCGCTTCTGGAGTTTACGGCAGGAGACCGCTGGGAGCTGGGGAATATCCTTCGAGAGCGGAGTGAATACCGGCTCCGGACCCATGATGTCAGCGCTCCCAACGCCGGCTCGGTGTTTCGCAACCCGCCGGGGCAAAACGCTTGGCGGCTGGTCGACGAAGCCGGCATGCGGGGGGCTCGCGTGGGGGACGCCCAGGTATCGGAAAAGCATACAAATTTCATCGTCAACCTGGGTGAGGCCAGGGCCGCGGACATCCTGGCCCTGATCGCCAAGGTTCGCCGGATAGTGAAGGAAAAATCCGGCATTCTGCTGGAGCCCGAGGTCAAAATAGTGGGCGAGGACGATTAACAGGGCGGTTAAAAAAAATTATGAATCGGGAAGAACTCAGACATAAAAGGATCGCGGTGTTGCTTGGCGGCTGTTCGGCCGAACGGGAGATTTCCCTGAAAACCGGACGGGCGGTGCTTGCGGCCCTGGACGAGCAGGGTCTCAGCGCCCTGGCCCTGGATGCGGATGCCGGGCTTCCCGAACGCCTGCTGCGGGAAAAGGTGGAGGTCGTTTTTGTTGCCCTGCACGGCCGCTATGGTGAAGACGGGGCGATTCAGGGGCTGCTCGAACTGTTCGGAATTCCCTATACCGGCAGCGGGGTGCTGGCCTCGAGCCTGGCCATGGATAAATGGATGGCGAAAAAGATTTTCACGTTTCACGGCATACCGACCCCCGACGGCAGGATCTTCCAGGCCGGGGATGATCCGGGTGTTTTGCGGGACAGCCTGCGTGGCTGGTATCCGCTGGTGGTCAAGCCCAACCAGGAGGGTTCGACTCTGGGGGTGGCCATCATCCGCGGGGAGGAAGAATTGGAAGCCGCTATTGAGGATGCGCTGCGCTACGACAACCGGGCGCTGGTGGAAAAATATATCGCCGGCAAGGAGATTACGGTCAGCGTTTTCAACGGCGAAGCATTTCCGGTCATGGAGATCAGGCCGAAAAGCGGCTTTTACGACTATACGGCCAAGTACACCGCCGGGCAGACCGAGTACCTCCTGCCCGCCCCCCTGGATGAAAAACTCAGCCGCGGAATCCAGGAGCTTTCGGTGCGGGCCTACACGGCTCTTCAGTGTGACGGCGCCGCCCGGGTCGACTTCATGCTCAGGGACGAGACCCCCTTCTGCCTGGAGGTCAATACCGTACCCGGAATGACGGCAACGAGCCTGCTGCCCAAGGCTGCCGCCCATGCGGGCATTCCCTTTTCCGAACTGGTGGTGCGGATGCTGGAGGGGGCCTCCCTCAAAGCGGGAAGAGTGGGAAATTAATGCGCGACAAGTCTTTGCCCAGACCGGCCAAGAAAAAACTGAATCGCCGGAAAAAACGCGGACCGGGCCTGTCCTGGAAAGCGGGCTTGCGTTTCTGCCTGACCGCGGCCGCCTATCTGCTGTCGTTTGCTCTGGTCAGCGGCGGGCTTTTCATGGGCGGCCGGGAATTGACGAAATCGGAACTTTTCCGCCTTGAAAACATTCATGTGGAGAATAACCGGCGCCTGGACCGTGAGAGACTGCTCGCCCTCGGCGAGGTCCGGCCGGGGATGAACCTTTTCGAGGTCGACCCCAACGAGGTGGGGTTGCGCATCGAGCAGCTCCCCTGGGTGCGGTCGGCGCTGGTCGAGCGCCAGTTTCCTCACGATCTGCGCATCCGCATCGAGGAAAGGACGGCTGAGGCTATCGTCAAGCTCGATCATTTTTACTACGTCGACGGTTACGGCGAGTTGTTCAAGGTCCTGGAGGCCGGCGACAGTCTCGATTTCCCGGTCATCAGCGGTATCGACCGGAATCGCTTTCTGAACGATCCCGAGGACTCGAGGCGGCTGCTGATGCTGGCCCTGGATCTGCTCCGGGCCATGAAGGGGCGGGACAGTTTCGGTCCCGGGGACGTTTCCGAGATACATGTCGGTGAACAGGATGGGATGTATGTCTTTTCTTATCCCGGCGGCATTCCAATCCGTTTCGGAAGCGGCGATTTTTCGGAAAAACTCGACCGGCTGGAGAAGGTGTATCCGCAAATCAAACCGCGGCTTTCATATTTGAAGCATGTAGATTTGAATGTGCTCGACAGGGTCATCGTCAAGTTTGATCCGGGGCGCGTTCGTTAAAAGGCAGGCAACAAAGGGGGAGGAAGAACATGGCCAGCAAGCAGGATAACCTCATCGTGGGGTTGGACGTCGGAACGACGAAAATCTGCGCGATTGTCGGAAATGTAACGGATGAGGGGCTGGAGATCGTCGGCATCGGCAGCAGTCCCTCCAAGGGGTTGCGCAAAGGGGTGGTGATCAACATCGAAAGCACGGTCAGCGCCATCAAGAAAGCCATCCAGGAGGCTGAACTCATGGCCGGCTGCGAAATCCGCTCGGTGTTCGCCGGCATTGCCGGCGGGCACATCAAGAGTTTCAACTCCCAGGGGGTGATCGCCGTCAAGGACCGTGAGGTGACCCAGGACGACATCAGGCGGGTCATCGACGCCGCCAAGGCGATAGCCATTCCCATGGACCGGGAGGTTGTTCACATTCTTCCCCAGGAATACATCATCGACGATCAGGACGGCATCAAGGAGCCCCTCGGCATGCGCGGGGTACGTCTCGAGGCCAAGGTCCACATCGTCACCGGCGCGGTAGCCAGCGCCCAGAATATCATCAAATGCTGCAACGGGGCGGGTGTCGACGTGGCGGACATTGTTCTCGAACAGCTGGCGTCTTCTGAGTCGGTCCTTACCCCCGAAGAACAGGAGCTGGGTGTCGCCATTCTCGATATCGGCGGCGGGACCACCGACATTGCCATCTTTGTCGACGGTTCCATCCGCCATTCAGCGGTTCTATCCCTGGGTGGCAACCACCTGACCAACGACATCGCCGTAGGTTTGCGGACGCCCATGGCGGAAGCGGAAAAAATCAAAAAGGAATACGGCTGCGCCCTCGGTTCCATGGTGGGCAAGAACGAAACCATCGAGGTGCCGTCGGTGGGCGGACGGGAGCCGCGCACCCTGTCCCGGCAGCTCCTCACGGAAATACTTGAGCCGCGGGTCGAGGAGATTTTTACCTTGGCGGACCAGGAAATCCGCCACAGCGGCTATGGCGATCTGATTGCTTCCGGCGTGGTCCTGACCGGGGGAACCTCGATTCTGCCCGGCATGCCGGAGATGGCGGAGCAGATTTTCAATCTCCCGGTGCGGCGCGGCAACCCCCGGGATTTCGGCGGCCTGACCGACGTCGTCAACTCGCCCATCTTTGCCACCGGTGTCGGCCTGGTCAAGTACGGCAGCCGTAACATGGAGGCGAGGAATTTTTCCATCGGTCAGGACAACATCTTTTCCAGGGTCATCCGCAGGATGAAGGAATGGTTTGGGGATTTCTTTTAATCTTTTGCATTTGAAATTGTCGTTCAGAAGAGGGATCTGAAAGAACAGAAGATAGGAATGAATGGAGGGAGTTATGTTCGAATTTGACGAAGCCGTAGATCAAACAGCTAAAATCAAGGTAATCGGAGTCGGTGGCGGCGGCGGCAACGCCGTCAACACCATGATTCAATCGTGTCTGGAGGGGGTCGATTTTATCGTCGCCAACACGGATGCGCAGGCCCTGCAGAGAAGCAGGGCCGAACTGAAAGTCCAGCTCGGCAGCAAGCTCACCAAAGGGCTCGGTGCGGGGGCGGACCCTGACATCGGCCGGGAAGCGGCCATGGAGGACAAGGAGCGCATCAAGGAACTGCTCCAGGGGGCGGACATGGTCTTCATTGCCGCCGGTCTGGGGGGCGGTACCGGCACCGGGGCGGCGCCGATCATCGCCGAGGCCTCCAAGGAAGTCGGTGCTTTGACGGTCGGGGTGGTGACCAAGCCTTTCACCCGCGAAGGCCGCAAGCGCATGAAGAAAGCCGAGGCCGGGGCGGAGGAGCTCAAGGATATCGTTGATTCCCTGATCGTCATCCCCAATGACCGTCTCCTCGGGCTGGCCGGGAAGAACATGAGCATCCTCGAGGCATTCAAGCCTTCCGACGAAGTGCTGCGCCAGGCGGTACAGGGGATTTCCGACCTCATCACGACCGACGGCCTGATCAATGTCGACTTCGCCGACGTCAAGGCGATCATGGGCGAACGCGGCATGGCCATGATGGGAATCGGCATCAGCAACGGCGAGAAGCGTGCCACCGAAGCGGCGCATAAGGCGATCAGCAGCCCGCTTCTGGAGGATATCGACATTTCCGGGGCAAAAGGCGTGCTGGTCAACATTTCCGGTTCTTCGAGCATGACCATGGAAGAGTTCGACGAGGTCTCCCGCGTCATTCACGAAAAAGTCGATGAGGATGCCAATATCATTATCGGCCTGGTGATCGATGAGGAGCTGGGGGACACCTTGAAAATTACGGCCATTGCCACGGGGTTTGGGCATTCTTTCGAGAAAAAGGCCAAAATAGAAACCAGCTTGAAAAGCCGGTCCGAGCCGCTTGGCAAGATCGATCGTGACGTGCCGACCTTCATCCGCCATAAGAAGCCCGATTTCTCCTTCTCGCCGCCCAATTCGGCGCTGGGGGATGACGAGTTCGATATCCCGACCTTCCTGCGCAAGCGGGTGGATTGAGGTTTTCGGCGGGTGGTTCGGATTTAACTGAAGTTTGAATTCCAGGTTGCATGGGGCGGCCTGGTGGTTTCGATGTGTTTTGTCTGACGCCAGCAGACGTAACACGCTGATTTTCTTTCCTATCTTTTTTACTCCCTTCGGGGAAAGGGGCTGTAATGTGCAGCCCCTTTCCTTTTTTGGCTTGGATGATTTAGTATTATAGGGGTCACTGTTATGAGTTGAAGCTCCGGGGGTTGCGGCCCCTGACGACGCCTTACTCTTCTGGCTTGCCCAAAAAGAGTAAGCCGAAAAAGGGCACTCCGCGACTTGTCTTTTGGGTTCCCTGCGCTCCAAGGGCGTTTTGAGGACGGTCAGAAACTCGTAAAAATTACTCAGACAGTCTGCCCGTCTTTTTCTCAAACGGCCTCTTCGCTTCGACTGCTCCACAAAGGGAAAAGATAACCATCTTTCACTGATCATTTCGCCACCAGCGTTGCGAACCTTAAATTAAAGAAAATGCTCCCACTTTTATGCCCCGAAAGCTCTTAGAAAAAAACCGTCAGCGCAAGGCCTCGGAAGAAGGGTTGGTCAGCAGCCCCTGGGGCGGTCGTCTGGCCGTGGCCCTGGTCTATCCCAACACCTACCGCAACGGCATGAGCAATCTCGGCTACCAGTATGCCTACGATTTTTTCAATCGCCACGATGAGGCCTTGTGTGAGCGCTTTTTCCTTCCCGATGCCGATGACCTCAAGGATTGCCTGAAAAAAACCATTCCTCTGCGCTCTTTTGATTCGGGGCGGCTTCTCGGTGAATTCGACGTCGTCTGTTTTTCCATCTCGTTTGAAAACGATTACCTGAATCTGCCGATTCTTTTCGAGCTTGGCCGGTTGCCGCTCTTCTCGGCGGACCGGGACGAGCGTCATCCCCTGGTGATCTGCGGGGGGGTGGTGGCCTTTTTAAATCCCGAGCCCCTTGCCGAGATCATGGATGTTTTTGCCGTCGGCGAGGGGGAGGTTCTCCTGCCGGAACTCCTCAAAGGGCTGTTAAAACCGGGAACAAAAGGGGAATTGCTTAACGAACTGGCCTCGCGGCCGGGGCTTTATGCGCCTGCCCTTTATGATGTAAAATACCAACCTGACGGCACGGTGGCGGGATATCTCCCTGTGGAGGGGGCGCCGCTGCGGGTAGAGCGTCAATGGCTGCGGGATTTGAATGCTTCAACCTGCCGTTCCTTCGTTTTCTGCCGCGAGAGCGAGTTCGCCGACATGGCGCTGCTCGAGATTTCACGGGGCTGCAGTCGGGGCTGCCGCTTCTGCGCCGCCGGAAATATCTACCTGCCGCCGCGGGAGCGAAGCCCTGAACAGTTGACGGACGACATTCGAGAAATATCCCGGGCGCGTAAACGGATCGGCCTGGTCAGTGCGGCCGTCTCCGATTATTCGGATTTGCTAGAGTTGACCCACGGGATTCTGGCCCAAGAGGCTGAATTTTCAGTGTCGAGTGTGCGCATTGACTCCCTCGACCGGGACATGCTGCGCAAATTGGTCGAGTGCGGCCACCGAACCCTGACCCTGGCGCCCGAGGCGGGCAGCCAGCGGCTGCGTAACGTCATCAACAAGAATATTGAGGAGCAGCAGATCCTGGCCTGTGTGAAGATGGCCACGGAAGAGGAGATCATCAACCTCAAGTTCTACTTCCTCATCGGCCTGCCGACGGAGACCGATGAGGATATCGAGGAGATGAAAGAACTGGTGGAAAAAATACACCGTCTCTGGCTCGGCGAGAGCAAAAAGCTGGGCCGTCTCGGCAACCTCACCCTGTCGGTCAACCCTTTCATTCCCAAGCCGTTTACGCCATTTCAGTGGGCGGGCATGGAGACGACCGCGGGCCTGAAGTCGCGCATGCGCCGGATCCGGGATTTTGTCGGCCGCCTTGAGCGTACCGAGGTGATTTTCGAATCCCTCCGCGCCGCCGAGCTTCAGGCCTTTCTCGCCCGGGGCGACCGCCGCATCGGGCGGGCCCTGATCCCCCTCAGCCAGGGCAGGAACCTCAAGCAGGCCTGCCGGGAGGCGGGTCTCGATCCTGATTCCTATGTTCGTCGGGAGAGGGGCGAAGAAGAGAAGTTTCCCTGGGAGGTCATCGACATCGGTATCAAAAAGGAATATCTCCTGGCGGAATACAGAAAAGGCCTGCGGGGAGAGCTCAGCCCGACTTGCGGCACGGTTTGCCGAGGATGTGGAGTATGCGGTAAAGAGATTTGATTTTTTTCCTAACGACGGCAAACCCAAAAGATCCCGCATCGAAAAATATTAATTGTCAGAACCACACTTTGATCTGAAAGACATTGAAATAAACCCCTCCCGTCCATTGGTTGATCCTTTTAAAAAATATCAAAAAATATTTATATTCTTTCATGTATGGCATTGATAATGCTAATGTTTGCAATGCCTAATAAATATTTCTTTTAATTCTTGGTTACGGGAAAGAATAACTTCATGAAAAAATGGCGTTTTTTGGGAGTTCTCGGGGTTCTATTGTTGTCATTTGGTTTGCCGGGTTGTGGCGGTGGCGGCGGAAGTGGAAGTGGGGGCAGTTCCACTTCGGGATGGGAGCTTTCGTTTCAGGCAAGCCGTTCTTTCAGTGGAGGGCGGTCTGTGGCAACTGGGGACGTGAATAGTGATGGCTATAACGATCTAGCTGTAGCCAATGTTGGTTCTGGTACAGTATCGGTACTGTTGAATCGTGGGGATGGGACTTTTGTTTCGGCGGTCAATTATGCTACAGGCAATCAGCCTTATTCCGTAGGTTTAGAAGATGTGGATATCGACGGTCATCTCGATTTGATTGTAGCAAATTACAGTGATGATAACGTTTCGGTGTTTTTGAACAATGGTGATGGGACGTTTTCAATGGCGGTTGATTTTGCTGCAGGAACAAATCCTTGCTCCATTGCTTTGGGCGATTTGAATGATGACGGAAGCTCCGACCTAGTCGTTGCAAATGTTGATTCCGACACGGTTTCAGTGCTTTTTAATAACGGGGGTGGAACCTTTTCAGTGGCCACCAATTATGCCGTTGGCGACCAACCTTGTTCCGTTGCTTTGGGGGATGTAAATGGCGACGGGTACCTCGATCTGGCCGTGGCAAATAATATTGACGATAACGTCACGGTGTTTCTGAACAACGGCGAAGGGACGTTTGCCGCAGTGGTCAATTACGCAACGGGTAGATATCCATATTCTGTGGTTTTGGGCGATGTAAATAGTGACGGAGATCTCGATCTGGTAACCGCGAATTATTTAGACGATACTATTTCAGTGCTTTTAAACAACGGCGATGGTTCCTTTACTTCGGCCACTGATTATGTTGTTGAAAGCGGGCCTCGTGCCGTGGCTTTGGGTGATGTAGACGGCGACGGTGATCTCGATCTGGGCGTGGGAAATGATGTTTCTCAGGATATTTCGCTGTTGCTAAACAATGGCGACGGGACTTTTGGTGTGCCCACCGATTATGCTGGGAGCGGGGGGGCTTCCTCTATGCTTTTCAGTGATGTTGATAATGACGGCGATCTCGACTTGGTAAATAATGTTTCAGTGATCCTAAATAGGGGAAACGGGACCTTCATTACTGTGGTTGAATATGCTGCGGGCACTCAACCTTATTCCATGGTTGCAGGAGATTTAGATGGTGACGGTGACCTTGATTTGGCCACTGGAGGGCATAACTTGTCCGTGTTATTGAACAACGGTGCCGGCGGCTTTTCGGCGCCAGTAGATTACGATACGGCCAATACCTCCTATTCTATTGCCTTGGGTGATGTGGACGGAGACGGTGACCTTGATCTTGCTGAGGCAAATTATTTTGAGAATAGCATTCTTGTACTTATAAACAATGGTGATGGGTCTTTTTCTGCAAACGCTGACTATTCTACAGGCAACGCACCATATTCGGTGGTTTTGGGTGATGTAGACGGTGATGAAAATCTTGATCTCTTAGTGGCAAATTATTGGGGGCATAGTGTTTCGGTACTACTGAATAACGGCGATGGAAGTTTTTCCGAAGGAGTCGAATATGGTGCGGGAAATCGTCCCAAATATGTAACTTTGGGCGATTTTAATGATGATGGTGCTCTGGATCTTGCCGTAGCGAATGATTCTAGCAATGATATCTCTTTATTGCTGAATAATGGTGATGGCAGTTTTGCCACGGTGGGCGCTTATTCTGTTGGCATTAGTCCAACTTCTGTGGCTGTGGGAGATGTGAATGGTGACGGTGCTCTTGACTTGGCGGTGGTAAATTTGGGGGACGATAATCTTTCAGTGCTGTTCAACAATGGCGATGGGGGTTTTTCAGGGGCCGTTGATTATGCCATTGGGCATGACCCTCGTTCTGTGGTGTTAGAGGATTTGGATGGCGATGGTGATCTTGACTTGGCTGTGACGAATGGGGGGGGTGGCTCGGTTTCAATACTTTTGAATAATAGTCTCGGGTGCTTTGTATGGGCGGTCGATTACTCTGCGGGTATTAGCCCCTACCCGTTAGTCGCAGGAGATTTTGATAGTGACGGTGATTTCGATTTGATAGTTGCGAACTATTGGGATCGTAACATCTCGGTACTCCTCAACAACGGCATGGATTGAAAATCAGGTTTTTTACCTTGATTTCCCAAAAATAAAAAAAAGAAAACAGCAGGCCTGCCCGGTTACCGGGCGGGCCTGTCAATTTTTAGGGCCTGTCAGGAAAAAAAGATTTCTCGATTTCCTGGAACGCCTCCTCCAGCACCGACTCTTCCGTGGTCCAGGTGTTGTTCCCCTGCTGGCCGGCCGAGAAAACCGGTTGTCCGGTTTCATAGTCGAAAAATACCAGGCGGAAGCCGTTGAAGCGGTACCACATGTCCCACTGACTGCGGTAAGCCAGGAGGAGTACCAGTTTGGGCCGGTCCTCATCCCCCGGTGGAACCCTGCCGGCCTGGATGCGGGCCACGGCATACTGAGCCCGATCGAGTCCGGGTCCTTCGAGCGAAGATGAAGTCATGGCCGGCTTGACGCCATGGTCCCTGATAAAATTTACGGCCAGCGGCGCCTTGACGGCGAAGTTGACGTTCTGGGGTACGGCGCCGCCGCTGCGCAGGGCTACGGCTGTGGGGTTGAGAGTCATCTGGATGATGCCGATGACGGCACCCTTTTCATCCAGCAGGGGACCGCCGCTGTTGCCCGGCTGGACCTGGGCGGAAACCTGCAGCTGGCTGGGATTGTCCTTCACCCCCACGACGGAACTGATCAGTCCCTTGCTGAGTCGGGGCTTTTTACCGAGGATATGGGACAGGGGAAACCCGATGGTGAAGACATCCTGTCCCATGCGGTATTCGGGGTGTTCAAAAAGAGGCAGGGGATTGACGCCGAGTGGTTCTGCGGAACGGACTTTCAGCAGGCCGAGATCGTTTTCCCTGTCGGTTCCGATCAGCTCCGCCTCGTATCTTTGCTCGCCAAACCATACCGTTGCGGTTTTTTCATCTCCCAGAACGTGAGCGCAGGTCAGTATGTGTCCCTCGTCGCTGACCAGAAAACCACTTCCCTGCAATGCTTTCAAAGGTTTACCCGGTTCGGTCACATGGATCGAGAAGCCCATTTTTTCAAGCCTGTCGACGACCTTGGGAACGATGTGCCGGGGATCTTCTTTCGGAGGGATGAAGAGGACCTCCTCATAGGTTTGGGGCAAGACCTTCTTCTCAATTTTGACCGTCGCAGCCGTGCAGCCGAAAAACAGCATCAGAACGGCCAAAGGGCACAGTGTCCGACAGATGCGGAAAGCCGAGCTCAGAGCATTTGAAAGCAGATTTTTCCCAGTTTTTTTCTCCATATTCAAAATCTAACAGAATGGCAGTCGGAATCAATTCAGGATACCGGTTCGGTTTTAAATGATCAAACTTCTTGTTAGATATTACAAGACCCGGCCCCATTTAAATTCATTGTCCCGAACCCTGCCTTTCCTGAAAAATGGTAGTAAAATATGATTGTCTTTTGACTCGCAACGACAGGGTCTCCGTGAAAGGGATGAGATGTATGGCCAGGCTGATAAAAACGTTCCTGTTGCTGGTGGCGACGGTAATTCCCGGCTGTGGGGTGGCCGGTTACCTTGAGGGGATCCATCTCGACAAAATCCGACTGCCCCCGGGGTTTTCCATCGCCCTCTACGCCGATAAAGTTCCAAACGCACGTTCCATGGCCCTGGGTCCCGGCGGGACTCTTTTTGTCAGCACCCGCAAAGGGAACGTGGTCTACGCCCTTCAGGATAAAGATCGGGACAATCGCGCCGATGAGGTCATCACCGTGTTGAGAGGCCTCAACACTCCCAACGGCGTGGCATTTCGTAACGGCTCGCTTTATGTGGCCGAGATCAGCCGGGTTCTGCGCTACGACGGCATCGAGTCACGGCTCGACAACCCCCCGCCCCCGGTGGTGGTGAACGATTCGTTCCCCTCCGATACCCACCACGGCTGGAAATATATCGCCTTCGGGCCGGACGGCCTGCTCTACGTTCCGGTCGGCGCCCCCTGCAATGTCTGCGAGAGCGAGGATGTCCGTTACGCCAGTATCATGCGCATGAGGCCGGATGGGAGCCAATTGGAAGCTTTCGCCGGCGGGGTCCGCAATACGGTAGGTTTCGACTGGCACCCGGAAACGAAAGAGTTATGGTTCACCGATAACGGTGCCGACTGGCTGGGGGACGACCAGCCGCCGGACGAACTCAACCATGCTCCTAAAAAAGGGCTGCACTTCGGTTATCCTTACTGTCACGGCGGTGACATCCCCGATCCGCAGTTCGGGAAAAAGCGGGCCTGCGGTGATTTCAGCCCGCCCACCCTTCGCCTCGGTCCCCATGTGGCGGCCCTGGGCATGAAATTCTACACGGGCAAGATGTTTCCCCCGGAGTACCAGCGTCAGATATTTATGGCCGAGCATGGTTCCTGGAATCGCTCCGACCCCATCGGCTATCGGATCACCCTGGCCCGTTTGGAGGGCAACCGGGCAGTGAAGTACGAGGTTTTCGCGGAGGGTTGGCTGCAGGGGGGCACGGCTTGGGGCCGGCCCGTCGATGTTCTGGTTATGCCGGACGGGGCGCTCCTGGTTTCCGACGACCGGGCCGGGGCGATTTACCGCATCAGCTACACACCGTAAAAAAGCTGAGCCCGGGCCGGGAGTGCGCTCCGTAGCATGAAAAACGAGGATCATGGCAGCGGCTCTATCTCACGCGGTGCCGGAGCTGTTGTTTCAAAAACCGGCATGCCGAAAAGGTTCTGGACTCTGGCCGTGTTTTGCGCGTTTCTGCCCGGCGCCGAAGTGCCGGGCATACCCTGCGGCCATTTTTCCGGCCATCTTCCTGACCGTCAAAGCTTTGAATGCCTTGGAATACCTGGGCCTTCTGACCGGCTCCAATCCACATGAGTTCAGTAGAAGCGACAACGCTCCTGACCCAGGGGGCAACACACGGTCTTTGGGAGGCCCTCACAACCGGCGGGCTCGGAATTGTTCTTCCGGCTTCGTTTGACAACGAAGGTTTTTCGAAATCCCTCCCATGGCAGTTTCCCCCCTCAGTTTACTTTTTGAGCGGCCGCGGTCAGGCCATTCTGCAAAAGGAGGTTCTTTGGGGCTGGCTGCTGTGGCCCTGATGGTCAGGATCGCTGTTTTGACGGGGCCAAAGGTCTGGAAAGAAAGTACCGTCCTCCGCCGGGGAAAAGAATGAACCTTAATCTTTTCCCATCCTGATACCGGGTTAAGCGCTTGGGTTGGTATTTGCCTTTTTACGGTGCTGGAAAAGGACCTTTTCAAGGCTTGGTCATGTAATCCGAGAAAAAAAAGATAAACTATAGAAATAAGACTTATCAAGCCATCAAATCGAAGGAGAGGACCCGGATTGAAATCAGAGTGTTGGATCAGCGTGGCAAAAATTGTCGCGTTTGCTGGAAAGTAAAAGATTTAGCCCGGATTTTCATGCGGGTTTCCATTATACCCATAATCCCAAGATCGCTTTTGAAGTTTCGAGATTCTGAAAGTACACCTGCAGGGAGAACCTTCGTCTTGGATTTCAGTTGTGTGTCCCCGAGGTATTGGTGACATGAATTCGAAATAATCCGGTCAAAACGGAAATCGGTGCGGCGCATGGACATTAACGGATTGAGCCTTTCGTTTCGCGATTCTGAAAAGGAGACCCAATTCCTCGACTCCTATTTCTGGCTCAATTTGTCTCATCTTCGCCTTTGTCTGACCTTGTCGGTCATTTTTTTTACCATTTATGCCTACACCGATTTTTTGCTGGCCCGGGAAAGTCTTCGAATCCTTCTGACTATTCGTTTCGGCATTGTGGTGCCCGCCTTTCTTCTGGTTTTGATTCTGACCTACGTCCGGAAAGACATCTATAAACGTTTCTGGCAAGGGTTCAATGGTTTTTTCGTACTTCTTTCCGGCTTGAGCTATATCATCATTACGGCCCTGGGTGCCCCGCCTTACGGCCATTCCATGTATGTCGGAGTCATTTTCTGCCTTTTTTTCGGCTATACATTCATCCGTTTCCGTTTTATCTGGGCGACCCTTTCCGGCCTGGCCTTGACCGCCGCTTATATTTTTAATGCTTTTCGTATCATCGATGTCCCGGGCCCGTTGCTTGCGATTCAGATTCCCATTCTGGTGGGGGTCAATGCCCTGGGAATGCTGGTCGCTTACCATATGGAATTTTCAGCACGCCAGGCTTTCCATTTGAATCGCCTGTTGCAGGTAGAGAAAGAGCATGTGGATGAAATCAACCGCAAGCTTGAAAATACCGTCAGGAACCGGACCGCGGAATTGCTGGTCAGCAACCAACGTTTGACGGCCAAACTGGAGGAACTGAAAAAAAGCGAGCAGGAGCGCACCAGCCTTGAAAAACAACTCGCCCAAGCCCAGAAAATGGAGGCGGTAGGGCGGCTTGCGGGAGGGGTGGCACACGATTTCAACAACATTCTACAGGCCATTATCGGTTGCATCGAGTTGGCAAGAATGGCCGAAGACCGAGACGAACAACTAAAATATATTGATGAAGTCGGTGAGGGGGCTGTGAAGGCGGCGGCTCTAACTCGGCAGCTATTGGCATTCAGCCGTCAGCAGGTGATCGAGCTAAGAAAAATCGATCTCAACGATCTGATTGAAAACTTTCTGAAGATGATCCGGCGGACGATCGGGGAGAACATGGAGCTGACATTTACGCCATGCCGGGGGCCCGCCCAAATTCGTGCCGACCGGGGCCAGGTCGAGCAGATTCTTCTGAATCTCTGTGTCAATGCCAGGGATGCCATGCCCAAGGGCGGCCGGATACTGATCGAGACCACCTTTCATAGTCTGGATGAAAGTTTCTGTGAAAAAAACCTCGAAGCCAGGGCCGGGGATTTTTTCGCTCTGGCCGTCACCGATAACGGCTGTGGCATGGACCAGATCACTTTGAGTCGTATTTTTGAGCCATTTTTTACCTCCAAGGAGCATGGGCGGGGTACCGGCCTTGGCCTGGCCACGGTCTATGGAATTGTAAAGCAGCACAAGGGATTTATTGACGTTTACAGCGAGCCGGGCAGGGGGAGTTGTTTTAAAGTTTATCTGCCGGCGGTCAGCGGACAGGTGGTCCATCCTTCGGTGTCGGTACCCGTGGCTGCGGTTGGCGGAACGGAAACGATCTTTTTGGCTGAGGATAATGAGAGTGTCAGGCGTTTTGCCGACATATTGCTTCGTAATGCCGGGTATACCGTCATCACTGCGGCCGATGGCCGGGAAAGCCTTGAATTGCTGGAGAAAAAAATTGCCGATGTGGATATGGCGATTCTCGACGTGATCATGCCTTATTGCGGCGGACAGGAGGTCTACAGGGCGATTCGCCGCATGCGGGCCGATCTGCCGGTGTTGTTCAGCAGCGGCTACAGTACCAATGCTGAGGAGACCAATTTTGTGACTGCCGAAGGCTTGGAGTTGATCCAAAAACCTTATGAACCGTCAATTTTATTGAAAAAGATACGGGATGTCCTGAATGCCTCCGGGCCTCACCGTTAACCATCCTGCCTCTCTTCCGGCTTCAGACTCATAAAAAACAGAGGACCCCCCGGTTTCCCGTTCCTGGCAGGGAGCCGATTTGCAGGGAGATGATGTCGGAGCGGTAAAAAAAGACGTCATTTTTACTGTTTCCAATTGGCGGAAAGTCATTATACTTTTCGGGAAAGAGATTGTTTTCTGATAAAGGGCAAACCATGAGCCATGACGAGAAAAATAACCGGATAATTGTCGAGGATGACCGCACCGGCTTGAGTGTCGAAGCACTGCACCGCGCCATTCTCGACCATCTATATTATCTTCGGGGCCGGGACCGGAAGACCGCGACCAAGAATGACGTCTATATGGCCCTCGCTTTCGCTGTCCGGGACCGGATCATGAGTCGCTGGCTCCGTACTATCGAAGCGATCCGCGAGAAAAAGACCCGCGTCGTCAGCTATCTGTCGGCCGAGTTTCTGCTCGGGCCGCATCTGGGAAACGGCCTCATCAATCTCGGCATTACCGAGCAGGCGAAAGAAACGGTAGCCGGTCTCGGGTTCGAGTTTGATTTTGACGCTATTATTGAACAGGAAGAGGAGCCGGGCCTTGGCAACGGCGGCCTTGGAAGGCTGGCCGCCTGCTACATGGACTCCCTGGCGACCCTGAAAATCCCTGCCATCGGCTACGGTATCCGTTACGAGTTCGGCATTTTCGACCAGGAGATCAAGAATGGCTGGCAGGTTGAGGTGACGGACAAGTGGCTGCGCTGGGGCAACCCCTGGGAGATTGAGCGGCCGGAAATAATTTTTGACGTCAAACTGGGCGGCTATACGGAACCCTACCATGACCCCCGGGGCGAATATCAGGTGCGCTGGATTCCTGAGCAGGTCGTCAAAGGGGTGGCTTTCGATACGCCAATTCCGGGATACCGTGACGATTCCCTCAGCCTCCTACGCCTTTGGAAGGCCGAAGCGGTCGACTCCTTTGATTTTCAAGCCTTCAATGTCGGCGATTATTTCGGCGCCGTGCATGAAAAGGTATCCTCGGAAACTATTTCCAAGGTTCTCTACCCCAACGATGCACCGGAGGTCGGCAAGAAACTGCGCCTTTCCCAACAATATTTTTTTGTTTCCTGCTCCATCCAGGACATGATCCGCCTTCATCTGCTCTCCGCCCGGCCGCTCGATACCTTTCATGAATGGTTTGCCATTCAGCTCAACGATACCCATCCCTCCATTGCCGTCGCGGAACTGATGCGGCTCTTGATCGATCAGTTTTTCATGCCTTGGGACGAGGCCTGGCATATTACCAAAAATACCTTTTCCTACACCAATCACACCCTTCTTCCCGAGGCCCTGGAAAAGTGGCCACTCCCCCTTTTCCGGGAGCTTCTGCCTCGGCATCTGGAAATCATTCTGGAGATCAACCACCGCTTTCTCAAGGAGGTGCGTCATCGCCATCCGGGAGACAACGAACTGTTGTCACGTTTGAGTATTATCGAGGAGCGGGATGAAAAATATGTGCGTATGGCCCATCTGGCTTGTGTCGGGAGCCATGCCGTCAACGGCGTCGCGGAGCTTCATTCGGAACTGTTGAGGAAAACCGTCCTGCGGGACTTCTGGGAATACGCGCCTGAAATGTTCCACAATATAACCAACGGCGTTACGCCGCGGCGTTGGCTGGTGTTGAGTAACCCGGGGCTGGCCCGTCTGATCAGCGACCACATCGGTGAGGGATGGGTCAGGCATCTGGAGGATTTGCGGGAGCTGGAAAAGTATGCCGATAGTGCGGAATTCAGGCAGCGGTGGCGCCAGGTCAAACGGGAGAACAAGGAGCAGTTGGCGGCCTTCATCCGCAATCGCAACCGGGCCGTCATCAATCCCGATACTTTGTTCGATGTTCAGGTCAAGAGGATTCATGAATACAAGCGCCAGCATCTGAACATTCTTCATATCATCACCCTCTACCATCGCATCAAGACCAACCCGGCAGTCGACATTACCCCCCGGACCTTTATTTTCGGGGGCAAGGCGGCGCCTGGCTATTACATGGCGAAGCTGATCATCAAACTGATCAACTCGGTGGCCGAGGCGGTTAATCGCGATGCCGATGTGGCCGGGCGTCTCAAGGTTGTCTTCTTTCCCAACTTCAATGTCAAAAACGGCCAGCGGGTCTACCCGGCGGCCGATCTTTCTGAACAGATTTCCACAGCGGGCAAGGAGGCTTCGGGAACGGGAAACATGAAGTTTGCCATGAACGGCGCCCTGACTATCGGCACTCTCGACGGTGCGAATATCGAGATCTGCGAAGAGGTGGGGGAGGAGAATTTTTTCCTTTTCGGGCTGAGGGCGGACGAAGTCAGCGATCTCAAAGCCGCCGGCTACAGACCCCGTCAGTATTATGAGGACAACCCCCAGCTTAAGGCCGTCATTGATCTCATCACATCGGGTTTTTTTGCCGACGGCGATTCCGGGCTTTTCAAGCCGCTGGTCGATTCCCTGCTGAACCAGGATCCCTACATGCTGCTGGCTGATTATCAGTCCTACGTGGACTGCCAGGAAAAAATAAGCCAAATCTATCGGGATCAGGACCAGTGGACGCGCATGTCCATTCTCAATGTCGCAAGAATGGGGAAATTTTCCTCGGACCGCTCAATCCGGGAATACTGCGAGAAGATCTGGCACATCCAGCCCGGGAACGCTCAATTCAATGGTGTAAGCTCGGCTTGACGATTTACCAGCCTGAACCTATCTCGGCACATACAAGAGAGAATGAGAGGGGGGGCAGGCCGCTCGTTTTTGTGTTATTCCTTCCTAAATCGAATCTGACAGTCATGAAAAGCTCGTTTTACCCTCCAGGTGGAATTGGGGAGGGGTATATCTGGATTCCCAGGGTTCCTTAAACAATCCTTCCAAATAGCCTTTTTCTATCCCCTCAAACAAAGTGGCATAACTTCTGAGATGGTTACCGGAATACCGATCTTTTGTGCTTATTCTGGGTACTTTTTGTTGACATTAAAATTTATTTAATTATAATAATTCAAATTTTATGATCTTATCGTTTTTGTTTTTCTATGCCATTTAGCTGTATTGGGCAGCACAAAGTTCACACCAAATCAAATTATGAATAGATTTATTTCGCGCAAAAACTTGAAACAGTAATCTCCAAAAGAGAAAAAACAACCCTTAATAAGTTTGGTGCGGCTGATGTTTACTCCCCGGAAAAGTTGTGGGATTTTTTTTAATTTTCAGATCTTGGAGGGAAAAAATGCGAATTGCTCATTTGCCAGTGGTGTTAATGGCTTCTTTGATGCTGATACTGACAGGCTGTGGAGGAGGGGGCGGCGGCGGTAGTAGCAGCAGTCGCGGTTTTGATGGCAGCTATGTATTTGGTACTGGCCATGGTTACGGTGATAATTTGTCGTATGTAGCATTTGGTGATGCGGATTTTTCGGGAACCTCACTGGATATTAATGCTATAGAAACTGAGGGCGATTCTATTGATAGCCCTGTCGGGGCAGTTTTTTTTAATTCTCATAACCTTGCTACAGTTGATTGGTACGGTGATAGAAACACTATAGCCAATATAGCTAAATCTGCGAATGATCAGTATTTAATAATTGGATGGGAAGATAATCAAGGCGGTTCCGGAATGGGTTTCGGCATACAAAATGAGTTTTCTGGTGCTGATGAAACTTTGGCAAATGGAAATTATAGATTTTTGCAGTTGATAGACGATCAAAGGAACACCGGCCCTTATTTATATTCGATTATTGAAGACATATCCCTTAGCGGCGATGGAACTGGTTACAGTATCGATGATGACGGAACATTTACATTTGATGATGAACCCTTAGCCATTGGTCAAATTAGCGCCGATGGAAGTGTTATTGCCATGTTTAAGTATGATGCCGGAGACGTAGACGACGATCTTGTTTATATCTCTTTGGCCATAAAACAATCGTCAGGAAAATTATCTGATGCACTTGTTGGCAACACTTATAACATGCTAAGACTTGGGGGGGAGGATACTCAACCCATTAACGCCATGGTAGGGTACAGTACCATAACTTTTAATACTTCCGATAGTTGCACAATAATAGACATCATTGACGATGATGGTAATAACCCTGGCACTTGTATCTATTCCATTGCAGCCGATGGAAGCTTTGAGATCGAAGTTGGAGAAGACCCGGAAGGAGACCCTGACAATGTGGTATTAGAAGGGATGGTCTCGGAGGATAACCAACTATTTTCAGTTGTTCTTCCAAACGACCCCAACGATGCAAGCCCTGACATACCTTTTATTGTCATAGGAACCCTGCAGCCATAAATTACCATTTCATCCATGATTCGGAAAAACCGAATCCCGGATGAAATGGTAAAAGTCCTCTATTTAGGAAATAAAAGTTCTCATTTTTTGTTCAAGGCCTTTCCTGTTTTATTTATCACAACAAATAATACATCAAAAAGCCCCTCTTCTTTTCAGTAGGGGCTTTTTTGTTTTTTCCCAGTTCGGGCACACAGTCGAGCCTTCAAAAAGGTGATTCTAAAAAGTAGTTCTACAATTAATTCTTGAATAATCTAAGGATTAATCGGCTCCTACCTCGGCGGAAATAAACCCGCACCGTTAAAAATTGAGCGTTATTAGCTTGGCTTGATCCATTTCGCCACCAGAAATGCCCCGGTATCGAGATTTGCTTCAATCCCATTTTTTTCAATAACTTTGGCTTTTTCCGGATCTTCGTCCTTGAAAAAATGTACCACGGTCTTGAATTGGCCCTGGACCGGCGCCAGTGCCAGCAGCTCCTCTGGCGAGCGGAAGTAGGCCTTGTCGTAGAGGTCGCTTTCGCCGCTTTTGGCGCGGCAGCTGCGTTCTTCGGCCCAGGGCGAGAGGCGGTTGAGGGTGGCGATGACCAGGGCGCCGCCCGGCTTGAGGACGCGGAAAAGTTCGCTGACGGCCTTTTCGCCGTCGGCAATGAATTCGATGGCGGTATTGGAGATGACCTTGTCGAAGTAGCCGTCAAGGAAAGGAAGATCGAGGATGTTGCCTTTGACCGGCAGAAAATCAAGCCCTTTGGCTTTATATGCAGCGACCTCAAGCATCTTGGGGGAAATGTCCATACCCACTACCTTGGGCCCCTTTTCCAGAAAATCGGTGGTAAAAATTCCGGTGCCGCAACCGGCGTCGAGGATAGTTTCGCCGGGCTGGGGATTCAGGGATTCCATGAGAAGATTCAACTCGGTTTCCCGGACAATCCGTCCGAGGGGGGTTTTAAACCATTGCTCGTATTTATCGGACCAGTCATCAAAAATCTGTTTTTTTTCTTTCATGCATTCCTCCAGTTCCCTGATTGAAGAGGCCAATGATTATTTCATGGTGAAAACCAATCCCGGCTGAGTGGAGTAAATTTTTTTATTTTAATCAATCTATATATTCAAATTCAAAAATACAACCCGTTTTTTGTGATAAAAAAAATCCTTTTGGACAATAGTTGTACCTGTTCAGAAACTCCCATATGGAACGGGCTCTTTTCGGCCGGAGTTGTTTTTTCGTAGTCTGACACCCCGGATAATTGATACTGTAGTTCAAATTACATAATTTCAAAGGGAAGCGGGAGGATAACATGAAAAATGCTGGGGGTTTCTTGGCCCTTTTTTTCTTGACGCTTGGTTTAACGGGATTGTGCGGATTAGGTTCGCTCCAGGCGGATGCCGGGGTTAATCTACCCCAATCCGACCTGGCTTTAGGTGAGCAAATCTATAAAAAAGCCTGTTTTGCCTGTCACGATAGCGGGCTTCTCGGAGCTCCAAAACTGGGCAGTGCTGCGGAATGGAAGCCGAAAATCGAAAAGGGTATGGATGCCCTTTTTCACAATGTCATCAATGGATATCAGGGAGCAACCGGATACATGCCTCCGCGGGGGGGGATGGATCTCAGCGACGAGGAAGTATTTTCGGCCCTGACTTTCATGGTTGAAAAGAGCCGTTAAGGTCTCTCGGATAATATCTTTTCCAGGCCTTGAAAGGATTCGTAACTGGTCACCACCCCCTGTAAAATGGCTTTTGCTGCATGCCTGGTTCAGACTTGTTTAAAAATGTTTAATATCCTGATTTTGCTGGAGAAAAACCCCGGAAAGGTCAGGGTTTTTTAATTTTCTTTGCCGGGGATTTGGCACGGTATCCGCAACTTTAAACGACGAAAAACGGCGGTCCTGCCCTATTTTCCATAATGGGCATCTTCTCGATTCGCTTAAAAGTTTCTTGGCAATGAATGATGTCCGGGAGGTCAATGGTGACAATATTGCTTTTTAACCGTCAGCCTGTTTATGATCGCAATCTTAAGGTGATCGGCTATGAAATCGTATCAGAAAAGCCTCAAAATGAAGGTTTTTCTCCAGACCCGCTTCGCCAGGTTTTCAGTGAGCTTGAGGAAACGGATGTCAATACCTTGGCGTCCGACGGACGACTGTTCCTGGATTCAACCCCTCTGCAGTTTTCCGATGGCGAATGGATGCTTCCGCCGGAAAAAAGCGTTCTCCAGATTCAATGGCCCCCTTCCGGAGAACCTGACGCTTTTTTGAAGAGTTTGAAATCACTGGCAGAGAAGCGACATCAGATTGCCCTAACCGGATTCAGCGGTTACGACAAGCCTGAATTTATGCGCATGGCGGATGTATTAAAATTGGATGTGGCCGCCTCGGGTCTCTCGGACCTGGAAATGACTTTGGATCGTATGCGCCGGTACAAGGGGAAGTTGCTTGCCGACAAAGTCGAGACTCAGAAAAAATATCAGGCCTGCCATGAACTGGGTTTCGATTATTTTCAGGGGTTTTTCTACTGCCAGCCGGTGGAGCTGCCAAGGCGTTCGGTCCCGGCCAGCCAAACAGCAGTAATGAGGCTTCTTGCCCGCATTCAGGACCCCAATGTCGATCTCAGGGAGCTCGAAAAAATTATTTCTCAGGATGCGGCCCTCTGTTTTCGCCTCCTGCGTTACCTGAACAGCGCCGGTTTCGGTTTGACCCAGAAAGTTGACAGTGTTGCCCGCGCGGTCAACCTGCTGGGGTTGGAGCCGCTGAAAATCTGGTGCAGTGTCATTCTTCTTTCCCGCATAGAAGGCAAGCCGGTTGAACTTATGAAGACCTCTCTGACTCGGGCCAGAATGTGCCAAGCTTTGGCTGAACAGGGGGAGGGTGGAAATTCCTCAATGTTCTTTATGGCCGGACTCCTTTCCTTATTGCCGGCTTACATGGATCGCACCATGGAAGATATCGTGAACGAATTGCCTTTGGCCGATGACATCGTCAATGGTCTGGTAACAGGGCAGGGGCAGGTTGGCAAGGTACTCGGGAGCACTGTCGATTACGAGCGGGGAGAATGGAAAAATCTGGAGCAGGCGGACTTCGAAAAGCCTGTTTTGCGTTCTTCTTATCTTGATGCGGTCTGTTTCACCGAAGAAAGCTTCAAACGTCTCGGTTGAAAAAAGTAAACTCACAAAAAAGCCCCTGGTTTCTTTAGATTCCAGGGGTTTTTTTGTGGTTTATTGCTGTGGCTTTTAGAACATGGAAGCAGTACGGCTGATGGCCTGTCGCAGTCGGGTTGATGCCGCCAGGAGCATGCTTTTCAGGAGCCGTATTCCGGCCTCTGGATTCTCCTTCAGGATTTTTTCAAAGTTGTCCTTGCTGAGCAGCAGGAGAGTAGAGCTTTCCATGGCGGTAGCTGAGGTGGCACGGGGTTGACCGTCCAGAATACAGAGTTCCCCGGCCAGGGTGCCTTTGCCGAAAAGGCCCACAACCACTTCACGTCCCTTGAATTCGGTTTCTTTGGTTATTTTGATTTTTCCTCCGACAATAAATGCCAGATGGTCGGACATTTCGCCCTCTTTCCACAGGATTTCTCCCGCGGGGATGTGTTTGAACTTGAAATATGAAATCAGGTTTTCCAAGTCGTTTTCGGCGAGATAGTAAAAAAGATCTGAAATTTCCTGGCCGGCGCTGAGCATTATTTCCATCCTGTGTCAGAAAGATTGATTTTTGCCTTGCCCAGCAAAATGCAAAACCCTTGCCCGGAAAATGGCATGGCCTTTTTCCGGGAATGGAATAGTGCTTCGGAAGGTGTCAGCGGGAGAAAAAAGATAAAAAAAAGGATGTGCCTCGGCACATCCTTAAAACATCTATTTAAATCGACATCGCAGTTTATTTTTTCATGCGTTTTCTGGCAAAACCGGCACCGATAAGACCGGCACCGAGAAGCAGGAAGGTGGAGGGTTCGGGAACCGGGGCGGGGCCGGCGACCAGAACGTTTTGGGCGGAATTACCAATTTGAATATTATAATAGCCAGGTGCCGTGGTATATTCCAATTCAAGAGCCAAAACGATCCCTTCGGTAAAGGCGCCCGATCCTATCGCCGTATTTGCCGCACTGATAAGAGCGGCCCTCAGGTCAGAATAACTGGAATCCTGTCCTTCCAAATGCCAGAGGGCGTTTTGCAAGGCATCGGCACTGGCATCCTCGTTATACGAGAAGGAGGCTTCATAAGTATCAAGATCCCCGGTGGTATAATGCCAGTAAAGCCATTTGGTTTGTTCGGTGATGTTATCGAGGAAATCGACAATTAAAAAACCATTTGTATAATCAAGGTATTGGCTCTTTTCCACGCAAAAGGTATCGAAAAGATGTGTTCCAGTCCTGTTTGCGCCGGTATAGACATTGTACTCACCCCCATTGGTTCCACCATATCCGGAATCTTCGAAATAAATGGTATCGCCAATGTTTACCTCAGTCTCGCCATAGGTCGTAAATGCAAAGACGGACCCCGTAAAAATTAAACCTAGCGTCATCAAAATACATAAAATTTTTAACATTTTGGTCATGATACCCCCCCCAGTGATTGTCTATAGGCATTTCAGGTGTAATCATTAAGCACTTCCCATGCCATCATGTAACATATTGGAATTATTATGAAAAATTTTTATTGGGGCAGGTTTTGCCGAGCCTTGTAAAGATATTCGACAACTGGAAAAATTTTCAGATTTTAAAAATAGTCAGCAATAACAAAAGGTTGTGATTTATCAATTGTTTTATCGCAGGAAATTGACAGCTCCGGTCGTTTTTATTGTAAAAAAAACCGACGGGTAGAGGACCGGGCGAAGGTCTGAAGCGTTTTGGAAAGGAGAGCAAAGCAGGGATAAAGCCTGTTTTCAATTAAAAGCAGAGATTCGTCTTATCTGTAAGAATTTCCGACAAAAAAGCCGGAGGCGATAAGGGCCTCCGGCTTTTTCATTTATCCTGTTGCGGAATTGCTATTTTCTCGTGCGTTTTTTGGCGACTCCGAGACCGAGCAGACCGGCGCCCAAAAGCAGGAGGGTTGAGGGTTCAGGAACGGGGGCTGGTCCTGAAGCTGAAGTGATTCGCCCATAAAGATTGATGGAGTTGTTACTACTCTCTCCAGAACTGAATTGACTTAATATATTCTCGGAATTGAAGCCAAAGCCAAGAAGTTCCAAGGTATAGTCGATTCCGCCGATATTAAAGGTTTCCGGAGAAAAGCTATTTGCAAAAGAAATGATGTCGTTGTCTCTCGAATCACTATAGACGTTGGGGGTTTCATTGATCTCAAAAACAAAGTCAAAATTCGCAATCAGTGCCGGGTCACTGAAGTTCAGGGTCAGGGACAGTTGGGTGGATGTCGCCGCGGTACCTGCCCAAATGGGCTGATTGTAGTGAACAAGTTGCCCGATTTCGAAAACTTGGTCGATGTTAAAGTCAACATTGGGTGGTGCTGTTCCAGAGAAACCGAGACCGCTCTTGCCCGCGTAGGTGGCAGGTCTCCCCCATCGTACTTGCACCTCATCATCGACCACGAGGTTTTCACTAACATATGCCCCGCCAACAGTATTGCTCCAGGTCCCGTCGACATCGCTTAACGTCAGGGCCTGGACCGGGCTACAGAAAAGCCACGCGGCCAAAAAAATTGTCGCTGTGGAAACCAATGTTTTGCCAACGTTAATCCATTTCATATGCGTTATCCTTTTTTTTAATAGATCAGGGGAAATACTATTAAGTGCTTTGCTTTGTAATTTTATATAATGCACAACCCAGGCCACCTTGTAACAACTTGAAAATATTGAGAAAAAAATTTAATGGAAAATGATTTTCTGTAGGATGTAAAAAAATCCGACGTTTTTTGGAAGTGCTGAATGATACCTGTTTTCTTAATAAAAATAAATAGTTAAATAAAATTTAGAGGTTATTTTGTAATTCTAACCAAAACGATCCCTTTTTTGTGTAAAAAAAACCGGCACTTTTGGGCTATCGGAGGGTTTGAAAATTGGAAGGTTCATGCATGAATTGCTGGTAAATGTTTTTCAGGAGTTGTATAAAAGCACAAAAGACCTCAAAAATCTCTGAAGAGGCCAATATTTCTGATAAAAAAGAGGGGCAGGAGGTTGTTGGGGTTCAATACTTTTCGAACTTGTCGAAAAAATTGACATCAGATATACGGAGAACCGCAGCATGGAAGAAAACAAACCACAAGAATCGGGTGAATCTGCGAAGCCATCCAATTTCATCCGCACCATCATTGATGAAGATCTTAAAAAAGGAAAAAACGACGGTCGGGTGGTGACCCGTTTTCCGCCCGAGCCGAACGGTTATCTGCACATCGGCCACGCCAAATCGATCTGTCTCAATTTCGGTCTGGCCCGGGATTATAAAGGCAAATGCCATCTCCGTTTTGACGATACCAATCCCTGCAAGGAGGATGTCGAATACGAGGAGTCCATCGAGGGGGATGTCCGCTGGCTGGGGTTTGACTGGGGAGAGAATCTTTTCCATGCGTCCGATTATTTTCCTCAGCTTTACCAGTATGCCATCGACCTGATCAAACAGGGAAAAGCCTATGTATGCTCCTTGAGTGCAGACGAAATGCGGGATTACCGGGGAACCTTGAAGGAGCCTGGGAAAAACAGCCCCTGGCGGGATCGCGGTATCGAGGAAAACCTTGAGCTCTTCGAGCGCATGAAGAATGGGGAGTTCGAGGAAGGCACCCATGTCCTGCGCGCCAAAATAGACATGGCCTCCCCTAACCTCAACATGCGCGACCCGGTCATCTACCGCATCCGCAAGGAGTCGCACCACCGCACCGGCAGCCAGTGGGTCATTTATCCCATGTACGATTATACCCATTGTATCTCCGACGCCCTGGAGCGCATCACCCATTCCATCTGTACGCTGGAATTCGAGGATCACCGCCCGCTTTACGACTGGGTACTGGATCAGCTTGATGTTCCCTGCCACCCCCAGCAGATCGAATTTGCCCGCCTCAACATAAACTACACGGTGCTGAGCAAGCGGCGTCTTATCGAACTGGTGGAGGGTGGACATGTCAGCGGTTGGGACGATCCGCGCATGCCGACCCTGGTCGGTTTCCGCCGCCGTGGCTATACTCCGGCTTCCATCCGCAATTTTTGCGACCGGGTGGGGGTCGCGAAAAAAGACAGCTGTGTCGACATGGGACTGCTTGAGTTCTGCGTCCGCGAGGACCTCGACCGAAACGCCCCGCGCGCCATGGGGGTCCTGCGGCCCCTGAAACTCGTCATTGACAATTATCCGGAAGGGCAGGTGGAGCAATTCGAAGCGCCCTGCCATCCCCAGAACCCTGACATGGGAACCAGGAAAATTCCGTTTTCCAGAGAGGTGTATATCGAGAGGGATGATTTCATGGAGGACCCTCCCAAGAAATTTTTCCGTCTCGGGCCCGGCCGAGAGGTTCGTTTGCGCTACGGTTATATCGTCACGTGTGTCGACTACGTGAAGGATGAAAAGAGCGGGGAGATCAGCGAGGTTCACTGCACCTACGATCCCGATACCTTGGGAGCGGCGCCGCAGGACGGGCGCAAGGTCAAGGGGATTATTCACTGGGTGTCGGCGGCCCACGCCGTTCCGGCTGAGGTTCGCCTTTACGACCGGCTGTTCGATAAAGAAGACCCGACGGGCGACAAAAGCGTTGATTATAAAACCTTCCTGAATCCGGATTCCCTGGAGGTTCTGGACAATTGTTTTATCGAGCCGTATCTGGCGGGGGTTGCACCTGAGAGCCGTTTCCAGTTCGAGCGGCTGGGGTATTTCTGTGCCGACAGGAAGGATTCCAAACCCGGCCGCCCGGTCTTCAACCGTACCGTGACCTTGCGGGACACCTGGGCGAAAATTGATAAGAAGGACGGGTGAAAGGTTATTTCATCAATTTTTCGATGATAGGACGGTCGGCGGGCAGGATGGGAAAGTCGGTGAGTTCGGTGGGGTAAACCCAGCGATGCTCGGCAACCTCGATATTGCGGATTTCGCCTCCAATAGAGAGGCATTCGTAGGCGAGGATCAAAACCGGTCCCCACTCGTAGCGGTAGTAAGCGACCTCGAAGATGGATTTCACCTCGATGAGGAGGGCCAGTTCCTCCCGGATTTCACGGCGCAGGCATTCCTCGGGAGATTCGTTCTGGCTCAACTTCCCCCCCGGAAATTCCCACATATCAGCATGAGGTTTGCCATTCGGCCGGCGGGTAATGAGAATTTTGCCGTTGTTGCGCAAGATGGCGGCTGTGACGATCAGCGGTTTCATGTTGGCTCCGGATGTTGATGATTTCCGGCAGACTAACACGAGACCTTCCGCTTGAACCAATGATTTTTTACTTCCGCAGGATTGATTTGCGGCATTCATGAAAAGGGCGGCTGGTGCCTGACCGGCGGCAATTGAGCCAACGGATGGTCTGTTCGTGCGGCCTTTGGGGCAGGCGGAGCGAGGTCGGCGGATAACGACGGGAACCGGATGCATTTATGCAGTTGAAAAGGGGCGGGAATTATTGAAAGAAAAAAACGCACATACCCCGGGTGCCGAAAATTCCGAAATCGGGGCGATGTTCGATACGATCGCGCCACGCTACGATTTTCTCAACCGCCTCCTGTCCCTGGGTTTTGACCGGCGCTGGCGAAAAAAAGCCGTGGAACGATTGAGGGCTCCGGAAAACGCCCGGGTCCTTGATATGGCTTGCGGCACTGCCGACATGGCTCTGGAAATCGCCCGCCAGTATCCTTTAGCGGCAGAAATAGTCGGGATCGATATATCCACTGAAATGCTCGCCATCGCCCGGAGAAAAATAAAGGCGGCGGGAGAGGCCAGGCGGGTTCGCCTGATGGAGGGCTCTTGTGAGGCCATCCCCGCTCCGGCCGACTTTTTTGACGGGGCCGTCATCGCCTTCGGCATTCGCAATGTGGCCGATCGTGGCCAAGGGCTTCGTGAACTCAAACGGGTTCTCAAGCCAGGCGCGAGGCTGATTATCCTCGAGTTTTCCCAGCCCCGGCAGCGATTTTTCCGGTACTTTTTCGATATTTATTTTTATCGGATACTCCCTTGGGTCGGCGGTCTTTTCAGTCGCCGTTCAGCTTATCTCTATCTGCCCCGTTCTGTGGCGGAATTCCCCGAGCCATCGCGATTTGCGGCACACATCGCGGAGGCCGGGTTCGATCAGGTTTCCCATCGGAACCTGAGCTGGGGAATCGTCACCCTTTTTGAGGCAGCGATATCATCGGAAAATTAAGGCTGTTTCTTCTCAGGTGGTTTTTCCCCCCGAAAAATCTCTCCGGTTTCAGTTATCATTTTTTCGGGCAGCTTGAAAATTCTTTTGAAAATCCCCTGGGCCTTTTTGGAGATTGAGGCCATGGGGATGGCTTTGACTTGCGGGTTTCCAACCTTTCCCTTGACTTCAAAGTAGGCTGTAACAAGGGCCTTATCCTCCCCGGCCAATATCCATCCTGCAAGGGGTATATGGGTTATGATTTTGTCGACGGTCCCGAGGGGTTTGACCCCCAGGACCGCATCGACTTTCTTCTCGACAAGATTCATGTTCCCCACCAGGGAAAGGTTCATGGCGTCGCTGTCGACCCAGATGTTTTCCGAGGTAAGCAGCCCTTTGCGCATTTGAACGGTTCCCGTGGCACGGTTGAAGGGCATTCCTTCGGTGGCCATGTCCGGAAGTTTCAGAGCGAAAATTTGAGAGACGTTGAGAATGGAAAAGACCTTGGATAGAGCGTTGAATTTTTTCAGAACGCCTTTTTGGATTTCGACGTTGAACTCTCCCCTGGAAGTGGGCAGATAGGTTTTTCCAATCCTGCCCTCCAGATAAAAATCTCCTCGCAGGGTCCCGGAAACCAGGCCTCCATAACGGATGAGCTCATTGGAAACATCCTCGGCATCAAAGTTTTCCACATGCCCGGAAATTTTCAAAAGGGATGGCTTGTCCGGTGCGGTTACCACCAGGACCTGACCATTGCCGTAGCCGGGACCTGAGTGAAAATCGAGAGGATGGATAACCAGGATATTGTCCTTGAGGCGAATCTGGCCGCGGGCATTTTGAAAGTGAAAACGGTCAATGACCCCTTTTTCCGCCTCAACATCAATAAGCAAAGTCCCTTTCCCGTCTTTTTTCTCAGGGCGTTTTTTTTCTTTGCCTGTTTTTCCCCAAAGGTCGATGACTTCATCGATAACAGCGTTTTTTGAAGATATCCAGAGCCGTGTTTCCGGGTTTTGGGTCAATGTCACGTAGCCCTTAACCGTGGCGACGGTCCCTTTTTCAAGAACAGTATGGACCTCATCGAAACGTATCTGGTTCTTGTCAATGGTCAGCGCTCCGTCCAGGTCGTAGAGGTAGGACTGGTCGCTTGGGAAGATCAATTCGTCCGCCCGGATTCTGGGACTTTTAACACTCAGATGAAGTATGGGATCGGGAGTCCCCCCCAGGGTGCCGGACACCATGATCGGCGAGGTGCCCAGGCGGGCCATGATATTGCTGAATTCAGCCTGATCCGGAGTAAAATCAATGGTGCCGTTGATCCCTTTAAGGTCCGCGAGAATACTGGTGAGGTGGACTCCGGCTCCTTTCAAGGTCAGGACCCCCCGGCTTAGCGGAACTTGTCCGCGTCCGCCCTGCCAGTTCTGGGTAAAGGAGATTTTTCCCTGCGGTTGTAGTCGCTGCAGGAGTTTGCCGGTACGGGGGATCTTTTCCAGGTCCAGATCGCCGAGATTCAACTGAATCTCATAGTCAGGGTTGGCCCCCAGATTGCCGTGGCCCTGCCCCTCCGCCTGGATCAGGCCGCTGGTGAGGTGAGCTTTTTCAAGGGTCCAGGTCTTCAAATCGGTACTTGCCGTTGCCTCCAGGCGGGCGCTCTCGGTTGAATCCTTGAAGACCAGGTCGCCACTTGCCACCGACAGAGGAGAAAGGTCGCCTTCAAGGCTCAACCAAAGTTTTTGCCCATCGCCCTGCATCCGGAATTTCATGGGCGCGCTTCCCTCCAGTATCAGTTTCTTCCCAGCGGAGAGGGCCGGAAGTTTCATGAGCTTTTCCGCCGGCAGGGGCGTGTCGGCCTCGAAGTGCAAGTTCCTGGCGCCGGTAAAAGGATTTTTGATCGTCCCCTGGAATTGCCAGGGAATGTCCAGGCAGGACAAAAAACCCTTTTTCAGGTCCAACTGGTTGCCGGCCAGGTTGATTTCGAAGCTGAGATCCCGGATCCCGTCCGTGCCGGGGAGCGGCAGTTGGCCTTGAGCAAAAGTCATCCGGCCGCTGATTCCGGCAAGCATGTCCGGGAGTTGCGCCGACAGGGGGCCGTCGTAAGTTAAAGAATTGATCTGAAGGTTTCCCTGGGGTTTCGATTCAGGCGATTCGGGAAAGAAAGAGGGTGCAGGATACAACCCCAGGAGGCTCTCGAGTGGAACATCCGGGGAGGAAAATTCAGCCGTCAGGTGCGGCGTATCCTGTTGGTGCCCCAGCTCGGCTCTTCCGGCCAGAGAAACCTTGTTTACCCGAATGGAGATGTTGTCAAAAGCTTCGCTCCGGGGAGTATGGGTCCAGCGGGTTTTGGCATGAATCTCCTCGATAGCGACACTCTTTCCCCCGGAACCCGCAGGCGTTAAACGTAATGCTTTCCCGGTCAGGCGGGCTTCAATTTCAACCCCTTGAGCCGGAATGCCGCTTGCCTCGATCTTCGCCTGACAGGTGCCGCTTCCGCCCTCCAGGGAGGTCAGGGAAGGCGCTTGTCTCAACAGGGAGCCGGGCAGAAAATTTCCAAGGATGGCTTCGAAATGAAGAGTGCCCTCTCCCCACTGGGTTGCACTCTCCGGCTGGGTGAAGAGCCCCCTGATCGACCAGGGGCAGGGCTGACCGTTCTGAAGAAGTTCGCCCGCAACCGAAAAGCGGGTCCGGAAAGGTTGGGTGGTAATGCGAAGATTACCTTGAATTTTTTCAATCGACAAAGGCGTTTTCAGGCGGGCACCGCTGCTGTCGATGATTTTCAAGGCGCCATTGGCAAGGTTGAGAGTTTGAAAAGGGAGCTCCAAAACCATTTTGGGGTCAGCGGGGGCGGCGGCTTTTCCACCCCTTTGGCGGTTCAAATCCAGAACGAGAAACGGGGATTCGCAATTGAGCTTGGCAAAAGACAGCCGGCCGGCGAGCAATGGCAAGAGCCTCGGTTTAACGAACAGGCGGGGGATTTCGAGCCGCTCACCGTTTTCCTCCAGGGTTCCGATACGGACATCCCGGACTTCAAAAGCGATTCCCTGGGAAAAATTAAATTTCGCCGGGCCCAGGGTGACCGGCCGCCGGAGTGCCTGGGTGAGCCTGGCTTGGAGAAAGTCGGTGACTTCCGTAGGCTTGATGGAGGTGACCAGCCCGATTGAAATCGCCAGGAGGGCGGCAAAACCGATTAACAGCTTGAAAATTAGTGGGCGACGAGAGGCCATGAAATGGATATTAACGGTTTTGGGTTGGCAAAAAAATCCCGGAACTTCCGATTAAACAGACTACTATGCTGTCACGCTTTTTTCAATAGTTCCCGGACGTTGATAACTCTTTACAGTGCAGCCCTAACTTGCTAGTCTAAAAAACCTTTTCAAATCCTCTCAAAGTGCCGGATACGGGCCCTTCCCAGATGAGAATTAAACAGCTCGAAATCGTCGGGTTCAAATCTTTCGTCGACAAGGTTTGCCTGCAGTTTCCCCAGGGGATGAACACTATTGTCGGTCCCAACGGGTGCGGGAAAAGCAATGTTTTTGACGCCATCCGCTGGGTCATGGGAGAGCCGAGCGCCAAAAGCCTGCGCGGCGGGTCCATGGAGGACGTCATCTTCAAGGGTAGCGAGACGCGCAAACCCCTTGGAATGGCTGAAGTTTCCCTGATCCTTGCCGTTGAAGAGGAGTACGTTCCCGAGCCCTACCGAAACTGCAGTGAAATCATGGTGACGCGGCGCCTCTTCCGCAATGGCGAGAGTGAATATTATGTCAATAAAATCCGCTGCCGGCGCCTGGATATTCAGGAACTTTTCATGGACAGCGGAATGGGGGCCAAGTCCTACTCCATTATCGGCCAGGGGAATATCGAGGCGGTTCTGAATGCCAAGCCGGAAGAGCGGCGGGCCCTCATCGAAGAGGCGGCGGGAGTCAGTAAATTCAAAGCGCGGCGCAAGGCCGCCCTGCGCAAGATAGAATCGACCTCCCAGAATCTCAAGCGCCTCGAAGATATCATCGGCGAAATTCAACGCCAGCTCGGCAGCCTGAAGCGCCAGGCGACCAAGGCCAAGCGGTTTCGCGAGATCCGTGAAGAGCTGAAGAGGACGGAAATCGCCATCGGCAGGCACAACTACCGCGATCTTGAAGCAGCGGTTGAGGGTATCAGGGAGTCGGAAAAGAAGGGGGAGGAGAATCAGAAACATCTGTCCCGGCAGGTTCGTCAGGCCGAGACGGCGCTGGAGGAGCTGAAAGCGGGGCAGATTGAGGAAGAGAAAAGGCTTGAAGAGACCCGGCAGCACTGTTTTTCCCTGTCGGGAGAAATTCAGAAGCTTTCCGAGCGGCTTGAGTTTGCCGACCGGGATGGAGAGCGGATTGAGCAGGAGGAGACGCGGATTATCCAGGAGTTGGAAAATCTAAGGCAGCGCCATGCCGAAAATCAGGAAAATGATCGTAACCTTCAGGCCCTTCTGATATCTCTGGAAAATCAGCTCGGGGAGAGCGAGGAGCGGCTCGGAGGCGAGGAAGAAAAACTCAAGGTTCTGCAGGCTTCCGAGCGGGAGATAGTCACAGGCCTGACCCGGCACCGCGAGGAGCTGTTTCGTTGCCTGAATGAATTGTCCCGCCTCTCGAATCTGAGCGAAGATTCCCGCCAGCGTCTGGAACTGGTGGAAAACCGCATCAACCGTTGTGCCGCCGACGTCCTTCGCAACCGCGATCTCCTTGCCGGGCTGGAAAAGAAGGCGGGGGAACGGGAGGCGGCGCTGGCCCAGGTCAGGCAGCAGGAAAAGAATCTCAGTGCCGAGAGGGAGACCCTCAGTTCCCGCAAAGCCACGCTGTCCCGATCCCTGGCTGAAAATGACGAACTCTCCACGGTTGGCCGTGAAAAGGTTGCCGCCATCCGCTCCCGTATCGAATCCCTCGCCGAGATGGACAGCCAGGTGTTTGGCCAGGAATCGCCAGGCCGTCAACTTCTTTTGCGCGGATTGCAGGGCATGGTGGCCGATTTCCTGGATGTCCCACCGGAGTTGGACAAGGCTTTTGAGGCGGCGCTGGGAAAGCGCCTTCAAGGCCTGCTGGTCGGCAAGGATCAGGATATTCTTTCCATTTTCGAAACCGCCCGGGAGACGAGCACCGATAATTATACGCTGGTCCTGCCCTTTGCCCCTTTCGATGCGGGGACCTCATTCAGCGGCGGCACGCCGCTTCTCGATCTGGTCCCTTCCCGCCGGGACATTCCCAGCCATCTCAAAAATCTTCTGCATGGCGTTTACCTGGTCGCCAGCCTCGATCCCTTTTTGGGCGGAAAGATACCCTGGGGGGCGACCCTGGTGACCGGTGAAGGAGAGGTCCTTTCTCACCGGGGGGTTCTAAGCGTATCTTCCGGGAAAAAGAACGAAACGGGGGTCCTGGGGCGCAAGCGGGAAATGCGACGGCTTGAGAAGGCTTGTCGGGATTTGGAGATGGAGCTGTCCCAACTCCGTTTCAGCCGCCAGACCCTGCTGGCGGAAATAGCGGATATTGAAAAGAGTTTTCAGGCCATAGAAGAATTGCTCCAGAGGACCGCTCTTGAGCAGCAGGGGCTTCTGCAGGCTGAGGCCCAGATGGAAAACGAGCGCAGGCAAGTGCGGGACCGCCTTGAGGTTCTGGCTTTGGAAAAGGAGCAGTTGGAGGCGGAAAAGCAGGCTCTGGAAGATGCTCTCGCCGAGGCTGTCAGGGGGCGAAAAGACCGGGAAGAGGAAAAAAACAAGGTCGAAGCTCGCGTCAAAATCCTTCAGGATGATCTTGCCGAGATGGAAGGACGCCTGGTGCAGGCCCGGGAGTCGGTCACCGGCCGCAAGGTCGAATTGGGTCAGCTTCGGGAACGGCGAACCGGGTTGTCCAGAACCCTGGAGGAAAACCGCAAGACCCTCCAGGACAGCGAAGAAAGCAATCGACGACTGCTGAAGCGCCGCGAGGAAATCGTTGTTGAAAAGAGCCGCCTCGTCGGGACCCGAGAGGAGTTGCGGGGGCGCTTGGACACCCTGATCCCTGCCGGGGAAAAGGCCCGGGAACAGTTGGATTTCCTGAAGGCTCGGCAAGTGGAAAGCAGGGAGTCCGTCCGTGCTCAGGAAGAAGCCTTGAAAGCCCTCCGCTCTCAGATTGGGGAAAAAATGGAGGAAATCACCGACCTGAAATTTCAATTGCAGGAAAAAAGCCTGGCTATCGGGCATTTGCAGCGGACTTTTCAGGAACGTTATCAGTTCGATATTCGCTACGCACCGGCCGGCGAAGCTGATGATTTTGATCTCCAGGCTGCCGAAAATCGTCGTTTGGAATTGCAGCGTTACCTGGAAAGGATCGGCGAGGTCAACCTTACCGCCCTGGAAGAGTACCGGGCGCTGGAGGAGCGCTGGGAGTTTCTCAACAACCAGAAGGAGGATCTGGAGAAATCCATTGACGACCTCGAGACGGCCATTCATAAGATCAACCAGACGACCTGCCGGCGCTTTGCCAGCACGTTTGAGCAGATTAACGATCAGTTTAAGAAGGTCCTGCCGCGTCTTTTCTGTGGCGGGAAGGGAGAGCTGCTGCTGACCGATGAAAAAAATCTGCTCGAAACCGGGATTGAGGTGATCGTTCAGCCGCCGGGCAAGAAACTCCAGGGGCTCGATCTTCTTTCCGGCGGGGAGAAGGCGCTTTCAGCCATTGCCCTGATTTTTTCCACGTTTATGATCCGGCCATCGCCGTTCTGTCTGATGGATGAGGTCGATGCACCCCTGGACGATGCCAACACCGATCGTTTCAACAGCTTGATTAAGGAATTGGCAAAAAAATCTCAGTTTATTATTATTACGCATAACAAGCGGACAATGGAGACCTGCGATACACTTTTCGGGGTTACTATGGAAGAGTCCGGGGTTTCCAAAATGGTTTCCGTCCGGTTAACCGATTTCACATAACCGTCCATGCCTTTCAAAAAGATACTGGGGAACATAACCTGGGAATTTCCAGGGAAATGCGGGGCTATCCTCATAGACTCCATGGGTGAATCCGTGGATATGACAGGAACCTTCAGCCCTTACCGGCTGCGTGCGGCCGGTGCCCACCAAGGCATTGTCGCAAAAAATCTCGGAGACAGCATCCGCCGGCTGCTGGAGGCCGAAGTCGAAGAGATTCAGATCGTGACGGATAAGTGGTTGACCTTTCTGATACCCGTCGACAGGGATTATACCCTGGTGTGCATATTCGAAAACAGTGACATCAAGTTGAATAAATTTTTACGTGCCGCCAGAAACGCAATCCCGGCTCTGAAAAAGGAAATGTATTGATGGATGGGGTGAATAATAACCATAAATTTTTTTCCGACCTTTTAATAGATTGGTTTGGCCGGTATCAGGATATTCTCTCCGACCTGATCATAGCCATGGGCGTTCCCGAGGCCCAGCGGCAGGCCCTGCTCCAATCCCTGACTTTTATCCTGCCGGTCATTGTCCTGTTCCTTCTTGTCGGGCTTCTGGTTCTGCTGCGGAGAAAAAGGGGCAAAAAAGAACCCGGCCCCCAAGAGGCCGTGGAGGCTCCGGCAAAAGCTGCACCCGAGGTTCGGGAAGAAGACCTGGCTGCGGTTCCGGAGGCGGAAGAGGCGCCTGCTGGCCCACTTCCGGGCAGGGTCGAAGAAATCCCGGCTGAGCCCATCGGTATTGTGGGGCGGATGCGGGCCGGTTTGGCCAAAACCCAGACCGCTTTCATCGGCCGGCTGGATGATCTCATTCGGGGGGGCAGAGGGCTGGATGATCGCCTCTGGGAGGAACTGGAAGAGGTTCTGATTACCGCCGATGTCGGCATGAAGACTACCCTCGAACTCCGGGAAGCTCTCGAAAGAAGGCAGCGGGAAGGAAAATTGAAAGATTCTTCCGGACTGCGTGAGGCCCTCAGGGAAGAAATTAAGACCCGACTAAACTTAAGCGCAGAAAAGTTGGATTTAGCGGCCGCCAAGCCGTTTGTGCTGATGGTCCTGGGCGTCAATGGGGTGGGCAAGACGACGACCATCGGGAAGTTGGCTTATAAGCTTGTTCAACAGCAAAAGAAAAAAGTGATTCTGGGGGCCTGCGATACCTTTCGGGCGGCGGCGGTTGAGCAGCTGGGCGTCTGGGCGGAGCGGGCCGGCGCCGATATTGTCAGTCACGGTGAAGGGGCTGACCCGGCAGGTGTGGCTTTCGACACCATTAAGGCGGCCATTGCCCGGCAGGCGGATGTGGTGATTCTCGACACCGCCGGCCGACTGCATACCAAAGTCAACCTGATGGAGGAGGTCAAAAAGATCCGTCGCGTCGTGGGTCGGGAGATAGCCGATGCCCCTCACGAAACCCTTCTCGTTCTGGATGCGACCCTGGGTCAGAATTCTCTTGTTCAGGCCCGGCTTTTTCAGGAGGCCGTGGATGTTTCCGGTCTGGCTCTGACCAAACTGGATGGCACCGCACGGGGCGGAATGATCGTGGCCATTGGCAGCGAACTCAACCTGCCTGTTCGATTTGTGGGTATTGGCGAGAAGGTCGATGATCTGCGTCCCTTCGACCCTGAGGTTTTTGTTGAAGCATTGTTTGAAATGGCTTGAAAAATGTTGACTTTAGCTGGTTTGCTTCCTAAAATTTAAAAGATTTGAGGATTTCATAATGGACGACGGTGTTTTTGAAAAATTAGAGAGAAAAATTGACCAGGTTCTTGACAAAAACCGGCAGCTCGAAGAGCGCTGTCGGCAACTTTTGGAGGAAAGAAACGCTTTAACCCAAGAAAGGGAGAGAGTTACAACGGAACTGGACAGAATTCTAGCCAAGTTCAAATTTCTGGATTAGGAGACCTTTTGAAGAGTGTCGTCCATGTAAACATTCTGGGCCAGCAATACGCCATCCGCAGTTCCGTAGAGCCGGAAGCCGTGGAAAAGGTTGCGGCGTTTGTTAACAGCAAAATCACCGAGGTGTCTTCCCTCAGCAGGACGGTGGATTCACATCAGGCGATTGTGCTGGCTTTTCTGAATGTTGCCGGGGAGTATCTTCAGGAGCTGGAGGCGAATCGTAAATATGGTGAAAAAATCAAGCAGCTTTTAGAGCGCTTGGATGGAGTCGGCTAGCTTCCGGTGTGTGTTTGTCAGGTCCCAGGAGTGGTGCCCGGGTTCCGGCGGTTTACGGCAGCCTGGGAAGTGAGACTTTTTAATTCGGAAAGCATGAAATTGGCGGATTTCGATCCGGCCTTCGCCGATGGCTTGCATGAGCAATGTGCCTGCCGGAGGCAAACCCTGAAATCTCTGTTGAGGGATTTAGTTAAGCGATAGATAGGAAATGGAAACAAATCAGCCGCCAGAAATTTCCGATCCGGCTGATTGAACGGCTTAGAAATATACGTGTCGGCGTGCGGGGCTGAATTCAGCCTTCAACATCCAGCTTGCCAACTGCTTTGCCCGGGGGACAGCATTCATTCTGAAAAGTTAAATTAGAACGTTTCAATACAGGCTTTCCACGCCAGAATGTTGCTTCCCGACCTGGGAAAAGTTCCATTCCTGATTTCCTCTTACCTGAATTTCTTCAGAGATTTGGCTGTCCGGCCGGTTCCGTCTCTGGATTCATGCCCAAAAATAACCTCCGTCAAAAATTGCTGAACCGACGCCACGCCCTGCCGTTTGAACTGCGTGTTGCCCAAAGCCGTGATATCGAGGCGCGGTTCATGGCGACCGAGTTGTTTCAAAAAGCTCGCAGCCTGGGGCTCTATAGCTCCGTCAACAGCGAAGTCAGGGTCGACGGGGTTTTTTCAGCGGCCCTGAAAGCAGGCAAGAAGGTGGTTTTCCCGAGGGTTCGGGGGCACCATCTGGAGTTTGTCGAGGCCGGCAAGGCGGATGATTTTTGCGACGGAGCGTTCGGGATTCCGGAGCCCATGGGTGATGCTGTGACGCCTCTGGCTGAACTGGACGTTTTGGTTGTCCCGGGAGTGGCCTTTGACGCACAGGGGGGGCGGCTGGGATACGGAAAAGGTTTTTTTGACCGGGTGCTTGAGGAAAAGACGTTGAAGCCTGTCCTTGTGGGACTTTGTTACGAAATTCAGCTTGTAACCTTTCTCCCGCAAGAAGGCCACGATGTTCTCATGGATGTTCTGGTGACTGAGCGGCGCCTGCTTTGGATGGATAAACGCAGTATTTAGGAAGGAGTTTACTTTGATAATAGAACTGGAACTTATTTTTGGCGGAATAGCCCTGCTGATCGGGGGCGTCCTAGGTTATTTCCTTCACAGTAGGCTCATGCAGTCGCGTATGGCGGATGCCAAGCTGGCTGCCGATAAGATTATTGAAGCGGCCAGGAAAGAAGCGGAAACCCTGCGAAAGGAGGCCGAGATTCAGGCCAAGGATACCGTCCTTCAGGCTAAATTGGAGTGGGAAAACGAGATCCGCGAAGAGCGCCGGGAACTTCAGGCCTCTGAAAAGCGTTTGCTTCAGAAAGAGGAAAACCTGGAGCGCAAGCTGAGCCATCTTGACGGGCGGGAAGAGGAGCTGGCGAGAAAAGAGCAGAGCCTCAATGATCGAGTTATCCAGCATGGGAAAAAGGAAAAAGAGGTTGAAAACCTGATCCAGCAGCAGCGGGAAAAACTGGAAAGTCTCTCCGGAATCAGCTCGGAGGAGGCCAAAAACCGGCTGATGGAAGAGATGGAGAGCGCTGCGCGTCATGACTGCGCCAAGCGCATCAAGCAGATCGAGGATGAAGCCAAGGAGGCGGCGGATAAAAAGGCCAAAAAGATCATTGCCCTGGCCATTCAGCGATATGCGGGAGATTATGTGGCCGAGAGGGCCGTGAGCGTGGTGCCGCTTCCTTCCGATGAAATGAAGGGGCGCATCATCGGCCGGGAAGGGCGGAATATCCGCGCCATTGAAGCGGCCACCGGCATCGACCTGATTATTGACGATACTCCCGAGGCGGTGATCCTTTCGGGTTTCAATCCGGTTCGTCGGGAAGTGGCGAGGCTGGCCCTCGAACGTTTGATCAATGACGGCCGGATACACCCGGCCCGCATTGAGGAGATGGTCAATAAATCAGCCGAGGAGGTGGACAACACCATTCGTGAGGCCGGGGAGCGGGCTGTGTTCGATGTCGGGGTTCACGGCACCCATCCGGAGGTTGTCAAGCTCATCGGCCGCCTCAAGTATCGTACCTCCTATGGCCAGAACATGCTGCAGCACTCCCTGGAGGTGGCTTTTTTGTGCGGGGTCATGGCCGCGGAACTGGGCATGAACACCAAACAGGCCAAATGGGCGGGCTTGGTTCACGATATCGGCAAGGCCGTGGATCACGAGGTCGAAGGTTCGCATGCCGTCATCGGAGCGGATTTGCTGAAAAAATACGGAGAAGATCCGCAGATCATTCACGCCGTGGGGGCCCATCATGAGGATGAACCGCCTATGACGGTTTTGGCTGTACTGGTGCAGGCTGCGGATGCCCTCTCCGGGGCGCGTCCCGGGGCCCGGCGGGAAATGCTGGAAACCTACGTGAAGCGCCTGGAGGACCTGGAACGCATCGGGACGTCCTTTAAAGAGGTGACCAGCTGTTATGCCATTCAGGCCGGCCGCGAAATCCGGGTCATGGTCGCGAGCGAGGATGTCTCGGATGCCCAGGCCGCTGTGGTGGCCCGGGAAATGGCCCGGAAAATAGAGAAAGAAATGACCTATCCGGGGCAGATCAAGGTCAACGTCATTCGTGAGACCCGCTCTGTCGAATACGCCCGCTGAGAAAGACCCATCTCTATGAATGTTTTTTTGATCGGCGATATTATCGGCCGTCCGGGTCGGACTGCCTTGCGGCGGGGGCTGGACCGGCTGAAAAGAAGGGTTGATCTTGATTTTATTGTCGCGAATGGGGAAAATGCTGCCGCGGGCATCGGCCTGACCGCAGAAATTGCCCGGGAAATCCTGGACCTGGGTGTCGATGTGATCACCAGCGGCAATCACATCTGGAATAAAAAGGAGATCACCGGGTTTCTGGAGGAGGAGCCCCGTCTCCTGCGGCCCGCCAATTATCCGGACGGTGCCGCTGGCCGGGGGGCAGGTATATTTATTTCCGGCAACGGCATCAAGCTTGGCGTTCTGAACCTGGAAGGGCGGACTTTCATGAATAACCTCGATTGCCCCTTCGCCGAGGCCGACCGCCTGGTTGCCGAATTGAAAAAGAAAACCCCGGTAGTGCTGGTGGATTTCCACGCCGAGACAACCAGTGAAAAAATGGCCCTGGGATTTTATCTGGCGGGCAGGGTTTCGGTTCTGGCCGGGACCCACACCCATGTTCAAACGGCCGATGAACGCATTCTCCCCGGCGGCACAGGCTATATTTCCGATCTGGGTATGACAGGAGGTTTCGAGAGTGTCATCGGTTTCCGTCCGGAACAGGCCATTGAGAGGTTCCTGACCCAGAGGCCGTTGCGCCTGGAAGTGGCGAAAGGCAGTCTGATCCTGAATGGCCTGATAGTGGAAATTGATGCCGAGAGCGGGCAGGCCATCCAGGTTGAGCGGGTTTTTGAAAAAATAGAAGCAGATGGTTAAGTTTGGATTAAGTTGTTTTATGACCGAATGACTGTGAGGACCGATGATATCCGTTGATGAACAGATGGCTGTGATACGCCGGGGTGCGGTGGAAATCCTGGTGGAAGAGGAACTGGAGGAAAAGCTGAAAAAATCCTTTGCTACCGGCAAACCCCTGAAAGTAAAAACCGGCTTCGATCCGACCGCTCCCGACCTTCATCTCGGCCATACCGTTCTGATCCAGAAAATGAAACAGTTCCAGGAACTGGGTCATGAGGTCTATTTTCTGGTTGGCGACTTTACCGGCATGATCGGCGACCCGACGGGCAAAAACGAAACGCGCAAGCCGCTGACCCGGGAGCAGATTCTGGACAATGCCAAAACCTATGAAAAACAGATTTTCAAGATTCTCGACCCGGCCCGCACCAAGGTGGTGTTCAACAGCGAGTGGATGGGCAAAATGAGTGCTGCCGATATGATCGGCCTGGCAGCTCAGCATACCGTGGCCCGCATGCTGGAGCGTGAGGATTTTCATAAACGCTTCAAGGGGCAGCAGCCCATCTCCATCCACGAATTTCTCTATCCTCTTGTGCAGGGGTACGACTCCGTTGCCCTGGAAGCCGATGTGGAACTGGGTGGCACGGATCAGAAATTCAACCTGCTGGTCGGCAGAGAGTTGCAGAAACATTACGGCCAGAGGCCCCAGAGCGTCCTGATGATGCCTCTTCTGGAGGGGCTCGACGGTGTCAACAAGATGAGCAAGTCGCTGAATAATTATATCGGCATCACCGAACCGGCCAAGGAGATTTACGGCAAGGTGATGAGTGTCTCCGATGAACTGATGATTCGTTATTATGAACTGTTGTCCGATGTCGAGCTCGCGGAGCTGGATAAAATTAAGGGGGGAGTTGCCGGCCGACCTGACGGAACCCACCCCATGGATAGTAAAAAGCGCCTAGCTCGTGAACTGGTGGCCCGCTATTACGATGCCGGCGAGGCGCAAAAGGCGGAAGAGGAGTTCATCGGCCAATTCAAGCAGAAGGAAATCCCCGACGATATCCCGGAAGTCCGGATTTTCAACTCCTCTCCCTTGTGGATATGCCGTCTGCTCACCGATGCGGGGCTGGTCAAGTCCAATGGCGAGGCCCGGCGTATGGTCAAGCAGGGGGGCGTTAAGCTTGACGGTATAAAAATAGAGGATGACAATCTTGAAGTCCGACCGGAAGGTGATATCATTCTTCAAGTCGGGAAACGCAAGTTTGCAAAAATAATTTTTGCCCCTTGAAAATGGAAATTTGTTATTAAATAGGGTGTTACAACCATCTTTTGAAAAGCTTGCTGCGGGGACAAAAAAAAACCGAAAAAAGTTTAAAAATCACCTTGACAACTTTTCCGATTTTAAGTAAAACATGCTTCGCTTTGACGCACGGACACGCAAAAAAAAGATTGACAAAAATTTTTTTCTAAAATATAGTCAAAAGCTGTCCCTGAAAAATTTGATCTTTGAAAACTAAATAGCAAGCAGCAATACGTTTGTGGGATCCAAGTCAATTTTTTGATTAACGATTAAAATCTTCAGAATATAACTGGAGAGTTTGATCCTGGCTCAGAACGAACGCTGGCGGCGTGCTTAACACATGCAAGTCGAACGAGAAAGCTTCCTTCGGGAAGTGAGTAGAGTGGCGCACGGGTGAGTAACACGTGGATAATCTACCCAATGATTCGGGATAACATTCCGAAAGGAGTGCTAATACCGGATAAGCCCACATTTCCTTCGGGTTATGCGGGAAAAGATGGGGACCTTCGGGCCTACCGTCATTGGATGAGTCCGCGGCCCATTAGCTTGTTGGCAGGGTAATGGCCTACCAAGGCGACGATGGGTAGCTGGTCTGAG
>ENA-OSEO01000643-OSEO01000643.1-sediment-metagenome-genome-assembly--contig:-NODE-643-length-83967-cov-5.650232_pt1 | contig 83967 bp, 71 predicted proteins | sample MGYA00237883_ERZ534232 | MGnify/ENA metagenome assembly ERZ534232
GATACATCTTGGAGAATGAAATGAACTCGATTCTGCCGAGCTCGACCAGCGCCTTCCCCAGTTCGAAACAGTAACTGCTCAAACCGCGCAGAGGCGGTAACGAGCCCAACAGGGCCACCCTTATTCCGACCGAACTGCTGTCATGCTCCACACTGGTTACCCACTTCCCGGGTCTATGTTTCAAGGGAGCTCATGGTTTCCTTGAAAGCACTCAAGTCCCGCATGACCGTCTCCCTTTGCGCGAGTACTCTGCGAATCAGGAAAAGCACCCGTTCATCATCCAGGCCCAAAGTGTAAGCGTGTCTGAAAACGTGGCGAAATCCTCTCAATTCATTCAAACTTTTGTAACTCTCTGGAGACAGCACGGCAGGCCGAACCTTCTCGATTCTCACAACCATTCTCCTGAGCAGTGAAACATGAAAGGGGCCGTCGGTAATGATTTGGTTTTCGAAGAATCCCGAGATGAGCTTGAACAGGTCCTCAAACGCACAATACAGATTGTGAAGCCAGTAACCGGCGCTCTCAACCAGCTCGGCGCTCACCTCCCCTACGCCCCACTTTGAAAACTTGCCCTCCAGATTGGCATAAACCATACCGATCTGCGCGACCTGATGGTCGAACTCGGCCAAAAAGACCGCTAGATCACCTTCTTTTGCCATTTCAGCCCCTTCGAAACAATCGCTTCAGCAAATGGACACTCTTCCAACAGGACGACGTCCACGGGTCTTTCGATCAACATGGAGAGATCGCCAACGAAAGCAAAGTGATCAAATTTGCTCAGCCCGCGTACGGCCACATCTACGTCCGACTCAGGATGGAACCGAGCCGGCTTGATGAGCGACCCAAAAATATAGAGCTCCTCCCACCTGTAGTCGCCAGTCAATTGGTCGAGCGCTTCCATGACTCTGCCCAGTTGCCTGCGTCGATTCCTCTCGCGATCCCGGGCCCGATCTCCTGCAAGCCTCTCCCATAGCTCGAAGGACTGCTTTTCTCTCGCGCGGAGCAATTGGACCTCCTGTATTTATATGAGAGCTCAGAAGTGAGGAGCCGGAAGCCAGAATAAAAACAATATCTTATCCGGTATATTCAAACCAGAATCCGAATCTCGACTCGTAGCGCAGGCGCTTGCGCTACCACTCGCATTTCTATATTCAAATTATCTTCGGCCCTTGTCCGCGCCGTGTATCTCAGGGTCCTCTGCGTCTCAACGGTGAATGGTTGCACTAAGGTCAAGCATCTCGCGGCACCTCGAACACCTCCCAGAGGGGGACCTCGACATCTTCGAGCGATTGCAGGACCAGCACCTGGCTCGGAGCGAAGACTTCTCCCCGGTCGAAGCGGCCGTCGCGCTCGAGCATGAACCGCTCTGCATACTGAGCGACCGGATCTATCAGGATGTAATCCTTGACCCCGAACGATTCGTACAGACGCTTCTTTTCCCACCGGTCCTTTTTGGCTGTCGCAGGGCTCGCCACCTCCAGCACCAGGTCCGGGGCACCGAGGATGATCTGCTCGGTGATCTTTCGCTCGTCGCACACCACAAAAACGTCGGGCTGAACCACATCGTGGTCCGACAGGACCACATCGGTGGGCGCAATGCCGGCAACACAGCACCTTCCCTGAAGCACATTTTTCAGAGTATGGTAGAAATTTCCTGTCACCCTCTGGTGTCTGAAGCCCGGCGCCGGGGTCATGTTATAGGCCCTGCCGCCGATGAGCTCCCAGCTCTCGTCGTCCGACCAGGTCAGGTAGTCCTGATAGGTATGCCTTGAATCCTTATCGGGTGACGGCATGGCGGTCTCCGGTTTGTCCGCAAAACGAACAACTCGCGCCTATTTCAATTCTTCCGAAATTCATAACCGACATTCGAATTATCTGCAAGGGTACCTGCATGGAGTCCGGCCATCAGAGCAACGATATTTTTTCGCTGTGGATTGCCCGGATAGAGCTCCAGGCACTTATTGAAGGCAGCCAATGCTTGCTCCGGCTCGTTCCTGCTGCCCAGAAACAAACCGCGGGCGAACCACGCCTTGGCGTAGTCGGGATCCAGCTCAAGCGCCGCGTTTGCCGAGGCCAAGGCCTGGCCGGTATTACCCATCCAGTAATAGTACCAGGATTTTAGCAGGTGAGCTTCCGGGACACCCGGTCGCATCTCGACGGCTTCATTGATCCAGGCCAGACCCATCACAGAAAACGGCGCCGGCATATTATGCTTGCGGACCAGATAAGCTAATGCCATTGTCATATTGAATCGCGAAAAGGGACTGTGAACATAGCCTTTGACAAAATCCCCTTTGGCGGCTTGCTCTCGATTGAGGCGATCTTCCCGCCGCAAGCCTTGCAACATTCGAAGAGTTTCATCATGATCAGGATTTTCCAATAAAGCTTGTTCGAGGACCTTCTCTGCCGCCGTCCTTTTTTCGGCCTTCAGAAACTGTCGCGCTGTCCACGCTCCAATCGGCAACTCCCCGGGATCTTTTGCCCCGTCGTTGTTCAGATCGATATCCTTGTCTTTGGCTTCAGAAGCGATCCTTGCAACCAGCTGCTCCAAAAGCATCATCTGGTAGGCGGAAATGCGATTGGATCTGAGACTCTTCATACTTGTCTGATAGGCCTTGCTCAGCTGCCCCAGTCTCCGATAGGTCTCGGCGGTTTGCAAACAGAATATGGGAAAAGCTCCAGCATCGAGAGTTTTGGGAGCTGCCGCTAGAAGCTCCTCACCGCGGTTTGTCGCCTGCTCCAATTCACCAAGCCCGGCAAGCGCCCCAACGATAGCATTGGAAGCCACCATGTAACTTTCGAAGTGAGGCTGCCCCAGCTGTATGGCTAATTCAGCCTCTTTTATGGATTCTTCAAATCGGCCAGCCCGCAGCAGCGCCACCGCATAATTGGCATGAGAACGGTGATGGTTCGGCGCCTTGCTGACCGCATCCTGATTAATTGTCAATATATCTCGCCAGGCTTCGTTCCTTTGGAAAGTCATCAGAGTCAGCCCAGACATCAGGATTGCGAAAAAGCTCCAACTTATCTTGACAAAATCCGTTTGCGAAAGCCGTCTGCGGGCATGGCCTGCGATCAGGACAAGAATGATAACCAAAGAAAGACAAAACCCCACCGATGGCAGGTACAATCGATGCTCGAAGACAAGTTCCAGAGGAACTATGGTCGATTCAATCGCCAGGTTGAGAAAAAACCACATCCCTCCATACGTTGCCAGCGGCAGCCTGCGCCTGAAGCGCAGAATAAGAAACGCCAACAGCAGCAGGAAGATATATGAAAAGAGCGTGGTGGGAGGACTGAGCAGTGTTTTCGATATGATAACATCGTGTTCCATGGAAAGCCGGGACGGCGAAGGCCACAACAGCAAAGAAATATACCAGACGACAACCCGTGATTCCGTCAGCAACCGCTCAACCATGGTGAAGTTTCTTACGCCATACCCGCCAGCCATTCTGAGAAAAAGCTTGTAGAAGTATATCGAAGCTATCAGCAATACGACCAAAAACAGAACCCTGCTTGGCCATTTACTCCTTTTGAAAGCATTCCACAGGTCCCTTTCTAAATCGGGGTTGAAAAACCACAGCTCGGTGACAACAAGCATCACAGGGAGCATTGCAGAGTTCGGCTTTGATAAAAACGCCAGAATTGCACTGAAAAAGCACAGCAAATAGTAGGGAAAAGCTGCTCTCAACTTGCCGGCACCAGTGTGTTCAAATCTGCCCTTTAAGTAAAAGCAGACGCTCACAACATAGAAAAGAGCCTGTATGGACGCCATTCGCTGGACCAGGTAAGTCACTGCATTGGTCTGCACCGGGTTGAGCGCCCAAAGGCCTGCCACCCATATTGCGAAATATACGGGAGGCATTCCTGGAGAACCGATTTCACTACTTCGGCTTGCCTTCATCAGTTGAAGTGTCAAAAATATCACGGCAAGCATGCAGAACAGATGAATGAGGATGTTGGTCAGATGAAAATAGAAAATCGCTCCGTCCCCCAAATAATAGTCCACCGCAAAGGTCAGCATGGGAACCAAACGGGTCCGGCCAAACGTCGAGTCGGACACCGAAATCAAGTTCTCAAGTGATAAATTCTCTAAATAGATGCTGGGCTCTCTTACAAAAGAGTGGAAATCATCGAGAATGGGCGGGGAAGAAAAAGTATTGCAGTAGCCGGACAATATGAGAATTACCAGGATAGCTATTGAGGCAGATAAAAGGCTTTTGCGCATGGCGATAGCGTTGGCTCGACGACATTATATATATGCTGGCTAAAAAGAAGAGGGACTCGTAGATTACGAACCCCTCCGCCTTTAGTCAAAATGAACGACAAAAATTATGCGATCATTTCACTCTACAGACCAAATTCATCGGCCAAGGTACCACGATAGGCCCAATAGAGTTTTTGACCATCTGGAGTTACGTTGGCAACGGCGTAGAAAATGTTTCTGCCGTCAGTACCATCGCTGATTGCACGTAATGGTTTTTTGTGAGTCACTTCGTCCTCGGCATCAACCAAGACCGTAACTTTTATTGCGGTATTACCATCCCACTCCATGGTCACAAAGTTCGTGTCCGCATCGCCGACATATTTTGAAATTTCATCACTCGAGCCGGGCATCGTATTTCTCACCGCAAAAAAAGTACCGATATTGGTCTCCGTAGCATGAATTGCTGGAAATACCAAGGCTGTCAGCCTGGCCTTGGCGACATACCTTTGATAATACGGAACCGCAACGGCGGCCAAAATACCGATGATCGCCACTACGATCATCAACTCAACCAACGTAAAGCCTTTACTTTCCCTCATCTTCATCAACATAACAATTCCTCCTCAAATTTTGTTCGTTAAAAACCGCTCTGCAAAAAAACCCTAATCCTTCTCAACCTGGCACAATTGACTTCGAGTGTATTGACTAAGCGACAGCGTGTTTATTTAAGCAAATTCTGTGCCCCTAAATTCCAAGATTTTTCCTATAAAATAGCAGAGGACAGAAGGCAGAAGACAGAGCACAGAGGACAGTTGGTGGAGTGCCTCCTCGTTTTGCTCCTCTACGAAAATAGCCGCGTTGTCGTGGCCCAGTGACAAAATTTGTCACTACGATGACAAAATACGCCACCTACCTGCCTGTCTCTCTCACTAAACCCAAGGTGGCAACACATCTTAACCCCTCGATAACGTCAGGCAATTATGTAAAGTTTTGGTAATTTCACAATAACGATGGGTAGACACCCGCTTCAAAAGCTCTGGATTCCCGCTAAAGCTTGTCCCCGCAGGATTGAGGCGGGGAGCATGCGGGAACAACGGTTGCGCGACTTTGCATCATACCTCTTCAGCTATTGAGAAGTTGCAATTTTTGTTGCTCTAATCTCTTATATATGTGAAGTTTATCTAACATTGTGTAGAGACGGGCTAATCGTTCACCACAAAGACGCGAAGGACTCAAAGACACGCAAAGAGTCCTCTCTAAAGGATACAACCTTTGCGAACCTTGGCGTTCTTTGCGCCTTTGCGGTTCATAAAAGGCTGTATGGTGAACGGTTACGAGATGGCTATTATGGGAACAACATTCCGTGCAAGGAAGTTTAGAATGGTTTCATCCGGAAACGTCCTTTTGTTGTAGTGGCTGGGTTTATCCCGCCAGCGAAAGCATCGATCTCCGATAAGTTGCAGGCGGGAGTAAAGCCCGCCCCTACGAACAATGGTCAAACGGTCGGTTTCCGCTTGAAGTCCAGACTGTTCAACCTGTAGTCGGGAAAGAGTCGCAATGCGCTTCAGCAGATGCTTCGCCACTCTAGGGCTCATATTATCAATAATATTCCTTGTCGGATTATTTTGCAGCTCGTTATACCAGCTCCAGGCCGCCGCTCAATCCGAAGCGGAAAATTCAATAAAACAGGAAGAGACCGTACAGCCGGCCAATGATAGTGAGAAGCCAGGCGCGGTTTCCTCCCCGTCGCTGATCCAGCAACCGGCTGCAGGTTTCTCCCCGGAAGCAATGGCCACGAAAGAAAAAGCCTCAAAAATCCTGCTGCAAGAAGATTTTTCTTACCGACCGGATCTGCTGGCCAACCCTTTTGTACCGTTCATTAAGCCCCCTGAACCGCCTCCGCCGGACATTTCAATAAGCGAGGAAGATGAAGCGCTTCCTCCCGAGCTGAAAAGACCCCTGACTCCACTGCAGAAGATGAATATCGGCGAGATCGAAAGAGGCTTGAAAGCCATCGTTTGGGGCGAGTTAGGCAGAAAAGCCATTATACAGGATTCAGCGGGGAAAGGTTATATAGTCAGTGTAGGAACTCCAGCCGGCAGCGGCAGTGGGGTGATCAGTCAGATTTTTGATGATCGGCTGGTTATTCAACAAGAAGTCTGGGATGGGAAGCTGAAACGTTTTGTTTCCAAGAATGAAGTTGTTAAGCTGCGAAAAGTAAAAACCGAGTGATTCAGCAAAATTCTACAGATGACATTTTTTGTCACCTGTCTGTATTAGCCGGCTTGCCAATGCTGAATCCATTCGGATATCGAAGAGGGGCTATCCATTCAGGATCTTTCCGCAAAACCCTCTTGGCTTGGGGTGTGCGTTCCCCTGCAATGAGCAAGTAAGCAATAGTATTGGTATCCGCTACAATCAAGGGCGCCCTTCTTCCCTCGCAGACCGAAGAATTTCATCTGTCAGAGGTGGGGCACAAATCTGTTTCTGTAAAGCCTCCACTCTTGCTAGAAACGCTTCGGGATCAATGCTTCCGCCGTGAAGAGCCCGCTTCAAGCAAAAGATCACCTCATTATTGATACTGCGGCCATGCTTTCGTGCACTATCCTTGATTTTTTCATAAAGATCGTCAGGAACACTTTTGATCGTCATTGTTGGCATGAGGCTTCCTCGCTGATAGATTCCATTGTGGATTCAAAGTGGAATCTATCATTGTACCTCAAGCAATTCAAGGGGCCGCTCCTTCAATCAAAATCCTCATTTCGGCGCACTGGCAGCTTGAGTTTTTCACTGCTTGCTTGTCGAATGTTGCGGAGCGACAAGAAGATTAGCCGCTGATGAACGCGGATGGACGCAGATATTTTTTGTTTTTATCCGTGTTCATCAGCGTGCATCGGCGGTTACTGAGCTCGGTTGTGTTTACTTTCTCCCCACTGTGGCTCGATCAGGGTTTCACGCCAACATTGGCCGAGTCTTTGGATTTCAGCAAGAACAGCAAGAGCATCACTGCTCCAATGCTGATCGCACTGTCAGCCACGTTAAACGCGGGCCAATGGTAGCTGCCGAGGTAAACATCCAGAAAGTCGATGACTTCTCCGAGGCGCACACGATCCACCAGGTTCCCGGCGGCACCTCCGAAAATCAAGGCAAGAGAAATTCTCGCCCATTTATCTTCCCTTCTCAGCCCCCGGTAGACATAAATTATCACACCGATGCCGATAATGCTTACAGCAGCAAAGAAAATCTGGCGCCATGCAGAGAAGCCGCCGGCGAGGAAACTGAAAGCCGCGCCGGTGTTGCGCACATGAACCAGGTTGAAAAAGCCGGGGATGATGGCAATGGAGGAATAGAGGGGAAGAAAGCTGACAACCAGAAATTTCGTCAACTGGTCGAAAACGAGGACGATGCTTCCTATCAAAAAGAGTTGGGCCATCTTATTCCTCTTCTCCATTGTAAGCGTTCAGCGTTATTCCGTTTGAAGCGTCGGCAACGTTGATGCATCGGGGGTAACCCAGCCCGTCAAAAAAGGCGGTTGGAAAGTAGAATGCAAATCGCCGATGAGCTTCATCGATAGTTGCATCACATCCGCCAATTCGCTAGACTGAAAATGTCATCAGCAGCCGGGAGGTTGAAGCGCAACGCATGAACCTTGAGCTCCATTATTGTAGCGGATCAGAAAGAGAAGCCGTACTCAACGCTCTCGCAGCATATCTGGAAGGCTTTGGAGAGATCTCTTTCGCCTATGCCTATGGTTCATTTGTCGATGAAGGTCCGTTCAGGGATCTGGATGTTGCCCTTTATCTTTATCCGGAAGATCTTCCTCATTCGAAATTCAGCTTTGAGGACAAGGTCTCCCAACAGCTTAGGAATGCGCTAGATCCGGCTTTCCCGCTCGATGTAAGAATTATTAACGATACATCCGTTGCGTTTCAGTACCATGCCATCCAGGGTCGCCTTCTTATGGAGCGCTCGACGGATTACAGAATCCGGACGGTTCGCCGGATTGTAGCCCGTTATCTGGATATAAAACCTGTGTTGGATCATCATACCAAAGAGGCGTTCTCCGTTGAAGCTGAATCATGATCGGATTAGATCGAAGCTAAACGACATTTCTGCAGCCATCAACCGGCTCAACAAATTTCAATCCCTCGACCGAGGCGCCTTTCTGGCCGATGAGGACAGTCAGGATATTGCTCGATCCAGGCTGCTTACAGCCATAGAAGCGGCTCTGAATATTTGCTACCACCTCTCGGCAAAAAAGCTGCAACGAGTTCCAGAAGACTATGCACAGTGTTTTACCCTTCTGGGCGAATCACGGCTCATTCCGCTCCAGCTGGCCGAACGCCTTGCAGTAATGGCCCGCTTCCGCAATCGTCTCGTGCACCTGTATTGGGATATAGATTATGGTCAGGTATACGATATAATAAGAAACGATCTTGGCGATCTCGACGCCTTCGCCCGGGAAGTTGCACAATGGCTCTAGTCTACTTTTCTCCCGTCAGGATTTGAAAACAGCGGTCGCAGATGGTGGCGTGCGTCTCGAATTGGCCGACGCTTTCAGAGTAAACCCAGCAGCGCTCGCACTTCTGACCGGATGCACTGACCACTTCGATCCTGAGCCCGGGAATTTCAACGCCTTCAACACCGCCGGCCAGATCATCCGCGGAACGGAATTCTACTTGCGACACAATAAGAACCGAGCGCAAGAGCTCCTCCTGCCCGGCCAGAGACTCCTGCATCGAGATCGGAAGCGCCAGCATCACTTTGGCATCCAACGGATGACCGATGACCTTCGCCTGTCGGGCAGCTTCAAGTGCTCGCGCCACATCGCTTCGCAGACTGAGGATGGTCTGCCAGCGAGCGCTCAGAGCTGCGTCCTGATATGAAGGGTTCACTTCCGGAAAGGCTTCCAAATGAATGCTCTCGCCGACACGTCCCGGCAAAAAACACCATGATTCTTCGGCCGTAAACGAAAGCACCGGGGCCATGAGCCTTAAAAGCACCGTTACGACTTCGTAGAGCACAGTCTGGGCGGAACGGCGCGCCTTGCTCGCGGCGGCGGAGATGTAGAGCCGGTCTTTCAGGATGTCCAAATAGAAGGAGCTCAAGTCCACCACACAATAGTTGTGAAGCGCATGGTAGACGCGATGGAATTCGAATCGGTCATATGCCCGGCGGATCTTCAGGATCAATTCCTGCAACTGATGCAGGGCAAACCGATCCAGCTCTTCCATCTGGCCGTAGGACAGGCTGTCGCGCTGAGGATCAAAGTCATTCAAATTCCCGAGCAAGAATCGAGTCGTGTTGCGGATGCGTCTATAGGCTTCGCTCAGCCGCTTCAAGATGTCGGGAGATATCCGGATATCATCCCGGTAATCCTCCGCCGACACCCACAGCCGCAAAATTTCAGCGCCATATTGATCGATGATCTCTCCCGGTGCGATGACGTTCCCAAGCGACTTGGACATCTTGTAGCCCTGGCCGTCAACCACAAAGCCATGAGTCAGGACACTCCTGTATGGGGCCATATCCCTGGTCCCCACTGCTGCAAGAAGCGATGAATGGAACCAGCCGCGATGTTGATCGCTTCCTTCAAGGTAGAGATCGGCAGGAAAGCTCAAATAGTCGCGCTGCTCAAGCACGGCCGCATGAGACACCCCGGAATCGAACCACACATCCAGAATGTCCTGCTCCTTTTCGAAGCTTCGACCGCCGCACCCTTCGCATTTAACCCCCGCCGGAAGAAGCTCTTCGACCTCGAGCTCAAACCAGGCGTCAGCCCCCTCCTTTTGGAAGAGGGCGACCACATGATCGAAGATCTCCTGCGTAGCCAGGAGTTTTCCGCACTCCCTGCAGGTGAAAACGGTTATCGGGACTCCCCAGGAACGCTGGCGCGAAATACACCAGTCCGGACGATTGGCGATCATGTTGTGGATGCGCTCCTGCCCCCAGGAAGGAATCCATGCCACACGATCGATCCATTCCAGGGCCTTTTTGCGCAGGTCGTTCTTTTCCATGGAAATGAACCACTGCTCCGTGGCGCGAAAAATCACCGGCTTCTTGCAGCGCCAGCAATGCGGATAGCTGTGGCTGATTTCCTTTTCCAGAACCAGATTGTCCACTTCTCGCAGCTTTGCGCTGACCGCCTGGTTGGTATCGAACACATACTGTCCGGCAAAAAATGCCACATCTTCAGTGAATCGCCCATTGTCATCGACCGGAGAATAAACCTCCAAACCATATTCGAGAGCCATGTCGTAGTCTTCCCGACCGTGCCCGGGAGCCGTATGTACACAACCGGTGCCCGCCTCCAGCGTCACGTGGTTGCCAAGAACGAGGAGCGAGTCGCGATCCAGGAAAGGGTGCCGACACTTGAGCCCCTTCAACTCCGAAGCCGAGAAGGTTCGAACAATTCCGTAGTCTAGAATCCCGAAGGCCTGCATGCAGCTCTCCAGCAGTCCCTTCGCCAGAATCCAGATTTCTTTCCCGACATCCACAGCGACATATTCAAAATCGGGGTGCAGAGTGACGGCTAAATTAGCGGGAAGCGTCCATGGGGTTGTGGTCCATATCAAAACATAAACCGGTTTACCGGACAGCTCGGCGAATCGATCCCGAGTGCCGGGCTGCAGAGGGAATTTCACATAAATCGAAGGAGAGGCATGGTCGTGATATTCCACTTCCGCTTCAGCTAAAGCCGTTTGACAACTTGAACACCAGTAGATGGGCTTCTTGCTGCGCACCACGCTTCCGCGGCTGAAAAATCGCCCCAGCTCCCGAGCAATAGTGGCCTCATAGTCGTAGGCCATAGTGAGATAAGGGTTGTCCCATTCTCCAAGAACTCCGAGTCGTTTGAATTCCTGGCGCTGAATATCTATGAAACGCTCGGCGTAGCGTCGGCAATGGCGACGGATTTCAACCTGGCTCATCGCCCGTTTGCGCTCGCCCAGCTCCTTGTCCACCTGATGCTCGATCGGAAGTCCATGACAATCCCATCCGGGCACATAAATCGCGTCATACCCGCTCATTTGCCGGCATTTGACGATCATGTCCTTTAGAATCTTGTTCAGAGCTGTTCCAAGGTGGATATGGCCGTTCGCATAAGGAGGTCCGTCATGCAGGATATAAGACTGACGTCCCTTGCTTCGAGCCCGCAACAGCTCGTAAAGGTTTATCTCGTCCCATTTGGCGAGGATTTCAGGTTCTCGCTTGGACAGATTGGCCTTCATCGGAAATGAGGTCTGCGGCAGATTTAGAGTCTTTTTATAATCCATCGTCTGTTCCCTTGAGGAATGCTCTACGCTTTGTTTGCATCACAATCAGCAGAAAAGGTGTTTCTTAGCATACCACCTGCACAAGTCAAGCAGTAGTTGGCTGAGCCGGCATGAGGGCGGAGGCGGAGGACAGAAGACAGAGGACGGAGAGCAGAGGGCAGATGCTACAAAAGGAAGATTCGAAGCAGTATAGAAAAAGCCTCTCGTTCCCAGTGCGGGATGGAGAGGCTTTGAGTAAGCTCAGTATGTTCATGCTTTTCCCGATCCCACGCGGGAGCGTGGGAACGAGGTATATAGGAGCGTGCGAACGAGGTAACTATCACCGGAGCATGGCAACCGGAAAACCATCACCGGAGCTTGGGAACCGGGTGTGCGTTATACGGCAGGTTGCGGCCTCGAACATCCGGTATCCGGGTATCCGGCATCGAACATCCGGTATCCAGAAGCATCCAGCATCCAGCTTCCATCACCCGGCATCCGGTATCAGTATCCGGTATCCGGCTTAGTACATGCCGCCCATGCCGCCCATGCCGCCCATACCACCCATACCGCCGCCGCCGGGAGGCATCATCGGCATGTCTTCTTTTTCCTTGGGCAGCTCAGCCACCATACATTCCGTGGTCAGCATGAGAGCGGACACGCTTGCGGCGTTCTGCAGCGCAGTGCGAGCCACTTTGGTCGGATCAATGATACCCGCTTCCAAAAGATCCGTAAATTCATTGGTTTCGGCATTATAGCCAAAGGCATCTTTCCCGTCCTTCAGCTTCTGGACAATGACGGATCCTTCTTCGCCCGCGTTGAAGGCGATCTGGCGTGCGGGCTCTTCCAGTGCACGTTTAACAATATTCACGCCGAGCTGCTCGTCGCCTTCCAGCTTGAAATTCGCAACGCCCGGGATACAACGCAGATAGGCTACTCCACCACCCGGAACAATACCTTCTTCAACGGCTGCTCTGGTAGCATTCAAAGCATCTTCGACGCGAGCTTTCTTCTCTTTCATCTCGGTTTCGGTAGCCGCTCCCACACTGATGACCGCCACGCCACCGACCAGCTTGGCAAGCCTTTCCTGAAGCTTTTCTCGATCGTAATCGCTGGTGGTCTCTTCAATCTGAGCACGTATCTGACGGACTCTTGCTTCGAGGGCCTTGCGGTCCCCGGCGCCATCCACGATAGTGGTATTGTCTTTGTCGATCCGCACCGTCTTGGCGCTGCCGAGATCATTCAGTGCTACCGTCTCGAGCTTCAAGCCCTTTTCTTCACTGATGACCTGGCCACCGGTCAGAACAGCGATGTCTTCCAGCATGGCTTTGCGTCGGTCGCCGAAACCGGGAGCCTTAACAGCACAGACATGCAGCGTGCCGCGCAGCTTGTTGACGACCAACGTCGCCAATGCCTCGCCTTCGATATCTTCGGCGACAATGATAAGGGGTTTGCCCATCTTGGCAATTTGCTCGAGGATGGGGAGCATGTCCTTCATGTTACTGATTTTCTTGTCATGAACCAGGATCAGCGGCTCATTGAGCAGTACTTCCATTTTTTCGGGGTCGGTGACAAAATAAGGAGAAATGTAGCCGCGATCAAACTGCATACCTTCAACTACTTCCAAAGTAGTCTCCATCGCTTTGGCTTCTTCAACGGTGATCACGCCTTCCTTGCCAACCTTGTTCATGGCTTCGGCAATGATGTTTCCGATGGTTGTATCATTATTGGCGGAAATGGTACCCACCTGAGCGATCTCTTTCTGATCCTTGGTCGGCTTGCTGATTTTTTTGAGCTCATCAACAACAACCTTAACGGTCTTTTCAATGCCGCGTTTGAGGGCCATAGGGTTGGCGCCGGCTGCCACCAGCTTGGAGCCTTCGTAATAGATGGATTGGGCCAGGATGGTTGCGGTTGTAGTACCGTCACCGGCAACGTCGCTGGTCTTGCTGGCAACTTCTTTCACCATCTGCGCGCCCATGTTTTCAAATTTGCCCTCGAGCTCAATTTCTTTGGCAACGGTCACGCCATCTTTGGTGACGGTCGGACCGCCAAAGCTCTTCTCGATTACCACGTTGCGACCCTTAGGACCCAGTGTCACCTTGACTGCATCGGCAAGCGTATTGACTCCCCTGAGCAGCGCGTCACGGGCTTTCACATCGTAGATCAGCTGTTTCGCCATTATCATTACCTCCGTTTAAGCATTCAGATTGTTGGATTTTTCTTTAGAATTCAGAAGGGGGTCTTATTTTTCGATGATTGCAAGGATGTCATCCTCACGCATAATCAGGAGCTCTTCTCCTTCAACCTTGATATCGGTCCCGGCATACTTGCCGAACAGCACTCGGTCACCCGCTTTGATATCGAGAGGTCTTCTGCTGCCGTCTTCCATCAGTTTTCCGCTGCCCACGGCGAGAATTTCTCCCTGGATCGGCTTTTCTTTGGCGGTGTCGGGAATGATGAGTCCACCGGCGGTTTTTTGCTCCTCTTCAAAGCGTCTCACAATGACACGGTCGTTGAGTGGTTTAAGATTCATACGTGCTACTCCTTTCCTTGATAGATTAGATTTTTCGGGATACCTTGCGAAGCGATCCCAAACCATTCTGTTAGCACTCGACTGTTGTGAGTGCTTATAGTCATTTCGGGTTCACTTGGCAAGAGGAAAAGGAGCATGATGGGGAAAAAAAAGTGAAAAGATAGTACCTGAACCCTCAGGGCGGGCCACTTCGATGCGGCCTCCGGAGTTTTCCACCAACTGATAGACAACACTCAGGCCCAGCCCTGCACCATTCTTTTTAGTGGTGAAGAAAGGCTCCGACATTTTCCCGAGGATTTCTTCAGCAATGCCTGGACCCGTGTCCCGGACATCGATACGAAAGATTGAAGGATCCGCGCTGCCGCGATTATCATCCACGCTTATGAATAGCTCGCCGCCGGCCGGCATTGCTTCCAGAGCGTTAACAACCAGGTTCCAGATAATTTGGTGAAAATGGTTTGGATCGATATGTACATGCGGTCTAATCTCGAAAGAGGTTCGGACCTGATGCGAAGAGCCGATTTTACGGCGAGCTCTGAGTAGCGCCAGGATATCCTGGATCGTCTCGACGACTGCAACAGCATCTTTTTTCGCCGACTTTTTGGCGCCTCTGCTCAGCAGCAAAAAATCATTGACCAGCTCGTCAATCCGGTGAATCTCCCGGTGTACAATATTGAAAAGTCGAGTTTGAGTGGGATCATCCTTTATATTGTCTTGGACGAGCTCGACAGCACCACTGATCGATGCCAGTGGATTCTTGATTTCGTGAGCAATTTCCGCGGCAATGTTTCCGGCGTAAGCCAAACGCTCCATCCGCTTCATATGCTCTTCCATGGCTTTGAGTCGGGTGAGATCCTGAAAAACAAAAACCAAGCCCGAAGCTTCGCCGTCATCGCCATGCAGGACAGAAGTTGTGTACCCGAGGCATAGCTCTTCGCCGTCAGGTCTTTTGTGAGCGATCTCCATTCGGTTCATATTCAACGGGGATTTCTCGCTTTTACCGGAATCCAGGGACGACCGTATTGGAGGAGCGAGCGAAGGCAATATTTCGTGAATTGGATGGCCCTCGATTTGATGGTGTTTCAGACCCAGGATTTCCAGAGAGGCCGGATTTGAGAACAAAATGTTCCCGCTCGGGTCAATCGTGAGCAGGCCGCTGTTGATACTCCTTACAATATTGCGCTGCAGCGCTTCGAGCTCGCGTAAATCCTTCCTTTGCTCTATCACCACCGCACTCGATTTCTGCAGTTCGCCGGCCAGATAGCCGCTCAGATAGGCAACCAGATAAAATGCCGCGATATTCATCAGCAGACTATGAAAATAAAACCCGCTGTCGTGAATATAACGCGCTCCGCCAACCACTTCCAACGGGACAATCCATTTGAAATATTGCAGATCCAGCAGAACACCGTAAGAGAGGCTGCACATGGAAGCGGTCCACAAGCTGCCGGGACGATTCAACAGCAACGCTGCACTAATGATGACCGGCATGTACAGGAACGAAAAGATGCTCTCTACTCCCCCCGAAAGAAAAATGAGGGTGGTCACGGCCGCTACATCAAAAAACAGCTGCAGATAAGCAAACCTCCTCAGATTCTGCACATGACTCAAGCTAAGGGCCGCGACGATAGTGAACAAAAAAATGGCTATCGAAAAGAAGTATAGGGGCTGCAGCTGAGCCGCCAGAAAATCCCATTGATGACGGCTCTGGACAAGTATCGTGAGGACGAGGAAAAACAGTCCCAGCAGAAGCCGAAAAAGCAAGAGGGATTTGAGCCGGCGTACCGAGCAGGGAGCCTGGAGCTCGGAGCTTGGAGCCGAGAGCAGGGAGCTCTGAGCCGGGGAGCTCACCTTAGAGAACGGATGAGCCTTCTGCATTTTTTTCTCAGCATATATCCGGGAGTTATCCATGTTCTTACTTAAACCGCAGAATATCGAATGTCGAAGTTAACAATTGCCGGCCGGCAGGCAACAAGCAAATGAGCAAAGCAGGCGCCGCTACCCGTTCCCACGCAGGAGCGTGGGAACGAGGTAGAAGGAGCGCGGGAACGAGGTATAAAATATCGCGCTACTCCCTCCCCGCTCCCTGCTCGTTGCTCGTTGCTCGTTGCTTCCAGCTCGCTGCTTCTTGCTCTTTGCTCCCTGCTCCCTGCTCCTTCATGCGCCTCGAGAGACCACGTCCGCCAGCTGGAAAATGGGTAAATACATGGCAATCAGCAATCCTCCGACGGTAATCCCAAGAAAAACAATGAGCATGGGTTCCAAAAGCGCAGTGAGAGATTCTACAGCGGTATCCACCTCATCGTCGTAAAAGTCGGCAATCTTTCCCAACATCCTGTCCAGGGCACCGGTCGCCTCTCCAACTGCGATCATCTGCGTCACCATAGGCGGAAACACCTTCATTTCAGCAAGCGGTTCAGCCACCGGATGACCTTCAGCGATCGCTATGCGAGCTTTTCGGATTGCGATTTCTATGACTTTGTTACCCGTTGCAGCCGACACAATTTCCAGGCTGTCCAAAATCGGAACTCCACTTTCCAGCATGGTCCCGAGAGTTCGAGTGAAACGGGATATGGCGACCTTTTTCAGCAGTATCCCAAATACGGGCAGCCTCAACAAGAGCCGATCGGTCCATTCCCGCCCCTTGGAAGTCTTGCGCAGCCTTCGAATAGCAAGAATGAACAATATGAATCCAAGGATGCCCCAATGGAAATAGCTCTGCGCGAAATCGCTTAATGACATCACCATCAGGGTGAGGGTCGGCAGGCTGACGCCGGCGTCGCGGAACAGGCCGGCGAACACCGGTATGACATACACCAAAATGACGGCAATCACCACCACAGCCACACCGACTACTATGGCCGGATAGGTCATCGCCCCCCTGATTTTTTTCTTCAAACTGGCTATTTTTTCAATGTAAACAGCAAGACGATTCAAAATGACATCCAAGATGCCGCTGACTTCGCCGGCCGCCACCAGGTTCACAAAGAGCTGATCAAAAACTTTGGGATGTTTTCTTATGGCATCCGAGAAGGTAGCGCCCTCCTCGACGTCTCGCTTGACCTGCTTGATTATCCTTTTGAAAGTCAGGTTGCTCTGCTGTTGATGGAGAATGTCCAGACATTGCATAATCGGCAGTCCGGCATCGATCATGGTCGAAAACTGCCGGACGAACACCACCAGGTCCTTCTCTTTTACTCTGGGCTGTAACAGAGGGATATATTCCGAGATGTCTTTGGGCTTGGCTTTGACGCTTTTGACGGTTATGCCCTTGCGGAGCAGCAATTGACGAGCAATGCTGGCGTTATCCGTATCGATTTCTCCCTTTTGCCTTTTGCCTTTGCGGTCGGTTCCCTTCCAAATATATACGGGCATTATTTACTCCCAAGGTATCGCAGTACACGAATAGGCTATTCTGTTGAATCTTGAGCCGGCTAGTCCTGCCCTTTACCCACATCTCTTTGGAGGGGCCGGTGCCAGAAGCCGGTCACCCCGCATGCCCCAAACTCTGTGCTTCCATCGTGCCCTAGTTCCACTCCACTCCTCGTGCCCAAACTCTATTTGGGCACGTAAGTTACCGTGAAACTCCGTTTCTTGCCGCCGAACAGCAAACTGAGCTTGCCGCCCAAGTGCTTTCCCAAACAGAGTTTGGGAACGAAGGGGGTACTCGCCAGCACAAATCGTGGGTAAAGGGCAGGGCTAGTCCTTAGCGGAAGACCGAATGACCTCTTCGATCGAGGTTATCCCCAGCTGCATTTTTCTTATTCCGCTCTGCCTGAGGGTGACCGTCCCGAGATCTACCGCCTGTTTCTTGATTTCCGCTGCGGACGCGCCCAAAAGCACCAGTTCACGAATTTGATCGTGCATGGGCATCACCTCATACAGAGCTACACGACCTCGATAGCCAGTGTGACTGCACGCAGGACAGCCTCTTCCGCGGTAACATGAAAAGGTCCCTATTTCGTTCTCTCTGACCCCCAAATCCAACAAAGCTTCGGGTATGATTTCTTCTTTGACACGGCAGTCAAAGCAAAGCCGTCTCACCAACCTTTGGGCAATAACCAGATTCACCGCGGAAGAGACCAGAAATGACTCCACACCCATATTCAGAAGACGGTTGACCGTGCTCGGGGCATCGTTCGTATGCAGAGTGCTCAAAACCAGATGACCGGTTAGAGCTGCCTTGATTGCCACTTCTGCGGTCTCAAAATCCCTGACCTCGCCGACCATTATGATGTCCGGATCTTGCCGCAAGAAAGACCTTAGAGCAGAAGCAAAATTCAGGCCAATGGCGTCGTGGACTTGCACCTGATTTATGCCGGTGAGATTATATTCTATCGGATCTTCGGCAGTTGAAATGTTCTGACTGATTTTGTTCAGCTCGGAAAGGGCGCTGTAAAGCGTAGTTGTCTTGCCGCTGCCGGTGGGCCCGGTAACCAGAACCATGCCGTAAGGTGCATAGATAGCTTCACGAAAATGTTTGAGCTGTTGCTCCTCAAACCCCAGCTTGGTCATGTCCAGCTGCAGACTCGATTTGTCAAGCAGTCGCAGCACCACCTTTTCACCGAACAGGGTTGGCAGCACGGAAACCCGGAAGTCCATCTCGCGCCCCTTGTAGCGCAATTTGATGCGCCCGTCTTGGGGCAGCCGCCGTTCAGCGATATCCAATCGACTCATAATCTTCAGTCGAGAAATGATCGCGTTTTTCATTTGCAGGGGAGGACGCATGATTTCATAGAGCACGCCGTCAATGCGAAAGCGCACGCGCATCATTTTCTCGTAGGGCTCTATATGGATATCGCTGGCTTGCTTGCGGATTGCATCCATCATGATAAGGTTCACCAATTTTACTACCGGAGCCTGTTCGGCGGCGCCTTCTAATGACGTCAGATCCGCATCTTCGGCCGATTCGAAAAATTGTGCATCAGCCTCTTCTCTGAGTATCCCCAAGACCTCTTCGAAGTTTTCATCCTCGTAGTAACGGCCGATGGTCTCTCTGATGGAGCTCTCACGGGCAACATGAATTTGAATCGTTTTCCTGGTCAGGAATCGCACATCTTCGATGACGAAAAGATCGCCCGGGTCTGCCAGAGCTACGTTGAGGGTGTTCCCCATTAAACCGAAGGGGATGGCATGATATTTCTGCACCACATTCAGCGGAATTAGATTGAGGACTTCCTTGGGTATCGCGAGTTGGGCGGGATTCACCGCCGGCACATGAAATTGCCTGGCAATGGCTTCAACCAGGTCATCCTCGGTAATGAATCCGAGCTTGACCAGGATGATTCCTATGCGGTCTGCCGTGTGCTGCTGTTCCTCAAGGGCTCGCTTGAGCTGTTCGGGACTGAGTAGGCCCTCTTCCATCAAGAGCTCACCGATCTTCTTCGCCACTTACTTCACCTCTTCAGATCTGCCGGCTGTTTCAAAAATGCTTGACATTAAAATTTTCCTGGTTACTATTCCCCCGGTTCTCAGGGAGAGATATTGAACTCTATCAGATTCGGAGGTGGTTGTCATGGTTTGTGAAACAGTGAAGGTTGGTGCAGAGTGCGCCTTCATGACGAAAGCTGGCTGCGGTTACAACGGCGGTTCCTGCCACACGGTTGTTGATCAGTGCGAGGGTTGCCAGAAAATCATGGATTTGGAAGCGGGCAGATATTGCTCCAGTTTTCCCAATCCTTCAGTCAAGTGGAAAACGAGTCATTGTAATTTCGCGACTCACACCAAACAGGATGCCCAGGCTCAGCAAGCCAAAATTAATCCGTTAAAGGCTTCTAAAAGAGCCACGAAGCGTAAATAGCTTTGGTTGGAGCGTGAGAGCAAGCTTGAGCTTTCCAAGCAGCATCCCTTGCTCTCACTCCCGAACAACAAAACCCGACCTTTTTCTTCATGCCTTTTTCCGGCCCACCGCTCACGAATTCTTCACACAAGAATTTTTGGATCCGACTCGATTAGCATTTGGAGATTCTGGCTTCAGAGTTTATAATTCGTTTCGAAGGATTTGGAAAACGGGTTTTTAGCCGAAGGGGTGCTCACTACGGAGCTGAGATCATACCCTTGAACCTGATCCAGATAATACTGGCGAAGGAATCGGCGAACGAGAGCATTCTAAGGGCCGTTCACCGAACGGCCCTTTTCTTTCCGCAAAGTCGGCGCCCACCTCCTCGCACATGCTTTCCTTCGCCAATGAGCACAGTCTGCAGCGCGTCGAATAGCTCGCTCGAAAGGTCCCGGCGAGTCGCATCGGCACGCACACTGCTTACAACGGGAGGAGACAGCCATGAAGACCCAATTGGAATACGCTAGAGCCGGAATCGTTACCGAAGAGATGAAACAAGCCGCCATCGGCGAGCCGGTCGGCCCCGAACAGTTGCGACAGTTGATTGCCAATGGGCGGGCGGTTCTGCCGAAAAATCGCAATCACACTTTCCCCGTCTTGCGAGCCATTGGTGAAGGCTTAAAAACCAAAGTCAACGCGAACCTGGGAACCAGCGGCGAATGCGCCGACAGCACGCTGGAAGAAGCCAAGCTGGAGGCGGCCTTGAAAGCCGGGGCGGATTCCATCATGGACCTCTCCACCGGTGGTGAGCTCGGCGGCTTGCGCCGCTTCTTTCTCGAGCGCTCCACGGTTATGGTCGGCGCTGTGCCCATCTACCAGGTGGCCACGGAAATGGTTTTGAATCATCAGCCGTTGGAAAAAATGGAAGTGGATCAGCTGTTCAACAGCATTGAAAAGCAATGCATGGAGGGTGTGGATTACATTACTGTCCATTGCGGTGTTAACTCGGCGTCGGTGCGCAAACTTGAAACCTACCGGAGAATCATGCCCTGCGTCAGTCGCGGCGGCTCCATTCACATGCATTGGATGCTCGAGAATAAGAAAGAAAACCCGCTTTATGAATATTTCGACGACCTCTTGGGCATCGCCCATAAATACGATGTCACCCTAAGTCTGGGGGACGGCTTCAGACCCGGCACCATCATGGATGCCAACGACGGAGCACAGCTGGAGGAGCTGCTGATTCTGGGCGAATTGACCAGGCGTGCCCAAAATCACGGCGTGCAGGTGATGGTCGAAGGTCCGGGGCACGTGCCGCTGCAGCACATTCAGGCCCACATACAACTGCAGAAGCGGCTCTGCAACGGTGCGCCATTTTATGTTTTGGGTCCTTTGCCGACCGATATTGCAGCAGGCTACGACCATATTACGGCGGCCATCGGCGGCGCTTTGGCGGGTTCTGCAGGCGCAGATTTTTTGTGCTATGTCACTCCCGCCGAACATCTCGGCCTGCCCAATCGGGATGATGTTTATCAGGGTGTCATGGCGGCCCGAATCGCCGCGCATGTGGCCGACATCGCCAAAGGCTTGCCGGGCGCGACCGAGCCCGATCGAAGGATATCCATCAGCAGGCAAGAGCTGGATTGGGAGGGCGTAATAAAGGAAGCGCTCGATCCAGATCTGGTGAAACAAAGACTCCAGATAACCGAAGACCGGGAAGCATGCAGCATGTGCGGCAAACTCTGCGCCGTCAAAATCAGCCGCCGGCAAGCCGGCTGAGCAAAACAGCTGGGAGCGCGGAGCAGGGAGTTAAAGACGCCCGGTTTTCATCCTTTCTTCGACCCCGTCCGGCCGAGGTTTTTCCCCTCGTTCCCAAACTCTCTTTTTTCTCGTTCCCATACTCTGTTTGGGAACGCAAATGCCCGGGAAGCTCTGTTTCCCAAAAGTCGAGGCCATAACAGCACGGCATACTCCACGGGTATGAGGATTGGCATCGAAGGGAGTCCGGGAATGAAGGAATCAGATTGCAACGGCTCCAGACCGGCCGGCCGGCCGGCACGCCGATGTTAACAGGTGATAACGACAGAATTGCTCGGATGGGGGGTGAATTTGGCGGCTATGGTTCGGCAGGACGACTTTCATGCCGGACATGGCTCAGAAATTCGAAATATTTCTGAATGAATCTTCCCGAAACGGAATCCGAGAGCGGAAAAGTTAAATCGTCCTCTTCGGAAAAAAGGGACGTCAATGCATACAGCATATCTGCCGAGATCTTTTTCAGGGTGACCTGAAGCAATTCGATGAAGCTTTGCGCATCCAGGAGCTCCCCGGCTTTGCCTTGCAGAAGCACCTCGGCCGGCCTCTTTCGCCACCCTTGCAGGAGGCCGAACATTCTGCATGCGAGGGGCCGGAATACATACATTTCGCATTTGGAATCAACACTCAGAGGACAGAGAATTCTTGATTCATTGTAAGCTTTTCTGAAGCGCGATTCATCATCGACTGGTTGGACGGCTTGAATTTCCAGGTTTTTCCTAATTTGCCTTATTCTTCTGCTCACCTGCACTGCACGGTCAATGGCGTTTCTACGTTTTGGGCTCGGCAGACCCCTGTTCATATGATGGTTGAGGTAGGCGGCTTCCACGAAGGAGAGCTCAACGTAATCATAGCAGCATTCATCTGTCTCGGAACCGCAGCTCAGGAGCTCGGGATTTTTTGCCGCCGATTCGCTGAAAATCTCCTCCACTTGCTGGAGCAAAGCTTCATAGTCATGGAAGAAGCTGCTCAGATCTACAATCCGTCTGTTTTCCAACGAAGGCTCTCTAATGGTTAGTGCCCTCGATTTCTTGCTGTATCTTCGCAACAGCCGCCATTGCGAAAAACTGCTGTGCATGCTGCGGGCTTCTTCAACCTTCTTTTTTGCGAGCTTTAATCCGAACCCTTTTCTCAAGAGGTAGGCGGCAACGAAAGTTGCCGTTCTGCCCATTCCGAATCGGCAATGAACCAGAACCTTTTTCCCGAGGTAAACGGCTTCATCCAGCCAATCGAGTGCTCTCTCCAACTCCGGCTCGGCAGGCGCTTCATTATCACAGACCGGCAGATAGTAAACCTCAAAACCGCTCGACTCCTCAATCTCGTGAAGATCGCAAAACTCGGCGCAGAGATTGATGATCCCCCCAATGCCCTGCCTTCTCAGGGAGTGCAATTCGGCAAAGGACATGGGAGCATGGCCCAATGCCAGGTTGTCTGTTATCCACGAAAGCTCATATTCCGCCATAAACCACTTCTCACAATGTTTTCAGCTGTCCAAGACCACAACGTGATATCCGAAGCGTATATTGAAGTTAAGACAGGTGCGGTCAGCTTTCTTTTTGCGCCAGCACTTTTTCCACCTTCTCTTCGATCTCCTCTTTATCAATCGGTTTGACGCAGTATTCCATAGCACCATGTCGCAATGATTCACGCGCTGTTTCGAGGGTCGGATAACCCGTCAGCATGATGGCGCGCATGCGGGGATCGGCCTTCTTCATCTCGGCCAGCACCTCAACACCGTCCATCTTCTTTAATTTGATATCGAGGATGGCCAAGTCGACCTTGTAAGCCCTTACATGGCCAATTGCCTCTTCTTCCTCCGTGAAGCCTACGACCTTGTGTCCTTTCTTCTCGAGAATCCGCTTCAAAAGAGCGACAGCATCAAACACATCATCCAGTACGAGAATGGTTGCCATTTATCTTTTCTCCCTGAACGTCCGCCCCAACCTGTCTCGCCGGCAGGCGCACGGTAAAAACGGTTCCCTTCAAAGGATTCTCGTCACCCGGTTCGATCCCGATTTGCTCGGCCAAGGCAGACGGCAACGGGCTTTGCACGTCGATTTTTCCTCCATGATCTCTGATGATGCCAAACGTTACCGAAAGCCCCAATCCCGTTCCTTGGCCGACACCCTTCGTGGTAAAGAACGGATCGAATATTTTATCCATGTGTTCCGGCGGGATACCCCTGCCATTGTCTGCAATCGAGAAAAGCACCTCATCCTTTGCCCCGGAAGAGCTCGAAATCACTATGGTGCCGTCACTCCCGATAGCGTCGAAGGCATTGTTAAGAAGATTCACCAGTGCCTGTTTGAGTTTTTCCGCATCGCCCAACACTCGGGGCAGACCGGTACCCAACTTCCTTTCGACACGAATTCTTTCCAGGCTGAACGTATGCCGAACCACCGTCAGTGCCTCTTCGATCACTTCGTTTATATCCAGCGCGGCCGTTCTGCTTTCCGTGTGACGGGAGAAGCGCAACAAATCGGCAACGATCTTGCGGCAAACTTGAGCGTGCTTCTCGATTATTTGAAGGTCGGTATGCAGCTGACTGCCAGGCTCCACCTCGTCGAGCAATAATTGCGCATAGCCCAGAACTATACCCAGAGGAGTGTTGATCTCATGGGCAATTCCCGCTGTAAGTTGACCAACTGCCTCCATTTTCTGGGATTGAGTGATGCGTTCCTGGAATTGTTTCAACTCCGTGATATCCCGGCCGCTGCAAAGAATGCCGGTGATCGTTCCATCACCGGCACGCACCGGCAGCTTCACCAGGTGAATCCAGCGTTCACCCCCGGCTTTCCCAACCCGCTCCTCTTTTGTCAACGCCTCACCGGATTGGAGAATCCGCAGATCCTCCTCCCTGTTTGCCGCTGCCCGGATCGGAGGAAACAGATCAAAGTCGGTTTTTCCAATGACTTCCTCGCGATTCCTGTCCACAATATCGCAAAAGGCTTTGTTGACAGCACGATAAACGGAATCCTCATCCTGCAGACTGACAAAATCGGGAGTGGCATTCAAGATCGTCTCGAGCAGCTGCTGTTGCTCGCTCAGGGTTGCTCCCACCGCCTTCAGCTCGGTGAGGTGGTTTTTCAGCGTACGCACCATGAAATCAAGAGACTCCGCCAGGTTTTGAATTTCGTCGCCCGAACAGGCTTTGTACACCGGGCAGTTGAGGCAGCTCTCTATTTTCTTCGCATATTCGCCCTCAACGCAGGATGGGCACAAGGTCCCGGCCACATACCAGCAGCGCAGATGAAATTCATTATGCGCAGGGCATTCTTCTCGAGTGCACCGCATGATATCCCAGCAATTCTTCTTGAGCGGCGGGGCCGTTTCTACATCAAGATCGCCCCGCATAACCTGATCCATCGATCGATGCAGGGTTTCAATTCTCTTGCCGACGGCTCGCGCCAGAAAAGCACCGATCAGGCCTGACAAGGCAACAACCAGACCCGTACCCAGGAGCATCATGAGTGAAAGGCTGCTGATGGCCCGGTTCAGTCGGGTCCGCAGAAGACCGAGGCGCACCGTGCCGAAACGGTCCCCGGCGACACTCACCGGTACTGCAAAATCGTAGATAAGTTGGTCCCCGGTATTCAGCAGAAGTCTGCTGTAATCTCGAGAATCGGGCAGGCTGTTTACCGCTTTGAGCTGGATGGGAAAGCCACTGGTAAAGGTATGGACCAGAATTTCACCCTGTGCATTCATAATGAAGGCATAAAAGACGTCCTCATTCAGACTGACAGCCTCATCCACCAGCTTCTTGAGACGCAGGAAATCCATGGCTAGAATGGGTTCGGCCGCCCAGGCGGCCAGATTGCCGGCGATCAAAAGGCCTCGGCTTTTATGTTCTTCCAGCAGGGCCCGGCTCATGACCCTGCTCGCGGCGATATAAATACCTCCGCCAAAAAGAACAAGAAGTAACGTCAGGCTGAGGTATATCTTCTTAGTGAGAGCCAGCTTCATATGTTATGCTCAAGACTTCATGAGTTGAGATCCATCTCCAGCTTATCGGCGAGATCCCGCACGGCATCGAAGTCTTGATCCTTTGTCGCAATTATTCCAAAAATTTCGGCAGCGCTCAGAATCTCCTTCTGCTTCGGATCGCCGGAATCCAGCTTACAGAACGCTTCCCGAATTTTTTCCACAATTCCCGGTTTCAGGTCCTTCCTGGCAGCAAAAACCCAGCCGGGATACCAGCGAGTGTTTGCTATCACTTTTATTTCGCTGATATCGATTTTATTGGCCACGACGTTCAGGGTCCCCTCACGAATGGAGCCAATGTCATATTTGCCGGAATAAACCGCAAGCACCACATTCTCCTGCTTGCCCCCCGGCCCCGGAGCAAAGTCGATTTTGGCAAAATCCTCTCTTTTGAAGCCGTTTTCGATGAAATGTCCAAGCGGGTACAGATAGCCACCCGCAGAGCTCGCATCCACTGCTATCCATTGTTTTCCCCGACAGTCGGCAAGATTTCGGATCTCGTGGTTATCGGCCCGGCAGATGATCTGACCGCGAAAGTTCTCCTTGCCGTAAGCTTCAACGGCGCGCGCGAAAGCCTGTGCTCCGAAACGTTGTGCCATTTTGACATAGACGAAGGGATTGGAATAGGAAATATCGATCTCCCCCTCTCCGACCATTCTTACATGATCGTCAAAGGTGTTGGGAAAGATCTGTTTGATGTTCAACCCGGTTTCGCGGCGGAGGTAGTCAACGAGCAGACGGTGTCTCCGGTAAGAAACTGTGTGAGAGTATTGAGGGAGAAAAGCGTAAGTGATGACATCTTTCTGCTCTGCCAGATTTATATTCTGCCGCTTGCTGAGATCTACCCGGGTTGCCTGCTCATCTCGATCGCAGCCGCAGAAAAGCAGCAGACACACGAGCAGGACCTGATAGTTGCGGATCTGCATCGTCAACCTCATACTTACACGGCATAAGTTTGCGGAAAGGACCTGATTTATGCGTCGATCTACCTCTCGATTCTACACTTTTTTTTGAATTTCTCAACTCTTGCGGACGGCGTGCTTGGTTGGTTGTGATTCTTTATCAAGCATGGGGCAATTCTTCCTAAAAATGATACCGACCGGGAAGGCATTACGAGCGAGTGGGTGAGTCTTTGCGAGAGCTCTATCGAAGATTTTCCATTGATTGCCTGGTGGCTACTTCTGACACAATCACCGAAGAGTTTCGAAAAGGAAGCCCTTTCCTCGCGGGTGTTCAAAAAGAAGGGAGGCTGCTCTATATGCGCGATTCGGTGAGGGAATGGGTGCAACTGGCTAAGGAAGACCTGCGACAAGCCGAGTATCTTTTCCAAGGAGCATTTTACAGAGGGTCCTGTTTTGCCGCCCGGCAGGCCGTTGATAAGGGCCTCGAAGCTGCCTTGCTGGAAAAGGCTGGGAGCTTGAGAGGATTCACAACATTCGCAGATTGCTCAGTATCTCGGAAGAATACGGTCTCAATATCGTTTGCGAACGACGCAGACGTCGATTTCATGGACAGCATATACGGGGGGCGTTACCCAGCCGAAGAAGGCCTGTTGCCGATCAAACATCCGAACGCCGATGATGCCCAACGCGCCATTGCCGCTGCAAAGAGCGCTCTCGTACAGCTCAGTCTTTTTCCATGATTCAGAAATGAAAATCCCCGGTCATTATGCGCTTTCGGGACCCACCGGTTTTCTCATAGTCGTCGATGGATAACGGACAAAATCACCAATCGCTCGGTCGAGAAACTCCTTACTGCGCAGCCAGTCGGGGGAAAACTCGCCGTCAACCATCAGTTCATCGTGAACCGCTTCTATCTCCTTAGTTAAGAGGGTCGTGGCTTCAAACGGATCATCCCCGAACGAACAAAGGGGAAGATCAACGGTGCGGGCAATATACCCATCCGCATCGGGCTCAAGGACGACATCCAGCGGGAACCTCAATTTCTTGTGAGACAATGCGTTGATCCTCACAAATCCTATATTCTTCAAGGGTTCCGTCGTTTCCTTGATGCGCTCCGCCGCACCGAGATCTCCAGGTTCATGAGGTTTTGATCTATCTGCCATCGGCCATTACGCACATCTCTATCTATGACCCCGCGCGTAGCTTCCCTCATTGTGCCAACTACGCCGTCTCATTAGATGCTTCTTCTGTCCGCATAGCATGAAGATCAAAACGCTTCGTTTTGCCGGTCGAAGATCTCAGACCGTTTCATTTCCGTCCAGTAGACAAAAGAGAGTCTTCTGACCTCCTTGAAATACTCTGGTGTGAGGTTTCCATGTAGGTCGATGGCCTTCCTGATATCGCTTTTGATGCGTGCTTCGACATTTTTGTTGAGGCTTAAGCGGAGCTTCTTGTTGCCTTTGTTGAAAACGGCTTCGGGAGCCGCCGGGCCGTCGACCGGAACCGTAATGCTCCCTCTGCCGACACTTGCCCCGGTTGCCACCTGAAGTCCGTCATTCATGCAGCTCAACGGAGGCTTGAGTCCGGCATGGCTTTCAACCTGCAATTCGTCCAGGGTGGCATTCAAGATTTCACGTGCCAGTATCCCCATTTTCGCACCAATAATGGAATAGATACCGAGGTGACGGTGCAGCTCGTTAGTTAAAACCGCCGCCTTCCACTCCTCTAGACCATGCATGGCGATGATTTTTGGCACCCACGGCCGCAGATCGGGTTGAAACTCGACCGGGTGGGTCGGATACGCAAGCAGCACGACCGGGGTGCGCACGTCCAGCTCCAATCCATCCGCTCGATCGAGCATGGCAAGATAATGTTGACGGGCCGTTTGTCCTTTCCATTGGGTGAGCCGAAAGACGGAAGAGCCGTGCTCTTGCCTGGCAAAACTCCCCAAATCCGGATTGTCTAGATAAAGCGCAACCGTTTCGTCCCAGGCTTTGAAATGATTTTGTGCAAGCAGCTCGCCGGCTTTTCCGCTCTGGTGAGCGGTGATAATGGCTCGAGCAGCCGGTGAATCGATCTGCTTGATATCATTAAATAGAGTCAGGTCAAAAGAGACCAGCTGCTCATCTTGCAGAGAAAACGCATACACCGGTATTCCCGAAGCGAACACGGCTTTGGCCGCTTTCAGATCGCGACTGGTATTCCAATCCGGATGCGCCTCCTCCGGGGCTGTCCCGTAATAAAACACCGTCTTGATGCGATCCCGCAGGGAAGGATCCGATTGGAGGGCTTCGGCAAGGTTGGTGAGCGGCCCGAGGCATACATAGCTCAAGCCTTGGTCGGCTTCAGCCGCCGCTTTCACGATAATCGAAAGCGCATCCGCACAGCAGTTTTCCTCATCCTTGACGGACTCTTTCCTGACGTCCGCATGCATTGCTGCAGCTTCATCGGCAGCTGTCGAATCCGGCTTGGCCGCAGTTTGCCCTCCACCCCAGTCGATAGATTCGGCCAGGCCTCGCCAGGGAGGCGGTGGCATGTTCAAAGACATCCCTTGGCCGATGAGGATATCGTTGCGGTCCAAAACACGAACCAGACGCTGGACGTTCTTGCATCCCGCTTGTGGCGACGAGCCGCCATCCGAGGTGACAACGGCCCGCACATCGAGGTGCGCTGAATTGAGCATCAGAATCAGTGCCCGAGTATCGTCGAGAGCCACATCGGTATCGACGATCACCGGCGTCTGTTCCATATGTGCCGACGCGGCACCACAAGAGAATATAAGTGCAATGAATAAGGCCGAAAAAACCTGTCTCATGCCGGTTCCTCCCTTTATCGTTGTTCCCGGGTAAAAGCAGCAAGGGAAATAACTTTTCCCTTCCTCCCCGTTCTCTACTTGTCAGAACTTGATCCTGATGCCGCCCATGCCGTTGATGCCGGGCATCGGGTAACCGAACTTTTGTTCGTAGTCCGCATCCGTAAGGTTGTCCCCCGCTGCAAACAGCTGGCCTTGCAGGCTGCGGTAGGGAATTTTGAGATCGTATGTGAGTTTTGCATTCAAAACGAAATAAGAGTCCACTTTGTCGACGTTCACCGTGTCTTCGGTGCGCGCTCTGGAAGTCACGAAGTGCTCGCCCACGTAGACACCATCAAGGCTTGCCTGAAATTTCTGCAGGAACCTGTAGTTGACACCGAAACTGGCGCTCCATTCAGGAGCATAAGGAAGATCCTCCGGGGTGCTGTCCAGATAGGTGACGCCGGCGAACAGCGCCAGATCCCTAAAGGGAGTCAAAGTGACGGTTGCTTCAACTCCGTTGTTGCGGAACGACCCGATGTTGGTCCAGGTGGGCGGGTAAGGTGGCGGGGGCGACACCACGATCCGGTCGGTGCCGTCGTCGTAGAAGAAGGTGAGGTCAAACTTCGCCAGCTTGCCGAGTCTTTGGCCGATGCCCACCTCGAAATGATCCACCAGTTCGGCGCTCAGGCTGTCCCATTGGTTATCTTCCGGCTGAAACAGCTCGTCCATGGCCTTCACAAAGATCCCCGGATAGTTGATGCCGCGCGCATAGGAGACGTGCAATTCGGTGCTCTTGTAGCCGAAGATCAGGCCGCCCTGTGGTCCGGTTTCCGCGTCGAATTCAGAGTGGTCGATGTGACGCACCCCGGCGGAAGGAACGGCGTAGAAGCCTTCTTTTGACCCAAACAGATGGCTTACCGCGAGGTAAGGTTGAAACAGCCGCCATGTGGTGCGATCAAAATGGAGATCGTCCGCCGAGGCTGACCTGATGTCCACTTCTCCACTGATGAAATCAAGGTCCGTCCCCACCATTATTTCGCCGCCCTCCCACAGGTTGAACGCCTCGCGAATTCTCAAACCGTAGTTGTCGTAATCGGTGATGGTGTCTTCATCATTTTCACCGGTGGTTTCGTTAAATTGGTCCAGCCAATCGATATGGCCGTTTTCACTATAGAATTTAATGTATCCTCGAGCCTTCTCGAATTCATTGGAGAGGGTGCCGATGGTGAAATAATCGTTGGTCTTAAATGTCCCGTCGGGAGGAAAAGACCCGTCGTCAGGCCCGGGATCGTTGCTGGAATTATCCGTCCGGATAAACAGAGCGTTTGCATTCCAATTATCCGACAACTGATAGCCCACCCGGCCGAAATAATTCTGCAAATACCCGTCGCTATCTTCTCGGTGACCGTCAGAGGTTCGGAAGCTCTGTACCAGGTAGTAATCGAAGGCGTCTATCTTGCCGCCATGCTCGGCAACCTCGATCCAGTTGTTATAGGACCCGTATGCACCTTCGAAATTGGTCCGAAACCCCGGCTCCCACTTTCTCTTGGTCGTGATGTCAACCGCTGAAAATGCCATGTTGCCGAACAAGACCGGTTGGGCGCCTTTGTATACCTCTATCTGATCGATGTTATCGACACTGAAAAGATCCATCAACGGGTGCGTCCATACGCTCACAAACTTCGGAACCCCGTCCACCAAGACCTGTATTTCGGAACCGGGTCGGGAAATGCCCATCCCGCGGATGAAAATGGCGCCGCCCTCCCCTCCCCCAAAGCTGCCAATCGGATTATGGCGCGAAATAACGACACCGGGAGTCATCCGCAGGGCCGATTGGAGGTCCTGGGCATTGAGATCCTCGATCTGTTGCTCGGTCACGGTCGTCACCTGGCTGCCCAACCGGTTGGTCTGATTGCCTTCGACCACGGGAGGCGCAACGACCACCATTTCTTCCATCCGATAAGTCTCATCAGGGGTTGCCTGCTCTTTTTTCTGTTCTTCAGACTTCTCTTTCGTTGCGGCCTCATCTCCCGCATCTGCAGCGGCCCACGGTTGCATGGAGTTGAAGCAAGGCACGACCCCACTGCCGCAAAACAAACAACATGAGAACAATACAATAACCGTTTTTGAAACCATCTTTTTCCTCCCCGTCGCCTGAGCTCCAAGAAAACAAAAAAAGGCCATGAAAGCTAAAAACGCTTCTGCGCTTCGAGCCTTCATGGCCTCATTAAGTCATTCAGTTGTTTAGCCTACGCCGTCTCCACGGCGCTCAACTACCGTTATCAATTGTGCTTTTTGTGTACTGCGGGAATGGCTGTTTGTCAACAGCTTTGTTGAAGCAGATCAAAGCTATCTTCGTATAGGGAGATGAGCTTTTTAGTCCTCTCTGTCCATGATAAAGGGTTTGATGTCGAGAATCGGCGTTCGGTCGTACATGTCGATTCCCTTCACGTGCACGACCAACCCCTCCACCTTCAACACCTCAAGCACCGACAACCCGATGGGGTTAGGCCGGTTGGGCGAACAAATGCTGAACACGCCGAGTCTCTCCCGGCGATGCGGTGGAGTCTGTACAAGGAAGTCGGGAGCAAAAGGCGTGCTCCGATCAAAATAGAACAGGACTATGATCTTTTGACCCGGCTTGATATCGCGCAAGCCCTCGCGATACTTCTCATCGATCACAAGCTTGCCTTCCAGCTCGGAAACGGTCCAGTGCCTCGGCACTTTTTCCACTTCGGTACGCAACATCCCGATGGGCTCCATTACGATCGACATCCATTCCTCCTTTGCCAGCCACAATTCTACAGAGAATCCTCTTTCGTGTATTCCTTCACTCGTGCTTGCGCGATATATTCAGACAGTTTCGATAAAACGACTTCCCGGCGATATATCTTAATCCATCGGCGGCTCGTCCACGCCGATTTCATCACGTCTGATGAAAATCTCTCCCGCCGTTCTGAAATGAGGCATGAGCAAGGTCATGGGAAGCTCGGTAAGTTTTTCGCCCTCCAGGTAGAGGTCATTAACTTCCGAACAGAGCACATGTCCGACAATCAAAGCGTATTTGTCACCGGTCACTTCTCTTTCCAGCTTCGCCTCAATCCAGCCGATAGCGGCCTTGATTCGAGGCGGTGCGACCTTTTTTGCAGGGACGGTTTCAACCCCTTCTTCAGCTAATTCGTTGACTTCGGGTGGATAATTCTTGGCGCATTTTATGGCCTCGCGAAAACCGGGCTTGCCCATAACATTCACCACAAACTCGCGGGTGTTGTGAATGTTCCGCAAGGTGTCATGCGGAAGCGCTGAAGCCAGCGCGATCAGCGGAAGCGGCCGCAAAATCGGCATAACGCAACTGTACGGGGCCGCGTTGGGGACGCCCTCGGCATTCACCGTTGTGATCACCGTCACCGGTAAAGGGAAAAAACGCTTAAACATTTCCGGAGCCAGTTCCATCGCCATCCTCCGTTATTGTCCAACTGCAAGAATACAAAAAAGCCAGAAAAGCAGCCGCACATTCCTGTGCTTCTAAGCCTTCCTGGCTTGGTTTTTGTCATCATATACCTTGTCTTGGCTTGCGGCGGCAGATATGCCAGCTTCACCAGCATTGTCGTTTCCCTTTTACCGACGAGGTGCATGGATGTCAATAGATTGTTCTAAGCAGTGCTAGGGATCAGCATGATTATGGCGAAATGAAACATTGGCACCTTAACGATTATAGATCGGCTGATCCGTGGTGATCGTTCACCTTGAAAATATTATTTAGTATGATAGTATTTATCACACTAACTATATGCTGGAGGATGCGGATTGGCGGTTGGAGCTTCCATGGTTGGTTGTGACTCATGATGGCTTGGCCGTTCGCAGGGGCAGCGCTCCAGGCTTTCAGAAATAGGAATCGAAGAATTTGGGCCGAATGGATATGCTCCGGCCTCCGAAGGGCGGATGGATAAACAGAAGCGACAATGGATAGAGACTATTCGAAATACCTGGGATTCCTTCTTGGGGTTGCGTTTCGGGGCCTGAAGAAGAAAGCGGATCAAGCACTCGCCCCGTTTCATCTCACAGCGCCGCAGTGGGGAGTCCTGGCAAGGCTCTACGAGGAAGACGGCCTGCCCGTGGGAGAAATCGCCAACCGAATACAAACCGAAGTGCCAACAATCACCCGCATCGTGGACCTCCTGGAAGGGAAGGGGTACGTTGTGAAAAGGCCCAGCATGGAAGACAGGCGATCTGTGCAGGTCTTCCTGACAGAAAAAGGTATGGGCATAGAGGCCCCTTTGCGAGAGAAGATCAAAGAAGTTCTCGAGATCGCCCTGCAAGGTTTTGAGGCACAAGAAGCGGACCGGCTCAAGGGAGATCTCGTTCGAATCACAAGAAACCTAATTGAACATGAAGCGGGTGAGCGGGGTGGTTGAACGGATTGTCTTTCGAGGACGGTTTAAAATATGCAACGAGGCCGGCAAATAGGGAAAGGAGAGCTCATGACAGCCAAGTACAGCCTGGAAGAAGGCATGGCGACCATGAAGGAGCAAATGCCGGATGTAATGGGTCCATTCGGTGCTCTTATGAACCAGGTGACTGAAGACGGTTTGTTGACTGCCAAGACCAAGCGACTCATGATGGTTGCTGTTGCAGTGACTCAGCGATGCGAAGAGTGTATTCGTGCGCATGTTAAGGCCGCCGTGGAATTGGGAGCATCTCGTGCGGAGATTCTTGAAGCAGCGGGGGTCGCCATTTTGATGGCCGGCGGACCCGCAGTGGCGCATGTCGCAACGGTGGTGCTGGAAGTCTTGGATGAAGCCGGTGCATAGCCTTGCGCCCCCTTGCGTCGGCATGAATGAGCAGGGTACAAAAGTTCACTGTTCACTGATGGAGGCAGAAAGATGATGAAATGTGAAAAATGTGCGGATGAGATCTCCGCTGAAGATGCGCATGAACATATGGGCAAAACCCTTTGCGAGGACTGCTATATGGACGCCGTGGCGACTCCCAAGACATGCGATCCATGGGCCGTCTACAGCGCCAAAAAAACGGTGTCGCAAGATGTGACCCTGACACCGGAGCAGCAAGGAATCCTTGATCTTATCGCAGCCAAAGGCCCTCTTACACTCGAGCAAATCTGCCGCGAACTGGATATCGCTGAAGAAGAATTTCGCAGCAACTTCGCCACCTTGAGGCATATGGAATTAGCAAGAGGCTGCAAAATGGAAGGACAGGTCTGTTATACTCTTTTCAATGACCAATCCAGCTAAAAAAGCACGTGTGCCTGTTGTCGACGGCAATCATCAGTCGAATTTGATGATGGATTTCCCTTGACCACGACGGTGTTTTATTCTACAAATTCACTTAAATTACCGTTAGAAAACGGTTGATTTGGCTGTGAGCACTATTGGAACGCTAAAACTCAAGCCACGAAGGCTTTTGTTCGTCAAGCAGGCGAAAAAGTTTCGTGGCTTTTTTGTTTCGAAACACGGACATTATGCGCAAAGGAGGTAGTCAGCGATGTGTGAAGCTCATGCTTATCTGGCAAAAGGCGGCAAGGAAGAATTGGTCATGGAAAGCGTTGACATCCTTAGACCTGAAGAGGACAAACTCTTTATCCAAAACATCTTTGGTGAACAACGGTGGGTCAAAGCCCGCATTAAAGAGATGAATCTTGTGCAGCATCGTATTCTGCTTGCGGAAGACTAGAGCCGGGAGAAGATTTTGCTGAAGCTAGCTGTAATAGATGGTCAGGGCGGCGGCATCGGCTCTCTTATAATAAAAAGAACCAAAGAGAGCTTCGGTGAGCAACTGGAGGTATGGGGCCTGGGAACCAACGCCATAGCCGCTTCGCAAATGCTCAAAGCCGGAGCTAATCGGGGAGCGGCTGGCGAAAATGCCATCTGCCATTGCGTTCAACAGGTAGACATCATTGTGGGCTCTATTTCCATACTCGTTGCGAACGCCATGATGGGAGAGCTCACTCCTGCAATCACTCAAGCGGTGGGATCTTCCAAAGCGGTGAAGATTCTGCTGCCCATCTCACAGGAAGCCGTAACGATTGTCGGGAGCATCCGAGAGCCTTTGCCTCACATGGTTGAACAGCTGGTTGTAGATTATCTGAAACCGCTTCTCCATCCCAAACCAAACACTTGAGAATCGAGCCGGATCAACATGGCTCTTGCAGGATTGAAGGAGACTGAGTTGGCTCAAGCTCCCGACTTAAACCGGACCATATCGATTGACAAATAGACTGGCCCGCTCGCCATCCCTTTTCTCACCCTACGATGATTTTGTCCAGGCGGCCAATCTTTACCGCCGTGTCGTGATCGATGCCGATCGAGATCACCTGATCGCTAATATTGTCAGCCATTTGGGCAACGCCGTCAAGCGTATCCAGTATCGCCAGGCGGCGATCTTTTGCAGAGCCGATGAGGACTACGGTCACCGTGTGGCCGAAGGATCGGGGCTGGATGTGAATCAAGTTCGGCGGCTGGCCGGAATGTCGACAGAAGAAAAATGGCGATGGAGTAGTCTCAGATGAAGAGAGAATGTCGATGCAGAGATTGTGGATTAGCAGCAACAAGTAACTGTCTCAAAGAATTAGAATGTGATTGTTGATCGCGGCAAGAGAGGCGATTTCGATAAAGCCGTCAGGCCAATAAAATGCCTGTTGAATTTCTGCAATCCTTGATAAACGACAATGTCGTCGGTCATTCGATTGAAAATCGACATCATTTTTCTGTATACTCAAATCCCTGAGTTTGAGTGTCACTGATTGACGACGCCCAGAGCCAAAGCCTGGGAAAGAGAATGTATGTGGCCTGCCGTCAACCGGCCTACTGCAACCGGAGAAGCTGCGAAAGGGAGTTTTTGGAATAACCAACTTATGCAACAGGAAGATCTCACCATACGCAGGAAAAAAAGATACAACCACGTCGCAATAAATTTACGGATCCAAATCGGTAGTGAATGGAGACGGATCAAAGCGAATGACTGGAATGAGGTAGGTTTCAACTTCTATTTGGATTTCCATCTACAAGATTCAAAAGCACTCTTCTCGAAAGGAGCATCCCATTTCCCGGGTGAAATCGTCTGGCGATACAAGAATGAAGACGATTCTATCGTCTTGGAGATGATCTTAAACCGTCTGTTAACCGAGCATATCCGCAAAGCTGTTAAAGACAAAGCCTCAATTCGACGGGTGCTTGCTTTGATGCGTGAGAAAGGTCGGGTGGACGAAAAAATGAGTGTCCTGTCCTTATTGGGCATGAGCATGTCGGATGAAGACAAAGCGCTTTTAATCCGAAACAGCAAAGAAGAATATCCATTTTATCGCTATGGAGTAAAAGTCGAAGCTAAAAAATGGATTGATGTTGTAGAGGCTACCTTGGAAGCCACCTCTGTGCTGGAAGTATTGGCACAGATGAGGGCCGACCTGGATCACATCAAATCCAGTTGAAGCTTGAGATCTAAGATTTTGACATATGCTTGACATTTGAAACACGGCAGATCGTTGCGCCAAAACCTAATGTGGACGATTTTAATGATGACATGAATGGAGCGATGCCGTCGTGACCACCGATGGTGCCAAAGACTACCCGGTATTATTCGTTTCTTTCTAAGCCTATTATGACTCATGGACTTCCACAAGTACTCCAAAGACGCAAAACTGGTTTCCCGACCACCGTGATTGATCACTTATTATAATAGACTGAAGCTCCCTGTTAGCTCCAGCTAGCGCTTGAGAAACAAGCTACAATTCTTATACACTTGTGAGTGCCCGGAACATGACTAAATTTCCTGCCATCTCGATGCGGGTATGATTAAGGAGTTTTTCATATGCCTTTTCACGAGAAGTACTTGGATTCCGATCCTTACTGGTATAAAGACGCCATTATTTATGAAACCCATGTGAAGAGCTTTTTCGATAGCGACGGAGACGGTATAGGCGACTTCAAAGGTCTGCTCAAAAAACTCGATTACCTCAAAGATCTCGGTATCACCACCTTGTGGCTGTTGCCTTTTTATCCTTCGCCCCTCCGCGATGATGGCTATGACATTGCCGATTATTACGATGTCCACCCCAACTATGGCACACTGCGTGATTTCCGCGAATTTTTGAAAGCGGCCCACTACCGTGGTATACGAGTCATTACCGAGCTCGTGATCAATCACACTTCGGATCAGCATCGGTGGTTTCAACGGGCCAGGCGAGCAAAACCCGGCACCGTCTTGCGTGATTTCTATGTCTGGAGCGATACGCCCCGTAAGTACAAGGATGCGAGGATTATTTTCAAAGACTTCGAAAGCTCGAATTGGAGTTGGGACCCCGTGGCCAAGGCTTACTATTGGCACCGGTTTTATTCCCACCAGCCCGATCTCAACTTCGCAAATCCCCTAGTCCAAAAGGAAGTCATGAAGGTGCTTGATTTCTGGTTCGGCATGGGGATTGACGGATTGCGGCTGGATGCTGTGCCGTACCTGTATGAGCAGGAAGGGACCAACTGCGAAAATTTGCCGGAAACTCACGAGTTTCTCAAACGCCTCAGACAGCACGTACAAGGCAAACATAAGGGGAAAATGCTGCTGGCGGAAGCCAATCAGTGGCCGGAAGACGCAGTGGCATATTTCGGCGAGGGCGACGAATGTCATATGTGCTTTCATTTCCCAATCATGCCGCGCATCTTCATGGCGCTCTGGATGGAAGACCGATTCCCGATCCTCGACATCCTCGATCAGACTCCGTCCATCCCTGACAGCTGCCAATGGGCAATGTTTCTTCGCAATCACGATGAGCTGACCCTCGAGATGGTGAGCGATGAAGAGCGCGACTACATGTACCAGGTTTACGCCAAAGATCACCACGCCCGAATAAATCTTGGAATCCGGCGTCGCCTCGCGCCATTGATGGGGAACAACCGAAGAAAAATTGAATTGATCAACTTCTTGCTGTTCTCACTGCCCGGCACTCCAATTGTCTACTACGGTGACGAGATGGGCATGGGGGATAATTACTACCTTGGTGACCGGGATGGAGTGCGAACTCCCATGCAATGGAACCCGGACAGGAATGCGGGATTTTCCAGGGCCAACCCGCAGAGGCTTTACCTTCCCATCATCATTGACCCGGAATATCATTTTCATGCGCTGAATGTGGAGAATCAGCATGCCAACCTCTCTTCGCTGCTCTGGTGGACCCGCCGTGTCATAGGAATGCGGAAAAAGTATAAAGCCTTCGGCCGGGGCAGCATCGAGTTTCCTTTCTGCGATAATCCAAAAGTATTGGCCTTCTTGAGACAGTATGGGGATGAGATCATCTTGGTGGTTGCTAATTTATCCAGGTTTTCGCAGGTGGCGCATCTCGATCTGGCAAGCTACACCGGATGTGTTCCGGTGGAAGTGTTCAGCAACAACCGATTCCCGCTCATCCAAGAATCGCCTTACCTGCTCACTTTGGGCTTTAACGACTATTTCTGGTTCACTCTGCACAAAGCCGACGACTCAGTTTCACACGACCTCGCCAAGCCGTTTATCGAGTTTTCCGTCAGAGAAAATTGGCAGGAATTCCTGGCAGGCGAACACCGTAACTCATTCCTTAAATCGGTTTTGCCCGATTACCTGAAGCAGTGTCGCTGGTTCAGCTATAAAGCCAGAACCATTCGAATGGTTAATATAGTTGAAGAAATTGCTATTTCTCACCAAAGAGGCGTTCCCATTGCCCTGCTGTTGATGATTGAAGTTCACTTCGCGGAGGGCTCGTCAGAGCGTTACCTGTTACCGGTTTCTTTTGCTGCCGGTCAGGAATCTCTCATGATTCAAAGAGAATTCCCGCATGCGGTGATTGCGCGACTTCGCATCGGTGAAAAAGAGGGCGTCCTGTTTGATGGCGTTTACCATGAAGAGTTTCGCAAAGCTCTGCTAAAGTCCGTGGCAGGCAGGAAAACAATCGCGGGCAAGCATGGTACGATCGTGGCTTATCCAGGCCGAAAATTCAAAAGCCTGCTGGCAGAAAAAAAGCTGCCATTGGCTTCGCAAGTACTTAAGGCGGAACAGAGCAACACCTCCATTATTTATGAAAACTCATTTTTCATAAAACTCTACCGGCAGTTGGGAGAAGGGGTGAATCCCGACATGGAAATCACCAGGTTCCTCACCGAAAAGCTGAGCTTCCCTCATGCTCCTCCCTTTGCCGGGATCATTGAATATCATCGTCAGGGTGTGGAACCTATCGATCTCGCGCTGGTCCAGAAATTTGTGCTCAATGCGGGAGATGCCTGGAACTATTCCCTTGAAACTGCCAGACGCTACTTTGAAAAAATCCTTTCCGACAGCAAAAGCCAGGAAGTCCCCTCGATATCGGGCGCGCCGTTCGATAGAAGCCCGCAGGGCGCGCCCTCCCTGCTCAAGGAGCACATCGGGGAGTTCTACCTTGAGATGATGAGCCTTCTTGGCCGGCGTACCGGAGAACTGCACATCGCTTTAGCTGCCGAAAGCGAGGAGCGGGAATTCACCCCGGAGGCCTTTTCAAAGCTTTACCAACGCTCCGTTTACCAATCGATGCGGAACACCACTCGACGGGCGATGCTAGATCTCAAAAAGCAACTGGAAAAATTGCCCGACCAAATCAAGGAAGATGCAAAGTATATCCTTGATTCCGAGCGCAGAATTCTGAGCCTGTTAAGGCGCATCACGGAAAGGAAAGTTGATGCCGTAAAAATCCGCATTCACGGGGATTACCATCTGGGTCAGGTGCTATATACGGGCAATGATTTTATGATCATTGATTTCGAAGGAGAACCGGCCAGACCTCTGACGGAACGTAGAATCAAACGATCCCCGTTAAGAGACGTTACGGGAATGATTCGTTCCTTTCATTATCTTGTGTACAACGCATTTCTAAATCAAACAGCCGTTCGGAAGGAAGACGTGCAGGTTCTCGAACCGTGGATACGACCCTGGTTTTTGTGTGTGAGCAGAGCTTTTTGGTCCGGGTACCTCGAAACCGTTGGCAACGCAGCTTTCATCCCCAAAGATGGTGAGGCGTTGGAGCTGTTGCTGCAGTGCTTTCTCCTGGAAAAAGCGGTATACGAACTGGGTTATGAGCTCAACAACCGTCCGGAATGGGTCGCGATCCCCGTAAAAGGAATAATAGAGATTCTAGCATAATTCAGGTTTGCAGGCTTAATCCGCTGCTGCTTTAGGTATGGGGCTTTCGGATAGAAGCTGAACCAGAAAGAGCGGTGCCATCGGCAGGCTCGCATCAGGTGTGGGGGAACCTATCGGAAAATATGCAGCAAATATAACTTGCTGCTCAAAAGCCTATATGCGATAGAACTTGAACGAATTCTTCGTCTTTTGCCTTTTGGCTGGTTGGAAAGAAGTGGAGGGGATTATGAAAAAGCTTTTAGCGTTCGTTCTGCTCTTGAATTGCTGCTTTGCCGGAGACAACCCGATCTGGGCAGAACCAATAAAGATCGGCCTGCTTGGACCAATGACTGGGCCTTTGGCCAACGAAGGACAGCAGATGAAGCAGGTCGTGGAGCTCCTTGCAGACGATTTGAATGCCGGAAACGGTCTACTTGGCAATAGGGTGGAGATCATCACTGCAGATGACGAAGGAACGACGCAGAGAGGCATTGCCGCAGCACAACAGCTAGTCGAGCAAGGAGTCATCGCAGTTATAGGCAGCTATCCTTCTTCGGTGACAGCGGCCGTCCAGGACATTCTCAGTAGAGCAAAGATCCTTCAAATCACCAATGCATCTACGGCCGTGCCGTTGTCGGAAAAGGGCATCGAAACGTTTTTCCGCATCTGCCCGCGCGATGACGACCAGGCCGAAGCAGCCGTCGAGCTCATAACTGAAAAAGGCTACAAGAAAGTGGCTATCTTACATGATAATACACTCTATTCTAAAGACCTTGCAGACAACACCCGCTCTCGGTTGGCGGAAAGGCAAATCGCAATATCCTTTGACGACGCTCTGCCTCCCGGTCGTAGCGATTACAAGGAATTTCTTACTCAAATAAAGAAGACCAATCCGGATGCGGTCCTCTTCACCGGGTATTATCCTGAAGCCGCCGGTTTGCTTCGTCAGAAGAGAGAAATGCGTTGGGATGTGCCTTTCATCGGCGGGGATGCGTCGCATGATGCAGACCTGGTCAATCTCGCCGGGAAAAAGGCGGTAAAAGGATTTTATTTTCTTAGCCTGCCGCGCCCGGAGAACCTGCCTTCCCCGGAAGCCAAAGAATTCCTGGCAAAGTTCAAGAGTAGATACAACCATCGGGTCAATTCGATATACGCACTGCTGGCTGGTGACGCCTTCAAAGTGATAATTTTAGCCATAGAGCGGACAAAATCAACGGCACCCGACAAGATGGCGAATTATCTCCATGACAGTCTGGAAGACTACCATGGATTTACAGGTATGATTTCATTCGACGATAAAGGCGACCGGGAAGGGATGGTATATGTCGATTATGAATTAAACGACCAAGGAAAGGCCGTCCTGCAATTTTAAGCGTCAGACACCCCGGAACCGGAATCGATCGATCTGGATGTCGCGTTTCTCATTGAGGTAAAGCTACAATCGTCATGCCGGTCAAAAGAGATGCCGGCGGCGGAAGATAAGTGATGGATGCATCGAGGCAGCCCGAGATCTACCTGAATAAGCAAAATGATGATGAACTGCTCATCCGTTTGCAAGGGGACTGGGTTATGGGGCAGAATATCCCTTCGATCGGACCTGTTCAAGATAAGATCGAAAGCACCCCGGAAATCCGTAAAATTGTATTTGATACTAGCCCGTTAGCGGGCTGGGATAGCAGTCTGCTGACTTTTTTGATCAAGTTGGATGAGCTGTGCAGCAAGCGTGAAGTTAAACCTGTTAAGGAAGGACTGCCGGAAGGGGTGCAGAAGCTGCTGGCCCTGGCTGTCGCCGTGCCTGAAAACAAAGACGCTCGCCGCAAAACCGAGAAAATGTCTTTTTTCTACCATATCGGCAAGGAAACCATCAACTTTGCTCAATCGACTTCGGAGATGCTGGCCTTCATTGGCGAAGCCTTTGTCGCTGCACTCAATTTAATGCGGGGAAAGGCACGATTTCGCCGCTCCGATCTCTTTTTGTTCATGCAGCAGTGTGGAGCCCAGGCACTCCCTATTGTCTCCCTCATAAGCGTCCTGGTTGGTCTTATCCTGGCCTTCATCGGAGCCGTTCAATTGGCCCTTTTCGGTGCGCAGATTTACGTCGCGAGCATGGTTGGAATTGCCATGATTCGTGTAATGGGCGCCGTAATGACCGGGGTGATCATGGCAGGCCGAACCGGCGCCGCCTTTGCCGCGCAGCTCGGGACCATGACCGTCAATGAAGAGATCGATGCATTGGCTACCATGGGCATCTCCCCCATGGAATTCCTGGTTCTGCCGCGCATGCTTGCGCTCTTTATCATGATGCCCTTGCTCTGCGTTTACGCAGATCTGATGGGCGTCCTCGGCGGCTTGATCGTTGGAGTGTTTATGCTGGATCTCAACGTAGCCGAATATATCAACCAGACCCGTGTCACCGTTCCATTGACCAATTTCTGGATCGGGTTGTTTCACAGCGCTGTGTTTGGAATATTAGTGGCCTTAGCAGGTTGCCTGAGGGGAATGCAGTGCGGTAGAAGCGCTTCGGCAGTCGGTCTGGCGGCGACTTCGGCCGTGGTGACGGGAATAGTGAGCATTGTTGTAGCTACCGCAATAATAACCGTAATGTGCAATGTATTGGGCATCTAACCGGCCGGGGCCAGCCGGAAAGTCGCTCCTAGGGATCGCGACTCGGGTTCGACAAGATGAATGACTCGCAGACTCAAATCGAAGTTCGCGACTTAACAATGGCATACGGTAGCTTCGTTCTGCAGCGAGACCTCAATTTCACCGTTGATCGCGGGGACATTTTTATCGTCATGGGCGGCAGCGGATGCGGAAAGAGCACCCTACTGCGGCATCTTATCGGACTCAAATCTCCTGCCAAAGGCCAGGTTATTTACGAAGGCGTTAGCTTTTGGGAGATCGATCCGGCCGAGCGCCAGCGGATCATGCGCCGGTTTGGCATTTTGTATCAGAGCGGAGCCCTGTGGAGCTCGATGACACTGGCAGAAAACATCGCGCTGCCCCTTGAAGAATATACCGACCTGAATTCTAGTCAGACCCGCGAACTCGTGTCACTCAAACTTGCCCTGGTCGGGTTGGCGGGCTTTGAAGATTACTATCCTGCGGAGATCAGCGGCGGTATGCGCAAAAGGGCGGCTCTTGCAAGAGCTATGGCACTTGACCCCGACATCCTTTTTTTTGATGAACCCTCAGCGGGGTTGGATCCTATCAGTGCACGCCGTCTGGATGAATTGATCCTGGAGCTGCGCGACAGCCTGGGTACCACAATCATTGTAGTGACCCATGAGCTCGCCAGCATTTTTGCCATCGGCAATAATTCGGTCTTCCTCGATGCGGACAGCAGGACCATGATTGCGAGCGGAGATCCGCATAAGTTGCTTTCAGACTGCAAGAACCCCACGGTCCGCAGTTTTCTCACCCGCGGCGAGTCGAACGAAAGGGTGGATACAAACGCCGGGAGCGGTCCGGATCGAAGCTCCTGCATACTTTAAGTCGGGTTCCGCTTTAAGGGGATTGAATTGCATGCTCCCTGTGATGCTTTTTTCCACCATAACTTCAGCCCTTGACTTTGGCAATTGACTAACGGACATGTCACCATGAGCGAAAAAGCAAGCACGGTTAAAATAGGCGCCTTTGTGGTCGGGGCGGTGGCATTGGTTGTTGCGGCCGTTGTCGTGTTCGGCAGTGGTAGATTCTTTAAAGTAACCAGTCAGTACGTTTTGTTTTTTGAAGGCTCTGTGAACGGGCTTAGCGTGGGTTCGCCGGTAGCTTTCCGAGGAGTCAGGCTCGGTTCGGTTACAGATATCAAGATCTTCCTGGACGGGCGGGATCTTTCTCTCAAGATTCCTGTCTTCATAGAAATTGACACAACCAGGATCACCGAGGTCAATGTTGAGCAAGTTCGCGAAGACATCACCGAAGGCCTTATCATGGATATTTTGGTCGAACGTGGGTTAAGGGCGCAGCTCGAGCTTCAAAGTCTGGTGACGGGACAGCTCTATGTTAATCTTGATTTTTATCCGGACAAGCCTGCCAGGTTGGTTAATATAGAAACGGACTACAGAGAGCTACCCACTATTCCGTCGCCCTTTGAGGCTCTAGCCAAGACGATTCAAACCCTTCCGCTTGACCAGCTCGCCAATAAATTCCTCTCGGCAATCGAAGGGATTGAGGCTTTCGTGAATTCTCCGGAATTGAAGGAGACCGTCAAGTCGCTGGAAGCCGCCGTGAAAGATGCGCAGACGCTATTGCGCAATCTCGGCGATCAGGTGCAGCCGGTATCTGAAGACATCGAAAAGACCTTGTACGAAGCGCAAAAACTGCTGCAAAACATTAACAATCGGGTCGGCCCACTGGCAGCTAGCATCGATGCGACCATTAAAGATACGAGAGGTATCGTGCGGAACATCGATAAAAAGATTGATCCGCTGCTCATTACGATCGAGGACACCTTCAAAGCGACTCGTGCAGCCTTGACCCAAGTCAATGAGACGCTTTCAACCATACAGGGGGCCACCGGCGAAGGTTCGGCGCTGCGTTATCAGGTCATCAAGACTATGGAAGAATTGTCAGCGGCGGCACGCTCAGTTCGTGTGCTGACAGACTATCTGGAACGGCACCCGGAAGCTCTGATCCGCGGAAAAGTTAAGTAAATTTGGGGGGATATGCGATGCGATACACTCCTTTCTGGCGCTTGTTATTGCCTGTAACCGGTGCATTCGTGTTGATTCTGGGAGGTTGCGCCTCCACCCAGCAGTCGAAATTCTATACTTTGCAGGCGCTGTCCAGCCCATCGGCTACAAAATCGGAATCGCCGGAGAACGAGCGCATCTCCATTGGAGTCGGACCGGTTAGTTTTCCCGATTATCTGGATCGGCCGCAGATCGTCACGCGCACTGGCCCAAACGAGTTGAGTATAGCCGAATATCATAGATGGGCCGGACCGCTGGAGGAGAACTTCACCAGAGCTCTGGCTGAAAACCTGTCCGTCCTGCTTGACACCGGCCGAATCGCTATGTTTCCATGGCAGGATTCCGCCAAGGTGAACTATCAAATAAAGGTGAATGTCCTGCAGCTCGATGGCAAATTGGGTGAACAAGCTGTCCTGGTCGCTCGCTGGACCATTTACGGCGAGGACGGCAAGCTGGCGCTGATTATGCGAAAGTCCACCTTCAGCGCGCCAGTTAAAGGTTCCAGTTACCAGGAACTGGTCTTGGCCGAAAATCAAACACTGAATGACCTAAGTCGGGAAATCGCATCCGCATTAGAAGCACTTTTCAGAAAAGCCCCATCCAACCAGTCGCATCAACACAAAACGAGATTGATCGCATCAACGGTAGAGACCGTCAACTGAACTGACATAACGGCCAGCTGTCAGCCAGCGCACGTGAAAAGAGGATAATCTCTTTATCCTGTCAACCTGGTTGATGGTTATCGCGATCTCTTCCCGCCGGGCCCCCCAGCCGCCAGCCTTCCTCACGCAAATATTTTCTAAACTTATTCAGCATCTTACACAACACCGCAGAGCGCCTTTTTCGGCCGGCATGCTCCTTGCCTTGTCTATCTCTCGAGCGAAGCTAGGAACCGAACAACATTAAAGGGAAGGAACAATATGAGAAAGGCAATGATCGTTCTGGCGGTTTTCAGCATTTTTTCAGCCGGTCACGTTATCAACGTTGTCCGGGCAGACGAGTCCAGCCCCTTGGAGGCCTTTTACGCAGCTTGCATTGATCAAAAGATCGCACAATGCCAGGGCAAGGTCAGACTGGCTGACTGCAGCAGCGAGAATCTCCGCTCGTGTGGCGAAGACGCTGCGACACAACTCGCCTTTTACACACAACACAAGCAGAAGCTCATTGCCGACATGATGGCGCAAGATATCGGCTATAGCAGGGCAAAGGCAGACTACCTTTTAATCAAAGCGCATCAGCAGTTCCTCTCTACCCAAGCCCTACGCTAGCCGATGTAATGTGTTGCCGGTTCGATCCGCTGGCAGAAGGAACACTCAGTGGGCCATGCGCCTTTGTACAAAGCTGAACTTAATCCGGTCCGTGTTTGTCCGGAAGCTCGCCCCTCTTGTAGTGCAACTTTTCTACGCTGTCGGTTTATATCACTCCGCGGCGCTACTAAGGGACTGCACTACAGAGCTTTCGGACACAAACCGGATAATCTACCAGCGACTCATGTAGTAATAGGCCGCCCGGATCTTGGACTTCTTGTTTCAAATGCCATCCCCAAGATAACCCATGAAACTCGATGATGAGCCCACATGCTGAATCCCTTAAATAGTTCCAGCAAAAACGACGGTTGCAGCAACAACCGTCCTGCCGCCAGCCGCAGGAAAGCTCCATTTCTTGATTGCTTCTACGACGCAGCGCCCTATTTCATGCGAATTATTTGATAGGGAGTCGATGTGTACCTCACTGATTGTACCAGACTCAAGTATGGTGAATTTCACCCTAATCTCGATCGATTGTGTCGAAACCATGACTTTGCAGACCTGAGATTGCGCCAGCTTTTCGGTCACGATCCGACGTACAATCTCTTCAGGAAGTACTCCGGAAACAGCTATTTTGACTATTTTTGCAGGCTGATCTAGTGCACCTTGCCTCCCCTCATTCTCCTTTCCATTTGTCCTATCATCTTTAAAAGTGTCTTCGGTTTCGCCTCTAAAGCCAATTGAATTAGAATCTCCGGCGTAGACCGGAGCCGGGGACGTGGGATGGTGAGCCAGAGACTTCAAAGCTGACCCTGCACAAAGTTCTCCGACAGCATAATCGGACACCCCCTCGGGCAGCGGCAAAGGTTGTTTGACCGTAACGGCTTTACCGTCTATCGTGCGGCTCATTGTGTCGATGGCCACAAAGGAGGTATAAGCCGTCAGTAAATTGTATTTGAGGCCAAGCTCTGTTACCTCAGTAATATGTTTATCATTTTGGCTCAAGCGGTTGTAATCATCAATTTGTGCGATACGAGACCTTGCCCACAGATAGCGTAACGCTGAATTGGAAGACAAAGGCTGTACGGCGCCAACATCAACTGTTCTATGGTACTCCCCTGTGCCGGCGGCACCGCGCAAGGTGATCTTGCCTTTGGGCTCACCCTTCCATTTACCGAAAACAACCACCGGCCGCTCGGCAAAAACATCGGGAATACCGGCAGGCTCCACATCAAACGCTGAAAAGTCGGCAAATACCAGTTTGCTATTGGTCAGCAAGGGCGATTGCACGTATTGCCGAAACTTTTCCGCCTTTGCAGTCGCTTCTTCGGGACCCGTAACAACGAACGGCTCTCCTGCACCGGTTCTCGCCATACCTTCAATGAGATAGCGATTAACGCTCGTACCGATCCCGAAGGTAAAGAAATTGCTCTCCCCCAAATGTTTCCTGATGAAATCGAATGTTTCTGTTTCAACCGTAACATAGCCATCGGTTGCGATCACAAAAGTTCGACTGAAACGTTCCCGCACGGGCAGATCAAACGCTCGCTTCAGAGCCGGCAACAATTCGGTTCCGCCTCCACCTCCTTGATCGTCAATCAAGTCCATGGCCCGACGAATATTTTGATCGGTGGCCGCAATTGACTGCGGCGCCAAGAGCCTGGAGCTGCCGGCAAACAGGAGTACGTTGAAAACATCGACGGGGCGTAGGCCACCGATAAGGTCTTGCAGCAACTTTTTGGAGACATCCAGTGGAAAACCGTGCATGGAACCCGACACATCAACGATGAAGACATATTCCCTCGGAGGAATGTCGCTTTCACTGATTTCCTTGGGCGGTTGAAGCATGAGCAGGAAAAAATTCTCATCCTCCCCGCGATATAGGAGCAGGCCTGTCTCAATTTGATCGCCGGTGAGCCGGTATTTCAAAATAAAATCACGGTTTGCGGAAAAGGTTTCAGAACGGGCAAGCGTAACTTTCGCTGCCGAGGGGCGCAAATATTGAATGTCTGCTTGATGGGAAGAACAGGTCATTTCCCGGATAGGCATTCCACAGTTGACTTGCACTAAAATTTCCAGTTCGTTGGACGGCAGCTCTCCTTGATGGAGGTAGGGATTCTCAATCCACCCTGAGGTGGATGAAGTTATTGCGGACGCCTGATTTGAATAACGTGGCCCCACAACGGTCGGAAAGATAAATTCATGGAGTCCGTCTGTAAACGTGACCAATTCGGTATAGTGCAATTCGGTTTTAACTTCGTCGCCGGGTAGAATGTTGGCAACGTTCATCTGAAACACATTGGGGCGCTGTTGCTCCAGAAGAGACGCGCTCTTCCCCGCCTCCTTAGCTTGCTCGTAAGCCCGGCGCGCCTCTTCCCGCCTGCGTATTTCAGCGATAACGGTCCGCTCGCCGATGGTCATCTTCATTCCGTACACCGAAGCTTTGGTGGATGCAGGAAATACATAAATGGCCTCGATCGATCTTTTCCCCGTGTTTTTATAGAGTTGAGTCACTTTGACGTCCGCGATGACTCCCGCTATGTTCACATCTACCCTGGTAGATTGGAGAGGCATCCGGTCCAAGTCGGGGGCATCGCTTTTGATGAAAAAATAGGGGGACAAGGATCTGCCAGGCATTTCGCCTGCAGTTTTCCCCAGTGCGGGCATTGCCGTTGACGCGCCCCATGAGGCTGCCACCAGAATCGACGCCACGGTTGAAATCACCAAGAACACTGCCAGCCGAACCTTTTTTGAAGAATTTTTTGTTGCTCTCATCATGCGCCTCCTTTTCGGGTTTTAATTAATCGCCTTCTTTTTGATTAGACAGGGAGGCTGCTGAAAAAGTTCCGGAGGTTAAATTTATTCAACCTACTTGGGCTTTCGTGATGGCGCTGAGTCACTATCGAGTAAGACTAAAGAAAGGCTTTCGAGTATCGATGCCCAAGTTTTTCGCGCGCAGTTTTTTGAAGATGTGATCATCTCCACACGAGTTTTGCTTCTGGCAAATCTCGCACAACTGGTATAAAATTCGGGTCAAACAGCCAAATTGAAAACTTGACAGTACTAACCGTTCAACGTAATAGATTTGACCGCGACAAGCCAGAGACCGGGCAAGTTTAGAGAAAGAGCCGAGAGCCATCTTCGATTAATTTTCAGTAAAGGCGAGCAAACACTCGAGGCAGCTGCATGCCTCTGGTAAAATCTATGCAGGAGTGCTACGAAAGAAATTCTACCTATTGAGGATGAGAAGTAGGGTTTGCATTCTCAATTTCAACAACACTCATCGTTTGCATGGGATTTTTCAGGCTTAAACCTTGAGCAACAACGCGGCACAACATTGAAGGGCTGGCAATGAAATTCGATGATCCAACCGGAACTGATATGCTGAACCAAACTCTTGACTCAGACTCTGGCTCCAATCATAGCGCAGACACTTCTTCACCCCCCGGCAAGTACTTACATGGTCTTGAATTTCTCTATCTGGATCACTTTCCCGGTTCGCATGCCGTAACATCTAGCGCAAATGGATGTCATATCGATGAATTTCTCCAATACCACGACCAGTATTTTGTTCGGCATGCTTATCTAGGGATACTGCAAAGAGAACCAGACCCCGACGGCTACCATTACTATTTATCTGGATTAAGGAACGCAGCCCTGACGAAGCCGGAAATCCTCGGGAGGCTTCGATATTCAAAAGAAGGAAGGGAAAAAGCAGTTAAGATAAAGGGTCTTCTGCTGAACTTTCTGGCTCAAACATCATTTCGAATTCCGCTCCTGGGGTATTTACTCAGGTTATTTGTCGGTATGTTAAAGCTACCCGTATACATAAAAAACTACCAGAAGCTTGATTTATATACCCATACTCAATTCATTCAATTATCAGAGTATCTTAATCGCACCACGGGATTGATCCAGTCCAACGTGAATGAGATCATAAGCAATTTGACCGCATCGCTTGAGACACTGGCAAGCGTTAAAGCTGATAAGTCGGCTTTAAATGCCCTGGCGTCAAAGCTTGAGTCATCTGTTCCAGAGCTCTCTAAGTTGAAATTCATCTTAGATAATATGTCGCACAGGGTTGATGAGATTAATTTAGTCAAATCAGATCTTAACTTATTGAGAGAATCGGTGGCGCTCAAAGCAGACATGAACAATGTTTTAACCATATTAAAAGGGAAGGCTGAAGTCAGTGATTTCACCCGGCTTGAAGAAGCGATTGAAGAAATCAACGGGAGGAAAGCCGACCTGAGTCTGGTTGAACAACTCTTGTCGACCGTTGAAGGAATCGACGCAAGCAAAGTGGATCGGTCTGAATTTGAATCATGGTGTGTGCTAAATCAAACAAATGAGCGAGAAATTTTGACACTTAACCATATTGTTCAGCATCTTCGCAGAACTTTGACCGAGCAAGAAAGGAAGCTATGGCTTTTTCTGCACGAAGCGAAACAGCGTCTACCTGAGCCCTTTGCAGAAAACCAGATCGAGAAATTAGTGAGCGAAGAGGATCATCTCCTGGACGCTATGTATGCGACCTTTGAGGACCAATTTCGCGGAACAAGGTTCGATATAAAGAATCGTCTGAGAGTATACGTGCCTTATATCGAGGAAGCCGGGGCCGGAACCGTTGAGTCCCCTGTTGTTGACTTGGGATGTGGGAGAGGTGAATGGCTGGAGATTTTAAAGGATAGTAATCTGCATGCAGTGGGAATCGATTGCAACAGAATTATGCTCCAACAATGCAGAGAGCTGAATCTGGAGGTCTTTGAAAACGATGCTATAAGATTTTTGCAGCGAGAAAATGCAAATCGTTTTGGAGCCATTACCGGGCATCACCTGGTCGAGCATCTAGACCTGGCAGCCCTCATCATATTGCTAGACGAGTGTTATCGGACGCTGAAGCCCGGCGGAATCCTGATATTCGAAACGCCAAATCCCGAGAACCTGCTGGTGGGAGCTTACACTTTCCACTATGACCCGACACATAAAAGCCCGCTGGTTCCCGACAGCCTTAAATTCTTGGTTGAACAGAGAGGCTTTTCCCAGGCGCAAATTCTGCGCTTAAATCGATATTCCGACCTCTACCAGGTTAACGAGAACAGTGACGATTTTAGAAATAAATGGTTCTATTCCGAAATGGATTTTGCCATCATCGGCTATAAGCCCTAGAGAGACTCCAGGGGTACAGAAGGCCACCTTTTTAAATACTGATCGCGAGCTTTTCGATTGGAGATAGATCCCCGTGCACGTAGCCGTCGACCTCACGCCTCTTCTTCCCGGTGCAGAAAATGGCGGTGCGAAGATTTTCATCCTGGAGCTCCTCACAAAGTTGATCGAGCTGACTCCCACATGGCATTGGCTCTTGCTAACCTCAAAAATCACACACGACCAACTGACAATTATCGACGGCAACCGTGTACAGAGGCTATGTGTATTCCCATCCATTGAAAAAACTGAGCCGCGTTCGAATCAGCCCATCAATTTCCTGCGGCATTCATTGGCCAAATTTCTGCAGCTCGGCAATCTAAGAAAAAATCCGACCGGCACACAAGTCGGTTCCAAGTCCCAGGTGACCTTGACGGGAATCTTGCGGGAGTTGAAGGTCGATTTACTATTCTGTCCATTCACCAGGCCGCTCTTTTATTCTCCTGGAATCCCAACCGTTTCAGTCATCTATGATTTGCAGTATCTGCGCTATCCACAGTTTTTTGCAGCCCATGAACGCGTTGAGCGTGATAGCAATTTCAGGAAAGCTGTCGGTTTGTCCGATCAACTGGTCTGCATCTCAGATTTTGTTCGCAATTCCGTACTTCAAAACTCTGCTTTCCCCGAGGATCGTATCACAACCATACACCTCAACCTGGCAAAAAGGCTCTGCAACCCATCCAAAGAAGATAAGGATCGCATTCAGGGTAAACTGGGGTTGCCGGACAGCCAGTATCTGATTTATCCTGCCAACGGATGGCCTCACAAAAACCACCGAATGCTCTTCACAGCTTTTGGCATGTACCTGAATGACCAGCCTCGATCAAAACTAAAACTTGTCTGCACGGGACAGCCTAACGGTCAAATGGAGGAACTGCAGAAGGAAGCGGTGCACATGAGGCTAGACAGCCGCTTGCTATTTCCAGGATATTTGCAGGATAGCGATTTTGCGGCACTCCTTGCAGGCGCCAAGGCAGTGGTCTTCCCCTCTTTGTATGAAGGATTCGGAATACCGGTTCTGGAAGCAATGGCCCATGCCAAGCCTGTTCTTTGCAGTAACACCACGAGCTTGCCTGAGGTTGCAGGTCATGCTGCTTTGTATTTTGATCCGCGCAATCCAGAGCAGATAGTAGCGAGTATGAGAAAGCTTTTCTCGGAGCCCGATCTTGTCAACGAACTGGTCAAAAGGGGTCTTGCGCGAGCGGAAAAGTTCAGTTCGGTCGAGCTTATGGCGGAGCGATACTTGGAGGTCTTTTTGAGATCTTTGAGAAACAGGGAGGTGTCGAGTGGTCCAGCATTACACGGCTTAACCGCGGATTACTGGACACATGACCGACTCACCCTGAGTTATGGAGCAAGCTCTGAACGCCGCCACGTAGAGATCGAACTATCGTCGCCTGACTGGCTGCAACATGCATACATTTCAGTAACCAGAATTTCAGCTACTGCCGAACCCGCAGCATATTCAATCACACATGGCAAGTCATTAGTGTTGCGAGAAAAGCTAAACCAAGCGGGGGGCAAAATCGAATTCTTTATAGAGCCGCTATTTCAGCCAAAAGCCTTGGGGCTTGGAGAAGACACAAGGTATTTAGGCTGCCGTTGCTCAGAGTGTTGGTTATTCGAAGGCAAGAAACGCAGCAGCCTTCTGCCCTCATCTGCAGGATGAGTTATGAAACCAAGTATTTCCGTCATCACTCCCTCCTTCAATCAGGGCAGGTTCATAGAACGCACCATCAAAAGTGTTCTGTCCCAAAAGATAGAGGACATTGAGTATATCATTATAGATGGAGGCAGTTCGGATGAAACACTCGAAATACTCGAACATTACGGCAAACAATATGGGCCCGGTCTCCGCTGGGTTTCCGCAAAGGACAATGGCCACGCAGATGCCATAAACAAGGGCATTTTATTGTCGTCCGCGCCCATCATTGGATGGCTGAATTCGGACGATATATACTACCCGGGCGCCCTCCGGTCTGTGCTGGATCATTTTTGCCATGACCCTGACGTCCAAGTCGTTTACGGTGATGCTAATCATATTGATGAGAATGACTCATTTATCGAAAGGTATCCGGTAGAGAAATGGGATTGGAAAAGACTTTTGGAGGTGTGCTTTATCAGCCAGCCAGCTGCCTTCGTGCGAAGGGAGGTGTTTGACCGCTGCGGTCTCTTGGACGCCAGCGTCCGTCATAGCAATGACTATGAGCTCTGGATCAGATTCGGCAAACATCGAGTACGTTTTTCCCACTTCCCTCGACTTCTGGCAGCAACTCGCCTGCATAAAGAATGTGCCACCCTTTCTGCCAGTGAAACATGCCATCATGAAATCAATGATTTTATGCAGCACCATTTTGGCAGGGTGCCAGATCGTTGGATCTTCAACTACGCCCATGCGGTGGCAAGAGCCAGGGGCTTTCGAGATGAAGATCGTTTGAGGTTCTCAATGATCATAACTTTCTACTCCATTTGTGCGTCGCTCAGATGGAACCGTGTGGTCACTCGCAATGTGATGCTGACAACCGCCAGATGGGTCAGCCACAATAGTTTTTATACATTGAAGAATATTTGGGCCAAACTGTGAAAATCGGATTCGACATCAGCCAAACCGGGACTAACAAGGCGGGTTGCGGATATTTTGCACATGGACTGATTAACAGCCTGGCTAAAACCGACAACCTTAATCAATATATTCTCTATCCAACATTCGGAGACAGTTACTGGGACCCTGAATGGCGAGAAAAAGTCGTAAAGATTGACCGGGCTAATTTTTCTTCAGGATTAGGTCATGCAAATCCTGAAGAAATGCGATGCTTCTGGTCCGCCCTATCACAGGATAGCGAAAAACTTATTGGGAATCCCGACATCATTCACGCAAACAACTTTTTCTTTCCGAAAGGCCCAAGAACAGCCAGAGTCGTATACACTCTCTATGATCTTGGCTTCCTAGCTTATCCGGAATGCACAACAGAGGAAAATCGTTTAGCTTGCTTTAACGGCGTTTACAATGCAAGTCTCTACGCAGACTACATCGTTTCCATCTCAGAGTTCAGTCTCAGACACTTTCTGCGAGTATTTCCCCATTTTCCGCACAATCGAATTTCAGTTCTGTATGGCGGAAGCCGTTTTTCCATCATGGAAGACATTCAAGGCTCTAATGAGCACCTGCTGTTTAAGAAAAAGCAATTTTGGCTTAACGTTAGCACCCTTGAACCTCGCAAGAATCATTTGACTTTGCTCAAAGGCTATTCCCTCCTACAGAAACAATACGGCAATACTTTCCCTCTGGTGCTGGTCGGAATGAAGGGCTGGCACGTGAGCGTTGAAAAGATGATAGCGGAACTTGGCTTAGACAGTGATGTTGAAATCCTTGGATATGTTGACGACTCGACTCTCCGGTGGCTTTATCAAAACTGTTTTGCTTTTGTCTTTCCTTCACTGTTCGAAGGGTTTGGCCTGCCCGTATTGGAAGCTATGAGCATGGGCGTGCCGGTAATAGTCTCTGCTACCTCAAGTTTGCCGGAAATCGTGGGCAATAATGGCATGCTCGTCGATCCAAACAGTACTGAAGAGATATGCGATGCGATGCACAAATTACAAACCAGTGAGGACCTGTACCATAGCCAACAGCAGTTTATGTCCGAGCGGGCGGAGCGGTTTTCGTGGCAAAAGGCGGCGAGGCGATTGTTAGAAATTTATGAATTTGTTCTATCTGAATTGCCCCCCAGATCAGGTTAGGCCAAGCCTATTTGTGAGGATTTTCGATGAGAGAGAGCGGTTTATATGTGAATCCAAAACAGGTTGACAGACTTGATGACTGCTACTTCTATCACACCATGGACTTACCCGGGGTTGGCACAGTCAAAGGCAATTGGGATCTTCGTGAAGGGATGGACAAATATCTCGGCAATTTTGACTTCTCAGGGAAACGGGTTCTTGACATCGGAGCAGCCAGCGGGGCTCTTTCATTTGCAATCGAACAAAAGGGGGCACGGGTCGTATCGTTTGACCTATCCGAGAATGAAGAATGGGATATGGTACCCTATGCAAAGTGGGAAGAATATCTGCATATCGCAAACGAACGTAAGGCAATTATTCGAAGACTCAATAATTCCTACTGGTTCAGCCATAGATTGCTTGACTCCAGGGCAAAGTTTGTACATGGAAGCGTTTACCACATCCCCCACGAAATTGGAGAAGTGAATGTTTCTGTTTACGGATGCATTCTTCTTCACCTGCGCGATCCTTTCTTGGCTCTTCAAAGTGGTCTTAGGTTGACTTGTGAGACGGTCGTCATAACTGAATTTCTAAGAAAAGAAGCAATTGAATCCAAGAAACCCTACATGCTTTTCCTGCCCGACTCGCGAATTGTTGAACCAAAAGACACCTGGTGGGACCTGAAACCGGAAATTATTTGTCGTATGATCAGCGTGCTGGGTTTTGAAGAAGCTTACGTTAGTTATCATTCCCAAAAATATGAAGGGGCCTCACACCCGATGTTTACTGTCGTCGGTAGAAGAACTTGCGGCAGGCCTTTCATGTTTTGAGCGAGCTGCATGTTCAGCATTGCGCTCAACTGAGTAATTCTCAACGCATCGGGATTCACCGGGATTGCCTGGGATATACCAGATCAATCCGAAGCTGGATGACGTCCGAGTCTTTCATTGTTGCAGAACCTTCCAGCAGATTGACTTCACCCATTTGACGAAGATCGTTCAAGAAAGAAACGTAACTGGAGGTTGGGATCTCAACAATAACAAGATCAAGCTCATCGGCCTCCGATTGATTTTCGACGCAAGAGACTTTGCCGCCGGCTCTTTGAGCATACCGCAAGATACTCTCGATAAGGTCCGGCATATACGCCGTGGCATCCTTGTCATCCATTGCAGCCCCCAATCTGCCAACGTCCATAGGCCCAGATTTCTGCTGCGGACTTGCCGCTCCAGTTGCTCTCTCCCTGAGCGGTTCGGGTTGCTGCGGACGCATTGCTGCGACATTTGATTGTGAATCTCTAACCTCCGGCCCGGGAACCCCGGCGGTGGTAGATTCGTTAATAGTTGATTTCTCGCCGTAGCTCTGCAGCTCTCTCTTCACTGACAGGCTTAACGTTATCGTCGCCTTAGCTCGAGCAGGAGGGACTGGTGCTGCTGGTATTGGTACTTCCAGCTCGTCTGAAATGCTCTGCTGCTCCCGTCTTTCTGTTTGTCCAGATGCCGGGGAATGAGGAGCCTGTGAAAGCCGAGGCTCCATTGGCGCCTTCTTCTCGGGTGACATCTCCTGATGGAGAAAGACGACCAGGAGGGCCGCTATTGCAACCCCTGCCAATTCCAGCGGAACTTTTATGCGCAGCGGTACGAATATTTTTTCATAAAGCTTCCTCCAAACAGAACCTTGCTCGATGCGTTTATGGACTTTTTCAAGGAAATCTGCAGGAGCATTGATTGCACCCAGTGAGCTCATTGCCTGCAGATAATTCCTCAGTTCCCGTAATTCCGCGGAGCAGTCCTTACAGGTAGACAGGTGTTTGCTTACTTGCTTTCTAGCAGAAGGCTGGAGGGTATCCTCCACGTAATCAGACAACAATTCTTGCACTTGCGAGCAGTCCACTCAGATCACCCCCTTCAGACTGTCTCTAAGCTGTTTTCTGGCCCTTGCCAGCTTCGATTTCACCGTACCCGGATTATATTCTGTGATGTTGGCTATTTCTTCATAGCTAAATCCTTCAATATCCCTCAACACGACCAAAGTTTTCGCTGCATGGGGCAAAGCATCGATTGCAATTTGCAGCAGCCTTTCCCTTTCTTTGTTTTCCAAACAAGTGTGTGGTGAAGGGGCCGGGTCTGCAATGTGCAGTGAGGCATCGTGTTGACCGTCTGCGTTTGGCGGATCTATTTTCACCGTCTTTCCGCGATGCCTTAACGCTGCGGATGCAAGTTTATTTTTGCATGTATTCACCGCTATTTTATGAATCCAGGTGCTGAAGCTGGCTTCAAATCTGAAATTCTTAAGAGAACGGAAAACCTTGACGAAGGTTTCTTGAGCACAGTCGTCAGCTTCCTGGTAGTCACCCATCAATCGGAAACAAACATTGAACACCTTGTCTTTGTGCCGCAGAACAAGCCCGTCAAACGAGCTTTGATCATTCGCCTGAAAAGCAATAACCGATTCTCGGTCCTGAGCTTCAATACTTTTTGTAATCCCGGTATCTTCATTCATTTGGACAGCTTTAGTTCATTTTTTGTTCCAGTGAAAGCATCTTTGTCGGGCTCAATATTAAATTTGCACAGCAAGCGAAGCAAAACTATTTTTGTAGAGACTATTGAATGATTGGGGAGTTGATTGTAAATTTGTTCATCAGTTGTGGCATTCACAAGAGTAATCATCTGATGCCTGCAATTGCAGCCCAAAAATCTCACTGCAAAAGGATAAATGAAGAAAACCATGACAAACACTGCCAACATCTACCATCTAGCCCAAAACGACAAAGAGATCGTACTCGTCGGAACCGCACATGTGTCCCAAAAAAGTGTCGCACTGGTTGAACAAACCATAGAGCAAGAAAAACCTGAAACGGTCTGTGTTGAGCTTTGCCAATCAAGGTATCAGTCCATTCTAAACAAGAAAGAATGGCAGGAGACCGACTTATTCAAGGTGATCAAACAGAAGAAGGCGTTCCTCCTTCTATCCAATTTTGTCCTCGCCTATTTTCAAAAGAAGATCGGTCAAAAAGTGGGAATCACTCCAGGTGAAGAGATACTGCGAGCCATTCAGACCGCGGAGAAAACTGCAAGCCAGATCCATCTGGTGGATCGCGATGTGCGAATCACCTTGCTGCGGACCTGGCGATCGATGAGCTTGTGGGGAAAGCTTAAACTCTTCGGTAACCTACTGACATCAGTGAAGGATCTGGATGGCATCGACGAGCAAGAGATCGAGAACATGAAAAATGAGAATGTTCTGGAAGGACTTCTCGCCGAGCTCGGCAGATCCTTTCCTGAGGTAACTCGGGTTTTAATTGATGAAAGAGACCGGTATCTGGCGCAGATGATTAGAACTGCACCGGGCAACAAGATCGTGGCGGTTGTGGGCGCCGGGCATGTGAGAGGCATTCAAAAATACTGGAACACTCCCGTCGATTTGGAGGAGCTGAATGAAATACCCCCCGGCGGCAAGATCGCGAACATCCTCAAATGGACCCTTCCAGTCCTCATTCTCGCCATGGTGGTCCTGGGGTTTCTCAAAGCAGGCAGTGTCGCAGGCACTGACATGATCAAATGGTGGATTCTTGCGAATGCCACACTGGCGGGCATTGGGGCCGCTGCAGCGCTGGCTCACCCGTTGACGATTGCCTCCGCGGTCTTCGCCTCTCCAATCACTTCCCTTAACCCGATGATTGCAGCGGGTTGGGTGTCGGGCCTGGTAGAAGCCCTGCTTGGAAAACCTCGGGTCCGCGATTTTGAAAATCTGACTGAAGATCTTTCCTCACTCAAAGGATTTTGGAAGAATAAGATCACTAAGATCCTTCTGGTTACAGTGTTTACTAACATAGGCAGTAGTCTGGGGACGTTTGTGGCTATTCCCCTGATGCTAAAAGCATTGGCCTGAGACTTTGCTCGCAGGAGGCAGCAAATGACATCACCGGATCAATTCGAGATGAAACTGAAAGAGGCCGCCCGGCTGGCGGATGCTCTGGAACAGAGCGCCACCGAATTGCAGGAAGCTGCAGCTCTGGACGCCGGATTTCCGGTGAAGATTACGGCCCTGGAAGTGGCATTGGCGGTTGAGCATTTGCGAACCATGGCCGAACAAATTGAGTGGGTTGAAAACGGCACGCCCTACGGAACGGTTGCCGCCATATTCCCCTATGACGCCCCCACCATCATGCTGGCGCGCTTGGGAGGAGCCGCTCTGCTGACCGGAAATCGTCTGCGCTTCAGTTTTTCTTCACAGACTCCCAGAACGGCTTCGATTCTTGCGAAGATTAGCCAATCCGTTGATTCTTTCGAACCGGTGGTGGGCCAGGATAATCGAGAATTCGGTCTCCACTGTGTAGAAGATGAAGCCGTTCGAGTGCAATTTATCTCAGGGGCCTCGCAGGTGGGAGAAGTCTACCGGCGCCAGCACGAAGCATTTGACAAGTTGTTTTTCGCCGGCCCGGGGGGCATGCCCGCTGCAGTTGTTTTTGCCGACGCCGATGCGCAGCATGCCAGCCGTTTCATCGCAGACCGTGCATTCATAAATGCAGGCCAGTACTGCACCACACTGAAGAAAGCCTTCATCCACAGCGATCTCTACACAGCCGTCCAAAATCAGATACTGGAGCACGTTGACCGGATTATGGTGGGCGATCCATTTGATGCCGCCACCGACATCGGGCCTATCCGAGTGGGCCGAACCCGGCTCATCCTGGAGAAAGCATTGGAGAACCTGCCCAATGCTCGAAGGCTTGCCGGAAGTATCGAAGGAGAATGGGTGCGCCCTCTGATAGTGGAAGTGAAGGATCGTGAGATTCCTGACCTGGAGCTGTTCGGCCCCTTTCTGGCCTTGCAGCCGTTCGATGACCCTAGCAGAGTGGTTCAGCATCTGACCAGCACTCGCTACGGCTTTCTGTTGGTCTTTTTCGGCACACCATCCAGGGAGGATCGCGAGCAATTCTACGCGAATTTCGGCATGGTGCACGATAATCCGGATTTCCTATTTACCCCTTTGCGTCTGCCGTTCGGCGGGAAGAAGCAAAGCGGATGGATCCTGGAACGGATTGGAAATACCTGGCTGGAAAGAGACGGCGCATTTCTGTACGGCAAAGAACTTGTCAGGCGTGCTGGCTAGAAACTTGCTGTGCCGATCGGTGATGATTAGGGTTGTTGCGTGGGCAGAAGCTCTGATTGCCGAGGTTTCCTTGCTACCGTGTTTTGTTTCTGGCACTGACGATCTGCCAAGGATTGATACGCAGGAGGTTTGAAGCATGAGTAAAATTGCCGTGATAGTCACTGAAATGTTCGAAGATTCTGAATACACTAAACCCGTTGAAGCCTTCAAGCAGGCAGGACATCAAATCATCAACGTCGGCCTGAAAGAGGCTGAAACGGTTAAAGGCAAGAAAGATGGCACGCCGGTCAAGATCGATAAAGCTGTCAAAGATGTTTCCGCTGCTGATTTTGACGCTCTTCTGATACCGGGCGGGTATTCACCTGACATTTTAAGAGCTGACGAGCGAGCTGTGCGGTTGGCCAAGGAGCTCACAGAGAAGGGTAAGCCGATTTTCGCCATCTGCCATGCCCCACAGTTGCTCATAACTGCAGATGTTTTGCGAGGTCGCAAGATAACGGGTTATAAATCCATCGTCCAGGATATCAAAAATGCGGGGGCGGAATTCATCGACCAAGAAGTTGTGGTAGATGGCAACCTTGTATCCAGTCGTCATCCCGGCGACCTTCCGGCTTTCATCAGGGAGTGTTTGAACAAACTGCAAGCATAGTGGGCGGCGATAGATCCACTCAAAGAAGCTTCGCACCCAGCTCCGCGACGCGTGAGCGCTCTCCTTTGACCAGGGTTACATGCCCCGCGATCTCTTCCGCCTTTAATTTTTCCACCAGGTAAGTCAGCCCATTGCTGCTCGCATCCAGATAAGGATGGTCGATCTGTTCGGGATCTCCCGTAAAGACTATTTTGGTCCCCTCACCGACTCGAGTGATCAGTGCTTTGATCATATTGGGCGATAGGTTTTGCGCTTCGTCACACAGGATAAACTGATTCGGTATACTTCTGCCGCGGATGTAAGTAAGAGTTTCCAATTCCAATGTTCCCCTGCGGAGCAGGTCATTGAGAACATCGAATGGCTCAGGGCAACTGCGCAGGATATATTCGAGGTTATCGTAGATGGGCTGCATCCAGGGCCGTAATTTTTCTTCCTTGGTGCCCGGAAGATAACCCAGATCATCGCCCATGGGTATAATCGGGCGCGTCACCAAGAACCGGCTGTACGCATTTTGCTCGATCACTTTTTCCAAGCCGACCGCCAATGCGAGCAAGGTCTTTCCGGTTCCGGCACTTCCAACCAAAGTGACAACCTGAATAGAATCGTCAAGCAGGAGCTCAAGGGCAAACTTCTGTTCTTTGTTGCGTGCTCTGACCCCCCAGCTAACAGAGTCCTCATGGAACAAAGGTCTGATAGTTTTATTCGCATAGTGAGCCAGTGCGGAGTGTGAGGGGTTTGCCGAATTCCTGAGGATCAGAAATTCGTGTGGAAAAGGCTCTGGATTGTGATGCCAGCCAAGGCATCTATCACGGTAGAAGGCATCCAAATCATCAGCTGCCACCTGGACTTCTCGAAAGCCTTTGTGCAATTCATGATAATCAACTTTGTCATTATAAAAATCCTCAGCCGCGAGACCAAGCACATCTGCCTTGATACGCAGGTTCAGGTCTTTGGTCACCAGGATTACACTGCCGCCGTTTCGCTGTTGTATGTTGTGGGCCACAGCCAGTATTCGATTGTCGCACTTTTGCGAATCGAGGCCACGCGGAAAATCAATGCTCTCCTGGTGATTCATCTCTATTCTTAAGGTGCCGCCGCCACGCAACCTTATCGCCCGCGACAGCTGGCCTTCCGTGCGCAGCTCATCCAGTTGCCGTGAAATCATCCGCGCGTTTCTGCCAATCTCATCCTGACGCCTTTTCTGATTATCGATCTCTTCGATCACCGCAAAAGGAATCACAACCTCGTTGTCTTCGAATGCAAAAATGGCTTGCGGGTTGTGCAGCAAAACGTTGGTATCCAAGACATAAGTTTTAGCCACAGACGGTGACCTCCTTTCAGATATCGCCGAAAAATTTCTGGAGTACAGTCCTATCGGCTATGTCCAAGCTGGCTCTTGGTTGGCGGGAAAGAGAGATCGAGGTTGGTTAGCTCAAAACGATGGACTGTCTTTCATTAGTTGATCGGTTTAGATCGAATCGCCCGATCACTTTCACCATTTCTGTTGCTGCAGCTCGAAGCCTGGAATGCAAAGGGTTTTGCCACGGAATCTTCGGACACGCGCTTCCATAGCCTTATCGGTACACTCCTCACAACTGAGACTGGCCTGAACCCGCGCGCTTCTCGGCATCGGCTTCGAAGGTTGTTTGATTTCAAAGAGATCCCCCAGAGGGGAGTGTTCAGAATCAAACGCGTTCTTTCAGCTTTCTTCTGCGGAAACCGTTGCTCTTCTTCCGGCGATATGTTTCCGGCTGAGAAGCCTGGCAACGAAATCTTCCCGTTCAGAGTCGGCATGAAAAGCCCCGGGTTTAGTTACGATCCGAATAGCCTTGCCGTCAGATCTTCGATAGAAGCTGAATGCATTCTTGCCGTAATGTAAATATCACAACGTCAGTACAATGGTCATCTGAAAAGTCTTTCATCGGTCCACAAATGAGAAGGTCGCCCGCATTTTACATAAACCTCCCCGATGTATTGTACCTTGTAACGGCATTTTCATTGTGGTAGAAGCTACTTGACTGACCATCGGGAAGTCCTTTTTACCATTTCGCTAACTCGGGAAGGAGCATTACAGTGAAGCGGGACATGGCGAAGTGTTAAGGGCGTTTTGGGTGTTGTTGTCGGCATTTGCCGTCGGTTGCGCTGTTCCTGCAGCCAGCAAGCCAGTCGAATTCAAGGAAGAATATAAGCTCACACTCAACGTGGGTCCCTCCTTTTACTGGGGGATGGGAGCAACCAGGTTCGTCGAACTGGTAAAACGAAAGACCCACGGACGCATCAATGTGAAACCATACTTCAGCAGCACTCTGCTCAAAGGAGTCCAATTGCAAGCGCCCCAGATGGTGGCAAAGGGAGTGATCGATTGCGGCTATGAGTCCACCATCAATACCTATACGGTCATAGCGGAGATGAATATCTTTGTTCACTATGGCCGTTCTGGAGTGAGGAGCACATCTCTGTATGGTTTCCCGTCATCCTGACTATAATCTCTCGTTGATCCCGGACCTTTCATTTTATCTGCCTGTAGAAGCGGTCTGTATCAGCCCTGAATCGAAACCGTGTGAATGAACATCATGCAAGTAATTGAGCTTTTGCAGATAATCACTCTCATCAAGGCACTTGTCAGCATCTCGGTCGTGGTCCTGCTGTCAATCCTTGCAGAAATGGTGAGCCCCAGGTTTGCGGGAGTTTTATCCGGCTACCCTTTGGGAGCCGCCATAAGCCTGTTCTTTTTCGGCTTTGAAATAAGCCCCGAGTTTGCCGCTGCAAGCGCCGTCTATGCCATGACTGGGCTGATTGCAACTCAGGCTTTTGCTTACACCTACTACCGTGCCTCTTTGTGGGCGATGAGCTGGAGCAAGATAACCAACATTTCATTCGCTTCGGTGAGCGGTGTTTTTTGCTACTTTCTGGTTGCCGCCGCACTGCGCCAGTTAAAGTTTAATATGGTGCTGGCAGTCATGTTGCCGTCGATTGCCATCATGATATTCATTTTGCTGTTCAGGAAAGTCCGGAATGCAAAAATTCATAAACGCGTGAGTTTGAATCCGCAAGTTTTGCTGCTCAGGTCCCTAACGGCCGCTTGTTTTATTGTCATTATCACTTCCACAGCAAAACTTGTAGGTGCTCGTTGGGCCGGATTATTTGCCGCCTTCCCGATCACCATGCTCCCCTTTGTGATGATCATTCACTACAGCTACGATCCGGAGCATGTCTATGCGATTCTGAAGAATGTGCCGAAGGGTATAGGTTCACTGGTCGTCTACTGCCTGGCGGTGGCTCTGCTCTACCCCACCTCCGGCATATATCTCGGCACGCTTCTGGCCTATGTCCTGGCCACACTGTATCTTTTGATCATTCATTTCCACGTCGGCACGCCCTGGATCGCCGCGCTTTTTCAGTCGAAGGCGCCCGGCGGCGGATGATTACTCGTGTGGCTGTATCAATCAGCCGAGCAGTTCGGTTTCCACTTTGCTGAGGGCCAGTCTTGCCATCACCAGTTTTCTATACAATGCTTCAACTTTCGCCGGGTTCTTGGCCTTTACCGCTTTGAGCAAATCCCCTTCCAGCTCGGCAACTTCAAGCCGTTCGTAATAATCCAGAGATTCCTTCAAATGGGCCAGCACAATCTTGCCGGTCAGGATCGGGTGATTATTGGTCACGTTCGCATCCTTGAAGCGAGTGCCGTGTTCAAGCTCGACTTCCAGACCGACACGAAAACTTTCAAGGCCAATCTTCATACCTGCGGTATTGACCTGCTGTAGAATCAACTTCGCCTCCTCAGGAAGCACTTTTGCGTCGGTCAAACCGGTCCAGTCTCTAATATCGAGCTCCCTGCAAACCTTCTTAACTTCTTCAACAGTTACGTATACGGGTAGATCCATGTTTATCCTCTCTGGCATCCGCTTTACCCGAAATGGGTGTTTGTTTTGTTGCCTCGTACGCTATCAGTGGAATGTTGAATATGCCGGCGAACCCCGGATCGGGGGCCGGGGCGGGAGCCGGCATCCACTGAGGGATTCGATCTCTTAGGATTCCTGCTTTCATACGATAACGAGTGGAGATCCTCAAAAAAGAATCGCGCAACTTAGTAGTAGAACATGGTGCAACAGCATTTCAGCTGGCACAGAATCGCAACCGAATACTAAGCACCGCCCTCATATTTGAAGGAGAGCTTAACTCGTGCCCGATAGGCAGTCACCTTGCCATTCTCAAGCCTCATATCGAGTTGATCGACTTCCGCAACTCTCAATTCCCTCAGAGTCTTGCTGGCCGTTTCAACCGCATTTTTTGCGGCTTCTTCCCAAGAGACCTCGCTGCTTCCAACCAGTTCAATAATTTTGTAAACGCTGCCCATAGCTTGCTCCTTTTCTAATTAACTCCAAGGTTAAGGGACAAACCTTGAATCATCAATAAACAGGCACATCCCTTCACACACAAATGTGATCCTTCCATTGCGTGCCCTGCCTCTTCCAAACAACTTGAAATATCTTTCAAGCGGAAGCATTTTTGAACCTTATATGGTCATCTTTGGAATGCAAGCGTCAACCGTCTTTTCACCACCTTCTTAAATTAGATACTAACTCCTTTGTGGCAACTATGCTCGTCCGGGTGCACCGATTCGGATGTGTATCAGGAGTAAACAGGCTCCGCAAAGAACACTTTTTTATGCAGTGCATCCACCGCGCCAAACTGACCTCACTCAAATAGGTTCTCTACTATTTTAAGAATATAAGCTACTTATCTGTGTCCAGAAAGCAGCCGCTCGCTGTTGCAGAGTATTTTCTGACAGATTTTTTTACACAGTGTAAAAAATCATAAAGCACAGATCAGTCCCATCGACTTGCAAACGGCTGAAATTGAGAAGGCGCCCTTCAGAACAACCAGCTCTTGTGAGATGCCCCTGTTGGATTTGGGGGTATTGCTGCAACTATAGCTGTTAATTGAGCAGAAAATTGTTATTATATTAATGTTCACTAAAGAAAGGAGCAACCCATGAAAATTAGATCTCTCGTAGCAATCACCCTGACTTTGCTCCTCTTCCCCGCAGCCGTTCATGCGCGAACCGGTGCTGCGAGCACACAACCTCCACCGATAGAACAGACGTTGGTTCGAGAAGGAGACTTCGCGCTCAGGCTGAGCACAGCGCTGCGGGTGGGAGAGCTCACCAGCGAAGTAGAGGCTGAAGAGCGACTGGCAGCCATTGGCATCGCACCGCGCAATGGCTGGATTGCGGACTATCCGATGACGCCCGACATCATTATTGAGGTTCGAGACGCCGTCGCTGCTGCAGCTTCCGCCGGCAAATTGCCTATGAGCACGGAAGAAGCTGTGACTGTGGTGCAGAACGTCAATGCCGAGCTCGGCCTATCCGTATATTCCGAGGCTTATTCGGCGGGTTATGACCAACAGGCTTACGGTGAATATTATGATCCGGGCGTTGTTCAAGACTATTACTACGGTTACGGACCGCCAGCAGTTACCTATTATCCTCCACCCTGGGACTACTCCTATTTGTATTCTTGGGTGCCCTATCCATTCTGGTGGGGTGGATTCGGTTTCAGCGGGTTTTTCATCTTGAACGATTTCCATCGAGTGGTGGTGATCAACAGGGGAGGTCCACGCGGCCATCCACGGCGACACAAGATGATCAGCAACCATTACAGAGACAAGGGGAGCGGTAGATTTAGGAGGGTCGATCCGATGGCTAGAGCTCCCGGAAATCAGATGCGGCGCGCTCAAAATTTATCCCCGCCCGGAGGTGCTAAAGGCGGCACGAGGCAAGGGGGAGCGGCATCTATTCTTGCGCGCGGCACAGATCGGTATAGAGCCAACCCTGGAGGCCGGCCAGCCTTCAATGAGAGAGCAAATAGATCCCCCGCCAGTCAAACCCAGCTTAAGGCTCGGCCCAAGGCAGGGAGCTCTCAAGGAAAGAATATTACGCGTGCCGGCCAACAACGTTATTACGGCTCTTATGGCTACAAGTCGGCTGTGCCTGATCAGAGGCATCGGTCGAGTCAAAGAATTGTGACACCGAACAGGAATTCCGGCAATTCCAGTTACAGAGCTTCTCGTCCCCGGAACTTCGGCCGTACCAACCGCGCGACCATAAGCAGAGGCGGCTCCGGGTCGAACCGGACCTTCAGCTCGCCTCGATCGGGTAGCGGCGGTTTCTCCGGAGGGCTCAGAGGAGCGTCGAGAGGCGGCAGCTTCGGAGGTCGCAGCGGTTTTTCAGGAGGTAGAAGTGGCGCCGGTGGTTGCAGAGGTCGATGTTGACCTGATTGCTCTGCTGGATCATCTCCGGGATGAGGGCGATCCTATCGCTCGCATTCCCGAGGTGTAAACCGCTAAACGGTTACTACTGTCACTCAACTGATTCACGGGCTGCCTTGCTTTGAGCTCCGCCAATGTCGAACCTAACCGCCCTGACAAGCCGGGAAGTCGATCGAGTCAAGAGAGACGATCAAGCAGCACCCATTCCAGAAACTGCGTATAGACCCTCCAGGTGTTCTCACCGTAACCACCGGCCATCAAAAAGGCCGCCGGAATGGAGCGATCTTGCAAGAAGCTGTAGATTAAGACGTCCCTTTCCATGAGCTGTTCAAGCGACAGATTGAGAAGCCCCGAGGAGGGCAGCTCGTCTCTTTCATAAGGGTCGGCTCCCAACAGGACGACCGCAAGGTCGGGTACCGGTGCTTGGGCGAGCGATAGCAGGCCGTCCGTCAGCCGAGTAAGGTAGAGTTGCTCCTCCCCAGCCTCGATAGGGACATCGAAATCACTCGCAACGAAAGAAGGATTGAGTCTTCCGTTGTGGTCGAATCGCTTGCCGTCTAGAGGCCAGCCGCGCGCCATGTGGATGCTCAGAGTTTTGACGGAAGCGTCACCTTGAGTCAAAGCTGCGGTTCCATCTCCCTTGTGGACGTCGACATCAATGACCCAGGCGGTTCGGATAAGGTTCTCGGCCTGTAGTCGGCGAATGGCAACCACCACGTCATTGACCAGACAGAAGCCGTTGCCGAAGCCGTGCTGCGCGTGGTGCATGCCGCCCCCGAAGTAGAAGCAGAAGCCTCTATCCAGAGCCGCTCTGCAGCACTGGTAAGTGCCTGCTACCTTCTTTAAGGTTCGCTCAAAAAGGCGGCGCAATGGGAGGGTGGCCTCGGTCGGCCTATAGCGATGGTAGTTGCCGAATCGATCTATCAGTTCGTAGGCTCTGATAATCTCATCTTCAAGCCGCTCTGAATACAGTCTTTCCACATATTGCGGGGAGTGCACCCGCAACAGATCCGACTTCGATGTTCGCTCGAGGACTTTATCCATGTGCCATTCTTGGACTCTCCCGGCAAGGCCCTCCCGCGACAACAGGTGCGCGAATATGCGTGCATTCTTCTCCCCGGAAACGGGAATCTCAATGCCGAATTCAGCAAATTGCTCTTGTTCGTCAGGATCGTATAGAATCATTTCTTAAACCACCATCTGGAAGTGTATTCCCAAACTCCTTCGAATAACTGCAGCGCCAACCTCCCCGAAGTACAGATCAGACGTCTACCGGTCACCTCCCCGGCTGTTGCAATTCTTACCTAACCCACCTATATTGGAACTACTATAGTTTCCTGCCATCTTTAACATAAAACATTGATCTTCGCCTGCTACAAGTTGTCAGCTCGCATTCCTAAGAAAGGCAGAGACCGCCTTATATGAAGCCACTGTTTCACCAAAGGCATTGCGGCATCATGCTGGTCGCACGAAACCAAGGCCTTACCCTGGTCGAGCTGATTGTGGTTATTTGGATCGTCGGGATTCTGGCTATTATCACCGCAACTTCTTTTGACGTTACGCGCTGGCTCGACAGCTATCGGCTTAGAAATTCAGCGAAAATGCTCTTCATGAATATGCAGAAAGCACGAATGAATGCCATCAAAGAGAACAAGAGCTGGGCAATTCATTTCGATATCGCTAACTCAGCTTATTCTTTTCAAATTAAAGACAGCGGAGGAACGTGGACCGACCGGGGCAATTCCATCCAACTGGACAAGAATGTCTCTTATGGCCATGGCTCAGCGATTTATGATGCGACCGCTGACGAAGATCCCTTCCCTTCGGATGAACCTTCAGCCGCTGTGACTTTCACGGGCGACCGAGCAACCTTCGATGCACGCGGTTTGCCCGGCAAGAGCGGGTTCTGCTATTTAGCCAGCGACAACGGTTCAGCTTATGCAATCGGCACGAATACTGCCGGGGTAATCAAGCTAAAGAAATGGAAAAGAAATGGCTGGGAGTAGAGATTTGGTAACGGCACCAACTTATACCACACCTTCATTGCCGGCAGGTGGCGGATTCACCCTGGTTGAATTGCTGGTGGTGATCGCTATGGCCGCCATTGTGACGGCAGTGATTTACAGGTTTTTCCCGGCTCAGTACAAGGTTATCAGCGAACAGGAAGAAGTCTCGGAAATGCAGCAACAACTGAGGGCTGCCATCAACATCATGTCCACGGAAATCAAGATGGTCGGCCACAATCCCAACCATTCCTCAGCCGACAACGACGGCCAGGACAATGACGCTGACGGCTCGACCGACGAGACGAACGAAAGCGGATGCGCCATAGCAATTTTCCAGGCGGACTGGAACCGATTCAGTTTCACGCTGGATTCAAACTCTAATGGGGACTGTCTGGACCCAAATGACAATATCAGCTACTTTACCCAGGTGGATGGCCATGGAAAACCGAACTTGCGCAGATCCACAAGTTCATCCACCCAAACGATAGCCGAAAATATACAAGCCCTCGGCTTCGCATACGCCTTCGATAACGACGACGACGGTCACCTCGATGAAGACGCTGGTGCAAACGGAGCTATGTGGGCCATTGATGCCGATTTCGACGGTCAGCTCGACTCGAACCTGGACACCAATCACGACGGTGAAGTGAATGAAGACGACAATCCGGCTGGTGAGGCGCTGGCACCCGCTGTTCCATTCGACAAGATAAGAGCAGTAAAGATCTGGCTTCTCGCTCGAACGAAAAGCCCGGACACTGAATACCACAATACCGACACGTATGTTGTCGCGAATCAGAGAATCACTCCGAACGATGGTTACCGGCGCCGTCTGCTTACAACTACCGTTTTTTTGCGGAATATGGGTCTATGAAAAGACTTTTTTTGTTGAACAACGCTAAAGGCTTTACTTTGGTTGAAGTTTTCGTTGCGATGCTGGTCTTCTTGCTGGGCTTTCTGCCCCTGCTTCGCCTGGGTGTCGCCTCCATTCAAGGTAACATTTATGCCCAGCAATTGACTCGTGCAACCACTCTTGCTGAAGCCAAAATGGAGCGCTTACTCGCCATGGAATACACGGATCTCATCAACGAAACCCCAGTTGCGAAACTGGTTGATGGATACACTGTCGACTGGGCTCAGGCACAAACTGTGCCCAACACAACAACTATCACCGTCAGCGTCTCGTGGACGGATAAAGGCGGCACGGCACATGGAATTAGCATGAGCTCCATTAAGGGTGATTAACGGTGGATGACAATGAGACTTCAAGCGGTAATAGTCCACAATGAAAAAGGAATGGTCCTGGTCGGCGCCATATTGGTATTTTTGATGCTTTCGTTGTCGTCGATCTACATGGCTTATCAATCGACTCTTGAAACGCACATTGCCGCCAATAACAAATCGAGCGTCCAGGCACTGTATGTGAGTGAAGCTGGAGTGGAAGAAAGCCGGGTGCGCATACTCTCAATCGGAGAATCCGGAACACCAAGCAGCACGTGGCGGGCTTTCATTGGCAGCGCACAAAACGCCGCCAATCTTTTTCCAGATGATCCATATGTTTCATCCAACAACCATCATCATTTGTCCGCCAGCCAGCAGACTGCTTTGCAGTATGCCACCCGAATCAGGCATAAGACCGAAGCCGATTACAACGCCGACCTGAACGGGGACGGCAGCATATCATCCAGCACCATTGTGCTGTGGGGCGACGGGGATGGCAACGGCACCCTGGAACAAAACACTTCCAACGGAAGACCTGTGGAAAGAGTAACAAGTGTGGGCGTCGCCGGCAGTGCCACCAATCGGATAACCGCTGAACTGGTAAGGGACGCTCTTGACTTGAAATATGCCGTGTGGGGAAACGCCAAGGTTGAGATCAAGAACAGCGGCACGGTGTGGAAAGGAAATGCAACGGAACCTTATATCGCTTCCATCGGTTCAAATGTTCATGTGGAATTGAAAAATGACTCGCAAATATATGGTGACGTAGATATCGGGAGAGACGCTGCAGGCGTGCAGGGCTCGTGTACAGATAACGGAACAATTCACGGAACGGGGCCGAATGATAAGGATCGAGTGGACCCCGATCCTTTGGGCGCATTTTCGGCAGGCAGCGAATTGGATGCCGCTTTCACCAGCCTTAGTACCACAAACGACAATTTGATCCCTCAGAAAACCGACCAGCATGGAGGGGTCTCGGCAGGCATCGTCAACAACACCATTGACCTTGGCAACGGCGATTCTATGACCTTGACAGCCGGCAACTATTACCTTGCGTCCATGACGCTCGGCAATTCTTCTACGCTAACCATCGATGTCTCATCAGGACCTGTCAATATCTATATGACTGGAACAATGGAGCTGAAAAACGGCAGCACCGTTGCCATCAATCCAGCCAGTGCTACTCCCGATAATATCACAGTTTACAGCAAAGCCGACGACACGGCTTCATCTGCGTCGTCCATAGACATCAAGAACTCTTCGAATTTCACCGGCGTCATTTATGCGCCCAGAGCCAATATCGACGTTCATAACTCGGGCAATGCATACGGGATGATTTGGGGAGATAAGGTAACCATCAATAATACCGGACAGGTCATCTTCGACCCCAATTTGAAGAATAAATTTGTTTCCCCTAAATATTCTCTAACTTCATGGAAGGAAGACACGCCATGAGCACAAAATCTCGCGATTCTCGCACATCAGATGACCCGGACCGGGGTGATTTCGTACCACAAGAACTGGGATTTACCATTGTAGAGCTGATGATCGTTGTTGCAATAGTAGCGATTTTAGCCTCTGTGGGCATTCCGGCTTACGTCAATTATAAAAATCGCGCCATTCAAGCTGAAGCCATTGAGGCTCTGCTTCGAGGGAAAATGGACCAGGAGATCTTTTGGGCCGAAAACGATCGGTACGCGGGCACCATTGGCTGCCTTTCATCTTTTGGAGGCTCATGCGCTCAAGGCACCTATTCCACCCCCCACAATTATACGGTCGCTATTATATCGGCCGGTACGACTACATACAGGATCAGAGCTGCTAAAACCTACTACGGACAGGCAGACACTTTGGCCATCACCGAGTCAAGCCCAAACCCTATCGTTAATAATCCAGACGCTCTAAAATTTTCGGTGTTTAAATGGATTTTTGAATAGAAGCTTGCCGGATGCGGGCCGCATACGACCGTAGGAAGAATTGTTCAGGAGACATGCCACGGCGCTATTTACGCGGATAAGCAATGTTACCGGGTTTGCGGCGCTCTCAGTGGATCCGGAATCGACTCCGGTCGGCTGCCTCTTCATCCAGCAGTCGATGTGCTGGCTGCACTTGCTGATCGGCAGAGCCGACACCCGCTCCTTCAATGTGCGTAAGGGGGAAAATGATGCGGAAAGTAGTCCCCTCGCCAAAAGGGTTATCCAGTTCTATATAGGCTCCATGTCGCTCCAGGATCTGCCGCGAAATACTCAAACCGAGCCCAGTGCCCTCGGATTTTCTGGTGAAGAAGGGATCAAATATCCGCTCCTTATCCTGTTCCAGCACACCGGGTCCACTATCCAGAATTTCCAGTGCTATGGCAGAGCTATCCACCAACTGAAAGGTTTTCAGGGTGATTTTCCCGCCCTCAGGCATCGCCTCTATAGCGTTGATGATCAGGTTCATCACGACTTGACTGATCTGATTAAAGTCCATGACCCGCAGCGGAATGCCTTCATCCAGTTGCAACGAAACTTCAATACCGGCTTTGCGCAGGTGGACTTTGGCCAGGTCGTTACAGGAGCTTACAATTTCATTTAACTGATTCGGCAAGAACTGGGGCTCCCGCGGCCGCGCGAAATGGAGCACTTGTTGTACGATTCGATCGATCTTCTTGACCTCCCTGGCCATATCCTCAAACATCTGTTCCTGCTCCGAGCTGAGCGAAAGCTCTCTTTGTAGCATCTGAGCATTGAAGTTTATAGTCGCCAGGGGATTGCGAATTTCGTGGGCGATCCCTGCAGCCAGAGTGCCAAGAGCTTTCAGCCGTTCACTTTGCTGTAATCTTTGCTCGATTTTTCTGGCCTCTGTCACATCCTTCTCATAGTAGACTACGCGCTCCTGCACACCCGCTGTGTTGAACACCGGGAAGGCATAATAGCTGTAGCATCCGCCCCAACGAGGATGGGGCCCCTCGCCTTGCACCGGTTGACCCGTCTGCAGGCACTGCAAGATCGGACACTTTTCGGGGGGCAGTTCTTGTTGGTAAATAACTTCTGTGTATTTTCTCCCGATCAAATCTGCACCATAAACGCTCTCGCTGGTTCTGTTGATACGATAGATCCTCCAGCGCGTGTCGAGAATAAAGATGGAGTGTTGAATCGCATCAAAGCTGATTTCCAACTCCGTCTTGGCTCGCTCCACCGAGTCAAAAAGCTGAGCATTCTCAATTGACGCACCTATTTGGTAACCAATGGCCTTTAAGAACTCACTGCGGTCCGGCTTCAATTGCAGTACGCCATCGTTAGTGACATAGAGGAGCCCAAGAATCCGCTTCTGAGTCAACAGGGGAATGCAAATGATTTCGTTGATCTTTTCCTCCAACATGCGTTCACGTAAATCGGGAAAGACAACCTTACTGCGAGGAAACCAACGGACAGGCTGCTGTGATGAAAACTTGTCAATCGTTTTCTGCGCCAGAGAAAATGTCTGGATCGAGCTCACCAGGGTGGAAGAAAATCCATGATGCGCTGCCAGCTCTACGGTCCATCTCGTGTCCACCAGATCTTTAATCAGGTAGATCGCCCCCATTTTGAACTTGAGCGTCCTCAAAATAGCCGTCAGAGCCTGTTGCAGGACGTCCTTCAAATGGGGAGAACCTTGCAGGGCCGTAGAGATATCGATCAGGATTTGCAGCTCGTGGCTTCCACGATCAGGTTTGCCCTTAGCATTAGAGCTTTCCATAGATTCCTTGTTCTTGGCTTCCATTTTTTTTCTAATTCACCATCCTTACAAAGGACGCAGTTGAGTGAGTGTTGCTGGAATCAAGCAAGACACGGATGGACACGGATATAGAGGGCTTGCAATGAGAAGTGAGGAGTCGTTTGAGATTTGAGATTTGATTCGTCTAACGTAATCTACAGAATAGGCCTCGCAACTAGGATCTACTTAGTTTTCCGGGTGATAGTATCCCACTGAGTGGAAATGATCTTCGCAATCCGCACGGATGCACCATCTACCATCTTGCCTTGTATGGACAAAGAACCGCAGCCTTTGGCTCGAGCCTCTTCATAAGCTTCAAGAATAATTCGAGAGCGTGCTACGTCCTCCTCCGATGGGGTATAGAGCTCATTGATGATCTGCAATTGATCCGGATGGACGGCCCATTTGCCATCATAACCCAATCCCGCACTTAGAGTACAGGACCTCTCTAGTCCTGCCGGGTCCTTGTAATTGCCATATGGAGCATCAATGGCTGCCAGGCCGGCGGCCTTTGCAGCCATTGCCATTCGACTCAGGGGGAAATGCCAGCGGTGACCCGGATAGAAATCTTCCGCTTCGCCATGACCGCTCAATCCCTTGCTTTTCATGGAAAGCGACGCCGAGTAATCCGCAACTCCAAAAACAAGGGCCTCCAAACGAGGAGAACTGAAGGCGATTTCCTCCACTCGAAGCATTCCTTCGGCGGTCTCTACCGAAGCTTCAAGACCTATGCGATTGCGCAAACCCATGCTCATTTCGATTTGCGTCAGTAGGTAATCGATTGCCTTGATCTCGCCGGGTTCATTGACCTTTGGAACCACAATGAGATCAAGACGTTCCCCCACAGCTTCCACCACATCGATAATGTCGCGGTAGGCAAATGGAGTATCCATGCCGTTGATCCGATAGGCCCTGACCTTGTTTTCCCACTGGCCTTCCAGAAAGGCAGCTGCGACCCGGGCCCGTGCCTGCTCCTTTTCCTGAACCGGAACGCTGTCCTCCAGATCCAACATTATAACATCCGCTGAAAGAGACAAAGCCTTCTTGACCATGTTCTCCCGATTGGACGGAACCGAAAGAATCGAACGTCGCAGGCGGATCGGGCGTTCCATAAGATGTCACCTGTTTTGGAGCTCTGGCCTTAGCCGGCCGACTCTACTCCTGGTCCTTGGAGCGCATTTCTGTAATCGCGGCACGCGCGGCGGCCAGTCTTGCTATAGGCACACGATATGGGGAGCAACTCACATAATTTAACCCGATTCGATGACAGAATTCGACCGAACTGGGCTCGCCGCCATGTTCCCCGCAAATACCAATCTTGAGGTCGGGCCTTGTTGAGCGTCCTTTTTCAACGGCGATCTTCATGAGCTGCCCCACTCCCACCTGATCAAGTCGATCAAATGGATCGTGCTCCCAAATTTTTGCTTCAAGATAGCCGGGTAGAAATTTGCCGGCATCGTCTCGGCTGATGCCATATACTGTTTGCGTAAGATCATTTGTGCCAAACGAAAAGAATTCAGCTTCGTGAGCGATGTCATCTGCCGTCAGCGCCCCTCGCGGCACTTCAATCATCGTACCCACGGTGTACTTCACTTTTGTGCCGGTTCGTTCCATGACAGCTTCGGCTACCTCTGTAACAACCTTTCTTTGATTTCTCAGTTCCGCAACATGACCTACCAGCGGAATCATGATTTCCGGATGAACATCCGTGCCTTCTTTTTTCACTTCACAAGCCGCCTCAATGATGGCGCGCACCTGCATCGCTGTGATTTCCGGATAAACTACGCCCAGTCGACAGCCGCGATGCCCCAGCATTGGATTCGCTTCATGCAGGCTTTGAATTTTTGCCAGTACCTGCTCCAGAGGCACACCCATATCGTCCGCCAGTTTTTGAATGTCTTTCTGCTCGATTGGCAAGAACTCGTGCAAAGGAGGATCAAGGGTACGAATGGTAACGGGCTTTCCTTTCATCACCTTGAAGATGCCTTTGAAATCTTCCTTTTGCATCGGCAGAAGTTTGGCCAATGCCTTTTCTCTTCCCGCTACATCCGCCGCCAGGATCATCTCCCGAACCGCATCAATCCGATTTCCTTCAAAAAACATGTGTTCGGTACGCGTTAGACCGATTCCCTCAGCACCGAAAGTGAGAGCGGTTTCCACCTGGTTGGGTTGATCGGCGTTGGTCCAGATGCCGAGTCGACGGAAATCATCCGCCCAGCTCAAAAGTGACGCATAGTCCTGGTAAATTTGTGATTTTTCAGGCGCGAGCGTCTTATCCAACAAAACACGAAGGATTTCTGACGGCTCCGTCGGCATTTTGCCCTCGAACACCTCGCCCGTTGTTCCATCCAGCGATACCCAGTCCCCTTCTTTTATGACTCTGCCGTTCACCTTCATGTGCCGGTCACGATAACTGATCTCCAGAGCATTGCAGCCGACCACGCAGACCTTTCCCATCTGCCGGCCCACCAAGGCCGCATGCGAAGTCATGCCTCCGCGGGCCGTGAGGATTCCCTGGGAAGCATGCATGCCCCGGATGTCATCGGGAGAGGTTTCCAGACGCACCAGGATGACTTTATCACCCTTAGCAGCCCATGCGGTGGCGTCCGGGGCGTTGAACACGACCCGCCCGGTCGCAGCTCCGGGCCCGGCATTAAGTCCCTTTGCCAGAAGAGCTCCACTCTCGAGGGCTTGCGCCTTGGCACTGGGATCGAAAATCGGTCGCAAAAGCTGGTTCAACTGATCGGGCTCGACCCGCATGAGAGCTTCTTCTTTGGAAAGAATGCCCTCCCGGACCATATCCACGGCGACCTTGAACGACGCAAAGCCGGTGCGCTTGCCCGCCCGGGTCTGAAGCATCCACAGTTTGCCCTTCTGAATGGTGAATTCGATATCCTGCATATCGCGGTAGTGCCTGTCCAGCTTGCTGCGAATAGCATCCAACTCCTGATATATCTCAGGCATTGTCTCTTCCAGAGAGAGCATATCGGGGTCTGATTTTTGGATTTTATTGATGGGCTGAGGGGTCCTAATTCCCGCCACGACGTCCTCGCCCTGAGCATTGATCAGGTACTCGCCGTAGAAGACGTTTTCCCCGGTAGCGGGGTTGCGTGTGAAGGCAACGCCTGTTCCACTGTCTTCTCCCATGTTGCCGAACACCATGGTCTGAATGTTGACCGCGGTCCCCATGTCCTCCGGAATATCATTGAGCTCCCGATAAGCAATGGCCCGCGGGGTATTCCATGAACCAAAAACAGCACCGATCGATCCCCAAAGCTGCTCCATTGGGTCTTGCGGGAATTCAATGTTGAGACGCTGCCGAATCAGGGCTTTGTACTGTTGAACCAGCTCTTTCAAATCAGGTACGGGAAGCTGGTTGTCAAACTCAACTCCTCTCGTTTCCCTCATTTTTTCGATCAGCTCATCAAACGGATCTACATCATCTTTGTCCACCGGCTTCAAGCCAAGCACAACGTCGCCATACATTGCCACAAAACGACGATAACAATCATAAGCAAAACGGGTGTCTCCAGTTTCTTTTGCAAGACCCTCAACGGTTCGATCATTCAGGCCGAGGTTCAGCACAGTGTCCATCATACCGGGCATGCTGCTCGCCGCACCGGAACGTACCGAAACCAGCAGAGGCTTTTCAGGATCGCCAAACTTGCGTCCCATCATCTCTTCCAATTTATGCAAAGACTCTTCAACCTGACCCTTCAGTTCCGGAGGATACTCCTTTCCATGTTTATAGAAGTAGGTGCAAACTTCCGTGGTAATCGTGAAGCCGGGAGGCACCGGAATGCCCAAATTGGTCATTTCTGCTATGTTGGCTCCTTTGCCACCGAGCAAGTTCTTCATTTGAGCATTTCCGTCAGCTTTTCCGCCCCCAAAAAAGTACACGTATTTGGATGCCATAGTCGATCTCTCCCCTCTTTTCATGCTAACATTCCAATGACCAGCCGAACCATCTTACTTACGCAGTGAACCTGATTCATTCCTTACGGGTGGGTATCCATCCGAAGCAAATCTCATACCAGGCAGCGGGCAATCCCCAACTTGCGGTCTGCAATTATCTCACAAGAAAGGGCTAACACATAAATCTTATTTATGCAAATTCATACATTATTCTCAGAAATCGCAATTTCAACAGGAATAAGTGCCATTGATCGTAATCAAATTTTCATTCAGGGGAATTTCTTGCCAAGGATAGAATAATAACCCCTCCCGAAGGGAGGGGAGACGTGATCTGGATAATATTTGTCGAGATAAGCCAAGGAGACGTCCAATAATAGCTCCTGGCTTTAGCCTCGCCCCGCCACCACCCTCTCCCGCGAGCCCCGGATCTGAGTCCGGGGCAGGCGCCGGGGTCGGATGATATCGAAGCGCCTGGATCCTCCAGGCTTCCACCGGAATGAGGTTTGGCGCATCTTTTTAAAGGTGAAAGCGCCAGGTTTTCTGGAGATCACCTAAGCGATCAGGTCCGGATCTATAGTAGCACGAGGAAGTTTAGATTTCCAGCCAGGAGTCGGAATATAGGGAGTGGCCCAGAATGACTTTAGCACTCTTTACAAAATCCACTTCTTCTTTGGAAAGGGAGCTCATATCAATCGCCTCGCCGTCTTCAACCTTATGGACGAGCGCTTCCAGCTCGGGTCTCTTGCCCTTGGCGATGTCATGAAGTCGGGTGTCGAAAGTATCCACAATAGCTGAATACATGCCGTGGCGTTTCCACAGAATCAGCATGACCTGGTTGAGGATGGGTCGCAGGTGCTCGGGCGGACCGTTGGAAACGTTCGATAACCCGATGGTGCTGCGGCAACCGGGAGCGATGTCCTGAAACATCTTCATGAATTCCAGGGCGCTCATGATCTGATTTTGCTGAACATTCACGGGAGTTTGAATCGGGTCAACCAAAATGCGCTCGGGAGCTATGCCGAACTCGCCAGTGGCTTTGAATACGATTTCAGAACAAAGGGCACCGCGCTCGTTCTCATCCCGGGGCATGCCTTCCGGTCCCCACAGTAGGGCGATGAAATCGGCATCGTATTGTTTCGCCAGCGGCAGCAAAGCATCCATGCGCTCGGGACGAACCATGATCGAATTGATCAAAGCGCGGCCCTTCTTGTTGGCCTTCAAGCCGGCTTCGATGGCCTTGATGTTGGATGTGTCCAGCGCTAGAGGAAGATCCGTCACTTCATGGATGACCGGCACCAGCCAGGTCATGAGCTCTTCACCCATTTTTCCGGCAGGACCGATGTTGAGATCGACCCAGTCCATGCCGGCCTCCGTTTGTTGAATCGCCAGCTCCTGCAGTGGCTTGGGATCGCGCTCTTTCAACGCCTTGCCGTACTTTTTGCTCATGATGTTCAGATTTTCACCGATACACTTAACCATATTGGCCTCCTTGTGGCGGGGGGATTGTCACCAGTTGTACAGGCTTTCAGTAGTGATATTGGAAAAGACGAGCCGGTCTGCATGTATACAGACCAGCTCGCAACAGGCATTTATTCCGGCTTCCAGGTCTTCAAGAACTTCGAAATCTGACTGGCCTCTCTCGGACCAACGACAACATTGTAGCCTGGAAGCTCTTCTTCAAGCTCTCCGCTGATACCGGCAGCATAGCCAGGAATCACAATGCTCTTGTGTTTAATCTTATCTTTAATTCCACATTTATTGATAAAAGTCCCCACACTTTCTCCGGAGAATTTGCCCGCCGCCCAAGCGGTCATAACCGAAAGGCCTTCGGTGTCCTGCACACACAGATAGGCCGGCACACGGCTGGCCTCGATTTCACTTGAAACGATGAAGTAGGTCAAAGAGAAATTACAGGTAACCAGCACAGGAGAATTTTCATCCGGATTATTGATGGGATAAATACCCTGCTCTGCAGTCATGGGTCGCTGCGGGTCGGTGTAGATGTTCAAACGATCCAGGAAAAGAGGGAACAGGCTGTGCGCCTGGAAATCACTCATGACAATGAGAGCACCGTATTTTGCAACAAAAGCGGCTGCCACCAGCGCTTCATTCATCAGATCATCGGCCATTTCATTGGCCAGAATGATGGTGGGAAAGCCAAGCGGGCGGAACCTGTCTTTGAGGGCTGCACGGCGGATCACGATCTGCTCTTCAAAAGCCTTCTTGAGGTCACGCGTGCCCGTATCGATGACAATATCCTTGACACCCATGCCGGAAAGCTTTTCCGTCAAACCGATGACACTTTCGAGGCTGCCGTCACCTTTGACAGCCAGCGGACACCCGGATTCGTTGGCTATGGCACCGAAAGCATCGGCATTAGCAGCGGTTGCTGCATAAATCAACGGCTTCTTGTCCTTCAAATCAGCTACGGCCGCCTTCATGGCGTCTGCATTTTCGGACATCAGGATCAGACTCGCGCCCGACTCGGACACTTTCTTAGCCAAAGCAGCAAACTTGCCGGCATCGCCCGAGGCGTCTTTCACGGCAAACATTTCAGCTCGCAGGGTCAAGCCCACCCGCTCATACTGGGCGGCTTTGAATCTTTCGATTTTACCGGAAACCGAGGCGTCGTCCTCGTCAGTGCTCACCACTGCAGCAAACCCCGGTTGATTGACAAAGGTTTTCTCATGGCGGAACAGAACCGTTTCACCACCCACTTTGACCGCGTAGTCTCCCGCACCAATTGTCAGGGGGCGGATTGGAGGGGCGGATTCAGCCGCCAGCTTTTCCTTTGCCTCTTCTGAAACGTAAGGACAACTATCCAGTTCCGCCTTACCCGATGCCAGGTTCATTGCAAATGCAAGGCAGGTCGGAACGCCGCATTCCCCACAGTTGGTTTTGGGGAGTAATTTAAAAATTTGAATACCTGTCAAGCCCATGTGTTTTTCTCCTCATCGCATTTCGCATTCCACGCAATACCTAAAAATCATTAAAGGGGGGGGACAATGCCCCCCCGCACAAGCTTATCCAAGAATTGATTCCATGGTTATCGCCGGATGACCGACTTGCTCCAAGAATGCGTAGATCTCATCCTCGGTAACACCATTTTCTTCGGTAGCGATCATGTCGATAAAGTTCGGAATACCAATTTCTTCACCGCGCTTGAGCAATCTGTCGCGGATTTCTTCTTTAAGAATCTTGGGCATCCAAACCACTCGCTTGAGTCCGCCGTCACCCAAGATGAATTTGCGCTGTGTGATGTTGTACTTGCTGTGGCCGACGAATCCCGGAGTCACGTTGCCGCCGCCGATGGTTCCGGCCAGGGTGGTGAACTTCATTCCACTGGGGGTCATGCCGGTGTAGTCGCGGTTGACCGTCATGATGCCGTTGCACATGGGCAGCACCGCAGCAATGCACTCACAGCAGCCGCAGGTGGTCATGGGATCATAAACGATGCTGTAGAAGTTGTAGCTGGAGATCGATTGACGCGATGCCTTGTAAACGAAATCGTTACAACCTTTCCAATTACCCAGCACCGGATCCAATGTTTCACCCTTTTGAATCGGCTGATTCGGTCCGGTGGGATTGATTTCGAATGAAGCCTTGCAATCGAGCCAGTTGTAAGCACCGCACAACCCCGTTCGCTCGGGGCTGATCACGCACACGTGGGTCGGAGCGAAGGACTGGCACAAAGTGCAGGAGTAATAGGTTTCAGTTGTTTCGTCCGTCATGCCTTCGATGCGCTCATCGCGCGTCCTGTAGGATGCCTGAGCCTTTGGAATAAGCTCTTTCACCTTGGCTTCGTCCGTGTAGATCTTCACCTGGCATTTATCGAAAATCGCCCCGAAATCCTGATGATACTTGGCATGCAGGATCTTTCCGATATGCTCCATGGTGAAGCCCTTCTCGACGGCCGGCTTGCCGATGCGGTACCAGGCAATGTCGCGCTGCCCGATGTGCATGACGCCTTGAGCATAGTTGACCAGGTGGTGAATCTGGCGCTCGAGAATCGGCTCATAATCTTCCTGCATCTTACGGCCGGCCACTTCAACGACAACTGCCAAAGGAAGCCTGCTGCCCGGCTGCACGTCTTTTATGTCGGGGCCGATCACTTCAACTTTACCGTCTTCAACGGCATTCATGTCAGCGATCTGCACCAGTTCGCAGCAAGGAGTCTTGCCGCCACCGCACTCCAGGTAGACATCATCTTTGCGGACACGCTCGCCCTCAAATGCCGGGCCGTAGGAGACGGGCACCGGAATTTCCGTGATGGTCACCTTGAGGCCGCGCACTTCGATCGATTTTGCCGTCATCTGATCGTAAGGAATACTCGACACAACATGTTCGTAGGTGCAAACACCGGTAGGCAAGATTTCAGGAATATCGGTGTCGGCAATGGTCGGGAAGCCCCAGTTGACGGCACCGGCGGCATTTGCCGCCCACTCGGCGTTCACTTCGCCAAATGCATTGACGAATGCGAAGATTCGATCTTTATTGTATTTCAGCATGGCTTTGTAATCGCCCGGCTGGATGCCGCCGAACGCCATACCGGCGCGGTTGGCAAATCCCAGGGCGAATACGGCTGCAGATATATCCGGACCGAACGGAATCAGACGCGTGCCCCAGCCCACCTGAACCCCGGCTTCGATCAACTGCTCGGTGAAGGTGGTTCCGGCCTGATTGGCGGCCATGAAGACGTACAGGTTCTTCTTTTGGTAATCTTCGGCAATCATCTTGGCAATTTCAGCATTGGGAGCCGCACCCACGATGGCGGCAAACCCGGGAGCGCTGCCGTCAACGAATTCGACGCCCCTCTTTCGCATAATGACGTCGTCTGCCGCGCCAAGCCAGATTTTGCCATTTTCGACATCGCAATCTTCGCCCGGCAGATAAAAATCGGGGTCTTCCACGTAGCGAATGGCTTCAAAAACCTCTTCGGCAAGAATCGCAGCCATGCCCGCATCCAGCAAATGGCCCAGATAGGGAACATGGATCGGTCCTTTGATATGAGGCGGCAAAAGCTTCTTACACCGGTCGAGCACCGGTTCCGCGTCTGCGAGCTTCTCCACTTTGATGCCCAGAATAGAATAAATGACCGGCAGGAAGTAGGCTGTATTGGGGAAGGCAAGCGGCTGGTCGGGGCCGTACTTTTCCATGGCTTGCTTGAACTTGCCTTCGACTTTCGAGATAATGTTGTAGGCGCCTTGAATCGCAGCAAAAGCGACCAATCTAGACATAACAAACTCCTTTTCTTAAGGGTGATTTCCTGTGCAAATCACATCTTAAAGATCGGCTTCAAACCGACATCTATAATCCGCTATTCACCGAAAAGAATGCTACTGAGATTCTCAGCAGCATTCCGCAAATTCCTTAAACCTCATGCTCTTCGGTCTTCCATGCTGAACAGCTTTCGTTCACGCTCACCCATGATGCCGAGGGCCGCTCGCTTCTTGTCGATATGGGCAATCATTTTCTGCGCCATATCAAGTGGATCTACCGCGAAATCCCACTTGCCCAGGCCCATCTCCTCGAGGCCTTCAAACAGCAGCTTGTGGAACTTGGTCCCCTCGATGCTCGGGAAGGTCACGCCAAAAATGGTGTAGACACCCGAGGCCACAAAATAATGGCCGATGGAGATCGCCTTCTCGCTCATGTACTCGGGTGCCGCTCCCGCTACCGGCAGATCCGCGATGCTTTCGCCAAGCCCGCCGATTTTCACCATCTCGGCGCAGGCAATCAGAATGCGGCTGTTGTCCACACACGAGCCCAGGCTCAATACCGGTGGCATACCAACCG
>ENA-OSEO01000645-OSEO01000645.1-sediment-metagenome-genome-assembly--contig:-NODE-645-length-83920-cov-7.025071_pt1 | contig 83920 bp, 70 predicted proteins | sample MGYA00237883_ERZ534232 | MGnify/ENA metagenome assembly ERZ534232
GGGTCAAAAACTATATTTTTGCTAATTTCGACCGGATCAATAGCTTGATAGTAGCAAAATGGAATGGAATTACATAGCAGATGTAACAAATTTTTATAAATTTACAGAACCTGTCAAGGCCAGTTGGACTAAAAAAGAAGGCAAATATTCAGTACCAATTAGTGGAAACTGTCAAACTTGGGATCAATGAAGTCGAAAAAGGTTCTATGATCAGGTCCATATGCATAGAAGGCGTAATAATTGAGAGCCTGAATTGATCTCACAGCTCCCACGACGTAGATGGACGGTAGCACCTCTTTCGACGAGTGGCCGAGATTTTTCCTCATTCCTGTAGCGGTCACTTTTTTTGTCAATGCAGGGATCGAAATCAGATAGGCTGCGTCAGCTGACCCAGCTTATCGGTGAGCCTGATATTCTCTGAATAGTCGACCGGACAGACGACCACTGAGACCACATCTTCGGCAAGGGCTTTCTTGAGCGTTGGCAGGAGGTCAGCAGCCGCCTCAATGCGGTAGCCCCTGGCCCCGAAGCTCTCGGCGTACTTGACCAGGTCCGGGTTGCCGAAATCGACAAAGGAGTGGTGCCCCAGTTCCACGTCCATCTTCCACTTGATCAGGCCGTAGGCATCATCGACCCAGACGAGTACAACGAACGGGATACGCTCCCGTATTGCAGTCTCCAGCTCCTGGGAATTCATCAGGAAGCTGCCATCGCCCGTCACGGCGAGTACCTTCCGGTCAGGATAAGCGAGCTTCGCGCCGATCGCCCCAGGCACAGCAAACGCCATCGTCGCTAAACCATTCGAGATCACACAGGTATTCGGCTGATACGTCGGGTAGAGACGGGCCATCCACATTTTCAGGGCACCGGTATCAACCAGCGCGATATCCGAATCCCCCATGGCCGCACGGATGTCGGAGACCAGCCGCTGCGGTTTGACTGGATATGCATCGGCACGTGCCCCATACTCGAGCTCTTCCCTGAGCAGGTTCCGGATTTTTCGGTCCGCGGTGTCCAACCCCTCTTTCGGAGTTGTTATTGCGGCTAGCCCGTCAAGCGCAGCCGAGAGGTTCCCTTCAACGTTGACGGTGACGGGATAGTGAGCGTCGATCTCGGCCGGGTATCGATGCAGGTGCAGGATCTTCTTGTCGGCATTGGGGTTTATGCGGACGGGATCGAACTCCTGGAGGTCGTAGCCGACGCAGACGATCACGTCCGCCTCATCGAATCCGAAGTTCACGTAGTCATGTTGCATGAACCCTATGGTGCCCAGGGAGTTGGGATGGTCATCAGGGAAGATACCCTTGCCCATGAACGTGGTTGCAACCGGGATCCGAAGGCGTTCGGAGAACCGGACAAGAGCGTCCCCGGCGTGGTCTCGCACTGCTCCATGGCCTGCGAGGATAATCGGTTTTGTCGCCGCCTGCAGGACTTGCGCTGCGTGCGTAATCTGTGCGGGCCCTGGCATGCTGTCCGCTTCATCGGACCGGGCAAGCGGGTGCAAGCCGGTAAGGCCCGTAATTGCCTCTATGTCCTCAGGAACGCAAAGATAGACGGCGCCCGGTCGCGAATTTTGGGCTTTTTCAAACGCTTCTCGCACCATCTCGGGTACGGCAGCGGAGCCGACAATCATCTCGGCCCATTTTGTAACCGGCTTGAACATGCTCAGCAGATCGACAACCTGATGCGTCTCCTTATGGATGCGGTTGAGGCCGACCTGGGCACTGATCGCCACCAGGGGAGTGCTATCGGTAAAGGCGTCGGCAGTTCCCAGAAGCAGATTAATCGCACCTGGTCCCAGCGTGGATACACAGACGCCCGCCTTGCCCGTAACGCGGCCATAGACATCGGCCATGAATGACGCACCCTGTTCATGGCGCACCACGATGAAGCGGATCGTTGAATCTCTCAGGGCATCGACGAGCCTGATGTTCTCCTCGCCGGGCAGCCCAAAAATGTACTCGACACCCTCGTTCTCAAGACACTGGACCATGAGCTGAGCTGTGGTAAGGGTGGTGTCTTCTGCCACGATCTTCTCTTCTGCGCTCTGGCTCTTACCTGCCGAGCTGGCACCCCTGTGAGCCGACCCAGTTTCGTGCAGACAGCTGTGAGTGTCCATCGATTATCCTCCTGTACTCCCTCTAATTACATTATCCGCTTCGTGATGTAATCGGGTGCGTTGTGTCCTCCGGCTGTAATGTGTGCAGCCTCTATGGCAGTTATTCTTGTTATCCTTCCTGTCGCTTTTCATTTCATTCCCCTTCCCTTTTATACTCATCAATAATTATAATTGTAGTTATATATAATGATTTTAGTCTTCAGGACTTATTTATTCCGTCACAGAACAGACCCTGAATGCAAAAGCCGCTGGTACTAACAGGAATAGGATAGTTGCTGTAGCTTTAGCTCCTTCCGGAATAGACATGCGGTTAAAAAGCTCGCTCCAGTAACTCCATAAACAGGAATTATAGGAACCAGCATACATAAACCAAAAGTTCTTTTAAAATGGATGCCTATTCTTGCAGCCAGGGAACCATTATTACCCTATGAGTAAACCAGTGCCGACACCGGGTCCTATAAGTACGAAAAGGATTAATATGACGGTCCGACATAGAGTCCAAAATCGACACCAAACAGAGAAAAAAAGGCCATTGAATTGATTCCTTTCCTGATTGGAATTCCCTCCGAGGCTTGATACAACTATGCCTATGTCCGGTTGCAGAGGTCCTTTTTCTACTCCCCTTCTACCCATTATATTATTACCTTTCCTGATCCATAAAATTTACAAAAGCCCTCTTCCTTCAAACCAGGAGACAGCCAGAGAATGATAATCGCAGGTATTGATGAAGCCGGAAAAGGTCCTGTAATCGGGCCCATGTGCATAGGAGGCGTAAAAATCGATGAGTCTAAAGCCCATGTCCTCAAGGTGCTTGGGGTTGCTGACTCCAAGAAACTGACGCCGAAAAAAAGGGAGCAGCTTGCAGCCCAGATCAAAAAACACGCAGACGGCTTTTTCATCCTTGAGATCAGCCCCTCTCAGATCGACGAGCTCCGGAAAATCATGACTATGAACGAGATCATGGTTGTCTGCTTTGCAAAAGTTCTCGAACAGCTGAAACCGGATATCGTGTATGCCGATGCTGCTGACGTAAAAGCCGAACGCTTTGCCGAAAACCTCCGCAGGCAGTATGCAAAAACCAGCCCTGCCCACGCAAAGAAAATAGAGATCATCTCCATGCACCAGGCAGATGCCACCTATCCTGTAGTCTCGGCAGCTTCCATCATTGCAAAAGTACGCAGGGACGAACTCATTGAAGAGCTCAAGAAAGAATGGGGTGAAGATTTCGGAAGCGGCTATCCCTCGGACCCGAAGACAAAAAGTTTCCTGTTGAAATGGGGAAAAGAACACGGCGGAAAGTTCCCAGAAATCGTCAGGCAGTCCTGGCAGACCGTAGAAAACATAAGGGAAGAACTGGACAAAGCCGAAAAAAAGTAAAGCCCGGAAAAAAGTAAGATCCAGAATTCATAAATCCAGACTTTTAGAAAATGACCTCTATAGCCTGTCTGGCAGCCCCCATCAAAAAAAAGAGAGAAAAAGAGTATGAAACTCCTGGATTCTCCTCTATCTTTTTAAATTTCATCTTTTCTCTTCTTTTATGTTGAAATAATCTTTTTTTAATTCGTCACAAATGTCTCGTTACCATCAACCTCACTTTCGTTTTCTGAAACCTCGTATGAAGAAGTTTCATTCATCAGAGGCATGTAATCCTTACTTCCGGTCGTTTCATTGATAACGTATGGAGTGTCGCCTATACGGTCTCCGTTAGCATCTTCTCCCAAATATTTGTCCCAGTAGTTGCCTGTTGAACTGGTGTTCCAGATATTAGTCCCTTCATCCTCAGCATTGATGTAATTGAAGAATTCGTTCATGTAGGCTATGTTATCAGAGGACTCATTAAAGTATACTCCAATACCATTCAGGTACAGGGAATTATTGAACAGAACATTGGACTTAGTCATCATGGCAACAATTCCATAGTCATTCTTCGAAATCGTGTTGGACATCAGAGTGTTCATATCAGACATTTCAAGGGAAATTCCTCTTGTATTTGAACCTGCTGTGTTGTTCATAATGGTGTTATTAGCAGAATTATTCAGCAGGATTCCCCGGTCATTTGTCAGCACCGTGTTGTCTGACAGTATGTTTTCTTCAGAATTCTCAAGGGCGATCCCCTTATATCCCAGGCTTACAAGGTTGTTGCTGAGGTAGTTTCCCCTGGACCCTGCGAGGGCAATCCCCACATCATTCATTATCAGAGCGTTGTTGCTTAACAAGCAGTTTTCAACTCCTTCAAGGCGAATTCCTACCTCATAGATGTCCCCTTCGGAAGGGCTCCCAGAAATGTAGAAGCCGTCTATTGTAACATTGTTTGAGTTAACGTAAAAGACGTCCTCACCCGAAACCGCACCCAGTACATAAGTGCGTTTTCCCGGGTTTTCTGATGAGGAGTTTGCAAGAATTGAAACTTTCTTTTCCACCTTTACATTTTCCTGGTATACCCCGGGGTTTACAAGAATTGTGTCCCCTTCCTGTGCATTATTAACAGCTTCCTGAATGGAGCTGTAGTTTCCTTCTCCATTAGAGTCTACGGGAATAACCGCAGCTGTTGCCGGGATTATGACTAACCCGAGTATGAGGAGGAAAATTAAAAAAGCATTTAGAACCACTTTTCCTTTCATGAACCAATACTCCCTTTAGTTTATTAAATTATACACATAGAAAAATAAATAGTGTATTATAATAACTCATAGGAATATAATCTAAAGTAATAAAAAGATTTTGAAATATGTGTTCTGAATAATAAATCTGAACTTTCTTTTACGTTTCTCACTAAATATACCCCTGAATATACTCCTGAAGCCGGAAAATCGGTTTAATGAAAAGATGAAAAGATCTAAAGAACAGAAAAATCCCTGTCTTAAGGTCCATACCGGGGTTAAGGGAAGTATTCTTGACCAGGAGGCAATTTTATTCAGTTTTTCTTAAAACCAGTATCAGCACTGTTATTTTTTCCTTTTGTGGCTGGCAAAATGGCTTCAGCCCTGCACGAAGTGAATTAGTAGGACCAGTAAAAAGTAGAAAACTTGCTAAAAACAATTTGAGTGAGGAGAAAACCGAACTCAATTTGAAGAAACAAAAAGTGGATTAAAAGTTCTCAGTAATTGAAGAAACAAAAAGTGGATAAGAAGTTCTCGGCAATTAAAGAAATAAAAAGCGGATTAGAAGTTTTCAGTAATATAATCCGCCATGGACTCGAAAACCTTTCTCCCGTCAGCAGAGCCGAGGATCGATTCGGAAGCTCTTTCCGGATGGGGCATGAGGCCGAGAATGTTTCTTGATGCGTTTACTATTCCTGCGATGTTTTCCAGAGAGCCGTTGGGGTTTGCCTCATCCGTTACTCTTCCTTTTTCGTCTACGTAACGGAAAACAACCTGCTCGTTTTCGTCAAGCTCTGAAAGGGTCGGTTCTTCGGCGTAGAACTTGCCTTCCATGTGGGCGATGGGCATCCTTATAACCTCGCCTTTCCTGAACTTCGAGGTAAAGGGGGTATCAGCCGTCTCGACCCTGAGATTGGTCCAGTGGCACCTGAACTTAGGATATTCGTTTGTGGTAAGAGCCCCTTCAAGAAGCCGGGCTTCGGTCAGCACCTGGAAACCGTTGCAGATCCCGAGCACGGGTTTTCCTTCGGCTGCGATTTTTTTTACGGAATCCATAATCGGAGTTCGGGCTGCAATAGCCCCTGCCCTGAGGTAGTCTCCGTAGGAAAAACCGCCTGGAACAACGACTCCGTCAAAGCCGGCCAGGTTTTCTTCTTTGTACCAGACAGTTTCGGCATCCACACCAACCACGTCTTTAAGGACATGAAGGACGTCCATGTCGCAGTTTGTGCCTCCGAACTGAATAATGGCAATCTTCATCTTTTTCCCTCAATCTTCCTTCAGTATTTTCAAAACGTTTAACTTTCCGGATTTGCTTAATTTTCAATCCCTTTCTTTCCGGGAAGCCCTCAGTTAAGTTCCTTGAGCTTTATTGTGTAGTTGTGGATGATTGGGTTTGCGATAAGCTTCTGGCACATCTCATCAACCTTCTGCTCCGCAACTTCGGCAGATTCGGCTTCGAGCACGATTTCGTACAGTTTTGCGGTCTTTACGCTTTCAACTGCGTATCCAAGGTGTCCGAGAGCCCTTTTAGCTGTAGTGCCTTCAGGGTCAAGCATGCCTGCTTTCTGTTCAATAGTCACTGTTGCCTGGTACTGCATCTTTGTAAGCCTCAATTTTGAATTTTTAAATTATCGGAATTTCACCTGCTTTTCGAGTGCCTGAATGCGGCATCAGGTGAAAGAGAAGGTGAACTTTAAGGTCTGAATTTATGGTAATAATTTCCGGTCTGCACCATAATAAATATAAGATGCTTAAAAACGTTGCGTATATTGGAGGGCACAGATAAAAAACTTCCTTCATAGCAGGCAAAGTCCTTCAAAACCAGAGCTTTCTTTCCTGCCTGCAGCCTCACTCATAATTATAAAATTCTCAAATATAAAAGAACTGAACAGAATAGTAAAGTTTTAAATGTATATATGACGTAATTATATATTGGGTGAAATACTGAACTTCAACGAGCCGGATAGCTGGGATTGTAAACAGGACAGTCTGGAATAGGATATGCACCTGACCAGGCAGCTTGTCCTCTGCAAATACGGAGTCCTGAGAGGCAGCAATTGCTGCAGAGCTTACACACCAAGGAATAAACTGTATGCCACCCGATGTTGCTGCCTTTTCTGCGCGCACTCCATCTGGATAGGGGACGAAAAAAGCGCAAGGAACCCCTTTGCTGCCCTGCAGGGAGACCCCATGTTCGCTGCAGAAGTGCTTCGGGAAGAATCACCCGGATAAAGACCGGATGAAGAGAATAGAAAAAGAGAAGGGAATTAAGAAGAGAATAGGGAAGAAAAAAGAAGCAAGAAAAGAGAAAGGCAAGAAAAAGGTAGGAAAAAGGCAAGGATAAAAAGAGAGAAAATGTTTCTGATCCAATGCCAGAATAAAGGGCAAAAAACGGACCTTTCTTTTTTAGCCTCATATTTTTATCCCGCTCACCTGAAACCCATTTGCCTGAGTTAGATATTTCCGGGGTCATTTTTAAGCGGACTAAATTTAAAATATCACCCAAACAACGTTATTCGCTATATTGAGTCGTTTTTGTCCCGCCCGAGTCCCGTCTCGGGAGGACGGTGTCCGTTTCGCTCCACTTCGTTTCGCTCAAGCGGACTATTATGTAAAAAAGTGAGCTGTGCTCAAGAGGACTAACTAAAACAGTGGTAAAATAAAGAGACGCAGGAGAGCGGTCTTTCCCGCAAATAAGAAGAAAATGAAGAAACGAAGAAAAATTAAAAGATGCGGGAGAAGCTTTTGAATTTAAAAGAGAGCATAGCGGTCAAACCGGCAGAAATTTCAATCTCATTGTTCGTTCAAATCTGTATTTCATTCTTTTTTTCAGGGCCACCAAACAGGCTGGAGAAGGCGCTGATATTTACCCGTAAATTGAAAAACGGTTTCCGGATTTAAGAAAAAGTATTCTCTTAACTCGGGGGACATTTATCAACATACGGTTCCTCTTAATTGAGGCGCTGGTTTTCAACTTATTTTTTTCGACCTGCCCGACCGCCCGACTCTTCCCGGCGCGGCGCAGGAGAGAAAAAAAGAATATTTGGAAATGTCCTGCCGGAAGATTGCAAAATAATAAATACAGGGTGACGCTCGTGTATACCGGACAGAAAGGACAGAAAAAAAGGTGTAATCATGTGCGGAATAGCGGGTGTGTTCGGAACCCCTGATAGTAATATGGAAGTAAAGGAAATGCTTGCAACCCTGGGGCACAGGGGACCCGATGCCTGCGGAATCCATACGGCAGGAGACCTGAGCATAGGAAATACCCTGCTAAAAATAACAGGAGATATGCCCCAGCCACTTACGGGAAAAGGGGCTCTCGTCCTCAATGGGGAGATCTTCAATTTCCGAGAGCTTGCCGCTGAAATCGGAATGGAAACCGATTCAGACACCGAATTGCTTTTTTCACTTATAGAAAACGGGGTAAAGGAAGGAAGTACGCCAATAGATGCTGTCAGCTCTGCACTTTTTAAAGTAAACGGGGACTATGCCCTTGCATATGTCTGCGAGGGAGAACTTGTGCTTGCCAGGGACCCTTCGGGAGTAAAGCCTCTTTTTTACTGCTCCGGAAAAGAGGGTGAAAAGCCGGAAATAGCCTTTGCCTCCGAAAAGAAAGCCCTTGCTTTTATCGGCAGAAAAGCAAAGCCTTTCCCGCAGGGAGGAATTCTGTGTTTCAATACCGAAAATGGTAAAATCACGGAAAAGGCCCCGGAAGGATACCTGAAGACAAAATCGCCTGAAAAGAGGATTTATGCAGAACAGGAGGCTTTATCTCACCTGAAGGCAGCCCTTGAAAAAGCTGTGGAACTCAGGCTTACCCCGACTGCAGGAATTGCATTTTCAGGAGGTATTGACAGCACCTTTTTAGCAGCCCTAGCAAAGCGCATCGATCCTGAGGTCTCCCTTTATGCGGTTGGGCTTCCGGATTCCCATGACATTGCTCAGGCCGAGAGTGCAGCTGAAGCTATCGGCATGAAGAAAAACCTGAAAGTCCATTTTCTCTCGCCCGAAGAAATAGAAGCTGCAGTCCCTCAGGTAATTTATGCAACCGAATCTACGGACCCGATGACGGTTGCAATAGGAATTCCCCTTTACATAGTTGCAAAAACCGCAAGAGAAGATGGAAAACGAGTCCTTCTGACCGGACAGGGGGCAGATGAACTCTTTGGAGGGTACAGGAGGCACGAGGAGTTTCTCGCAAAGGGGGCTGAGGTACTCGACAGGGAGATTTACTCGGACCTGGCAAACATCTCTAAAATTAACCTTGAAAGGGACGATATGGTTACAATGGCCAGCTCCGTGGAACTCAGGGTTCCCTTCCTGGATAAAGAAGTAATAAAAACCGGGCTTGCAATATGCCCGGAGCTGAAGGTCCTGAAAAAAGAGGGCTTCTATGCACGAAAATATATTCTCAGGAAAGCGGCAGAAGGGCTTATCCCTCCGGAAATTCTCTGGAAAGAGAAAAAAGCAATGCAGTACGGGACCGGAGTACAGAAGGTGCTCGACTGGCTTGCCAGGGATTCGGGCTTTTCTAAAAAGCAGGGGAACCACATAGAAAAATACCTCATGCAAATTGCTTCTGAAAAAGATTTTGAGTTTGTGAATAAATGAGAAGCAAGATAGAGGACGTTCTGGATAATCATTATAGTCTACTCAATAATTTATAGTCTACTCTACCCGTACAACGTCACTAGCTGCATTATGTCGTTCTTGTCCCGCTCGACGCAGGAGAACGGTCTTTCCCGTAATAAAGAAGAAAGAAAACAAAAGCTAGAAAGTAACAACTGCTGTAGACGCTGGTAAGTAGAGCGATAAACAAACAGGCAAAAGAGGAAGAAATTTTTGGCTTATTTCTCTTTCATTTATTGTGCTTTTTTCCTTTTGGAAAGGGTCGCCAGACAGGCTGGCGGAGGCGCTTATATTCCATATGAATTTAAATGAGGTTCCCCAGATCAAGGAAAGTATTCTTCGGACAGGGAAACTATTTCTGAACTCATTTTCTCCTGGCAGCAGTATGAGTTCGCACGTTACTTTTTTGCGTTGCAGCCGAAGACAGGTTCAGTCCTGCAAGGAGTGGAACAGAAAAACAAAAGATTCCAGCTTCGGGTATTCTGAATAATGTCAATCGATTAACCCGGAACCACTTAATCACCAAATCAACCAGACATCACTAAATCAATCACTCAACCAAAAATCAATAAATCATTCCATTGGATAAGAATTTTTGAAGCAATTGGGGGAATGAATTTAAATTAAAATTGGATGTTTCAAGGGTTTGGTTGAAAATCTTTTTTATATAATGGTTGCCATACATACAGCGTTAACTATAGAATATATTTAATAATTAAAGGCGAATATATAAAAACAACCTTAAGAGAAGAAATTCGAGTAACAGGATTTACAGAGCTGTACACGAAAGAATCGAGTCTGAACCCTGCTCTTATGTTATAAGACTTAGTGGTTTCTGGCAGGGAAATCCCCCAGGGCTTATTCTATGATCGTGAATATCAGGAGAGTTGATACTGTCAGCAGAGCTTTGTTGCTTGTGTCGCAAACAGTCCAGGAAAATCACAATAGTCTGCCTGTTAAAGACAGAGATTTTCTGGAAAAAAATTGACACATTACAACACAAATTTTTGCTCACTAAACACAAACAAAAATTGTATTAGATTGATCCAGGTGGAAGAGATGTTAAGAGGAAGATCAGTAATTCTTTTTTTGGCAGGCTGCCTTATTATCCTTGCAAATGCTCCGATTGTTTTATGCATGACTTCAGCACCAGTTGTTTACACCGCAGGAGATGGAAGCGGAGACTTCAACTGCGATGGAAAAGATGACCATGTGCAGATAAACCAGGCCCTTAAATTTGTGGCAGAAAATTCCGAATATACGACTGTCCATCTCAAAGGGCCGTTTACGTATGTCATAGACGATAGTCTTCTGATCGGCAGCAATACGACCCTTGAAGGGGACCCGGATGCTGTGGTCAAGCTGGTTGATCACGCGGGCTGGGCTGCCTCAAAACCCCTGATCCGGCAGATGAGCAGTTTGGGGAATTCTAATATCGTCGTCAGAGGTTTCGAAGTTGACGGAAACCATGACAAAAACACCGAAGTCGCCAGAGGTAAAAACTACTATAACGTGATTTACTTTACTCACTGCGACGATGTGCAAGTATATGATATGTACATGCACGACGGGCATGGAGACGGGCTGAGGATAAAATACGGAGAGAATGTCCAGTTTTACAATAACACGGTATATAAACTCGGGCATGACGGCATGTTTGCAATCGAGTGCACGAATGTAGAGGCCTGGAACAACACTATAACCTGCAGGACTAACAGCGGGCTCAGGATCTGGAACTCAAACAAAGTGGACCTTTACAATAACACAATCGATTCTTTCTATCACTGGAGTGCAGGCTCTGCCGGGATTCAGGTCGAAAAGAGCGCAGGGACCATTGATGACATCGAGATCCACGACAACACGATCAATAACACTTTCGGGCCGGGGATCTGGCTTTTTAATTACGATTCCTCTTCTACCGGAGAAGAAGCAAGAAATGTCCATATCTACCATAATATCTTCTACAGCACAGGTACGAACCCCAGCATCGACTGGGTTGGGGGTATCGTAACAAGCGGATTTTATGATACTCTCATTGAAAACAACGTATTTGACGGCGTATACCATGCTGCCATTGCCATAATGTACCCCACAAACACTTCGACAGATTTTTCCCCGAAGGGGACGGGATACACGACTACTGCCCGCAATAACATCATTGCAAATACCCTGCCGCGGGCAAAAGACCCGTCCGGGACAGGATACGGGGTAATTAACTACCTCCCGAAAACCCACACCCTCGTGCTGGAAAACAACTGTTTCTACAACAACACAGCCGGAGACTATAAAAACGCAGAATCGACGTCGGATATCTTTCTAAACCCGCTCTTTGCAGACCTCGAAAATCACGATTATCACCTCAGGTCAATAGCCGGCCGCTGGGACGGGAATGAATGGGTAAAGGACAGCGTGGACTCTCCGTGCATTGATGCAGGCTATCCCTCCTCGGACTATTCGGATGAGCCGGAAGATAACGGAGACCGGATTAATATAGGAAGGTACGGAAACACCACGTATGCGTCCCTTTCAGGGGCTGCCCCTGTGACAGACTCCGGAATTTCCGCATCCGGTGACCCCCGGATCACTGAAATGTACGATAACCGGCTGCGTGAAATCTCGCCTGAAGATGTTTTCCAGGATAAGCCTTATCTCGATCTTGGAAACCGGCCCGGGGAAGGAAGCTACAGAGAGATGATGTGGTTTGACCTGAGCGAATACACAGATGCCGAAGAGATCAGCAGCGCAACCCTCTCCCTTTACTGGTACTATCCGGATGTTTCAAGGCCGGAGGATACGGTGGTTGAGATTTACAGGCCTGCAGACTCATGGAATCCCGAATATGTGAGCTGGAATAAAAAAGACAAAGGTATTGCATGGAAGAATGCCGGAGGGGACTGGCTGGATAAAAACGGCATCTCACAGGGCAGCACCCCGTATGCTACATTTACCCTTAAAGGCAGTACCCTCCCTGGCAGCAGGTACTATGAGCTGGACATAACAGACCTCGTAAAGGAGTATGTCAGCGGAGAATACGAAAACACGGGTTTCCTGATCAAAACGCGCTATGAAAACTCCGACTATGTAGCCTTCCACAGTCTCGAATGTGGGAAGGAAGAACTGGAGCCGAAGCTGGATATAGTTTACAGCTAAAGCTGCTGTAGAGATAAAACTGATATACAGCTGAGCTGGAATACATAAAAACTTCGTATACAGCTGAGCTGGAATACATAAAAACTTCGTATACAGCTAAGCTGGCATACAGCTAAAGTTTGTATACGGTTAAAGCTGGTATACAAATTAAAGCTTGTATACGGTTAAAGCTGTATAAAGCTAAAACTGATGTACCCTGAAGTTCGTTTTCAGTGTACATAGCTTACCTTCAGGACGCATTCAGGGCGCAGAAAAAGAAATAAGGAATGTCTGCGCTCCGGATGTCTTGAAAAAAGCCGGCACAAATGAGTAAGTATAAACAGTTTGATGGTTATATTCGAGTAGAAAATTGTTAATTTGATTTATAAGCAAAATTTCAGGGGGAATTCAAATAAAAATAGCAATTACCGGAAAAGGCGGCGTTGGAAAAACTACTCTCTCAGGCACTCTGGCAAGGCTGCTTGCAAGAGACGGATACGAAGTCCTGGCAATCGATGCAGACCCGGATATGAACCTGGCATCTTCTCTGGGAATAGAAAATCCCCCAAAGCCCCTTACGGATTTCAAAGACCTTATTCAGGAAAGGGCAGGTGCCGAAGGCGGGGCTTTTATCTATAACCCTAAAGTTGACGATATCGCAGGCAAATACGGAGTAATAGGACCTGACGGAGTCAGGATGCTTGTCATGGGTACTGTTGACAAAGGAGGAAGCGGGTGCATGTGCCCGGCTTCAGCTTTCCTGCGGGCTCTTCTCAGGCACCTGATGCTCAGGGAAAAGAGTGCGGTTATCCTGGACATGGAAGCCGGAATCGAGCATCTTGGAAGAGGGACCACGCGCGGGATGGACCTTATGATTGTGGTGGTGGAACCAGGAGCCAGATCCCTTGAAACCGCCGAAAGGATTAAAAAACTCTCTTCCGAGATCGGGATAAAACATATCGCTGCCGTAATTAACAAAGGAGGCGCCGGAAAAGTCAATGCCAGGCTTGAAGAGCTGGGCATCCCCGTACTTGGAGAAATTCCCTTTGACCAGCAGTTAATGCAGGCTGACCTGGAAAAAAGGGCTCCGATTGAAGCAGGCGGCGAAGCTGTTAATGCCATAATAAAAATCAAAGAAAAACTCATGGAAACCGTTGAGGAAATCAGGAAAGAAAACGAGGCAAGCAAAAAGTAAAGGCTGAAACACAGCCCATACAATTTTTTCCTAATTTTTTTCTCAATTTGTTCTTAAATTTGCTCCTGCAATTATTCCTCAATTTTTCCTCAATTTTTCCTGATTTTTTCCTGATTTTTCCCTCAAATTTTTCCTCAAATTTGTTCCTGAAATTTTTTTGTATTCTCCTAGCTTAGTTAAAGCCGCTGTCAGGGGAGTCTGTCAGGGATCCTTTTTTATAAATAAGCCCCAGGAGCCTCAACCTTTTCTCCCTGATAAGAACATCAGTAGGGTCTATCTCCAGAGCCCTGTCGTAAGCTTCCATAGCCTCTCCATATCTGCCAAGGTTTTCCAGAACCGAACCTTTCTGGTACCAGGAAAAAACGTCCTCGGAGTTGACTTCGAGGACTTCGTCATAACACTCTATGGCTTTTTCAAAATCCTTCAGGTTATTGTAGGCAAAACCTTTGAGACACTTAATTCCCAGGTGCTCGGGATCGAGTTCAAGAGCTTTATCGTAACAGGCAAGAGCTTCCTCGGACCTCCCGATCCTGTCCAGGACAAAACCCTTCTGGAGCCAGGCATCAAAGTACAGAGGGTCCAGATTTAAGGCTTTATCATAGAGCCTGAGTTTCTCTTCATAATTATCAGCTTCACGTGCTGTTATAAGGAGCTGCCCGGGGTCCTCGCTTTCTTCGCTTTTTCCTGCCACTTCCGGCTCCTTTTGCTTTTCCTTAGTGCTTTCTGTGGTATTATTTTCCTCTGCCATTTCGGAATCCTCCGTTTCCAGATAAAAGTGTATTCGGACCCCTTGCGGAATCATTTTCCACCCTGATATTTCCAGCTTACGTACGGAATCAGGGTCAAACTGGTATTCAGCATTTTAGTTTTCGATGAGATATACCTTTTCTGATTCGAGTTCAACTGTCGAGTTCTACTGAATACGGAGCAAGAAGATATACCTCTTCTTATTCGAGTTTTACGAATACCAGGCAAGACACGGGTTTATGCAGAAAAAGGTTATCGAGAGTCCCGGATTTTTTGCCGGCTGATTCTCGAAAGGATTTCGACCTTGATTTCAAGCGCAGGAACAAAGCCCGGTTTCAATTCAAGAGCTCGGCTGCAGCTTTGCAGGGCTTCTTCCTGTCTATCCAGCTCTGAAAGAACAAGCCCCCTGCCTGCCCAGACGTCGGGAGCTTCCGGAGCAGCCTGAAGAGCCGCCTCGTATGCGGCCAGAGCCTCCTCATACCTGCCCAGCCTGAAAGACAGGCTGCCGACGGATTTCAGGGCTTCCAGGTAATCAGGCCTGATTTCGAGGGCTGAACCGTATGCTTCAAGTGCTGCTTCTTTTCGGTCAAATGCAGAAAGGATCGAGCCTTTTCCTGCCCAGGCCTCGGCATATTTGGGGTTTCTCCGGAGTACTTTATCGTATGTGTCAAGGGCTTCTTCAAGCCTGCCAAGCCGTGAAAGGACGACTCCTTTATTGTCCCATGCAATTTCAAAAGCCGGTTCAAGCTCAATTACCCTATCATAGGCAGCTACTGCTTCTTCAAGCCTGCCCATTTCCGATAGGATCACACCCCTGTTGTACCAGACCCTGAAGTCGTCAGGGACTATTTCAAGCACCTGCTCTATAAGCTGCAGGGCGGCTTCAAACCTTCTCGCCTTATAAAGAAGTACGGCTTTCTGAAAGAGCGCTGTGGCGTTCTGAGGGTCCTTTTCAAGCATCTCGGTACAGGCCTGAAGTTCGTTGAAAAAAGGGAGAGAAGCATAAAGGTCCCTGACAGCCAGAAAAAAGGGCAGGATTTCATATTTTTTGCCGCCGGCGGTCAGGACTTTTGCAGCAGGGTCGTAGGAAAAAGCTACTGGCTCCTCCAGGCCGGGGTTTTCTTCCAGTATGTTTTCATCTGTTCCTTTTTCTTTCAGGGCAATTTCAATTTCTTTCCCGTTCAGGGTATTTTCCATTCCTTTAAGCGTTTTTTCCAGCTCTGAGAAAACAGAAGGAGAAAATGGAGAGTTCCCCGTAATATAAAGAACCGACCTCAGGTGTTTAAGGGAGTTTTTATTCTTATGGTTCCACAGAACCTTTGAGATCCCCTCGATTTCTTTGAGAAACTTCTGCAGACAGAGCTTCAGGGATGCAGGACTATTCGAATGTTCAAGAGTGTTGAATGCTGAGATTGCGGCTCTTGAGTGTTCCCTGAGTTCGTTCAGGTAAACCTCCCTGCCTGAGGAATAAGCTTCCATTTTAAAGCCCTTCTTTCCCTTTGCTCAGTTGCTGTCGGAAAACGAGTCGCATACCGATCTCCTTTCAAGGGGAGGCATGAACTTGCCTTTTGAAGCAACGACCAGCTTTACGGGTGACCCGGCCGGTATTTTCATCCCTGGTTTCGGGTCCTGCCTCAGTATTTCCCCGGAGGTAATTCCTACGGGGAAAACCCCTTTCTGCTCGACTACCTCTCCTGCTGAAAGCCCTGCCTCTTCCAGAGTTTCTATGGCTTTCTTAAGGAGTTGCCTTACGACGTTGGGAACTTCCACGTTTTCGGAAGCAACTGCGGCACTTGATACGGTTTCTTGTTCAGGTATATCTGCACTCTTTCCAAGCACCTCTTCCAGTAAGTCAATTGCCCCGCTGATCCTGAGAAGAGTATCACTCAGGTCATTCTTCCTTTTTTCGAGCTCCACAAGCTTTAACTCGATATCCTGGAGAATCTTCTGCCCTGATTCGTATTCAGCCCTGAGCTCTACCAGCCGCTTTTCAAGTTGTTCTTTCATAGTTTTTTAACCCCTTTAACTGATTTTCATGTAAGTATGAACAGGCCATTAAGAGTAAGTTTATCTTTAATTTTGTACAACCCGTTTGTTTTATTCTCTTTACAATTTCAACCCAATGCATTTTAAGCTTTATATTTTGCACACCGGTGAGAAGTTTAAGAAAGCGATCATTAAGAAAGCTGGTCGCTAAGAAAACTGGTAGGGTTAAAGAATGATGGAAAAATTACCTGAAAAAAAATGGAAAAAGATTCTCCTGAATAGAGAAAAAGTTAGAAAAAAGGAAACGAAGAGAATCATTGATTCTGAATTCTATTTTAAGTTTTAAGACTTACATTACTATTAAACCGCTGATATTTGAGGCACCTGTAAAGTAAGGAATGATAAAGAGTGGGCAGGGAATAAAAGGAGTGATCGCGATGGAAACAGCAAGTTCCGAGCAAGTTAAGAAAATAAACGAGTACGGGAAAGAAATAATCGAATTGCTTAAACTGGAAACCTCACCGGTGGCAGTAGCCCTGGTTCCAAAAGATGCCAAAATTCCTGAAGGGATCCATCGGGTCAAAGAGGGGATGAAGCACTGCCAGATGATGGACCTCGTGCGCAGAACAAAAGAGGAGTTTTACGCCGTTCTTGAAGACCAGACCTGCAAAGGAGGGGCTGCAGCGATGGGGCTAGGGCACATGCCTCCCAAACTGGCAAGTGGGGAGTTTTATTACGACAAACTGAAGCATTTTAAGACCCTTGAAGCTTCGAAAAAGACCCTTGACAGAGTCCCAATGGTAGAGGCAGAATCCACAGTTGCAACCCTTTACGCCCCTCTTGAAAGTGCAAGTTTCGTGCCCGATGTTGTGGTGATAATCGGCTCTCCCAAACAGGTAATGCTCCTGACCCAGGCAGCCCTCTATAATGAAGGCGGGAGAATTGAAGCCGAATTTGCAGGCAAGCAGAGCCTCTGTTCCGATGCCGTTGCCGAGCCCTACCTGTCAGGCAAAATGGGAATAACAGTCGGCTGCACGGGCAGCAGATCCTATACGGACATTCAGGACTCGGAACTGACGGTCGGCATTCCCGCAAAAATACTGAAGGATCTGGTAGAAGGGCTGAGGGCGATTGTCGGGAAAGTTCCTGCGCATTGATAAAAAGTGACAGAACAGTATATTTTTACCGGAAGTTAAGTATTACAAAAAGTAAAGGATAACAGGAAATAAAGAATTATAAAAAGTTATGGATCACAAAAAATAAAGTATAACAGGCAATAAAATAACGCCCATTGCATGAGATTTTCTGACTTTCATAAAAGACGGGAGCATGCCTATGGGGGTAGAAATTATGAAAATGAAGAGCCCGAAAACCCCTGTAAAAAGAAAGACCGTTATTGCAAGCCCTGCAAGGACTCCGGTGCAGAGTTTTGTGTAGTCAAGTTTCCGGAGCATGTGGTGGGCGTTGTTCCCTATCCAGACTGTGGAAAAGTACGAAAACAGGGCAGTCAGCAGGATAGCGGCAAAAAAGAGCAGGATTACCTGAAAACCAAGTGACCCTATACCCAGGATTTCATTCACGGCAGCCATTGCTCCGCTCCTTGTCTTTCCAATAACCAGGAGGGCTACCAGCCCGAAAATAGCATTTGAAGTATTTACTCCGGAAACCGAAACAATAAATTCCTTTGAGCTCTCAAGCGTCTGGCGATCCGCATCTGGATCGGAAAAAAGGAAGGATTTTTGCCCTCCTAGCCCGGGTTCGGAGCTTTCTTTTTTTATGGACCTTCGGTCAAAATCGGACCTTACAAAAAGCCCTGCCAGAAGGGCAGCAATAGCAGAAGAAACTCCTGGCAGCCAGGCTACAAGGGAACCTGCTGTACTGCCGGTAAAGACTCCTCTCAGTATCCTTTTTCGGGAGAGCTCAAATTTTGAAACGGATTCGGTTGGGATCTCGGAGCTTGTGAGGAGGCTTATAATGAGCTGGGAAGCTCCGAAAAGTCCGCTGAGGAGAGGTAGAAGTACGGATGCCTGCCCGAGACTTATAACCGGGATAAGAAGATTTTCTCTTGAAAATGCAAAGAGTCCCAGAGCTCCTGTGATCAAAAACAGCAGGAGGGCATAAGCTTTGTACCTGTATTTTGCAAGTGAACCCTGTCCCTTTACCTCCTCCCCCTTCTCGCTCGCAAGCATGATAAATACAATAGAGAGCAGAACCCAGGCCATATACTCCTGCATGTAAGGGTAAACAGCCCCGAAGAAAAGGGAAAAAGGCAGCACAAAAAGCATCGATGCAACCACCGAGCCTGCACTTCCGAGGGCAGAGAGCCGGACCGCTTCTGCACCTGCGCCTTCAAGCAAAAGCCTGTGTCCCGGAAGGACTGCAAGTGCCGTGTCTCCGTCAGGCGCCCCTAAAAACACCGAAGGAATAATATCGTGAAACGTGTGCGAGACCGCATTTGAGAGGATTATGAGGGCAATGTAGAAAGGAGCAATTCCTTTTTCAACCAGAAAAGGGGCAAGTGCTACAAGTGCAAGTGCAAAGTTGTTAGTATGTATGCCAGGCAAAAGCCCTGAAAATATGCCAAGCAGGTAGCCTGCAAACACAGAAAAAAGGATCAACAATAAAGAAACTTCTTCCACTCAACCGGCACCCCCCTGAATAATAATTTTAGAATTCGTCCAACTTTACTAAATATTTTACATTATTGCTATTAATAATTAATGTTGTTGCTGACAGACTGCCTTTCGATCTCAAATACTTGAAGTCAAAACCATTTGCGGCCATTTATTAATCGGTTGATCTTAACCCCCGGCACTCATAAAAGATACTTCAGAGCCTTTTTCCCTGCGCTTTACAGAGCTAAAGCCGGCCCATCAGGTAAGAAAAATAATCTGCAAACCAGTGCCGCAATTGAGAGATAAAGTACTGATAAATGTCCTCCGATCGAGAGAATACTTTCTTAACACCAAAAACCGGTTTTAAAGAACAGGCAGACATTAGCATTTCCGCCAGCTTGTCTGGCGGCCCTGAAAAAAATAAAGAAAATTGAGACGAGGAAGAACTTGAAAAGGAATGTTTTTCATAGAGCTTTAATTCGATTTGTATCCTGATAGGCATCTGGCTTTTTCACTTTCATGGGCAAGCCCGCTCTCCTTTGTCGAGCGGGACAGGAACGACGTGATAAAGCGAATGACATGGTCTGGGTCCGAAAATCTGTGACTCAGTCCTTTTTTAGTCCTCTTGAGCGAGCGAAGCGAGTGAAAAGGACTTCGTGCTGTTGCGATTACATCGCAACTCCCGGGAAATCTCCGATTTCCTGTGATCCCGAAGCGAAACTCGGGAAGCGAAACTCGGGAAGCGAAACTCGGGTGCAACCTTAATTCGGGAATTTCAAATTAAGAGCAGGAGTTTTACTCTCAATATTATAAATAAATTTTCTTTTGGAATTATGCCTTTTTATCGGTCAGGGGACGTTCCATAGGAAGATATAAATAGTAGCATTTGTTAGTGCAAACAATTTCAGCCAATCGATGCGATAAGCCGCTTGAAAAATTTGAATGCAATTTATTACATCAAAGAAATAGAAAAATAATTTCCAGTTATGTTTTATACATAACAGTTATACAATAGCGTGTAGTCCTAAATGCTAATATTGAATGGGGTTCATGAGAGCATTTAGCAAAAAACAGCAGCTCAGGGCAAACGAGGTTCGCCATTCCTCAGTCCCGCCCTGCGCAACAGGAACCCTGCCCGGATGAGGCGACTATCGAGGTTTTTTGCCATTCCTCGGTCCCCGACTCCGATAGAGGTTTCGTAAACGGAAGCCGAAAATGAGGTTCGCCATTCCTCAACCGGCTCCCGCAGATATCAGAACCAACGGAGAAGTGAGAGGCAAATCCCTCTCTAATACTATTTTTACCTCTCACTTCCACTCTGGTCCTTAACCCACCTGACTCTATTCTCTAAACCACCGATTCTATGTCCCAGGCCACCCCGTGAGATTATTCTGGGTTTGAAGTCAATCCTCTGTTTATTTCCAGTATAGCTCAATCCGTATTTTACATCCGGCACGGTCTCTACGGTCTACTCCGTAACCGTATGCCGTGATTTTTGAATCAGGAAGTTTCCTCAATGTTCAGCTTCTTTCTTTCAAGCTTTACCCTCTATCAATTTACCTTTCCATCAGTTTACCTTTCTATCAATTCACCTTTCTATCAATTCACCTTTCTATCAGTTTACCTTTCTATCAGTTTACCTTTCTATCAGTTTACCTTTCTATCAGTCTTCTTTTTGCTTCCTTTTTTCTCCCTCTCTGATTACCTCTGCCTCTTCTGACTCTCCCCTACCCGGCTGATCCTCTTTCAGATCACTTCCTCTCCCAGGCTTTGTCTCTTTCCTGTCACTTCCTCTTCCCGGTTGATTATGCCTCTTCTCATCTCCTCTTTTCGGTCTTTTGCTTATTCCCATGATTTTCTGATCTCTTTTTTCAGCTGTCTTCACATTTTTTCCTGTGTTTTTGCTCCCTGCTGGACAGCCTCGGCGTTAAAAACCCTCAGACTTCCGAACAGGGCGTTATCAGGGTCATAATAATTTGAAAAAGAAAAAAGCATGTAACTCTTCACCCATCCGGTATTTTCAAGCTGCCATTCTCAAGCTGCCCGGATTCTGGCGGGATTATGCTCAGTATAGGAGAAGCAAGAAGCCTCTTTTCCTGTTTCCCCTTTACTTTCTTGTTTCCCCCGTAATTATTCGAATACCTGAATAATAAGTAAGGTTTGATTGCTGAGAAGGATATACTTTTGGAAACATAGTTTCAGAATAAAGTTGAGAAAGCCCTTTGAGGCAGATCAAAAAATACACCGGCTTCTCCAGAATGCACGTAAAAAACCATATATACGAGAGATCCCTTTCCTAAAGCAGCCTTCACAATTATAATTCTTCAGATCAAAGTAAATAGATCAAAGAAAAATTATTTCAAAGTAAAATTAGTTCAACACTCATAAACGCACATTTTCCGCTTTTTCCAGATAATTCGTGCAAAGTAGAAAAAAGGACATTAAAAGGATTTCAAATGACTATTAAATGCAAAAAATGCAACCATGAAGCTATCATTTTTCAAAAATACTCCGGAATGCACCTCTGTAAAAGGCATTTTATAGAGGACGTTGAAAGGAAAATCAAGCTGACAGTCCGGAAAGACTACAGCATCAAGAAAAATGACGTAATAGCCGTTGCTCTGAGTGGGGGTAAGGACAGCTCGGTTGCTCTCTATGTGATGCATAAAATTCTTGGGGACAGGCCCGATATCCAGATCGTGGCTGTTTCAATCGATGAGGGGATTCACGGATACCGTCCCCACTCCCTTGAACTTGCAAAAAAGCTTACGGAAACCCTTGGGGTCCGGCATATAATAAAGTCTTTTAAAGACGAACACGGGGTTACAATGGACGAGCTGGCTGCAATGGACCGGGAAAAAGGCACATGCAGCTACTGCGGAGTTCTCAGGAAAAGCATCCTTAACAGGATGGCGCTTGAAATAGGGGCAACGAAACTGGTAACAGGGCATAACCTGGACGATGAAGCCCAGACCATTCTCCTCAACCACTTCAGGGGAGATATGGAACGCATGGTCAGGCTTGCCCCTCCCGCAGCCATAGAAGGGCTTGTGATGCGGGCAAAGCCCCTGCGGAATATCCCGGAAAAAGAAGTGGCACTCTATGCCCTTATAAACTCCCTGCCTGTGGACTTCAGCGAGTGTCCGTATGCAGGAGAAGCCCTCCGGGGGGAAATTAGGGAACTGCTAAACAACTTTGAGACAAAACACCCGGGCACCAAGTATTCCCTTCTCCGCGGCTTTGACAAGCTCGTGGGAGCCCTTGCAAAGGAACTGCCTCCTGCAAAAATCGAGAAGTGCAGGATCTGCGGGGATACCTGTACCGAAGACATCTGCCAGGCGTGCAAACTGCTCGGCAGGACCTGAAAAGAGGATTAAAATTAGAAATCTTCTTATCCATACAACCTTATTCGCCCGAATTGCGCCTCGGAAGTCCGCCGTCTGTTTCAGCAGATTTGCGTCTCTGCAGTGCGCTACCCTTTTCGCTGCGCTCAAGAGGGCTAATTTATAGGTTCCAGTAGTGGGCTTAGCTCGCTCAAACAGACTAACTTATGGACAGGTAATGTTACTTTTTATTTCGTTCAAGAGGACTAAAATTAGAAATCTTTCTGACCCGTAAAACCTTATTCGCTGTACGGGTTCGTTCTTGTCCCGCTCGACGCAGGAGAGCGGTCTTTCCAGGAAGAGAAAAAAGAAGAAGAATAAAGAAGATAAACAAGCCACCAGGTAGAAACGACTGGTGACACCTGCAAGGTACTAACCTGTAAAAGTGACCAGGAAAAACGATAACTTTCTGCTTCTTTTACATTTTCTTTCTTTTTTTCAGAGTCTCACGACAGGCTGGCAGAAGCGCTTATTTTATCCTGTGAATTGAAAAGCAGTTTCGAGGGTAAAGGAAAGTGTTCTCTCTGTCATGAGACTATTTCCTTCGATATTTGTTTCTCTTAATTGCGTTGTCGGCTTTTGGATCGTTTTTTATCTGGCTGTGACAGGCGGCCAAAATCCCTTGCGGTGCAGGGAGAAAAAATGAATGCTTCCAGTTCCGGACGCCGGAATAGATTAAAGGATTAATGATGGAGCACTAAAAAACGTGCATGAAATTCCTAGAATAACAGGCTCAAATAAATGAAAGTACTTGAAAGCACTTTCATGCCAAAGAAAATAAGAGATAGAAAAAAGAATTTTTGGATTTCAGGAGCTTTCAGAACTCATCGGGATCGGAAAGTAATTCATAAGGGTTATAGAGCTCCCTGCCTTCCATGGTCAGGTAGAGGCGCGTCCACAGGACAGTGGTAAGCGGCTGAAGTATGAGGACGGGGATGAGATATGTAAGGCCTGAGATCAGAGTGTTTTCCGAGCTTAGAAGCTCTCCTACAAGACCATTGATAAAAGCCAGCCCGACTACAATTATCCAGATGAAGAAAACATCGAGTTTATTCTCCTTGAAAAACCTGTAACCTTTTTTTATAGCTTCAAGAGGGTCAAGTTCGTCGATTACAAGGGCGTAAGGGGTAAGGGAAAGTGCGATATTTATGACCAGGGCATAGATTCCCCAGGCAAGGATTCCCAGGGTGAGTGTGCCCATACCCTGCACAGTTGCCTCCGGGTTTTCGATCAGCCCGCTCAGGTCTCCGATTGTAAGGGCTCCAGGCACTACGAATACGATGCCTGCAAGAAGTATCAGGGTCATCAGCAGGTTTGCAAGGAAGAACCTGATGGCGTTTTTCGAGCCGAACCTGACCATGTCAGAGATTACGGTATCCCCGGTTTCGGAAGCCTTTTTTGCCATCCCGACTGCTCCTGCTGTGAAAAAGGCCTGCAGGAACATGCCAAGCAGGGAAAAAGCAAGAATTACAGCCACTGAGGCTGGAATGTTGGCCATAAACCCTTCCACGAGCACGGAGTAAAGTTCCTCGTTCGAAAGAGTTGCAGGGTCAACAACGTTTCCCGAAGCTGAGGTAAAGAGCAGGACACCCAGTATGGCGAAGAAAAAAACATAAAGGATTAAATTAACAAAAAAATTCAGGACATATGGAATACAAATATTTAGATTTCTAACCCAGGTCTTGAACCCTCTATTCAGTATTGTTCCAAAATCTTCATGCATGTGACACGACCTTCCGAATATAAAGGCAGTGGCTCTGCATCCCTTCAACAGCCATGTCCTGACTGACTGCAAAAAAAGGGTTCGTTTGCAGGCTCACATATACCATTTTTCGGATACATATGCAGAAGATAAATATATAATCTCTCATTTCCGTACATATAAAAACGGCAATTTTCAAGAAGAAAATCAACAGGTGACCCCATGAAAAAGCTGGAAACCTTCAAATCTCCCGCATTTCCCAGAAAACCCCCTCTCTGCCGTAAACCCGAAACAGACGACGCCCCGAAAGAGATACTCGTCCTGGGCCACTGCCTGCTCAACCCCCTTGCAAGAGTCAAAGGAGCAAAACCCGCCACCCCGGTCGACCCGAAAGGCGCAAACATAATCCAGCTCCCCTGCCCCGAATCCATGTACCTGGGGATGAGGCGCCGGGAAATCACGAAAGACCAGCTCGACCACCCCGCCTACAGGCGCTTCTGCCGCAAAATCTTCACCCCCCTTGCCGACATGCTCGAAGACCTCGCAGCCAACGGCATAAAGCTCAAAATAATCGGCGTCCCCAAAAGCCCCTCCTGCGGCGTATACATAACAAGCGTAGGCGGCGAACCCGGTAAATCAAAAGAGTTCCACCACAGCCATGCCCCGGGACCGGGCGTGTTCATGGAAGAGATTATAAAAGAGCTTGAAGGGCGCGGGGTTGAGTTTGAGATAGAGGATGCCAGCACGTAAAGATATTGAGCAAAATAAGCCAAAATTTCAGCGTGAAAAGATTCGTTTTTTACTTAATTCGACCAGAGTTCCTTGAAGAATCGGTTCTTATGACCCGGGCACTCACCGGTCGTCGCAGGCGACCGGCCTTCTCATAATGAAAAATAGACAGAGATGTTAAGAATGGAAGTTTCGGCTTTACATTAGATATTATTTTTTTATGCGACGGGAAACCAAATTCATGAATTATTAAGACCTCTGTCTTTTCCATCCAAGATACAATTTTACAATTTTACCAAGATCCAACCCAACACCAGGTATGGGTAAATTCACTGAAACAACACTACTTATTTTTTCTATCAAGGTATCTTCATCATCAGATCCAGTATCAATATCTTGCAGTTTTTGAACTATTTCCAGAATCTCCATTCCATATTTTTTGTTTATTTCCGTATTTCGCAGTATTTCCTTAACCATTTTCATCATACTGCTGTCTTTGATGACCGTTCCGAGAAGCTCACTTAAATTATACTCATTATCAGAGCCGTCAGGCATGTAAGTTTCTTCTCCTTTCAGCTCCAGTTTGATCAGATGTTTATAACTGACAGTTATTTCCGGCTCATCAGGTAATGGGATTTTTTCGATGGCTTTTAATTTTTCAAAACTGTTGTTAATTTCCCGTAAGTTTTGAAGGATAACTGCAAAATAATCCCTTTTTTGAGCTCCATTTACGTAAAGACTAATTCTTCTGGCATCATTATCTGATTTAATCACAGCAGTAGCATTAAAAGCCTTATTCTCAAGAACCACCCCCGTCCGCCAGCGCAAGTTGCCTTTTATGTCTCTGTTCATCTTCACAATAAAACGGGGCATTACAGAAGGCGGTAGAAAGTCATAATCAATGATAAATTTCAGGGCACTCTCATGATCAAACTTAAAATCAGGCTGCTGAATTTCCAGAAGAGCAGGAAGGAGCACAGTGCTGCTATCAAGTTCATAGGAGAGTTCGAATTTTTTCATCAAACTGAGGATAAAACCGTACTGATCGGGAGGATAATAGAATTTTTCTCCATTATTTTCCTTCAAAATCTCCGCAAACATGTCAAGTTTCAGGATTCCACCAGAACTTGCAACTTCCTTTGAGTTAACCATTTTATACACTGCATTGGTTACCCATTCAGGGTTCAGAACATGTGTATTCAGGAGAGGTATATCTTTAAAGTGAAGTATCACACCCAGATCGTGAAGAAAATCAACAAGCGTATTTTGTTCTGATTCATCCTTAATCCCTTCTTCATCGCACATCAGTTTATAGTCATTATATTGGATGAAATAACAGTGTTCGCACGTATCCTCATCCGCAACATCAGGACTGCAATTCGGACACATTTCTTCAAGCCTATTTTTGACATTGAACCACCTTTTAGCCCACATTTCCTTCGTGTGCCGAACCGTTGCCAATTCCTCTTCCAGAGTTTTTGAAAACTCCTCTATTCCCTCTTCCGATTTGCAGGACAAACGGTAAAAACCCCTGATAGAAGGGTACTTCTCCCGCAGGAACTTCCTGTTCAGGTCAAATCCAGGGTTTTCATCTATCTTATTAATCACAACCAGAACCGGAGAATCCCCACCGAAATTTTCAATGAGCTTAAGCCAGTACTCAGGCTTTTCGTCCTTCCTTCCGTCTAAAACCAGAATATAAAGACTTCTTTTGGACAAAAAGAACTGATGTGTGGCGTGCATGATCTCCTGCCCGCCAAAGTCCCAGAAATTAGCTTTTATTTCTCTCTCAACGTTTTGTACCGTCCACTTCCTGATGTTGATACCTTTAGTTTGCGGCTCATTTCCATCAACTTCTTCCCCGAAAAGCCTTTTTACTAACGAAGTCTTACCTGCACCCCCTTCTCCAACCAGCAAAACTTTCACTTCATTTAATGGCTCTTTTTCACCTTCTAGCGACTTGAAATAATTGAAAACGGCTTCATTGCCCTGTTTCACAATCTCCACTGGAGGATTTTCGAGAGGATTTCCTTCTAAGTAAATGATGTTAAACTTCCAAAAGTCTTCCCATTCAATCTCCAGATTAAGTTCCAAAATTTCAGGCGGCAGCGAAGTCATTTGATTGCCAGATATGATGAGTTGGGTCAGGTTTTTCAACTCAGTGATTTCAGGCGGTAGCGAAGTCAGTTGATTGTCAGATATGTAGAGTTCAGTCAGTTTTTTCAACTTCGTGATTTCAGGTGGCAGCGAAGTCAGTTGATTGTAAGATATGTAGAGTTGGGTCAGTTTTTTCAACTTCGTGATTTCAGGCGACAGCGAAGTCAGTTGATTGTCAGATATGTTGAGTTGGGTCAGGTTTTTCAACTCAGTGATTTCAGGCGGCAGCGAAATCAGTTGATTGGCAAATATGTTGAGTTGGGTCAGGTTTTTCAACTCAGTGATTTCAGGCGGTAGCGAAGTCAGTTGATTGCCAGATATGTTGAGTTGGGTCAGGTTTTTCAACTCAGAAATTTCAGGCGGCAGCGAAGTCAGTTGATTGTCAGATATGTTGAGTTGGGTCAGGTTTTTCAACTCAGTGATTTCAGGCGGCAGCGAAGTCAGTTGATTGCCAGATATGTTGAGTTGGGTCAGGTTTTTCAACTCAGAAATTTCAGGCGGCAAAGAGGTAAGATTTTTGTTAGAAAGATCCAACACTGTTGCCTTACTTTTTTGAACTTCTCTGATCAGATCCTTAATCTCGTTTGATTCCATCTATAACCCCTACCTTCCGGCCTCATAAGTTTACTATTACCACCAGTGAAGAATTCAATTTAGTATTGCATCGGATATCAAGAACTAGCCCCTACATAAAAAAATAATTGAAACTAAAAAGTAGAGAGGGTTGTCAGCTAAATATTTTTCGATTTTAGTGCATAAAAACTGGTAAAACCAAACAAATAGAGTGAAATAAAAAGCTTGAGATGCTGGTCAGGCTATTTTGGAAATTAAGCAAGTCTACAACCCTGAAATTTACGAAGGTCATGTATTTGACATATTCACTACCCAGTAACAGAAGTTATTATTACACATAAAGGATAAAAATACCGGTACAATAGGATTAAGAAGATTTTAAATCAAATTGCGGGCGGCCACCCCACCTTAAAAGGTGGGGTATGCTTCGGGCCGCCCGCTAGGTTATTCTGATACTTAGAAATCGTCAACTTCCCGTTGCCCTGATTTCTTTGACCTATCCGATTTAGAGTCTTTTTTCGGTTTTCTCTGTGACTCCTTAATGTAGTGTTTGATTGTATCAGCAGTTACATTTCCAACGGATCGATAGAATTTACCACTTGACCATAGACTTCCACCCCAATATATTTTCCTCAGTTCAGGATGAAGCTTGAACAGTCTATAAGAACTGTCTCCTTTCAAGTACTGAATTACTTCTGAGAGAGAAGCGCTTGGATGGAATTCCAGAAACAGGTGAACGTGATCGTCTACTATTTCCATTGCATGAATTTTATAGCCTTTTTCCATGCAAATATTACCGAGAATCAACTCGCAATCCTTTTTAATTCGTTTATCGTAGAAGATGTCGTATCTATATTTAGGCACCAACACGATGTGGTAAGTAATCTGACCATAGCCATGGCTAAAACTGCGTAATTCCAACATGCATCACATCCTAACCATAGGTGGCGGGCACCACCTGTGGTTATGGTGCCATAAAAACCTCATTTTACAAAGAAATGATGATTTATCCACTTAACCGAAAACAAAAAAGCCAGCGAGGGTTCACTTCATCCCTGACCTGAAGGTCAGGGTATTCGTGACCCTCCGCGCTCCCTAGTAATAAACCCATCCCCACTATTGAATACTTTCACCCTGCATACATTAGCCTTTAGTAAGACACTTTACATACCGTATCAAGGGCTCTTTAAAAAATAAACAAAAAAGGAAAAGACTTACCAAATAATATTTAATTTTCAGGGATATTCTTATTATGCATTAATGAAAGGACTTATAGAACCTGGTGATTTCTTACATGAAATTGAAAGGTATTTTAGCTTAAGTTTGAACATCAAGTCTGACATCAGCTGACATCAGGTCTGAATTTTCACCTCAAGCTTCCACCTGAAATAGGTCAGATTTCCAAAATCAGATTTATCAGACTATATCAGATTTATCAGACTATATCAGATTTCCAAAAAACTTCACATCTTAAAATAAAACTCAAATCTTAAAACAAAACTCAAATCTTAAAACAAAACTCACATTTTAAAATAAAACTCACATTAACGGTCTTTCGGAAGACATCTGAAACTTAAGGCAAGTTTGTACATATTGAAGAAAAGCAGCACCAACATTGAAGGTTAAGTATCAACAATTCAAGGGAGCAACATGACCGATATTGACACTATTTATAAAAAGCTCAGCCATGTCATCAGTAGAGAGGATTTCTTAAAGCGCATAGAGGAAAAGGTCGAGAACATGGGAGGGCTTTGTGATGAGGCGATGGCTGCCATGCTGGTCGCCAATGAGCTGGGATTCTCGGATGCGGGCAGGGAAAACGTAAAAATAGAAAACATTACCCCTGAGAGCGGGCCTGTTAATTTTATCGCGAGAATTGTTTCGGTTTTTGAGATAAAGGAGTTTACCCGGAACGACGGCACTATAGGGAGAGTAGGAAACCTGATCGTCGGAGACGAGACCGGAAAAGTGAAGTTAACCCTGTGGGACAACATGGCAGACCTGATTAAGACAGGGAAAGTAAAGGTAGGCCAGACCGTCCAGATAAGCGGATATGCAAAGCAGGGCTATTCCGGAGTGGAAATCAACATAGGCAACAATGGAGTCCTGACCGAAAGTGAAGAGGAAGTTGATGTTGCTGCGAGCAGCCAGAAGATAAAGGACATAAAAGACGGGATGGGAGACCTAAACCTTACGGGCAAGGTACTTGAGGTTTCTGAAGTCAGGACCTTCCAGCGCAAAGACGGCAGCAGCGGAAGGGTTGGAAACCTGCTGCTCGGAGACGAAACAGGCACACTCAGGGTAACGCTCTGGGACGAAAAAACCGATTTTTTAAACCAGATTGAATACGGGGACACTGTTGAACTGATCAATGCTTACGCCCGTGAAAATGCCTTTACACAGAAAGTGGAGCTGCAGATCGGAAACCGGAGCATAATCAGGAAAAGTGAAAAGAAGGTAGAATACGAAGAAGCGTTTACCCCTGTTGCAGATATAAAGGCTGACATGAATAATATCAATATTTCAGGAAGGATACTTGATATCTCGGAAGTCCGAACTTTCGAGAAAAAAGATGGAACTGCAGGAAGGGTTGCAAACGTACTTCTGGGTGATTCCACAGGCAAAATCAGGCTTACAATCTGGGACGAAAAAACCGATTGTCTTGATGAGATTGATTTCGATGATACAGTGGAAGTCCTCAATGCCTATTCTCGGGAAAACACATTCAGCCAGCAGGTTGAACTCAGTCTGGGAGCCAGAGGGATAATTCAGAAAAGTGAAAAAAAGGTTGAGTACAGGGAGAAATTTACTGACATCGCCGACATTATCCCGGGAGAAAGTTATTCCGTCCAGGGAAAAGTTTCCGAAATCGGAGAATTGAGAGAGTTTGAGAAGGAAGACGGAACCGAAAATGTGGTCGCAAACCTCCAGCTTCAGGACGAAACAGGCAGTATCCGGCTAACGCTCTGGGGAGAACAGGCTTATGTGATAGAGGACCTGGATATCGACTCAGAAATCCAGATTATTGACGCTTATGCCAGATACGGATTGAATGAAGAAATAGAACTTAGCGTTGGGAACAGGAGTAGAGTGATTATTCTCTGATCGTTCCCTCTTTTTATCGTTTTTATCTGTTTTTCACCTGTTTTTATCTGTTTTTGCTGAATGATTATCGGTTTTTATCAATTTTATCCGTTTTTTGCTGAATGACTATCGGTTTCTATCAATTTTATCTGTTTTTGCTGAACGACTATCAGTTTGTAGCTGGTTTTATCCGTTTTTTGCTGGATGATTATAGGTTTCTATCTGGTTTTTTCTTTTCAGTTTTAGTCTGGATTTTACTGAATTTTGTCTTAATCTTTATTTTACCTTTTATCCAGTTCTGGTATTTTCACTTGCAATCTAATTTCTATATTCTCTTTTTTACTCTTGATATAAACTATCAGCAATTTTAAATTCGGAAAATTTTATGTAAAAAAATTAGCGAGTGATTTCCAGTGGAAATAAAGGGGTCTGAAAAATTTCCTGTGAGAAAAATCAATAGCATTATAAATATAATTCTGAATGTTTTATTCTGTTTGAATTTATTTTCTAAGAAGGATTTCTTCTCTGCTCCTTCTCCCTGATATTTTTTCAAGAATTCTCGATGTTTTTCATTCTGAGCAAAAATCTCCAGTGGAAATAAAGGGGTTATGAAAAAATTCCTGCCAGACTTCCGTAAACCTCTCTGGGAGAAAACGACAACTTTAGATTCAAAAAAAGGTTTCTGCACTTGTTTTACGTAAACCATTATGTTTACGAAAAAAAAGAAATGCCGTTATCATTATGTACTATAGACTCGTATATATTGTATTATAAAAAGGTCTTAGAAGTGCGGGAAATACCTTTAGAGGGAAAGAGCCGGAAGAAATATTTGAACGGAAAGCTTACCGGAAAGCCGGCTTTTCAGGGTTTGATTCCAGAACTGTATAAAATGGGGAAGTTAAAAAGGATCTGGAAGATTCTTCCACAGGAAATTGGAAACCTGAAGAGATTTTAATAGTGAATTTAATAGTGTTTTAGTGAATTTGCCGGGTTTTGGGATGCTGAAAGAATAAAGGGGGAACGGCAGTCAATGGTTGATGACCCTGAGAGGGAAGAAGGTACTGATATTCACAACAGGGAAATTGAGAGGGAGGTCTCGGTTGCTGAAGTGATGAATAAAACAGTCATCACAATGGACATTAGCGCAGATATTCCTGCCATTGCAAGGGAAATGACCCAAAACGATGTGGGAAGCGTAATTATTACACAAAACGAAAAGGCCATGGGGATCATTACCGAAAGGGACCTTGTGAAGGGCATTGTTGCAGAGAACAGAAAACCAGGGGAAGTAAATGCAAGCGAAATCCTTTCCACCCCGCTGCTAACTGTGGAGCCTGGGACAGGTGTAGTAAAAGCTTCCGAAATCATGTTAAAAGCCAATATTAAAAGGCTGCCAGTCCTGGAAGACGGTACAATTATAGGAATTATTTCTCACACCGACATCCTGATGGTAACACCCGGGCTCAGCACCATTCTCAAAGACCTTATCGATATGAACCGGGAGGCTCTCCTCTCCACTCCTGCAATTGAAGAGGCTGAAGAACACTTCATTACAGGAATATGTGAGTCCTGTTCCTATCACTCAGTAGACCTCAAATTGGTTGACGGCAGGTATTTATGCGAAAACTGCCGGCATGAGGAAGGGGAGGACTATGAGTAAGCTGTTAAGATCCGGCTTAAAACCGCCTGGTTTTTGAGGTCTTTTGCCCCCGGGCTCAGAGAGTTTGAGATTGGCTGTTAAAGATGAGGTTGGTTGTTAAAGGAAAACAAAACTGGGTTATGGCTAAAAACTAGGTTATGGCTATCGACTCTGATTAATAGACTTTAACTAATAAACTTTGACTTATGAAGCTGTGATTAATGGGACTTTGATTATACTGTGATTAATGGACCCTGATTAATGAGACTTCAACATCGGGACAACAGTAACTGGAATAAAATAAACAAAAAAGAGAGGAAAAGTAACAATGAATGTCAGCGAGATTATGTCAGAAGGGCCTGTAAGTATCAAAGAGGGGGATTTCGTAACTCACGCCCGTCAGCTGATGCGTGATTACTTGCTTCGAGGTCTTGTTGTTGTTGATGAGGGAAACCGGCTTGTGGGAATGCTGAATGACCAGGATATCATGAAAATTACATCCACGCGCTCGGATGTCACGGTAGGCGGATATGCAAGGCAATCCCCGACAGTAACTCCAGATATGGATGTTGTGAAAGCTGCAAAATTAATGGTGCAATCGAAACAGAACAGGGTTCCGGTTATCAAATCAACAACAGACCACACGGTTGTAGGTGTCCTGAGTGACATTGATATTCTCAAAAAAGTGGAACTTCCAAAAAGTGTTTCGAAAACCATAGAAGCGGTTATGACAAAAAAAGTCAAAACCTGTTCGCCGGATGAAAGGATCTCCAAGATTTGGGATTATATGATAGAGACGGATTATACCGGTATTCCAGTAGTTTCAAAGAAAGGCGATCCCATCGGAATGATAACAAGAAGGGATATAATTAAATCAGGCTTTTTGAGGATATCCATGGAAGACGAGCGGGCCACAAGGCCAAACGAAAGTCCCAAAGTTGAAAGGGTTATGTCAACTCCTGCATATACTCTCTCAGAAAACGATTCCGTTAAGAGTGCGATTGAAATGATTATCCGGCATGATATCGGAAGAGTTACTGTAGTAGATGAGCAGGGGAAAATATCCGGAATTGCTGACAGGCAGGACCTGATGGATGCCTTCGTCAACGGGTGGTCGGAGTAAGCCCCGGGCGGCAGAGCCGGGTATCTAAATGTCTTTGATGACATTTTAACCCTTTTAAAAGAAAAGTTTCCAGTGGAAAAGCAAAACCGGTCACGGAACTGATCACAAATTACATGACAGGTAATAGAGAGGTTCCCGCTCAAAAGGATTATAACGATTAAAGATTATAATTAATAACGATTACAGATTGACAAACAAAAGTAAGTGTTCAGAAAGATTCGAGAGAAGATTGCTTTAGGTTTTGTTTGTTTCCAGCAGCAACCGTGAATCTGCTAAAATATGAATTGCAGATCCGGGAGAAAAATTCCTGCAAAATACAGGTAGAGGAAAAACGGATGATGAAAAAAGCAATTAACTGCAACTCGATTCGGTGATCCTATTGAACAAAAATACGACATTTGTACCAGTCGAAAAAATGAATGTTCAGCCACAACTGAATAAATCAGGTAAAAAGGCGCAACAGAAAGACCCACACTCGGTCAGCAGCATGGGCACAATGAGAATAGGCCCCAGTTTCAAGTCCCGCATTGCGGAACATGAGGGAAAAATTCTTGCCCTGGCAACAAGGGATGTAGTAACCCTCCCTCCCACTGCAACCATCATGGAAGCAGTCAGGATTATGACTGAAAGGAGATTCAGGCGTATCCCGATCACAGACGCAGGCACAGGGAGACTTGAAGGAGTCGTTACTTCTGTTGATATAATCGATTTCCTGGGAGGCGGCAGCAGGAATCTCCTTGTAGAAAATCGTTTCAAAGGCAACCTTCTGGCTGCAATAAACGAAGAAGTACGCCAGATTATGCAAACCGATGTTGCATATATAAATGATCAGGCAGATTTCAAGGATGCCGTTACAACTATGCTTAAAAGGAGGACCGGAGGCCTGCCAATCGTAAATGATGAAATGCAGGTCGTCGCAATCTTTACCGAAAGAAATGCCGTGGAACTGATGGGAGGGATTGTGACAAATAAAACCGTTGATGAATATATGACCAAAAATGTCACAATGGTAACAACAGATACGCCCATCGGACATGCAGCAAAAGTAATGGTGCAGAACAGGTTCCGAAGACTTCCTGTAGTAAAGGACGGGATTTTTGCAGGAATAGTCACTGCCTCGGATATAGTCCATTTCCTTGGAAGAGGGGATGCATTCAGCAAACTCACAACAGGAAACATTCACGAGGCTCTGGACCAGCCTGTAGGCTCCATTGTTTCAAAAGAACTGATCTGGACCAGCCCTGGCACAGATATGGGAAAAGCTATGGAAATCCTGCTCGAGAAAAAAATAGGCTCACTTCCGGTTCTGGAAGATGGGATGCTCCGTGGGATTATTACAGAGAGCGATTTCCTTAGAGGGTTTGACCTTTAAACAGGAGTTTAAACAGAAATTCTGTAATAAGAATTCTGCTAAACCGAAACAGAACTAAACAAGCCAGACTGAAGCCCGGAAAAGATCTGGAAAAAGATCCGGGCTCGATTTAAAGAGTTTGGGAAAGGAGGCAAACTTCTTGGCTGGACAGACCAGAATAAACCCTGTATTCTGGATTTCTCTGAGATCTCTGAGCGTAGCTGATCTCAAAATAGCGATCCTGAAGTCGCTTTCTAACTGCCCTGAACTCCCCAATCAGTCTGTACTTCTACAGAGCTTGCAGGAAATAGGCAGAAGTTATGCAAAATATCGAGATTTACAGCTAAATTGTAAAGTTTATGTTTGATTCAAAAACTATAATTGTTAATACTTATATATTGTAGAAGTGAAGGAGGTATTCCATGAATGTGGCGGACATCATGAGTTCACCTGTGTACGTTATAAACACAGATGAACCCGTGTCACATGCAAGAAAACTGATGTTAAGACACAGAATCAGTACGTTGCTTGTCCTTAACGAGGGCAAAATGGTGGGAATCGTCACGAAATCAGACATCAGCAACCGCCTGGCTCAGGCCGAACCTCTCTGGAGGAGAAGGCCGATCGACCAGATCCCGATCAAGTTGCTGATGACAGAGTCCGTAATCACCATTTATCCCGAGGCCTCCATTTCCCAGGCAGCCGCCTTAATGCTTGAGAACGGAGTGCATGACATTCCGGTGGTAAAAAACGATATTGTAGGTATTGTCACCAGGACAGATATCGTGCGCTATGTTGCCGAACACGCGGATGAAATAGATACAAAGATCCTCAGAATGATGAATGAAGATGTCGTTTCTGTTCACAGGCACCACACAATCAACCATGTGATAGACGAAATGAACAAAAACGAGATCGAAAGAGTGATCGTTAAAGACGATGCAGGAAAACCTGTGGGAATTATCTCAAGAAGAAACCTTGCCTTAAACCTCTTAACTGACAATGAAGGCAAGCTTTCAACAAAAAGCATCAAGATGGCCCGGAAATCCTCGCCTGGAGGTCAGAAAACTTACAGATACGTAAAAGAAGTGCCTTTGACAGCGGAAGACATCATGGTTGCTCCGATAATATCCATTGATGTAAACGAAAAAATTAGCAGCGCTGCAAAAAAATTGATCGAGGAAGAGGTAACGGCCCTGCCTGTCAGCGACGGCGAAGAAATAGTAGGAATCCTTAGCAGGACCGACATTATGAAATCCGTGCTCTGAAAAGTGGATCCAGAAATAGAATCCAGTAAAAGAGGAGCAAAATGCCTTTAAAAAGGTAAGAAGTAATCAAATATAACAGTAAGTTCACAAAAGCACGTATTGTACGGAGGTATATACGGCAAAAAAAGGAACAGAAAGGGACAGCTGTAAGCAAAAGAAGGATGCGAAATAGGAATTTAGAAAAACGGATGCTAAAGGTCTGTAAAAACGAAAGTTGCAAAGAATTGAAACTAAAACTCTGGATACGCATGAGGTGAAATGCATGCAAGTTAAAGACATAATGGTACAACCACACAAGATTGATAAGTCAGACACCATATCTCACGCCCTTGATCTCATGGAAAAAAAGGATACAAAGCGCCTGCTGGTAGTGCATGACAACCAGGTTCTCGGTGTACTTACCATGAGAGGTCTGACAGAGCAGCTCGGAACCCGCAGGAAACAGAGCAAACCCGCATCCTCTTTGCATGTTGCAACAGCCGTATCCGACAACTTTGTAAAGGTTTTGCCAGATACCGACGTTAAAGACGCCCTCACCCTGATGAAAAAGAAAGGAGGCGTGATCATTGTCACCGACAATGGAAACGCACTGGGCTGGGTGACCCCGCAGGAGCTTATGAAAGTAAACCGTTTCACAGGCTTTGCCGGCGAAGTAATGGAAAAAAGCCCGATCATTGTCAGCCCCTCAGACCGTGTAAGCCACGCCAGACGCCTTATTCTGGATAAGAACGTGGGAAGGCTGCCGGTGATTGAAAACGGGAAGCTGGTGGGAATCATTGCAGAAGACGATATCGCTTTTGCGATGCGCTCCTTCAGGGACCTGGTAGCTGACAACCAGCAGGACTCCAGAATCAAAAATCTGCTTGTTGGAGACATTATGACCCGCAGTGTGGTCAGTGTGTACACCAATACTCCCCTTTCAGATGCGGTTAATACCATGCTGGAACACGATGTCGGAGGTGTTCCGGTCCTCAATCTGGAAGAAGAACTGGTTGGTTTCCTCGCACGCAGGAATATCATAAACACAATCCAGGAATAAACTTCAGAGACAAGAGAAGGAAAGAAAAGGTCTGCCCCTTAAAGGGCAGGCCTTCTGATCTTTTAATCTTTCCTGTTTTACCCGGTTTTCATTAACTTATTATTCTCTCACTTTTGAGATCAGTTTTCGTTTGCCTGCATTTACTTAGCAGTTACTACTCAGCAGTTGCTTCTAGCGGTTGTTTCTGGCAGTTGTTTCTGTTTAGAAAGACCTGTCTCCACCCAGAAGGCCGCCGAGGATGTCGCTTCCACCAATACCGGTCTGTTCTCCTCTATTCTGATGGGAAGCTGAAGCTGCGTAGATTCTGTCAGCAAGGCGCGAGAAAGGCAGGCTCTGCATATACACTGTTCCCGGACCTGTCAGGGTTGCAAGGACAATTCCTTCGCCTCCAAAGAGGGCATTTTTAAAGTCTTTCGACCATGTTATGTCATAAGTCACGGTTTCGGTAAAAGCTGCAACACAGCCCGTATCAACATGGTAAGTCTCACCTGGAGCCAGGTCCTTTCTTATAACCGTGCCTCCTATATGGACAAAAGCCAGACCGTTGCCGCGTAGTCTCTGAAGAATGAAACCCTCACCGCCAAAAAGCCCTGCTCCAAGTCTGCGGGTAAAAGCTACTTCCACGTCCACGCCGCGGGCCGCACAGAGAAAAGCATCCTTCTGGCAGAGGATACTGCCTCCGAACTTTGAAAGGTCAAGAGGGAGAATCTTGCCCGGGTACGGAGCCGCAAAGGCCACATGCCCTTTTCCGGAACCTTTGTGCGTAAAGCTTGTAATAAAGAAACTCTCTCCAGTCAGGGCTCGTTTCAGTCCCTTTTTCAGGCCTCCAAGGAGCCCGCCCCCTTCACTGCCCATACTCGTCTGCATCTGGATTCCGGGCCCCATATATGCCATAGCCCCAGCTTCTGCCTGAACAGCCTCACCTGGGTCAAGCTCGATCTCAACGATCTGCATATCGTTACCAATAATCTCGTAGTCGATATCGTCAGCCATTTTGTAGCCTCCTGACTTAATTGAAATTTAAGTAAAGAAGAGATTAGAAGCCACATATTTAAAAAGATTTTTGATAGATTGGTTTATTCTTTAGAAAAAAACCGATTTTTTGTGAATTGACCTGTCCTGAAGCTCAGGAAAGAAATGTCAGGAAAGAAATGATAACTTATTTCATGCCTGAACACAGATAAACAGATATGAATAAAGAGGAGAATGGGGAAACAGATCCTGACTTTATAAACCGGCTGGCGGGTTTCCTGGGCTTTGAGGAAGAGAGAGTCCAGCACCTTTTTGAAAAGAAGTACCTTGCCCGGAACTGGGGAAAACACGAGCATATGCTCCGTTTTGATAAGGAAATTTCCCATATCGAGCACGGGACAGTACTTTATGAAAAAGGCAGCTCTTTTGAAATTATTATGGGCTTCCCGAAGATCCGGAGAGCCATGGTCCTGAACCCCACGCTTAAAAAACACTTCGACGACCTCAGTAAACTGGTTGTGGAAGAAAAGATGAACGGGTACAACGTCCGGGTAGCGCAGGTCAACGGAGAGATCCTTGCAATCACCCGGAGCGGGTATATCTGCCCCTACACAACAGAAAGGGCGAATGTGAAACTGAACCTGGAGTTTTTTGACGCTTTTCCGGAGCTTGTGCTCTACGGGGAAATGGTAGGCCCTGACAACCCTTATGTCCCAAAAATGATCTATGATATCGAGTCCGTAGAGTTTTACATCTTCGACATCCGGGAGAAGAACACAGGCAAACCTCTGCCCACGGCAAAAAGGCGGGAGATGATGGAAAAATACGGCTTTTTCCAGGTGAGGTCCTTCGGGGAAATTCCCCTGGAAACAGCCCCCGAAGAAATTGCAACCATCATCCGGGAACTGGGGAAAACCGAACATGAAGGCGTGGTAATCAAAGACCCGGAAATGCTTCTTCCTTCTCTGAAGTACACCTCCTCCCAGAGTAACTGCTCCGACCTCAGGCACGCCTTCAAGTTTTACAACGAAGCCGGAAGGGACTACATGCTCTCCCGAATAGTCAGGGAAGGTTTCCAGACCGTGGAATGGGACGAAGATGAGACCGAGTTCAAAAAACGCTGCATACAGCTTGGAGAAAGCATCCTGGGCCCTCTGAGAGAATCAATAAGAAGTGTAAAGGACGGGCAGAGGCTCTATGAAGAGGTCAGGATCAGGGTCAGGGATCCGAAAACCGCGACAGAATTTGAGAATTACCTCAAAAGGCTTGGGGTGGATGCGATCTTTGAAACCCCGCAACCGGCAGGAAACGAGTATCTGGTAAACATCAAGAAAGTCAATAAAAGCACCAATGATAAAACTCAGGCGATCTGGGAAGGAGAGCTCTGGTGACAGGGTTTAACCGGCAGTAAAACCTGTTTTCGGCTATTTTTGATTTAGTTTCTTTTTTCTGCTTGTTTTTCTTTGTTAATCACTTTTCTTTTTCTTGATTGATTTTCTTGACAACATTGCGAAAAGAAATATATTACAGTATATTTTAGGTTAAAAGGTAATATATACTTTTTGTTTTCAGCCTTGAAAGCGTCTTTTTGTATAAATTTAGAGAATTGGGGCGAAAGATTATATAAATAAACCTTGAAAACCCAATTTTTAGAAAGAAAATTAACAGATTAAATATTATTTAGAAGAAAAATTAAAGAAAAAAGTTACAGTTTCGCCCAAAAATCCTTAAAAACTCTTTTAATGCAAAATATACCTTTATATCTCATTTTATGTTAGGTTAAATTCTCCCAAACCGATAACATCAGAAAGTGACGTATTACTAATAATAAAAGCTCTTCTATGAACAATGTGTGTGTAATCGCCAGTAATAAGCGTCAATGCTTCAATCCTTAAACCTAAGTCATGAGCGTCAATAATAATCTCAACATCATCAGGATCATCGGAAACGAAACCACATGACACACAAAGATTGTATAAATCTGTATGTGGTAAATGCCGTTGATGAAATATAATTTTATTTAATACAAATTTGTGGTTTAAGTGACATTTCGTTTCCGTTCCACATTGAAATTCTGTGAATTTTCTCATTAATTCTTTTTGCGAATCCCCACTATGGCGACTTAAAAATTCATGGAGTATATTTCCTGTTATAATACATTCATCTTGGAGATAAGACTCTAAATCATCAACAGATTTAGATAATCGAATTTCTCTTCCAAACTTTCTTAGTTCATTTAAAATTCCTTTAAGTTTGCTCTCGTACTTATAAGTACATTCATTACAAACATCAAGACTCGAATGTAGAGGGTTACCGAGATTTACTACTTCTAAGGATTTAGAGTTCCAGTTATCAGTTTCAAATATATATCCAAGAAGCACATTAGTATCTAAAAAGAGATTCATGCCCAATCCTCAGCATAAATAATCAAACACTTAAATTATACGCTGCGTTCATTAATTTTTTGACAAGGTCTTCATCTAAGTTAAAATCGCGATTTCGTTTAACAAGTATTTCCTTTCTTAACCCTTCGATTTTCTTCTCTTCTATCGGCAGGGATTGTTCGTACTCTTGTTTCCAAATAATGACGTGATCTGCCGTGAAATATTTATTGTAAATACTTTTTATGCCCTTTGAATAAACGCCCCAAAAAAGATCCATAAGAAGTGCCAAGAGTTGGTCTTTTGACTCATTATAATCATCAAGGACAAGCCTAGTAGTATCATCCCATGATAAATAAATGTCTAAGGCTTCAGGAAAGTCTTCTTCGGGGAACTCTCCCAATAGCCTGTTGAGCAATGATTCCAAAATCTCTTCTTTCGGGAATAATGTTGATTGTGTGGTGTTGGAAACTATTTCAATGTAATCTTGAAAAATAGTATTAAACTTATAGGGTGAATTTAATTCATATGAATCTTTCTTTAACAGTTTCCCGTAATCACTTTTATAACGATATTTATCACAAGTGAGTTCAATAGTTGAATTAATTATTGCCCTTTTATGAGGATCTATATCATAGGTTCTTCTATGAGACGATGGGAAAAATATATGTTCGCCATCAAAGTAACGACCGGAAAATCCTTTTGGTATTACTTGGTCTAAATATGCAAAATCAGTTACTGAACCATATCTATACCAATAACTTGGATATCGAATATCTATTTTTTGCTTCTTCAGCTTTGTATCCACGATATCCATCATTTTGTAAAAGTGGGCTCTTTTCATTATTGGTTTTCTATCAGGGTTGAATGTTTTTAGAAGAGTGTCAATTGTGTATTCTAATAACTGATTTTTTTCCCCAGCCATTGGTGTAGAATAACATCTCATTGTTAAAAACACTTTCCATTTCTTATTTACATTTGATATTTATCATATAAGTTGGTTATGAATATCTATTTAGAGGATTAGACTTTGGCAAATCAAAGTTGATGGATTCTTCAATATGAAGCCGGTAAATGGATAGTAAAGAATCGAACTAATTTTAAGGCATGTGGTTGAGTTTTATCCAGAGGAGGGAGGGGGTGTCTGCGTCTACCTTTATTCTGTTCTCCCTCCCGGAATCCTGTAGCAGTTTTGGCTTTCCTATGTGTACACGGTTGTTTCAAGTTGAACCCGGGTGATCCGATATCAATAATCCCCGAGCTAAGATGCAGGGGTTTGTAACTAACTACGTTGTTACGTTTGAATGATTGACAGGCAGCCTACTCAGGTAAGATAATATAACTTTCGTAAAGAAAACGTAAATATCAAACTCAATAAAAAAGAAAAAAAACTGTATCACTTAGCAACAATCTGATTCTACAAAATAAAGTTTCTTCATATCCGGACAGTACATATCAAGCTCAAGCTGGATCCTCTCTATAAGGCCTCTACAGCAAGCCCCTGTAATTCCATAGTTCTCCTTCAGGATCCCGGCCAGAACCTCTACCTCAATTCCGTCATGAATAATTTTCTGCAGGCTTTGTAAGATATCCTTAATAAGCTCCTTCTCTGTGAGGGTGTCAGTTATCTCAATATTTTTAACCATATACTTGTAAGCTTGTAAATCCCCTTCAAAGTGACGATGCTTAAAAGATTTCACCCTTATATCATGAAAAACATCTGTGCTGCAAACAGGGCAACGTGCTTTTACATACATTTTTTTAACCCCATATATTGTAAGGAAAAATAAAAACATCCTTAAAATATATAAGAAATATTCAAGTTGACTGAAAGTAATAGTTAAAAAAAGTTAATCAAAAATGACTTCTCCCATATATTCGCCTTTCTCGTCATCATCATCTTCTACTTTTCTTTGAATTGTCTTGGTTTTAGTTATGGATTCTTTGCCTTCTTCTTCGGTTTTAAATGTAGATTGAAGCCAGTCTTTACCTTCTTTTGTTTTCATAAGAGCATCAAGCAGATCAGGAATTCTATTTTCGCGTTCTTTTGATTCTTTGGCTTTTATGTAATCATATTTTCCAAGAAATTCAGATAATGATTGAGATACCACATCAGAGACGCTGGAAAATTCAGGGGTATCAGCTAACTCTAAACATCTTTTTTTGATCCAAGGGGATACCGTTGCGTTAATCTGCTCTTTTTTCTTTACGGCTGCAGCCATTTACAATCTCCAGTGGTTAAGATTCACTCTTATTTTTACTTAGAAATCTATAAATAACATAGTGTAGTTTCTACTATACAATATAGTAATTACTACATCAAAATAGAGGTATGACATACATGGAAACAACAAAATCAAAAATATGGAGAAATTGGCAAATTTTATTGCCTCCTGAATTATGCGAGCGATTAGCATTGAGACCTGGAAACTACATCCAATTTACCGATCAAGGTAACAAAATTGTAGTTGAAAAAATCTGCGCTGAGGGGTCAGCTTGAGAATAGAAATTGTTGGGTGTGAAAAAATCTATCCGGTGCCGGCCAGCCACGAATTGAATTTCCACCCCTTTCCTGAATACTGCATCTTTATATATCAATATATGGGGGTGCAGGCATGAGCGCAGAACTTTCTTTTTCTGGGTCTGCCTCTCGAACCCTCAGCCTCGAGGACCTTAGACAAAACCCGTTTGTCTTACAATTCGCAGCTATTGACCCTAAAAAAGCTGCCCTCCTGCCCTCTGTAAAATATTATTCAGATCTCTGTAAAATGATCTGTGAAGGAGGGGAGCAGTAATGGAAAAACGAAACCGTAAATGTTGCCCGTTCTGCGGTTCTCTCCTAGCATACCGAAGAATCAGGATAGGCGGTTATGCTTGTCCTAGCTGTCGAAAAACTTTTAACACTCCATCATATAAATCTGCCGGAGTTAGAGGACGTTTACCTGCATCCCTTTTACCGGAGGAGGTGAATCTGTGAGAATACTAAAAGCTGTCCTCTTTCCTCTCGGGGTCTGTGGTTTCGTTGTAATGGGCACTGTTTTTGCCCTCTTTGCAATGCTGGTGGGGGTGGAGCAATGAGCCAGGAAGATCTTAGATTTTTCATTCTTTTTTATGTAAGTGTCTTTATTGTGGGGCTTGCCTCCGGGATCTGTTGGGAGGTGTGGTTTTAATGAAATACCAATGCCCAAAATGTGGTGTAATCCTTTCAGATCACGATAAACGCAGTTCTCCCGGTAGACATCACGGAAGGAATAACAGGCTGTATTCAACTGTTTGCCCCAGGTGCAATCAAGAATCTTATGCATATAACGAAAAGGGTAACATTGATTCCGGATCCTGGATTGAGCTTAATGATGAGGGCGAACCCTGGGAGTTTAATAGAGACTACAAACTCCATTCTTTTACTCCTTTAAACTTGAATGAATGCTCTAATACTGGCTGTGATGAGTGCGTATATGGCAAATTTAAGCCTGATAATTCGGGACATAGTGATGGTTGCCTTTATCGTAGACGGTTATCTGTTTTTCAGTCCGGGAAATGTCAGCCAGATCTGACTGCCTGGGGGTGCGTCTGAATGCCTCGCTCCAAATCTCGCCAGCGTTCCGGGCTTCATCCCTCTACATATGCGTCCTTGTCACCTACTGAGCAGGCAGCAGTAAGGACCGCTCGCGCTGCGTACAATAAGCGTTATCCTTCCGTTCCTTACTTTGAGGATGAAGAATTTTATCAGACGGTTTACCGGCAGGGGGGCTGGTTCGCATGAATCGACCTTTCAGGTACGCCTATAAAAATTACCGTCACGAAAAACAATACGCAAAAAGCGAAAGAGCCGGACGTCTCTTTTTTTCTCGGGATATCTATTCCTCCGGATCTGGTACTCTTCAGAATGGTCCGCGTCACCACGTCCGCAACTTGGCAGGGGGGCTGGTATAATGCAGCCTCTTTATACTCGCTGCCTTCGCTGCGGGCGGGCTCTCAGGGATCGCAAGAGCAAAAGCCGGGGCTATGGTCCGGAGTGCTGGCAAAAGGTAAAACATGCCATACCCTCACAGGGAGCCCCATTAACCGAAATCCGGAGTATTGAAAATATATTCACGGTCAACACGGTTTATGACTCTCTCCGGGTCCGCGTCTCTTCTCATTCTTGCCCTTCCTGCGGGGCTTTCCTGGGCTCTGCGGAGGTCCACAGCTACGACCATGAAGACGGGATGAACCTTCGCGGGTTCCTGCGGCCTCAGTGGGTATATCTGTCCTGTTCTCGCTGCGGGGTGGATATAGCCCTGCACAAACTCACGCGGAATAGCTGCGGGGACCTCTGCAAGCATTACCGCCAGGTCTCGATAGCTGAGGCTCTCGGAGTGTAAACTCCCTTATTTTTTTTCAATTTTTTCCGAGACCAAACTATACCGTACTCTACCGGGGGGAGATTATGTCAGGACTCACTCAGAGGCAAGTATCAGATTTCTATGAAATGACTAACGAACGCCCTTATAGCGTTAGCCAATTATCAGAATACCTAAAAGAAAAGTACTCTTTAACAGAACCTTTGAAAAGAATTTATATGAAAGTTTATAATTTCTTTAAAACGCAAGCAGGAAAACTTCATTTTTTGACGAAAAAAGAGGATTCTATTCTCTGGATTCGCGCCAATCCTCAAAATCCACTTACCTTGATCTTTGATAAGCAAATTAGTTCAGAAACCAAACTCGCAAGCGGGAGAACCTGCCAAATTTCAAAAAATTTTGATGATTTGGAAGGTCTTAAAAATGCCAGCCCTGAGAGATGGAAGGCAGCCCATAAAGTAAGTCGCTGTAATGGATTTGGTTATACTGATAGGGAAACCGGCGACTTTGTATATACAAATGATATTTATTTTGAATGTATTCAGTTATTCTCCGACTATATAAGCCGGATCAGGACCGAAAATATAGAAATGGCTTACAGCATGGACGGGGATCCTGTCTTTGCTCGCTCGGTAGCTCTCCCTTACAAAACCCGGTTTACTTCTGTGGACCGTCAAAACGAAATCCGGGAAGCATACCGGGCAACCTGGACAGCAGCCAGCAAGCGCCATATGAAAGCCGTTTTCTTGACTCTTACCGCTCCCCCTCGGGCTGGGTCCCTCTGGGACACCAACATTAACATGTTGAAAGCCTGGGGGAAGCTGCGCCGCTTCCTTGATAGGTTATTGCCCCGGGGCTTGACATATATCTGCGTCCGGGAGTTCCAGCAAAACGGCAGGCTCCACTTTCATATTATCATTTTCGGGATAAACTGGCTCCTGCCAATTAAGGCTCTTAAAAAAATCTGGGTCAGCTATGGGGGCGGCCCTGTAATGGATATTTGTGCTCTTCGTCAAACTCCGGAGGGCTGGACCTGGGCCCGCGGATCCCCGAGAGATGCAGCTGGGAAAGCTCCTGCAGGATACCTTTCAGAATATCTCGAAAAGAGCATGAGCCCTAAATCTGGCCTGAACTACTGGATATATAACGTTCAGTTCTGGACCGCCAGCCTTGACATAAGACAGGCTCCGGAGCGGTACGAATCAAAAGGTATCTGGGCGAAAGTCGGGGTACTCTCAAAAGAAGGAAAACGAATTTTCCAGAAAGGCAATGATAAAGCTAAAGCCTTTTTCTCGGGTGCTCTCCTGCGGACTCGCAAGAGATCAGAGCCCCAATCGAAGGATAAGTCGAAGGAAAAAGAAAAGCCTTCTGTGAGCTTTAGACGGGCTTCTGAGTTATTTATGCAGGGGTGAGTTTTTGACTATATGTTCAGTAAATTACTGATTTGTGTTTCGCTTTATTATATATTCACATAAATATAATATCGCCATAAAACAATTTTGCCGTCCACTGATACAGAATTGGTGTTTACAGGTAAAATATCAAACATGACTTTTGATCTCGTTTTAATGCTTTTGAGACATGGTTGATCTAAACATGCCAAAGCCACGGGAAGAAGGTAGTATGCCGATTATCTGAGGGTTTTGATTGATTGAAATTAGTTATCAGTGGAATTAATGGTAAATTTTTGGGATTCCATAAAATATTAAAAATTCTCAAACGTTGGATATAAATACGGTTAATCGAGGAGTCAATATGCCATTAACTTTTTACACAAAGGATCACCAGATGACTTTTGCTGACAAAATTACAAAAAAATTTACCAGGCATTGTGATTTGATACCAGGGCGCGAATATGATGTATTCTTTATAATACAGAGTGACGACATCGAGTATTCCCATGTTTCTTTTGAAGTCACCCATGGCCCCTTTGGTATAGGAATACCTGCGGATGTCAACTTGATTACTCAGCAGCCATCACCGGTAAATGTTCCACCAAAATACGATGCATGGGGACTTAAATGGAACGGATTTGCTACTGTTAGCTTCAGTTTCACAGCTCCTGCCGGAGGTCACGGCTGTTTTAATGCTAGAAACATACTAACCGGAGAAACACTGTATCAGAATACATATGTTCAATCTGTAACCCACGGGGAGATTTCCAATCATTCATTTCTTGTATACGGAAGTTCAACTTTAGTGTCAATGGACCTTAAACTGATTGAAAAACTCGAGGATGGTTCAACGGCACTAGATACGTGGAAACCTAGCCTTGATGCTCCTGCCGACTTAAATCCAATTAATATCCCTAACGGAATTTCCATCAAACTTCCGGTAAACAGCTGTCATTCTATCGTTTTGAAAGTGAATGTCCCACCGATGGCAACCCAGGCAAGAGTATTCAACATTTCCGCCTCTGAAAATGGTCGTAATGTGGGTGAAGTAGATTTTCTTATAGCACCTAGCATTGTGGCAATTCCCAAGCCTGATCCATATCTAATAGGCGGGTACACTAGCACTTCCATTATCCTATATGACTCTTCAGGGACAGAGGTTCATATCAATGATAGTTACACACTTATACCAGATACTGAATATGGTTTTGCTGCGCGTGTTTATAATAATTCTACTACAAATGCAATCAATACGGTAGTCCGTTTTTGGGGATTTAATGGTGGTTTTAATAAAGAAGCCATACTTACTGATGCCGAAACACATATTGATATACAGACCGCTAATATTCCCGCGTCTAGTTCAGTAATCGTCCATTCATCAAAGCCATTTAAGAGTGCAGCAGCCGGTAAACATAGATGTGCTGTCGTAAGTATCTACAATGCAATGACAGATTCACCAATCAAGGATGCTGTGATTTCGGGAATGGTACCGGATCCACTTTTCGATACCCAGCATTCCTGGTCCGCATGGCGTAATACTGAATCAAAAGTAGTAAAGGTCAATGGTGAATGGACTCTTGTCTTTGAAACAGATGAACAACCTCCCCAACATGTGGCAACAAATACCTTACATGTAGATGAAGATTTTCATAATCATGAGGAGGTAATAAAATACCACGAATTCATAAATGAAACGGGGACGATTTTCAATCAGCCGGTGTACATGATTAATTCAGTTCAAAAATTCGCAAAGATTGCTGATAATAATATAAAATGTAAAACGGAGAAGGGCGTAGAGCTTGATGCAATTCAAAAATTACATGAAAGACCAGATTTGATATACAAAGTATTCAATCTTAATAGGTTAAAAGGAAAACAGACGCTATATTTTTCAGACACACTTCCTAGAAATGCAAAACCTGGTGATGTTGTTGTAGTAAAGTTTATTGCACAGTATAATGAAACAGAAGATTCTCCAAAACGTGATGTAGAGTTTATAGAGCTACTGAAAGTGATTGAATGAATTTAGGAGTTGCGAGAACTGAAAAATCGAGTGCATTAGATCGCGAAAATTTAATTGTCGAACATAATTATTCGAGTAACTCCTCATAAGTATAAATAGATTCAGAGCTTATCAAGATGGTTCATGTAATGTAAAGTTCCTTTAGAAAATCCTAATTTTTTCCAATCGACATAAGAAATATTGAGAATCTCTTGTCTTATGTCGTAAGAGTCAATTCTCTCAATTTCATATTCAGGCTTAGTAAAGTCTAATTTTTCCTTTTTTCTTGTTTAGGGTTCTTGAACATGCGTATTCAAGAACTTTTAAGGCTTCCAGGAATAGAATTAAAAAATTTCCTTCTCTAACATGCACAGGTTTTACAGTAAAACCTGTGCATTTTTGCAAATTTGATATAATTATAGGGTTTTTTGGGCTCAAAAATTCCCAGTATACACAGATTTAAATAAAAGCTGTGTATCTATTACTTTGGTGATTTTTTGGTAAAATACCCTCAATCAGGTTATAACAAAGATTCTGAAGCCTTACATTTTTATGTGAAAGATGTAAGAATTCTAACTCCTAAAGAATATGAAGCATTAAAGGCAGCTATTCCAAAAGATCAGCATAAAACTATACTCGATATACTCCTTATTACAGGGATGCGATACGCAGAGCTTTTGAGGCTCTATGATAATCCTGCCTGGTATAATGAGAAAAGAAATATAATCCACCTTCCGGAAGAAGCACAGAAGAAGCACAAAAGGAGACAGCTTGAAAGAACTATTCATCCTTTACCTTCCATGTTCAGTTATCTTTTAAAGGACTTCTGGCAGGCCCGTAAACCTCCCTTAGAAAGTACCTGGAATAAAAACCTTCAGAGATGGGCTATATTTGCAGGCATAAACCCTTATGGTCTTTCTGTAAAGTCAAGTAGAAAAACATTGGAGTCCTGGTTAATTGCTTCCGGGGTTGTCGAGTCAACTGTATGTTTACGGCAGGGTCACGACTCATTAACTTCTATGCGCCATTATCAAGGGCTCGCTTTTTCAGATGACGAGTTAAGGGACATTAAAAAGCAGTTAATAGCATGGGGCTTTTCTTTATAACATAAAAAAGGCCAGTTCTCCGGATCTGTAGCTTTCCTGTTTTTGTATCATACAGGAAAATACTTTCCAATAGTTTATAAAAGACTATGAAAAAAAGGAGAGGAATTTTCCTTTACTGCCTGGAAGCGGAAAACTTAAGATTCGTTTACTAAGGTATTCATGTTCGAGTCCCATTTTGATATTATAGAAGATATGCATAGAGGCAGAACTTTAACAATCTTTGTAGAACTGCTCTGAAACAACGAACTTTCATAACTAATATTAATTATTGTTGAATTGCTGCTGAAGAAATCTCTATTTCATTTCTGCTATATTCAAGGATAAAAGAAGAAGCAAATTTCAAAACATAAAGTTCCCTTCTTTTGATTATTTTTGAGAATTATAGCCACCTTCGTACATAAAATCATCTAATTTGAAGAAATATAATAAGCACACATTATCATAAACATTTCCTTCTTTCTCATTAGATTCGTTTTTAGCTTGCCAAGGCCATATTCTGCAACGGGGATCCTCTGGATTTTTAGTAATCAAAAAATGGTCACCAACTATTCCTTTTGGGACTTTTGCACAGATCTTACCAAAATAAATTATTCCTGGAATATGTTCACAGGCTCGAATATCTTGACCACATATACTGCACACCATTCTTTTAACAAAGAAACCAGGACTTATATACAACCCCTGCCCAAAAGTTCGATAAATTTCTCTGTATATTGAATTGATATCCTTGAAAATCCACTCTAAACTTACCATCTCAATTAATGGTAATGTATACTCTAAACGCTCTTTACAGTCCCACATTTCAAACCAAATTTGCTCTATCAATTCAGGGCGCTTTATCCAATCTGAAGATGCGGTCATTTTTTTTAAGTTTGCAAAGTTTTGTATTCCACGAAAAAAAATACCGAACACTAGCGCTTCGTTGGCGATTTCAGAACAATGTGCATTTCTTTCAATAATACTTTTACACATTTCTATGAACAATTTTGTTTCTGATATTGCTTTCGCTATTTCAGCAGATTTAATATATGATATGCATTGTGAAAGAGTAAAAATTGCACTTTCTCTTAAAACATTTTCTTCCATATTGCCCTTACACTTTAGACTCTTCTTCTAAGCATTCTATTAAAGTTTCGACATCACCATCATGTTTAATTATTTTACCGCTAGGTAATCTAATTTCAATATGGATAGTGTTTTTATTGTTTATTTTTCCCTTGAACCAATCATATAAAACGCTTATAAAAATTGGAAGTGCAACATTATTTAAAATCCATATTAACCCAAAATATATATCATTCGATTTTCTAATATATATCATAGAATCTATACCCAAATCATAAGAATTTGCGCATATTACTCCCTTTTGTTTTAACATTTTATATAAATCACATGCATCATCAGCATCGCACAAATCGTTTTTTGAGCTTTCTTGAAAGTTTTCAGGAAGGCATAGAACCTGGTAATTATTGCATTTTATTGGATCTATTCCTAATTTTAATAGCGCTATTTCATCTGATTTGGGAAGGCGATAATTATTCATTTTGTCTCCTCTAAATATGGCTTTATTTCATCAAATTGTAACATTAATGAATTCTTTTTCAATCACATTTTCTCATAATTATTAAGTTTAGACTCGAAAGATTTTGGAACAAAAAGTATCTATAATTTAGAATAAGAATCAATGCCTAGGATACTTTCATAATAATCAATGAGATATGAACAAATTATTCAACTTTTTATGTATTCAACTTGCTCTATATATCACTGTGGAAATATTTCTATTTCAAAAATTATATAATTTTTATAAGATACCTTCCTAAAAAATGGGTTGTTTAAAAACAGAGTGATACTCTTATATTCTATTTTTTCAGCCCTGCAGGCAAAGGGCTTAACCTCAAAAAAGCATGTTTATTTTTACCGCTGTCGTTTTTTCCTGGCTTTTTTTCTTGCCTTCTGTTAGTTAGTAACATACATATCTTTTTCTCAATTTTTAAGTAAAATCTCTTTTTTATCTTATTTCTCTTAATTTATATTTCGTTTTTATAGTCCCATTAGTTAATTACCTGTTATGATCTCCAAATTTAAAGAAAAGTTTTCCAGAAAAAACATTAAATCGGTAGCTTTGAAATCTGCTACCGCAGTATCCGGAGGTATGGCAGTACTCGCTGCTAACGCATCCGCAGCAATAAACACAACTGCTATCACTGAGTCGATTTCTGCAATAACCGGTATCCTCCCAGCTATGGGAGATATGGTTTCTGCTGCAATCGGCCCTATGATGACAATTGGAATTGCAATGTTCTGTCTCAGGTTCTTTGACGATATCCTGGGGGCGATAAGTACAGGGCTTCGTTTTGGCCGTTAAAAGGAGGGGCTTCTCTTGAATCCCTCCCGTTTATTTATTCCTCTGCTTCTTCTTTTATTCCTTCCCGGATCTGCAATGGCTGCAGATGTTAACGTAACATTCAGCGACCTTAACTTATACCCTTCTCAGGAATTTTCCTTGTATCAGGTGACTGAATCAGGCTCTCAGTACCTCGGCACTTACAACACCACTGATACAGTATCCCTGAACTCGGATTATGAATACAATATTGTTCTAAAGCCAGGCCCTCTATCCTGGTTTGATAACCCCTTAGATAATTTTGACCTAATCTGGAACAATGCCCCTAAATCCCTTAACTTCGCGGCTTTCTTCCTGCTTATTGTGGGTGTTCCTCTCCTGGTAATTCGTTTCCTCTGGTGGGTGATGACGTGAAGAAAACTATTATTCTATCTGTGCTGGCTCTTTGCCTTCTCGCTTCCCTGGGTTCGGCCTGGGAAATGACCTTTGAAGACTGCGATACTGATGCAGGAGACCCAACTGTAATAATGAATGTGGACGGCTCAAACCCTAAACTTGTGGACTCCGGGGGCTCTACCTGGGTATGGGCTCAGGATAATACATATTCGGGCGCCGTTGATACCTCATCCACTAATCCGATCAAGATCTATCACGGGTTTACAGATAGAGTAGGTTTTACTTTCTATGATACTCAGACTTCCACATCTGGATATACTTACCTGGTTTTGTCATTCGGTTTAAACTATGATAATGGAACGGCTATTATTTCCCCCCAGATAATAGGGTCTTATCAAGCAGCTTCAGGTCATCATAGATGTGAATTAATTAATAACGGGCTCGAAGGAATAGAAGTTTATGTGGATGGTACTTTCATAAAAACAGTGTCTTTCCCTTACGATTTTAATGATATAGGGCAGATTGAAATCCGTCCACATTCAAAAAGTGACAGCCCTACATACGGAGGAGGAAAACTTTCTCCCGTCATGGTAGATGACATTGTTATTGACGGTGATTATGTTCTTGGTCTGAAAGATACCGTAAATACTGCCGATTCTACTTTATACTGGTCCTATGGTGTCCCTGCAATGGATCAGTATACTTATACTGCAAGCCTCATAGGTCCTGATGAGTCCGTTTTACAGTCATGGACCCTCTCAACAGGGCTTGGTACTTCATCTAATGGGATAAAAACCATTGATACAAACACCTATGTCCAGGATGCAGGAACTTACACAATCAGGCTTTATGGGCAGGATACGGCTTTTCCTGACCAGCCGGTTTATTTCCTGGCATCAAAAACGTTTTCTTATGACATTCCGTTAGCGGCTTCAATGAGTTTAGAAACTCCTGAAGTTTCGCCAGGTGAGCAGGTTAAAGTATACTGCTATCAGGCTGCAGGTTATACCCTTGAATTTGATGGACCTGCATCAAATGACTATCAGTCCCACACAATAAGCGGAGATTCTGTAAACGTCTATTTCTCAATTCCTTCTAATAGCGTATCCGGGCGTGGAGTCGTCATCCTGCGAGATCCAACAGGAAACAAAATAGATTATGAATACTTTGATGTGGTCGGGGGAGTTGGGGGAGACTCGGAAATATCTTTTGATGAACAGGCCTATGTAAACACGGATAAAGTCGGAATCTGGTACTCTGATCTTCCTGCAGGCTGCCAGGTGCAGCTGACAGGCACGAAAGCGGGAAGCAGTACAAAAGTAATTAACAAAATATACACAAAATCAGGAACAGGGGTCTTTTATTACCAGCTGTCAGGGGAGGATATTTCCTCTCTCTATGTGGTTGCAGCTTATGACGGGGAATTACTGGACAGCGACGCTGCAACAATAGCAAGCGGGGACGACTATGTAATATCTGGTACTGTTTATGATGCAAACACCCTTGCCCCCATCTCCGGGGCTTCGGTAGGCGTTGGCGGCTGGGTAAAATATACGGATGAGGTAGGACGTTATGATATGTCCGTAAGCGCAGGGACTAAAAACCTGGTAGTAGGCGCAGACGGATATAACACTCTTTCAACAACAATAGACATTATTTCTGTAAGCACTCAGAAAAATATCTATCTGGTCCCTATCACAACCTCAGAAGGGGATACAGGGATAATATACGGAGCTTGTGCAGACTATGACACAGGCCAGGCAATAGAAACGGCCTATATACAGATTTCTAATTCTTCAGGGGTCACATACTCAGCCCTGGGCCGGTCCTCTACAGGGGCTTACATCTTTGAAGGCCTTCCGAATGGCTCAGTATGGACCCTAAAAGCCAGCAAAAAAGGCTATGATAATTACCAGCAGCAGATCACAGTTAATGGCTCAACCTTTCACCTTATCCGGCTAGTTTCCCAGGACAACGGGAGCAGCACATCCGGAGACGATGACGACAGCAGCACAGAGACCAATACAGAGCGACCAGGCAGAGAAGCCGCTAAAGACGCAATGGAAGAGTTTGAAGCCCTTGCACCCGGATTAATTGGCCTGGTAGTTATCAAAGTCATTAAGGAGCTTATGAAATGACGCTTAAACGCAGCTGTCTTTTCTTGCTCCTTGCTTTTTTCCTGCTTTTCACAGGGACAGCTGCAGCTGTAGAAGAAATTCATCAGGACAATATTAAATCGTTCAATATTGAAGCTCCTGACGGGTTAATGTTTTCAGGCTTTACTGCCTCAAATCTGGCAGCAGATACGAACAACACTTACACTTTAGACGCATTCGGGAAAACCTATTCTTTTGATGTTAATTGCTCTAAAAATTGGGGCTGGTGGACTTTTGATTTAACTCTCAAAAATCCTAACGGAACCATAGAAACAACGCAGCTGGAAACCTTTGCCCCTCTTGTTACTGATTATGATATTCACTTACAATACTATTTCCTTGAAGGTGATTCCACTTTTGACCTGGATATCTATGCTGCCCTACTTCCCCTTTCTGCAACCTTCCAGACATCAGACCCTACAGCCTCTAACATCCTTTCATTCTCTGAAATCTCAGGCAGCAGTACAGGCTATTTTAATTTGGTTCTATACGCTGTCACAGATGAAGAGTATCAAGAGCAGGTAGACAACGCTATAGGGCTGCAGTTAGAGCACGCAATAGGAGAGGTTTTTTCCTGGACCTGGGACATGGTTCTATCTTTCGTTGAAAAAATTCCAGGAATAGGCCCCTATCTTGCTTCAGTCCTTGAAATCGCAGCTATTGCCCTTGATGCGATAATATTCTATTTTGATCTGCTCCTGATCGAATACCCGGAAACAACTTTCCTGACAATTGAATCCTTTATCCTGGGCTCTGCTTTTTGCAGGCGGGGGAATTTCTGGACAAAAATAAACCGGGTATGTAATGCACATGTCAAAATTATCGAACTTTTCATTAGCCTGGTTGAAGCCGGGGTTAACATGATGTCTAAAATTATCAGCGCAGTAGCTGACGCAATAAACGCATTAAAACCAGTATGAGGCTATGCTATGTCAGAAACAGAAACCCAAGTAACCACAAAAGAAATTCAATCCGTATTGCCAACTAAAACCCGTGTAAAAAGTTCAAAGTTCAGGCGTGGAAAAATAGCCTGGGCTCTGAAACTTCTTCCGGGTTCCTCTGAACTTGAACTCGTAAAAATGAGGCTCATAGACGGCAGGCTCCGGAACTGGCTGGAAAATGAAGACTATGCTTTAGGATCCCCTGCTATGAAACTCAATGACGGTAAAAACCTTCATGACCTGTATATCCTGGATGCTGCCAAAGGCTGCACGGTTTCGACTCACATAGTAAGGGACCCGGATAAGTACATGTTAGACAGGGGAGACGGTACAGAGATCCAGTTAGGGACTAATCCTTACCTGGTCCAGCAGATCACAGACGCAACAGTCCTACAAAACGCTTTCAAAATCAAGCCCGATGAAAAAGAAAAACTAAAATCAATGATTAGCGGGCTTGCAATCGGGGTTCTTATCGGCTTGATGTTTTAAGGGGGGATAATTCACGGATCAGGAAGAACGAAAAAAAGCCCTGCAGACTCAGGTTAGCCAGGATAAAGAGCAGCAAAGAAAACAGGCCTTACATGCTGCAGTTGCAGGAAACACGGAAATAGCTTTCAGGATAGCAGCCGGGCAGGGCCTGATAGATCCACAAACCCCGGGAATGTATGACCTTTCAGAAGAGCAGATAACGGCTTTTTCCCTGTACTCTGCAGTTGATGAAAATATAATCCCTCTCCCTGGAACTATGAAGTTCCTGGATACATTCTGCAAACACTCAGCCAGCAGGGAACGCCAGGGAAGAAAAGAACTTGTAGAACTCGCAACCCCTCACCCTATAAGCCCTATGTTCTGGCCTCGGGGAGAAGAAGCCCAGGACTCCAGGTCCTCCGGAGGCCTCTTTTCCAAGCTTGGGGGATTATTCAAGAAACCAAAAAGGGGAGAAACTGTAAATGATGCGAAACCCGAACGGCAGTAAACCAGGTCTGCCTTTTTTGCTCGCTGAGGCCTTGAGATCCTTGATCTACACGGTTGAAGGGTCCCTTCATGGCCGGTTAAACTCCCTTTCTCTTATTTATTCACTTACAAAAGCGATTACGGACACGAAACACAAAGGACAGCTGGAAGGCGGTGATAAAAAAATCTATGAGAGCATAAGCTCGGATATCGAAGAACTAAGAAACACTTACGAACCGGATATTGATGTATCAGAAAATGCTCACGCAGCCCTTTTTAAGAGAACAGCCTTTGAAACAACTTTGGATTTAATTCAAACCCGTCTTTTGTACATAATCCAAAAATACGAGTTAATAGACGGCTCCATGATTGGAGAAATCCAGGCCACAAAATGGAGGGATTAAATGTTACCTGAATCTTTTCAAATGACCAGTGAACTGTTTACGAATTACACTTATCTTATCTGCGGGATCTCGGCCATTATCGGCTTTATAGCTGGCCGTATGCCTTCTGAATGGTTTAAAAAACAGAAGAAAAACCCGGAGATGGAGGGATAACTCATATCTCTCTTAGATCTTGCGAATAAATCAGGGTGGGAAAAGGCCTTTTTTAACAATTTCGTTAAGCAGCCAGGAGAGCACCTTTTAGACGTGGCAATCACAGGCAGCGGCAAAACGAATTTCCTTTACTGGACCGTTGACGCAATCCTGGGAGCTCGGGACAATCAGGACCCGAAAGACTGGGAAACAGTTGTCTGGTTTGACAGGGGGAAAAGTTCTGAAATTCTGCAGCTGTGCCGGATGTCTCCCTGCAGGATGATAATTCCTGAGTCCTGCGATGTTAAAACAGAGTTCTTTGACCCTGAAAATCAGTTTGATATTGAGGTAGTCAAATTCTCAAATTTTACCGATATGTGGCACTTGCTGGACCGGGATAGGATAAACATTATTTCAGTATTCCCCTATCTCTCAGATCCGGCCCTCGTAGGTCCTACAACGGCTAAAATCTTTAAGGTTCTGGTCCGGGAGGCAAAAAAATACAATATCGTACCAAAGAACACGACAAAAGGCAACAGGTCCCCGGCAATAGCTTTGTTTATTGATGAGCTGCATAATATAGCCCCCAGCAGGGGGCAAGGCCTTGCAGATCAGGACGGAGCAGGGGCAATTATACAGCTGAACGCAGAGCAGCTAAGGAGCCGTAAAATCCGTTTAATAGGAACCTCTCACGGCTGGCGAAAACTGCGCCCAGGTCTCAGAGTATCTTTTCAATGGCTTGTTATCCAGAGGGGGGCAAATTTCCCAAGCGCAGAGCAGCCAAAACTGAGCAGGTTTAACAGGGAGTTTGAAAAGCTTCAGCCAGGATGGGCTATGATAGTGTTTCCTAATAGGGTATTTACGGATAAAATTAAACTCCCGTTTTATGGCAGAGCTGACGAGTCAATAGGCTTTGTCTGGTACATAGGAGAAATTCACGCAAAAAAGAAGAAACCGACAAATAAAACGGATATTTCAGAACTCGCTGCAGTAATTGCAGAAGCAATAAGAGCAGGCGGGCAATCTAATACCGTTATTCCTCCTATCCAGGACTCGGAATAACATATACTTTTAAATACTCTTTTCTCTTTTTTGTCTTGGGTGTTAGTATATTAAGTATAGTTATGCCTCGGGTGATGGGATTTGAAAGCAGGAATAGAACACAAATTGCCACACAGATCGAAAAAGAGTTATACGAATGTGTGGAAATGAACCTGCTGGATTTAAACGATGTTCTAAATGTTGCTCTGGAAAAGTATCTGCAGGGCTCTTTTTCTTCGGATACAAAAAGCGTTATAGTGATACCTCGTATGAAGTCCCGTAAGTTTAACCGGATGGCAGCCAGGCCTTACATTGAGCAGGAACTCTTGAACGAAGTATCAAAAAGGTTATTGGATCTGAAAAACACTCTAAATCTGTCGCTTGAATATTATTTAATCGAACGTTCAGATATTCTTTATTATTGACATTTAAACTCTTTTTGCGACTTCATGTTTTTCATAATTTCTACGGCTTCAGGGCTGTTAATGAGAATCTGAACCAATGCAGGTATATTTTGCTCGAGTTCCTTTAGTTCTTGTAACTCCTTTTTCAGATCCTGAAGCTCGGAGCGTTCAACTATATGCCGGGCGGTTTCTGCCTGTAGAATCATATTTTCATTTTTAATTTTTTGGTATTCCGGACTCTCGGCTATATCAAGCTCTTTTTGAAGCGTAAGATAAGGAATGTATTTTTGATAAATCTCTTTTAATTTGTCAGGCGAGGCCCGGAAATAAGCTGCGCGGGTACTATCCAAAGTGTGCCCCATACAGTATTCAACAAAAAAAGAGTCCGCCCCTGCATTAAGTAAAGCGGAATTAAAGTATTTTCTCACATTATGAGAGCGGATTAAGTTCCATTGTCCTTGAGGTGTATTCTTTTGCGCTTTCTCGGAAATGATTCTGTAAATCTTTGTTATAGTACTTTCCTGTAATTTTCTAAGCTCTTCATCACATTTATCCAGATACTCTTCTGGCACATTCCGAATAACAAAAAGATATCCATTATCACTTTTAATTTCCTGTTTCGATAGCTGTTTAAGCCTTTTAGGGTTAGAATATTTTGGTTTTCTTTCCCGGTAAGCCAGATAATCCCAGATTGCGCGACTTGCTTCCGGACTAAGGAAAGTCACAAAATCACAGTCTACTTTTTTCCTTCTCAGGTCTAAAGTGGTAATTTCGGTTTCTGGGTCGTATCCTTGTTTGAAGTCACTGATTTTCAGGTCTCGGATTTCATTGGAAGCCAGCCCGCTCGATACTCCTACAAGTAAGACAGCTTTCTCTAAAGGATCACATACTTTTAAGATTTGTTGCAGGTCTTCTTTTGTGGGTATCGCCTTGTTTTCAGGAAGCGGCTTTGCTTTCCCAATCCTCTGCATAGTGGGAATTTCAATATCAAAGGTTTTGTAAAAACTTCTAACCCCGGTCATCTTAGACCGTACTGAAAGATCTGATAATTTCTGATCTTGTAAATGTTTTCGGAATCCGATAAGATAAGACTTGATTTTCCTTTGTCTCATCAATTTACCTGATTTTATTTCGTCTTCAGCTTCTGTTAAAAGCTCTTCTGGTGTTTTTCCAGTCCAATCCGTATAATTTTGCATCGCCTGAAGGTAAAGCTTTTTAGTATTAATAGCAGGATTAAGTGTGTCGATCCAGTCTATAATTAAAGGATCATTCATCAGTTCACATACTTTCATAAAAACCCCTTAATAACTGTATATATTAATTTTAGATATAAAATACTACAGTATATTAATACCAGTGGCAGATACAAAGTTAACTAAGGCCATAGTCTAAAAGTTGCGGTTTAAAATGAGTTGCAAATTTCAAAAAACCTGGCTTGTCCTGGAAATAAAGGGTTTAAATTAATCCTGTAAATTAACCTTACACTCAAAACTAATTCAACAAATCTGGAAATATTCCCATACATATCGTTGATTCAGAAACATTAATTCAGAAACATTAATTCAGAAACATTAATTCAGAAACATTGATTCAGAAACATTAATTCAGAAACATTGATTCAGAAAAGGGGACTCACAATGGTAAACGTTGCAATTATAGGGACAGAAAAAAGCGGGAGGACCTCCCTTGCCGCAAACCTCGGGAGAAAAGGAACGTCTTCCGACATAACTATGTACAATAACGATAAGGAAGGCAGAAACATGGTTTTCGTGGATGCGCACAGCTATCCGAAAACCCTGAAATCTCTGGTTACAGCCCTGAATATTTCGGACCTGGCAATCCTGTGCATTCCTCCCCAGGGCCTGGACGCCCACACCGGAGAATGCATCATTGCCCTGGACCTGCTTGGGTTTAAACATGGAATTATTGCCCTGACAAGGTCAGACAGCACCCACATGCATGCTATTGACGAACTGAAGGCAAAAATAAAGGTAATCACTGCAGGAACTACACTCCAGGACTGGGAATGTATCTCCCTGAACACAAACAAAAGTGCAAAGAATCCCTTTGAAGGCGTGGACGACCTTAAAGCCAGAATAAACGAGATGTCTGAAAAAATAGAAGCCGAACACGCAGAACTTAACAGCCTGCCTGCACGGATCTTTATAGACCACGCTTTCAATGTGACAGGCAAAGGTTGCGTCGTGCTCGGGGTTGTAAAGCAGGGCATCTCAAAGGATAAAGATAAAACCAAAATTTTCCCGCTAGACAGGGATATCGAAATCCGCTCTATCCAGAGCCATGATGTTGACATCGACAGCGCCCCGACCGGCACAAGAGTTGGCATGCGCCTGAAAAATGTCCAGGCAAAAGACATAGAGAGAGGTTTCATCATTTCCGACAAGGAAATCGTGACAACCGACTATACTCTGGAATGCACGATCTCAAAATTCACGAAAAAGATAGAACCCGCAAGTGTCCTTCATCTTTTTGTCGGTTTGCAGTCCGAACCTGTGCGTGTTGAAAAAATCCTGGTTGACAGAAACGAAGTAAAAGAAGCAAAGCCGGGAACCACCTGCGTGCTGGAACTTTCAGGAAACAAAAAGGTCGCCTACAGCAAAGAAGACCGTTTCCTGCTTGCAAACCTTGACCTGACCCAGCGCTTTGCAGCTTTCGGTTTTTCGAAATAAGACTTTCAAAATAAGACTAAAAGAATTCGGGTTAAAAGATCGGATTGAAAGGTCAGATTGAAAAATCAAATTGAAAGATCGGACTGAAAGGTCAGATTGAAAGGTCAGATTGAAAGATCGGACGAAAGGTCAGATTGAAAAATCAAATTGAAAGATCGGACGAAAGGTCAGATTGAAAAATCAAATTGAAAGATCGGACTGAAAGGTCGCATTAAAGACTTGATTAAAAGGGATGGGTGCAGAAGGGAAAAACATGTCTCAGGAAACAGACAGGACTCTTTATGGCAGGGTCTTTCACAGGAATGTCTGCTGGCAGCGCTCATACAAAAGAGCGGAAGGCGAAGAGCTCGTAATGGCACTTTATGGCAGCTTGAGGAACGGGCTTTACAATAACCGACGTTTCGATCTTCAAAACAGGTCTGAATTCCTTGGGACTACAAAAATCGATGGATATGCCCTCTATTCCCTTGGCCCCTACCCTGCTGTTTATCCTTCGGAAAACGGTTCCGTGGTCGCAGAGGTGCGAAGGTTTTCGGGAAAAAAGCAGCTTGAAGTTGCAAAATCTATTGATTATATGGAACTTTTTGGCGGTTACCACAGGGAATATGTGGACCTGGAACTCCCGGAGAAAAAACTCAGGGGTATCATTTACGTGTATGACGAAAAGCCTGAAACTGAGGTAATTGATCATGGGGACTGGACCAGATACCTCAAAGAAAAAGAGCTGCCTGAGTGAAGGCTGAAAAAAATAAATAGATAAATACTGTCTGCGTGAGGAGTTCCCAACATACCGAAACTTTATTAATAGGGAATTCTAAAAATGTTCGGTAATGAACAACAACTGAACCATTCTGTTTTATGGAAGATGTTAACGGTTAATCGTAGATATAGAGTCACGGTTAATCGTAAATATAGAGTCACGGTTAATCGTAAATATAGTGTCTGAAGGCTGATTGTAGACATAGAGTTTGACGGTTAATCATAGATATCGTGTCTAACGGTTAATCGCAGATATGAGAGTCCGTGAAGTTGGAAAGGAGGGCTCGTTAATGAATTTTACAGATATTATTGAGTTTGCAGAAAAACCGCAAATCTATGCAGAAGGGAATGCTGTTATGTGGACAGATGACCACATTTCAAAGCAGTTGTTGGATGTTCACCTGAACCCGGATATCGACCTTGCAAGCCGGAGAAGAACGAGTATAAAGAGTACTGTGGACTGGATTTTAAATTCGGTCAATCTGGAAAAAATGAACATTCTTGATCTGGGATGCGGGCCGGGATTGTATACCGAGCTCATGGCAGAGAGGGGACATAAAGTAACAGGTGTCGATTTCTCTAAGAATTCAATCGAATATGCCAGAAGCGAATCCATAAAGAAAAATCTGGATATAGAATACGTAAACCTGAATTACCTCGAATTGCGCGAAGAAAATAAATATGATCTCGTAATGATGGTTTTTACCGACTTTGGCGTCTTAATACCAGAGGCAAGAAAGACATTATTGCAGAACGTTTACAGGGCTTTGAAACCTGGCGGGACTTTCATTTTTGATGTTTTGAGTGATAAAGACATTGAAACGAAAGTTGCTGAGAAATCCTGGGAAGTGGAAGAGCGTGGCTTCTGGAAAGACAGACCACACCTGATTCTTTCAGACTCCTTTTACTATCCGAAAGACAAAGTGATATTGTACCAGCACATCGTAATCGATAATTCTGACAATTTTAATGTATATCGTTTTTGGACTCACTTTTTTAAGTCTGATGACCTGAAGAAGATGCTGGGACAGGAAGGCTTCGAAAAAATCGAGTGCTATGGCGATGTCTTACCGGATATCGATCTCTGGAATGGAAATAATGTTATCTTTTGCAAGGCAACTAAAAGGTAATTTCAACAGGTTCTTCGGGTGAAAAAATTATTTTGGAAATACAATTTTGGAAATACAATTATTTTGGAAACGCCGAGAAATGAATGGTTTGAAAGAACGAAAAACGAAAAACAGAACCAAAATGAAAAAAGGAACCAAATATAAAAATAGAGCGAAAATGGAAAATAGAGCCTTGAAAACTCACAGCTGTCTTAAGAACTCAAGGCTTTTTATCCCTTCTTCAACCGAAGCCATTTCGGTAACAAAAATCCCCTTATAGTTTGAGAGCTTCTCCATAACCTGTTTCCAGTTTACAGTTCCCTCTCCAAGGGGGAGATGCTCATCTTTTTTGCCCATGTTATCATGGATATGCACATGGGAAATTCTGCCTTTCAGCTGGTCCAGAAACTCATCTATAAGCCCAACAGTGTTTGCATGCCCTACATCGAAGGTGAAACCCACGTTATGGCTCCCGACAGCATCGAGCATTTCCTGCATTTCATCAGGGTATTTGCCAAAAATCTTCGGGAAATCGGGCATATTCTCAACAGCTATAATGATCCCGAAATCTGCGGCAAAGTCGCATAATTCCCGGATAGAGGCAAGGTTTGTCATATAGGCTTGCTGCGGAACTTGCACTCCATAAGGGGAGAGATAGCCGGGATGTACCACAGCAAGGTTGACATAGTTCGAGGCAAGGGTAAGGTAGTTTTTCATCTGCCTGAGAACTTCTGCACGGATTGAGTCATTCAGGCCTGCGAGGTTCATATCAGAAAAAGGCAAATGCAGGGTCAGTTCCAGATTGGTGGTTTCATAAATATTCTTCAGGTTCTGAACTGTCTTGCTGCTCAGGCACTGGGACCCTTCCTGTACGATTTCCCAGCCCGTGTACCCGTGGTCTTCGAGCGTGTATGCCCATTTAAAAGGATCTTCAACGACCGCACGCGATGAAAAACTGATTCTATGCAGCTGCATGGTGACAATTCATCCCTGTTAATTCATACTTGTTAATTAGCCCTTTTAAGTAATCCCTGTTAACCAGTCCCTTTTAAGTAATCCCTGTTAACCAGTCCCTTTTAAGTAATCCTGATTGACATAAATTTGGGACGGGAACTGAATTAAACTTAACTAAACTTCGCAATTAACTGGACTTTGAGATTTCAGCCTCTTTCCACATAGTCCATTTCCACTTCAACAACCGGTACTCCTTCTTCGGTGAGAGGCAAAAGCCACTCAAAGAGCCTTTCCATCTCCTCAGGAGAGTCTGCCCTGATAACGACTTCGATGGAGCCCAGGGGTTCTTCTTCAGCAGGAACACTGGGAATTCCTACAAAAGCTGCCTGCTTGTTGAGCAAAAAACGAACTAAAAGCCCTTCCCTTGATAATCCTTTATTGAAAGCCTTGTTGCGGATACTATCTATAATCGCTTCCCTGCGAATAAGTCCGTGCAGGGTAAACAGGAGATCAAGCCCTCCCTCACCTGTAAGGCGGAAAGCAGGAGAAACTCCTTTTTCGGATTCTACTGCATCAACAGTCTCTTTTTGGAGTTCTATTCCCGTGAAGAGAACCGAAATTGCTTTGGTGACCTTGTCGAGGTCTTCCGTAGGATAGACAGCTGCTGAAACCTTTACATTTATCATAAATCTACTCCACTATTAATCTCAAATGGGATTGTCCCGGAAAGTCTTCGATTTTTTCCGGGTTTGTTTTTGAATATTAACATGTCAGATTTGTTTTGAGATGTTATTTTCCGTGCCTGATCTCAAATAGTTACTCAAAACATCATTAACATCTTTTCTGAAGGTTTCAAGAGTAAAGTTGTTTTCAATTTCCACGTTTGAAGCCTCGATAGCTTCTCCCATGCCCCAGCTGAGTTCTCGTTCGTCTCTCTGGCGGAGACCGTCGATGCTGTTCATATCATCGCTTCTGCCTCTTTTCTGGACCCTGGAAAAGCGAACCTCAATGGGAGCGTAAATGGAAATCAGGATAAAGCCTTTTCCGAATTCCTGCCTGAAGCATTCCACTTCGGCAATCCCGCGCACACCATCAACAACTACAAGTTCCGAGCCTGTTTCCCTTATCTGAGAAACGCAGCGTCTGGAAACGGCATCCATGCCCTCACATTTGCGAAGGTCCGTTGCAACCATTCCGGTATTGGAATCATTGGGTTCAAGCCCACGCCTCAGTACTTCCTTCCGGATCACGTCACCCATAATAATAACAGGAATGCCCATCTCAGCAGCAATCCTGGAAGCTTCGGATTTTCCCGAAGCTGGCATGCCTACAAAAGCTATTATCTTCATCAAAAATTACCTTTTAAACCTGAATCCTTGGATTTGAATTATAAGCCTGAGCTGATTTGAATTATGAATCTGAGTTTATTTGAACTATAAATCTGAGTTTATTTGAATTATAAATCTGAGATATAAATTTGAGCAGAAAACCTCAAAGAAATCTCAGTTAAAATCTCAGTAGAAACTCGATTTTGTAAATTTGAATCATTAACTCTGGTAGAAACTTGAATAGTATGAAACTTGAATAATATTGATCTATACCTGCATGTGAATTGATCTATTCTTGACATATGAATTATGATATGATCCTAGTCAAACCACAGGATCATATATATTATTTCCTGAAAAGCTGAGGCTATTTCTGAAAGATTGAAGGAAAAGTTTCTGGAAAGAAAATTGCTGGAAAAAAGCCTTCCCTTGAAAAGCGGGTTGCACCGTAAAAAGAAGGTCACCTTAAACAGGTTAAGATTTCCTTAGAAAAAGTTAAGATTAACAGGTTAAGGTTGCTTTAGAAAAAGTTAAGATTAACAGGTTAAGGTTACTGAAAGAAGTTAAGATTAACAGGTTAAGGTTGCTTTAGAAAAAGTTAAAAATGCATATATGTGAAAAAGCCAGAAAGGCCGGATCAGGAAGATAATCCGGACTTTATGAGAACATCTTGTTGAAAACAGAGGCTTTGAAATCTACAAGAGGTTTGAGCCTGTAGTCTTCAAGAAGTACCTTGCGAGTGTTTTCCACAGGGACACTCAAAGAAATTTCTTTTGTCCTGCCGTAACGGCCCTTGCTAACTACCACGGCATTCACTATGCCCAGCATGTCGAGTTCTGACATCAGGTCAGTGACTCTGCGCTGGGTGAGGATATCCACGTCAATATGATGACAGAGCTGGCGGTAGACGTTGTACATCTCCCCGGTTGTGACGTTCTTGCCTTCTCTTCCGCGGCTCCTGAGCAGGATAATGCTGTAGAGTACAAGTTTGGACTGGGTGGGGAGAGTCCTGACAACTTCCACGACACGGTCGATTTCGATCTTTTCCTGTGCGCGCCTTACGTGTTCTTCAAGAACCTGGGGCTGGTTTTCTCTCTCTGCAATTTCTCCCGAAACGCGCAGGAGGTCAAGGGCCCGGCGGGCATCGCCGTGTTCCTGGGCTGCAAAGGCTGCACAGAGCGGGATTACCATTTCGCCCAGCACTCCGTCGTTATAAGCCATTTTTGCCCTTTGCTTCAGGATATCGCTGATCTGCTCGGCGTCATAGGGAGGAAAGATCAGTTCCTCTTCACCCAGAGAACTTTTGACTCTGGGGTCCAGAAACTCCGTGAATTTGAGGTCGTTAGAAACCCCGATCATGCTGACCTTGGCTTTCCTGAGGTCGGTATTGATCCTTGACAGGTTATAGAGGACATCGTCGCCTTTCTTGATCAGCTTGTCAATTTCGTCCAGAATTATAATAATAACCTGATCTCTTGCATCGATTGCTTCCTTGAATTTCATGAAGACCTGGTCCGTGGGCCACCCTGTCATAGGGACCTCTTCTTCGAAATGCCTGGCAAGGTTTGCAAGAAGCCTGTACTGAGTATCGATTACCTCACAATTAATATAAACAACAGAACAGAAAATTGACTTGTCTTCACTTACCCTTTCAAGTTCCTTTCCTACATATCTGGTCACTGCAGTTTTTCCTGTCCCTGTTTTTCCATAAATCAGGACATTGGAAGGAGTCTCACCCCTGAGGGCAGAAACCAGAATAGTTGCAAGACTGTTTATCTGTTCGTTCCTGTGCAATAACAGGTCCGGTGTATAAGAAGGACGAAGAACCTCTTTGTTTTTGAAAATTGACTTTCCGTCAAGTAATTTTTCGAATAAGCCGTCTAATGATTGAGCTTTTATCATGAATGACCCTCTTCGTATAAAAGTTATAAAAACACAGATGTAACGGATTGAGCGGATTTATCTGGACAATTAATATGTACGGTTAATACACAGACAGAGTGTGCAAATTTAATAGCAAATCAAATAAATTTAACGAGCATGTACGCGCTTTTTCCTTTTTTAATCTTAAATTTTCAACCTTAATTTTGCAATTCCGTTTTTCAACCTTAATTTTCAGTTTCGTGTTTCAACCTTGATTTTCGTTTTGTATTTCGACCTTAATTTTGAAATTCCTTTTTTTGACCTTTAATTTTTGACCCTTAATTTTTTTAGTTTTTAATCCTAATTTTCAGTCCCAATTATTATGTCAAGTTTAAATGCTTGAAAGTCCTGCCTAAAGAATCATATCATTAATTTTCCATTGGTACGATAATCGAGAAACCTGCAAACGTTTAATCCAGATTTTGAAAGAGTTTTTGAAAGAGTTTTAAAACCATTTTCATTATTTCGAAGTTAGTATTTCGGAAATTCAGAACATCATCCAGACAGAATATCTCCAACTGAATATCCCAGACTGAATATATCAAACTGAATATGTTCAGGCATAATACCATCAGACATGGAAAAGATATATGGGAAGGTGTAATTGTTAATTTTCAAAGTGTCTTTCGCTCTTGATTCTCAATAATTCTGGAAACCTGGTTTGTTATTTCGTATAATTTTAATAAATCAAGCCTTATTAATGAGAGCTTCACAAAGGGAGATGGATAGATAAATGCATGTTTCTTAAAGGTAATGCCTGAAATTTTTGTTCCCAACAGATCGGGGGGAAGCTGAAGAGCTGGTTACGCACTTTAGGGTATCTCTTAAGCTCTGATAAATCTGTATTCGGAATGTTCTTTAGCTAAAATTTTAGATGATAATTGTATATAAACATCTGATTTCAGGGCATATTTGCAGTAGATGCAATGGAAGTACACGGTATTAATAGTTATGGTGAGGACCCCTTTGTTTCCAGTGGAATGATGTTTTACCTTAAATATCCTCTGGAAAAATCGACATCAAAAAACTCAGTTTTAAAAAAATAAAACATTTGGATTTCCAGCACCCTTTGAGGTCAGTTTTAAATCCCCTTTTTCTAATGGAAGAAAATAGGAGCATTTTAGACCCCTTTACTTCCATTAAACTACTAAAAATATTTATTATTAGATAATAAAGGTAAAGAGAGAAAAGACTTTACTGAAACGAAAGTGGATGTGTTAAAAATAAGAACAGTTTTGATGTGAGTAAGATCTTTGATAACAAAACTGTTAGTAAAAAAATAAATACAGTTTCACTGGAAATAAGGAATAGATATTAAAAGTAACTATATCCATGGAGTGTAAATACATAAAAAATTGGCTCTGTTTATACATTAACTTATAAATTTTATGTTAACTGCATATTTTTCAAAGTCCTATTGTTTTTCTAAAGATTTATTTTAGAACTGTTAGTTTAGTTCCAGAATTGCTGATTTAATCTTATCTGCTGTACTATCTACAGTACTATCCACCGTACTATCTACTGCAATTTCACTTGTCTACTGTACTATCTACAATACTACCTACTGTACTATCTACTGTACTATCTACTGCAATTTTACTCATCACTTACTAAGGAGTTTTTTAAAGGAATTTTTGAAAAAAGGAGTGAAAATGGTAATACTCTTAATAATTTGTTAAAAGTACAGAAGTAAAACGAACTGTTTTTAATGTCTGGATAACAAGAAAGTATTATGGAACTGCTTTAAATAATTATATTCCATAATATAAATAACATACCATAAAATTTCAAAGTATAACATACGTCTCTGAAATACACATCTCTGAACATAGCTGCTGATAGATTGCAGTAACCTGCTGATAGATTGCTGTAACTGGCAAATTTGCAGATAGAAGTAGTGTTAACGGAAGCGATCTTGCTTAGCGGATGTGCTCTTAGCGGGAGCAACGTTAACTGCATAAAACTACTGATCACAGGCTGTGAAGATAGAGATCTTTGAGATTAGAGACCTTTGAGATAAATGTACCTGTGAAAACACAGGATATTTGTTAATACAGAATATTTGTCCGACATAAGAAATAACAAAAACTTTAAAAACAGAAATTTTGCTAAAGAGGAGTTTTACTAAAAAACTGAAATCCTATTAAAAAAAGAGTTTTACTAAAAAAACTGGAGTTTTACTAAAAAACTGGAGTTTTACTAAAAAACTGGAGTTTTTAAAAAAAGGAGTTAAACAATGGCATTGGATAATTTTAGTATTGTACTTGTTTTCGCAGTATATCTGCTTTTCATGATCGCTATCGGAGCTCTCTATTATCGGAAAACGGAGAATCTTTCAGATTATATTTTAGGAGGAAGAAAACTAAACAGCTGGGTTACTGCGCTGAGTTCGCAGGCATCGGATATGAGTGGCTGGCTGCTACTGGGATTACCCGGGTATGCTTACCTTTCAGGAATGGAATCTATCTGGTTATCAATTGGGCTGGCTGCCGGGACCTACCTGAACTGGAAATTTGTTGCAAAGAAACTGCGCCAGTATACCCAGATTGCAGGCGATTCCATTACTATTCCTGTGTACTTTGAAAACAGGTTCAGAGACAAAAGCCATTCCTTAAGAATTATCTCATCTATTCTGATTCTGATCTTCTTCCTGCTTTATACGTCCTCGGGTCTCGTCGCAGGTGGAAAGCTTTTTAATACTGTTTTTGAGATTCCCTATCAGCAAGCTCTTCTTATCGGCGTACTGGTAATTATCAGCTACACATTTCTTGGAGGCTTCATGGCCGTCTGCTGGACTGACTTTTTCCAGGGAATGTTAATGCTCTTCGCCATTGTTTTCGTGCCCCTTGCAGCTTTAAAGGGAATGGGAGGTTACGAGTCGACTGTAAGCCTGATTGAGAGTATCGACCCTCAGCTGCTTAATCCCTGGACCGCTCTCGCCGGTGGTGCAATTCCCCTTATCTCAAACCTGGCCTGGGGCCTGGGATACTTTGGGATGCCGCATATCCTGGTCCGGTTTATGGCCATAGAGTCCCCTGACAAAATCAAGCAGGCAAGAATTATTGCAATGGTCTGGGTCATTATCTCCCTGTTTTTTGCCGTAGCAATCGGGATCATCGGAAGGGCTTATCTCTATCCTGATTTTCTTGGAGACGGGGGGAGCGAAACTATCTTTATGGTAATGGTAAACACCACGTTTACTCCGATTATTGCAGGAATTTTCCTTGCGGCTATCCTTGCAGCTATCATGAGTACAGCTGATTCCCAGCTCCTCGTGGCTGCTTCTGCCTTTACCGAAGATATCTACAGGATAACTTTAAAAAAGAATGCAGGAGAAAAAGAGCTCGTTTGGACGGGCAGGTTTGCAGTTATTATAATTTCAGCAATTGCCTATCTAATAGCAAGAGATCCGAATAACTCGGTTATGGGGCTGGTCTCGTATGCCTGGGCAGGATTTGGAGCCGCCTTTGGGCCTGTTATCCTCTTCTCTCTTTTCTGGAGAAAAACAACCAGAAATGGTGCACTCGGCGGAATGATTGTTGGCGGGCTCGTCGTTATTATCTGGAAACAGCTTTCGGGTGGAATTTTTGACATGTATGAAATTGTCCCCGGCTTCATCCTCTCATGCCTGACACTGTACACCTTCAGCATTCTGGATAAGGAAGGTCCCGCAGAAGAAATCCTCAAAGAATTCGATCGCGTAAACCATATTTCTCTCCATGGAATGCCAACCCACAAAGAGGATAAGATACCAATGGAAACGATATCTCTAGAAAACTGATCTCGTGAAATCTGAAAAACATAATATGAGAAACGTTTCCAATAACCCGGGAAAACGCTTCTTGATTTACAAAATATAAGAGTACCCGCCAGCTTCCCTGGCGGTGCTTTTTTCCAGTGAAAAATTCCCTTCTTTTAGTATTCTTTTGATTTTTATTCTCTTTTGTATTCTCTTTATCTTATTGTTTTATTTCTCACCCTGAAAAACTGAACTAATGTGCTGAGACAAAAAGCTATTTTGGGTTTTAGAATTTCGAGATTTAATTTCACTTTCAGGATTTACTTTTATTACCATTCTTCAGTCACTATGGCGTTAATTTCCTGAAATATTGAGATTCTAAAATAGAGTATAAAATAGAGTATAGAAAAGAAAGTCAAAAAGTAAATTCAAAAGTTCAGTTTTTAGAATGAACATTTGAAAACAGGAGTTTGCCATAAGAATTTAAAAAGTTAATTTTTATCGAAATGTCAAATTTAAAATGTCAAAGTTAAAATGTCAAAGTTAAAATGTCAAAGTTAAATCTTCATTCCGTTTCAAACCTGAATTTCAAGATTGATTTGTTCTGGAATTTTCTGGTTTTGAAGAAAATCCTGGATTAGACGCTATAAGAAATTGGTAAGACCCCTTTATTTCCACTGGAGTGTTTATATAACCCCCGGACCCTGTGGTTTCCAATGAAGGGTTTATGGAATTGTGCAGAACAAAATAAAAAATAGGTTTATTTTGTTATGGGAACAAAATAATGTTGTTGTGTTATAACATTAAATGTATATATAATTTGTGATGAAAGTGCTATATTTTGAAAGAGAAAAGACACAATTTAATTTAAAATTCGATTAAAATAAATTTATTATTTTAAACTCACCTTTATGATATAAACCCAAAAAAACTGTACTTCAACCCTTCATTTATGTCTCCATTAGAAACAAAGGGGTCTCTCTCAAAGGTCTCTTGAAATCAAAATAACTTTTAAGCTTAGAGATTCTCCTTGGCAACTTATCAATGATTTAAACATCAATCCTAAACATCAATTTGAAAGTCAATCTAAAACCCATCTAAAAACTAATCCACATAACCGATCTAAAAATCAATTTAAAAAAAATAAATCAATTTAAAAAAATATACGAAATTATACAAATATATGAAATTATATAGTCACTTTTACTTTTCCCTTTAATCCTTTATTTCTTCCTTTTCTGTTTTTTTCTTATCTTCTCTTATTCTTTTTCTTTCCTTCTCCTTTTTTCCTTCCTTAATTATTCTTTTTCCATCTTCCTTTCTCTGGATTCCTTTCTCTAGATTTCTTTTTCCAGTTGCTAATTTTTTACGAACATTTTGCAAAGCTTTTCTTTTCTTTTAATTTTTTTCTTGCTCTTTTTTTTCTTTTCTTTTCCTTATTTCTTTTTTCTTTTCTTTTTTTCCTGTTTTTCAATTTCTTAACTTATTCTACTATTTTCATTTTCTTTGAGCTATATTCCTTTTCGTTCAAATTTTTTTCAAATCTAGCCAGAATTACTGGCTAATCAGGCCTTTTTTTAGGTTTTAGAATGTTCAGGAGATCAATTTTTCTAGGTTTATTCCATAAGTATTTTAAATAAAACTGGTTTTACTTTATCTATATGAATGAGCAGGGTCTTTCTGAAAGAGAGATATTTTCCTACCTGGAAAATGCAAAGTCAGAAGATACGGATTATTATCGGGTTTTAAGTTCAATGTGTACTCACCCTCATAAGATCGCAGTTGAAGCTAACAGGCTCTTTATTGAGGCTAACCTTGGCGATCTCGGGCTTTTTGCCGGAGCCCACAGGCTTGAACAGGAGGTTGTCAGGATGCTTGGGGAGCTTCTCCACGCTCCTTCAATTGACATTCCTTCAGGGGACTCCTGTGAAAGTTCGGTTTGCGGCTACCTTACTACAGGAGGTACCGAATCCAATATTCAGGCAGTAAGAGGAATGAAAAACCTTGTAACCGCAGGAAAAGAAGGATTTAAAGGAACTCCAAATATTGTAATTCCCGAGTCGGCACATTTTTCTTTCGATAAGGTTGCCGACATGATGGGTATAGAGGTAAGAAGAGCTTCACTGGACCCGGAGTTCAGGGTGGACCTGGCCTCCGTTGAAAGTCTTATTGATGCAGGAACCATAGGCCTTGTAGGGATAGCAGGGAATACCGAGTTTGGCCAGGTGGATCCTATTGACAAACTCTCGGAAATATCGCTTGAAAACGAGCTTTTCCTGCATGTTGATGCGGCTTTCGGAGGTTTTGTAATTCCTTTCCTCGAAAAACCCCAGCCTTTTGATTTCAAAGTGCCAGGCGTTACTTCGATTGCCATAGATCCCCACAAGATGGGCCTCTCCACAATCCCGTCAGGAGCTCTGCTTTTCAGGTCCCCTTCCTTCCTTGACTCCCTTAAGGTAAACACTCCATATCTCACCACAAAGGCCCAGTTTACACTTACCGGCACAAGGAGCGGAGCCTCAGCTGCTGCTACCTGCGCTGTCATGAAATATCTTGGTCATGAAGGTTACAGAAAGAATGTGCAGTACTGCATGCAGCTTACCGAAAAACTAGTTGCAGAAGCTCGAAAAATTGGTTTTGAACCCCTGCTTGAGCCTGTAATGAACGTAGTTGCTCTGAAAGTCCCGAACTCCGACCTTGTCAGAGAAAAGCTGCTTGAAAGATTCGGCTGGAATGTCTCAATTACCCGTACTCCAAGAGCCCTCAGGCTGGTACTGATGCCGCATAATACTCCAGAAGATATCGAAATATTTGTACAGGATCTTAAAAAAGTGACAGCAGAAATTTAAGGGGGCTACTTTTTATTTTTATTCTTCCTTTCCTTTTTTCCTTTCTTAGCGGTTCGATTAGTGATTCAATTAGTGATTCAATTAGTGATTCAATTAGTGATTCAATTAGTGATTCAATTAGTGATTCGATTAGTGATTCAATTAGTGATTCAATTAGTGATTCAATTAGTGATTCAATTAGTGATTCGATTAGTGATTCGATTAGTGATTCGATTAGTGATTCGATTAGTGATTCAATTAGTGATTCGATTAAGTGATTCGATTAGTGATTCGATTAGTGATTCAATTAGTGATTCGATTAGTGATTCGATTAGTGATTCGATTAGTGATTCGATTAGTGATTCGATTAGTGGTCCAGTTCATAATTCAGCTCATTATTTTGCCAGACTACTTTATCCTTCTTGATGAATATCATCAAGTTTGTTGTCATTCTTTGCCTATTTAAGGCAGGCAAAAATAATTATACTATTCAAAATAATATAATGCATGCATTTGGGTATACGTAGTTTCTGTCTCTTAGATCATGTTTAGCGGATTAAAATTAATAAGCCAAAATTAAGAAATTAAACAAACGCTTTGAAACTTAGTTGTAACAACCTGTCGAATGTTCATGCAATCTGTTAACATATTTCAGATATGCATATCATTGTGTCATAATGGCTTATCAACTTGTTTCACATATATTTCATATATCTCATCAAGTGTTTGTATTAGATAAATAAAGGGGGTACTTTATTTTATGAAATCTGCACTGAAAATCGGAAGCATAATGGGCATACCTATCAGACTGCACATCACTTTTCTTTTGATACTTCCCATTTTTGCATATGTCTTTGCAATCAATCCATACCCTTATGGCTTTCAAGGGGTTGAACCGCCTGCGACAAAATACGCGCTTTCAACCCTGACTGCAATCCTGCTTTTTGCCTCAATCCTTGTGCATGAGCTTGCACACTCATATCTGGCAAAGCGCTATGGAGTCAATATTGAGAGCATAACGCTCTTCCTTTTCGGAGGAGTTTCTTCAATGGAAGAAATGCCAAGGGATCCCGGACAGGAAGCAAAGATGGCTTCTGCAGGACCTCTAACGAGCCTGATTATAGGCGCTGTCTGTCTTTTAATATATGGAAATATAATTGCGCCAAACTCTGGGCTTTCTGACAATCCCGTTTTTCTGACGATCTGGATTCTTGGAGCCATGAACATAGTGCTTGGAATTTTCAACCTGCTGCCCGCATTCCCCATGGACGGAGGAAGGGTACTCCGTGCTTTCTATGCCAGAAGAATGTCTTATGTCAAAGCTACACAGAGTGCAGCTGCCGTAGGGAAGTTTTTTGCCATTCTGATGGCTATTTTCGGAATTCTTGTAGGAAACCTCTGGTTCCCTTTGATTGCTCTCTTCATTTATGTTGGCGCATCCGAGGAGGAACGTTCCACTCAGGCATCCGTAACTCTGGAAAATGTTCTGGTAAAAGATATAATGACAAAGAGCGTAGTTACAGTATCCTCTTCCATGAATATTGATGAGCTTGTTCAATTTATGTTTGAGAAAAAACATATGGGGTATCCTGTAGTAGACGGAGGCAGCCTGAAAGGGATTGTGACTTTTACCGATATCCAGCGCGTTTCAACTCTTGACCGCCCTGTAACCCGGGTATCAGATATTATGACCAGAGATATCATATCAGTTCCTCCGGATGCGCAGGCAAGCGATGTCCTCAAACTGGTTACAGCTAAGAACATAGGAAGAGTTCTGGTCATTGATAATGGGGATCTTGTAGGAGTACTTTCCAGAACAGACCTGGTCCGGACCCTGAGGCTCAGATCAGAATGATGCTTTAGATCAGAATAATGTTTCCAGAATGACGCTCCCAAAATGCTGCTCCAAAAATTCCTTTTTGGAACTATGCATCTGGGATTTTAAATTTGCAATTTAGAACGTGTAATTTAGAATGTGTAATTTAGAATGTGTAATTTAGAATGTGTAATTTAGAACGTGCAATTTAGAACGTGCAATTTAGAACGTGTAATTTAGAACGTGTAATTTAGAACGTGTAATTTAGAACGTGTAATTTAGAACGTGTAATTTAGAATGTGTAATTTAGAACGTGTAATTTAATATCTTTGAAGTATAGTTTAGTCTACAAGGTATAGTTTTATATCTTTGAAGTATAGTTTGGTATTCGGAATTATAATTCAGTTATTTCGTTGTATGATATAACTTATCTCATATTCAGATCCGTATAAATCGGTATTAAAGATTGGCTAGATGCAGGTTGATTATACAGATCGGTATGAAGTAGTTTGGTTATGTAAAAATTGGCTATGGTGCAGGTTGGTTATTTATAAATCGACGATTTACAGATTAGCCATTTTACGGATCAGTTATATAACATGTGTAACTTATTTAATGTGTATAGGTTAATAATATCATGCATTAAATTACCTGTGTACTAAACAGTTCACTTAATATCTTCGAATTCGCAGCAGTAAACGTTATTTCTAATCTGCCGCAATAGAGAGACTGATAATGGATAGGTCTAAAATTACAGATTCTCAGGACAAGGATCCTGAATACAATTTTCATAGTTCATCTCAGGAGTCAATATACTCTATGGACAAACTTATAACCGAATCCGCGGAAGACAATGTTTCTGTCGGAAAGTCTAAACTTTCTGATTCTTCAATCAACAAGCCAGAGGAAACCGGGATTTCTGTACCGTCTTCTGTAGCAGAAGTCGGAGAAGCCGAAGTGAAGCTCGATATAAGTTCCGAGCTTATTGCGGAACCTCTTCCTGATTCAGCTTCGGAACTTTTTGTTCCTTCTTCTTTCCAGCCTCCGGCTCCGGATGAGAACAATCCGGTTGCCCCGTTTCAGCCTTCAAAGGTTGTGCTCATAGGTACGGCTCATGTTTCGGAAAAGAGCGTGGCTGAAGTCAGGGATACTATTCGAAACCTTAAACCTGATATTGTAGCCGTTGAGCTCTGCCGGGCACGTTACGATTCTCTGAAAGGAAACATCCCGGAGACGAATCAGCTTCCAATAAAGGAAATTCTCAGTGAAGGAAAGGTGTACTATTACCTGGTTCACTGGCTGCTCGCTTATGTGCAGAAAAAGATCGGGGATGACATGGGTGTAAAACCCGGTGCTGAGATGCTTTCCGCAATTGCGGAGGCAGAAGCATCAGGAGCCCGAGTAGCTTTAATCGACAGGGATATTCAGGTGACGCTCCAGCGTTTCTGGGGCCGCATGAAATTCGTGGAGAAAATAAAGATGCTCGGTTCTCTCGTAGGCGGCCTGATAGGAATAGGAGGGTCCGAGATCGATATTGATCAGATCACTCAGCAGGATGTAGTCACAGCCCTTGTCAGCGAGCTCAGAGAATTTGCCCCAACTGCGGCTGAAACTCTCATAGATGAGCGGGACGCGTACCTTGCAGGGAGCCTCCTCAGGGTTGCTGCAGGCGGAAATAAAACTATCGTTGCAGTGATCGGAGCAGGGCATAAACCAGGGGTAATTAACTACCTGAAAAACCCAAAGAGTATTCCTCCACTCAGTACTCTTATGGAGCTTCCGAAGAAGCGTATTGGAATCGGCAAAATTATCGGTTTTGGAATCGTCGGGCTTGCGATTCTGGTTTTTTTGTTGCTCCTTGCGTCGGGTACTCCCCTTAAACTCCTCTTAATAGCTTTCATGTGGTGGTTCCTTATTAACGGGGTCCTGAGCGCAGCCGGCGCCCTCCTGGCGGGAGGACATCCCTACTCTGCTCTTACTGCCTTTTCGGTTGCCTGGTTGACCTCGCTGAACCCCATGATGGCCGCAGGCTGGTTCGCAGGCCTTGTAGAAGCAAAACAGCGCAATCCTACCACTGACGACATTAAAGCCCTTGCAGGGATAGAAACTTTCAAAGAAATGTTCAAAAACAGGTTCATGCGTGTCCTTCTTGTGGCCAGCTTTGCCAATATCGGAAGTGTGATAGGTACCTTCCTCGGGGCATATGTAATGATGCAGGTTACTGGCCTGGACCCGCAGGATCTTCTTCATTCCGGGTTCAGCGCGCTCGGACTCTGATAGAGTCTAAAAATAGTTGTTTGAAATAGTTCTCTGGTAGCGGGATGACATCTTTGCTTTCCAGAGCTTTTTCCTACTTCTTCGCAGTCTGTTTTTCCATATTTTTCCTGCTGGTTTTTCTTTTCCAGTTCCCATTTTTATGAATCTACTTTTTCGAGCTCACACTTTTCTTTCCTGAAGAAATTCTTTGTAGTGCATACAATCCACTTCCGATGCAGGATAAGGTGAATGACCACCAGAATTATCATCAGGATTCCAATTCTGCTGTGTATCCAGATCCAGGTAGCTTTCGTTAGCCCCATGTATACAATGTACCTGCCCCTTTGAATTCCCGAAGGTATGAAAAAATACATGAAAAGCCCTGTGCCTGCAACTCCAAAAAACAGAGTTGTCAGGGCAATGTCTATTAAATAATTGGTTTTTTGTCTGCTCATGTTTCCACTCTCACTTTGTTCTCCGAATCTGAAAGTAACTTTCTTAATCCGAAAAGTAACCCCTTAAAAATAGACTTCTAAAGAATGAAAGAATGGACTTTAAAGTTTACTTTAAACTTACTTCAAGCTTACTTCAAGCTTACTTTAAACTTACTTCAAGCTTACTTTCTTACTTCAAGCTTACTTTAAACTTACTTCAAGCTTACTTTCTTACTTCAAGCTTACTTTAAACTTACTTAGTAAATATTTTCCTGAAAGTAATTCTGTCTGGAAAATAAAAAGGTATGAGATAAAAAGGTATGAGAGGAGGAAGAGAGGCACGTGATAAAAAGGTGTGTGAGAAAGATATATGGAAAAAAGGAAATGATATATGGAAAAAAGGAAATGGACTGATAAAAAAGAGTTTTTGAATTCAAAAGAGCCGGTGAAGTCTGAAAAAAAGAAATGGAATTGCTAAAAAAGAAAATTTTTGAGCTCAGAAGAGCTCGTGAAGTTTGAACTGGTACTTGCCCAGTTTGCCGCCGTAGTTACCAGCAGAAATCTTCTTGATTCCAGGGACAGTAACCGCAGCTTCTATTCCGGCTTTCATGGCTGCTTTTATGCTTGCTTCATCAATTCCGTTGATGACAATTTCATATACAGCGTTGACATCGGCAGGAATTTCGGTGTTTTCCACTTTGTCCTTTATGGAGGGGCAGAACCTTTCATTTGCAGTAGCTTTCAGGAATTTGTACTTGTTTGCTCCGGACTTGGACCCGCTTGCAACGATGCCTCCAGGGAAGGGGGTAATTGTACCTTCAAGCTCTGCAATTGCATCTACAGCAACCTCGGCTGCGGTCAGGGCGCTCATCTGGGAGTCTCCGAAGATAAAGAAGTTTCCGCCTGCAATTCCGGCTACAGCTCCTATATTGTCTTCGGCCACGAAATCTCCCTCCATGATCGGGACTTTGTATACTCTGCGGCCTGCAATCTGGGCTTCGGACTCCATACCGTCTCCGAAGAATTTGAGTTTAAAGCCGATATTAAATTGTTTCTCAGAATCAGGCAGCCCGTTAAAGACTGCAGTTGTAGGAGCGGTAAGTACGCACTGGCTTATCCTCTCAAGCAGCTGTTCTTCGAGAGCTTCATATTTGAAAGTACAGATCTGAACATAAACTCCAGGTCTCCCATCAGGAGTTTCGCTGGGGCTTGCGAACCTTTCAATTCCCGCTTCTGCAGGGCACATTATCACTGACGTCGCAAAGCCTGTAGCTTCTGTGGCTGCTACCTGTGCCCAGCGCTTGGTGACTGCTGTTATGAGCACTCTTGCAATCTTGATCGGAAACGCTTCTGCATACGTATCTTCAATTTCTACTCCATTGATTTCCATGAAAATCCCCTATTTACTTTTCGTTATTAATTATTCTGATATCCAGACTTGATATCTTACAATAAATTAGCATATTTTAGCATATTTCAGTACAATCCAGTACCAGTAAATCCAGTACCAATTTTATCCAGCACAGTCCAGGCATAATACGCTATTTTTAGCCTGTTTTAGATAGATATTTTTTAACTATTTATGTTGTGTTCGAATTATTTGTGCTATGCCGGTTGTTCATGCTTGGCTGGACTGTTTATGCCTTACAGAAAAAGTCACATAATCGCAGAGTTACTTAATCTCAGGCATACACTTAAAGTTTTGTGGTACTTTTAATTCTCTAGGGTTTAATTAATCGGTTTAATCGATTAGCTAATGAATGTCTATTATAATATTTATATCAAATATATAATTTTTCAAGGAAAAGAAATTAAAAAAAGTTGGATGGTATTTTAGAATGAATCAGGAAATACAGGAAATGCAAATGTTGGTTAGTGTGTTAGAATAGATCAGGAAACATGTAAGTCAGCCAAACCATAAATAAATTGTAAAGACCACAAATAACTTGTAAAGAGGGTCTTAAAAGAGAAGGGCTTTGTTGCTCTCAGATTACTTTATCTCCTCTGAGAATTGTCTTTATGAGGAGATCGCCAGTAAAAGTATCGAATATTATTGTGCGCCCGTAGTTTTTCCCTGTATCTTCAGCTATGATTTCGACTCCCAGTTTTTTCAGGGTTTCTCTTGCGCTCTTTACGTTTCTCTCACCTATATTCATATGTGAGTTTTCGAACATGCTTGCCCCCCCGACAAGTTTTGCTTCAAGTTTTTTTTTGGAGCCTCCGTTTTTTATAATTTCGGCCACAAGGTACTCTATTCCTGCATCTGTAAATTTGGCGGGATTATCCTTTATCCCTGCTTCTTTTATATTCGGAAGCATGGTATGGAGAAGCCCTCCTATTTTTTCCTTCCTGTCATAGAGGGTTAGTCCCACGCAGGACCCCAAGCCGGAGGTTTTAATTTTTACAGGGCTTCTGGCTATTGCACAGTCTCCAATACCTACCATAACTATGCCCGAATCTGCCAATATGTAAAAACCTCCTTATTGTTTGCTTATTATCTTTATAATCTGCTGTTTATGTTCGGTAAACTTGGGGTTTTGATTCATTAAAGTATATCAGGGGTTTTGATTCATTAAAGTATATCAGGAATTTTGATTCGTTAAAGTATATCAGGAATTTTGATTCATTAAAGTATATCAGGAATTTTGATTCATTAAAGTATATCAGGAATTTTGATTCATTAAAGTATATCAAAAATTTTGATCAATCATTGAATTAATTCTTTTTAATAGACGGTCCAGAGATTCCGGGTCAAGTAAAGTTAGTATGTTTCCGTTAATTTTCTTTTCTTTTATCAAAAATTCCGCATCAAGCATAAGTGCAAAATCTGCTATGTACCCTATCTCTGTAACTGCTGAATTAAAAATGGCTCCAGACATATCATATGTTGCACAGGGTATTGATATCGAAAGATTAAGTTTCAGAAATTTCGCAAGGGAAGTTACGTAGGTCCCTGCCAGGATGTGGCTAACTTCTTCAATTAAAGACAGATTCATAGGATCTGTCAAATCTCCTTTCACCTCTTCACCCGAAAGTCTCAGGCAGAGGCTTTTTGCGCTATTTTCAGGGAAAAAAACAAGGATATAACCAGTGAGGTCCTCTTTGATACGCATTAATGTACCCAGCACCGGGGACTCTGAAAAGCCTGCCATTTTCGGTATATCTTCGATTAACCCAAATTTTGTATTGAGAACTCTGGTATAGGCAATGCTGTTTACGAGCCTGGAAAGAGAAACTGCTGAGTTTCCGATCCCTATGTTGCCTATCTCTTTCAGCGCCCCGTATTCAAATTCACTCAAGCTTCTGATTTTTTCCATGAATGTCCCCTTTCATTCTCTTCAGATTTTTCAGGTAACTCAGATTTTTCAGGTAACTCAGATCTTTCAGGTAACTCAGATTTTTCAGGTAACTCAGATTTTTCAGGTTTTTCAAATTTTCAGGTTTTTCAGATTTTCAGGTTTTTCAGATTTTCAGATCTTTCAAACCTCTTCAAGCATTCTAAGTTTCTTTTATATACAGGCGTTCTCTTGCATTGTAAGGCTTAAAATGATTTGAAGCGGTTCCCAGTAGTGTTTCTGCTTTTCCTATTACAAAGAACCCTCCTCTGTTCAATGCCTGGTGAAAATTGAGCTGCAACTGTTCCTGGATTTCTTTTTTAAAGTATATCATGACGTTTCGGCAGATTATGAGGTCAAAACGGCTTGTACAGGACTCTGATATCGATTCTGATAACATATCATGCCGTTTAAAACGTACCATACTTCTTAACTGCTCGGAGACCTGGTATGTCTCACCCTGCTTTACGAAATAGCTTTCTTTTAGACTGGCATCCACATTTTTAAGCACATTTTCCCTGTAAACCCCTATTAGGGCTTTTTCAAGGCTTAACTTGTCAATATCAGTCCCTAAAATACTTATTCTATATCTGTAGAAGTCTCTCCCGAGAATTCTGTGCAGCAAAATGGCAAGAGAATATGCCTCTTCTCCTGTTGCGCAGCCTGCACTCCAGATACGAATTGATTTTATCAGGGAATCTGATCTAGATTTTATAAGATAGGGGATGACTTCTTTTTCAATTACTCCGAAAGTTTCCGGATTTCGGAAAAATTCACTGACGTTTATGGTAAGGGCTTTAACGAGATATTCATGTTCTGAAGAGTCCTTTTTCAGCACCCTGAGATATTCTTCATAATTCTCCGAATTGGTAGCTCTGACCCGGACATTGATTCTACGCCTGAAATGGGCTTCTTTATAATGCTCACAGTTGAAACCAGTACTTTCTGTAATCACTCTTTTTAGCAGTTCAAATCCCGGGTCTTCCTCGAAATTCTGGCCTGCCTTATTTCCCTTTTCATTTACTCTTATTCCTTTTTCATTTACTCTTATTCCTTTTTCATTTACTCTTATGCCGTTTTTACTTTCTTTAACTCCTTCTTCATTTATTTTTACTCCACCTTTATTTGTCTTCATTCACTTTCTTTTCACCTGACGCATTCACTTTCTTGCCGGTATTTCTTTCTTGCTGCATTCACTGGCATTATCAGTCTCTGAATAAGATTTCAGATTATGGAGTTAACATCAAGAATTAAAATGACACTGCCGTCTCCCAGAATTGTCGCTCCTGCAAATCCCCGGGTTTTTTCCAGCAGCCTGCTTTTAAAATTTTTTATGATAACTTCCTGCTTTCCAAGCAGGGCATCCACAACAAGTCCTATATATTGTCCGGCTTTTTCCACTATAACAACGACAAGACTTTCTTCTTTCTGGACAGCGGGCAATTGGAACAACTTACGCAATCTAAGAAGGGGAAGCGCTTTTTCGTTTATCACAATAACCTCCTCACCTCTAATATGCCGGACTTCTTCTTTCCTGACCGAAATACTTTTTACTATGCTGGTGAAAGGAATCGCATATCTTTCCATTCCGACTTTCACGAGCATAGCCTGATAAAGAGCAATCGTTATGGGGAGCCTCAGTTCAAATCTTGAGCCGAATCCGGGTTTCGATTCCACTTTAACGGAGCCTCCCAGCCGTTCAATCCGGTTCTTTACAACGTCCATTCCAACCCCCCTGCCTGAAAGATCTGTTACCATGCTGGCAGTGGTAAGTCCCGGGGCAAAAATCAGCTGTATTGCTTCTCTTTCCGAAAGCTGTTCAGCTTCATCTCTTGAAATGAATCCCTTTTCTAGGGCAGCTTTCAGGATTTCTTTTGCGTTTATTCCTCTTCCGTCATCTTCTATTTTGACAAGAACGTAATTCTGCTGCTTTGAAGCCGTAATCATTATAGTGCCGGTTTCCTCTTTCCCGAGCTCTGCACGCTTTTCGGGAACTTCTATTCCGTGATCCACCGCGTTTCTTAACAGGTGAACCAGAGGATCTCCGATTTCTTCCATAATGGCTCTATCGAGCTTGATTTCTTTTCCCCTGATTACAAAGTTAATTTTTTTATTTTGCGCCCTTGCAAGATCCCTTATCATTCTGGGAAAAATATTGGTTATATGGTCCAGAGGAACCATTCTTATCTCTAATACTTCTTCCTGAAGTTCCCTTGTCAGTTTCTGAAATTCGGAAAGTGCAAGTTCCAGATCCTTTGATTTAGATTCCCCTGTAAGCTCTTTTACCCTGCTCCTGTTAATTACGAGTTCACCCACAAGATTCATCAGCTTATCTAACTGTTCCGTGCTGATTCTTGAACTCTGTATCTTTGGACTCTGTGTCTTCGAATCCTGTATTCTTGAGCTCTGTACACTCTTTACTTTAAAATCCGGTCCAGAGTCAATACAGCTTTTCTTTTCTTTTAGTTCTTCATTTATACTTTCGAGTTCCTCGTCTTCTATACTTTCGAGCTGCTTTTCTTCTTTTTCTGTTTCCTCTTTTCTCTCTTCCTTTCCCTCTTCTTCTCTTTTCTCCTTCTCTTCTTTTTCTCTCCCCTTTCCCTCTTTTTTTTCCTCTTCTTCTCTTTTCTCCTTCTCTTCTTTTTCTCTCCCCTTTCCCTCTTTTTTTTCCTCTTCTTCTTTTTTTTTTTTCTCTTCTTTTT